>Ga0207697_10000522_pt1 | contig 21681 bp, 20 predicted proteins | sample KBSSwiS5withPhiX_FD_184293 | JGI IMG/M metagenome (GOLD analysis project Ga0207697, IMG submission 184293) | Switchgrass rhizosphere microbial communities from Kellogg Biological Station, Michigan, USA, with PhiX - S5 (SPAdes) (version 2) | ecosystem: Host-associated > Plants > Roots >... | reverse complement strand
CTCTGCTCTCTGCCTCGCCACCTCGATGAGGTTGAGTGCCGATCAGCCGCAAATCACACGCGACCAAGCCGAGGCGCTCGTTGCCACCCTGCGCCCGCAAGAGGGCAACATCGTCCTCCAAGACGGCCTTGCCACCCTGCGCGTGCCGGCGGGCTTCCACTTCCTCAATGGCGTCGATTCGAACACCGTACTGGTCAAGCTCTGGGGCAATCCACCGCAACCCAACCCGATCGGAATGCTGATGCCCGCCGCTGCTGGCCCGCTTAGTGAGAATGGTTGGGCCGTCATCATTACCTACGAGGGCGATGGCTATGTTAAGGACGCCGATGCCGAGAAGATTAACTACAGCGAGCTGCTAACCGAGATGCAGAAGGGTGCGGAATCAGCCAACCCAAAACGCGAGCAGGCTGGTTATCCGCCAATCCATCTGGTTGGCTGGGCGAAGTCGCCTCATTACGATCAACAGACTCACAAACTTTATTGGGCCAAGGAACTCAAGTTCGGCCAGAGCACAGAAAACACTCTCAACTACGATATCCGAATGCTCGGTCGCGGCGGAGTATTGGTGTTGAGCGCAGTTGCGAGCATGGCGCAGCTCCCCGTGATTGAGCAAGCGACGCCGGGGATTCTTTCCGCGATCGACTTCAATCCTGGACACCGCTACAGCGAGTTTAACCCTACGGAGGACAAGGTTGCCTCCTATGGGCTCGCAGCACTCGTAGCCGGTGGCATCGCGGCGAAGCTCGGTTTTTTCAAAGGCATCTGGATAGCAATCCTTGCAGCGAAGAAGTTCATTATCATCGGAGTCGTCGCTATCACCGCATGGCTTCGCAAACTATTTAAGGGTAATGAACCTTCTGCTAGCGAAACCCAACCTGACGCGGAATGAGCGCAGAAATTGAGGGGGGTTGTCTGTGCGGCGGGGTTCGTTATCGGCTGTACACGGCCCCGGCGCGTCTGAGTGATTGTCATTGTATCGATTGCCGGCGGGCGAGCGCGGCACCGTTTGTGACTTGGGGCGAGGTCCCCAGGGATGATATCGAGCTCCTTTCGGGAGAGCTGCGCAAGGTTGGCCACGCCGACCGACTGCGCTCTTTTGCCAGTTGTTGCGGGACGCCGCTGTTCTTTCAAGACAATGAAAACTCGCAGTCCGTCGACGTTACAGTTGCATCGCTGGATCATCCCGAGTCTTATCCGCCCGCTGTCGCTATTTGGACTGAGGATCGGCTCCCTTGGGTGACTCTTGATCCTGTTCGTCCAACCTTTCCGCACGGTCGCGAGATGCACTGACGCCCGGGCCCGATTTGTAATGTTGAGCAAAGCGAAACATCTCAGACCATTTCTGATCGTCAGCCGGCCAGCAAACAGTCAGAGATCCTTCGCTACGCTCAGGGTGACAGGCAAAAATCGAGAATCTTCGGGCAATTTTTATTGAGTCATAAGAGCGGATGTGGCATCATTTCCGCTCAGTTGCTTATGGTGCCTCGAATGGTTCGTCCGCGGAAAGTGTCTGTCCTTCGCATCGTTCTGTTGCTCCAGGTTTTCTCGGTTTGCGCAATTGCTTCGAACAGCGTCGTCAACTTGTCGCACTACGACCTGATGCGGGTCGACTTCGGGCAAATGAAGAGCGAAGGAATCGTCGGCGTCATTCACGAAGCCACGTATCCTCGGTTCGATCGTGACGCTTATTACGGTGACCGACAAGATGCGGCCACTCGCGCGGGTCTGCTTTGGGGGGCATACCATTTTGGCGATGCCACTGATCCCGTTCGGCAAGCCGACCATTTTCTGGACATGGTGGCTTCGGAATGGCATGGCGCTCTGCGACCGGACGGAGTGTTGCTGGTCCTCGATTTCGAGAAGAATGGTCACTATCCGGGTGGCACGATGCGAGTCGATCAAGCCGTGAAGTTCGTGGAACGCATTCGTCAGCGGACTGGGAAGTATCCCGGCGTTTATGGGAGCGAGTATCGGCTACAAGCGGTGTTGCACGCCACCGGAGTTAGCCCGTCGCAAAGACAGACGCTCGCCAATTGCTGGTTATGGATCGCAAATTATCATAAGGAACCGCGCCAGACGGCACCTTGGGAATACTGGCACCTTTGGCAATACACGGGCGACGGCATCTGTGATCTTCCGCGCGCCACGTATCCGAAGGGTGTGGCCAATATTAGAAAAGCCGAACGCAACATCTTTCGAGGTAGCCTCGCGAGCCTGCGCGCTTTTTGGCGGGAACACTCCTGGCAACCTGCTAGTGGGCTAGCCGACACGCCGAGCGTCATAAAGACCGCACAAGAAGTAGCCAGCCGTTAAGTGCGCGAGCGTTTGGTCGTGCTCGGTAAGTCGCGGCGTTGACCGCGAGCTAAATCGTCGCTCCGGCCAGCAATTCCACTTCCGCTCCGGGCTCTTCCGGATTGCGGTTGAATTGCAGATCGTAGAGCCGGCGATAGTAGCCAGATTCTTCCAGCAGTTCCGCATGCGTGCCGACTTCTTTGATTCGGCCCTTTTCCATGACAACGATTTGATCGGCGGAAAGAATAGTCGAGAGCCGATGGGCAATCGCGATCACCGTTCGGCCCTTGGCGAGCCGTTCGAGGGCGAGCTGAATCTGCTGTTCGGATTCTGAATCAAGGGCCGACGTCGCTTCATCCAACAGCAGGATGGGAGCGTTCTTTAGGAGCGCGCGGGCAATCGCGAGACGCTGCTGCTGACCACCGGAAAGAAGACAGCCTTTGTCGCCGATGACCGTGTCGTATCCTTTGGGCTGCGCCATGATGAAATCGTGCGCGTAAGCAGTCTGCGCGGCAGCGTAGATTTCCTCCTTGGTCGCGTCGAGCCGGCCGAACTGGATGTTATTGAAAATCGTATCGTGAAAGAGAAAAGTCTCCTGTGAGACGAGGCCGATTTGCTCGCGCAATGATTTCTGCGTAATCGAGCGCAGATCGCGTCCATCCATGCGGACCACACCGCGGGTTGGGTCGTAAAGGCGTAGAATGAGCGAAAGAATCGTACTCTTGCCCGCTCCACTTGCGCCGACCAGGGCATAACTTTTGCCCGGCAGAATCTTGAGGCTGAAGTCCTTCAGCGCGTCCTCCACTCCACCGAGGTAACGGAAGCTGACACGCTCCAGTTCCAACGCTCCCTGCGATTGAGTGATGGGAGTGGCCTCAGGCTGATCCTTTACCGTGACATCTGAGTCGAGAATGCGAAAGATTTCCACGGTCGACTGGACCGAACGCTGCATCACGATATGGATTTTACTTAGCGACTTGATCGGATCGTAAAGCAGAAAAATGCCGCCGATAAGAGCCATGAACTTGGCCGCAGGAAGCGCAGCAAAGTAAACATAAAGGAGAGCGAGCCCGACCCCGATGGCCGCAATCGTTTCGACCAATGGGCCAACTGCCTCCATCGACCTGATAATGCGCATCGCGTTTGAAAACTGCGACATGTTGCTGCGACGAAACGCCTTTTCCTGGTGGTCCTCGCGCGCGAAGGACTTGATGACGCGGATGCCGGCGAAGGTTTCCTGCATCGTTACCACCATCTGCCCGACACCTTCCTGCTCATTGGTCACCGCTTTGCGGGCGCGCTTACCGTAGATTCTGAGCGGAATCAGGCAACTCGGGAAAAGGACGAGGGTGACGACGGTGAACTTCCAATCCATGTAAAGTAGCACGCTAATACCACCGATGATCGCGACCGGTTGCTTGAAAAGATCGCTGCTGATGCTGGAAAGCGCCGCCTGCATCATGCGAGTGTCGTTCGTGACCCGCGAGATGAGGAAACCCGACTGCATCTTATTAAAGAAATCCATCGAGTGGCTCACCATCTTGCCGAAAAGCTGGCCGCGAATATCGGTCAGGACCTTGTTGCTGACCCACTGCACGTAGTAGCCGTTGAGGTATCCGCAAATGCTGCGGGCAGTCATTACACCTGGAATGGCGAGACAAAGCAGGACCAAGGAATTGATTTTCGGCCCGGCATTCAACATCTCCGGATGCTGGGCAATGGCGGCCGCATTTGGAGTCCCGTGGCCGTGAAAAACCACGCCGGCGACCTTCGCCATCACCAGCGGGAGCAGGGAATTAATCGCCCCGAATAAAAAGCCGAACGTTATCCCGACAATGAACCTCCACTTGTAAGGCGCGGCATAGCTAAAGAGGCGCCGGTACGGACGCCATCCAGTCCGAATGGTCATCCAAAAGGACGGCTTTTTCTTTGCAGGCGTGGGTTGGCTCATGGGACGGGCTTTGTCGGAGTCGACAGCAGGCTTTCCATAGCATCAATCACCTGTTTCGTCGAGATTTCCTTCATCTCGCAGGGCTTCTGCTGTGGGACAAAATGATCCAGTCGCGCCGCGTTTCCAGCGCGCAAGACAACAGCGCAGTGGCTGCGCGGGTGCCAGTGAAAAGGGTTGGTGGGGCCGAAGAGATCGACCTGCGAGGTCCCGAGTGCTCCCGCGAGATGCATCGGCGCAGAATCGATCGTCACAAGTAATCGCGCTCGCGCAATGAGCGCGGCGAGGGTGAGCAAGTCGAGTTGGCCGGAAAGATCAACGATTGGACGCATCAGATGCGATTTGATCTGCGCGATGTGGTCCTGTTCCATCCGCGATTTCCCACCAGTGACCACAAACCGAATCCCTTCCTGATTCGCTACTTCCGCCCAGCGAGACGCCATCCAGAACTTTTCACTGCGCGCTGAGCCCGGGTGAAGAATAACGAAGTCGTCCCCCAAATCGTGCGCGTTAGTAACAGCGGCGGCCCTCTCCTTTGCAGCTTGGGGAAGAACGAGCCGGATCTCTCGCGCAGCGTCACGAATACCGAGCGGAGCCAGCAGAGCGAGGTGGTGGTCGACCGTATGGACGAGGCGGACGTCCGACGACACGAACTGGTTGTAACTCAATTGTCGCAGCGGCTCGCGCCTAACGGTGTCATAGGTTATGCGGGTGCGCGCCCCCGAGAGCAGGGTCAGAAAGGCGGACCGATCAGTCCGCGAAAAATCGAGGCAATATTCGAATTGCCCCTTGGCGATCCCGAACCACGGAATTGCATCCGAGATCCGGCCGCGCGCCACAAAAGTCTGATCCACCCCCTCAATCGCCGGCAACAATTCGCGCGAGCCGTGCGCAACAACGAGCGAGATTTTCGCGTCGGGAAACTGCGTTCGCACCGCGGTGACCGCCGGCACGGTCAGGATCAAGTCGCCGATCCGTTTCAGCTGGATGAGGAGGACGTTCAACCTATCGCGCCGTCTGCATCGCCAACTCGTAAGCGTCCAGCAGGCGTGCGCGGAAATGGTTCCAGGTGAAATTTTCCACCACCCGTTCGCGCGCCGCCACGCTCATCCGCTCCACGATTTCCGGATGATCATAGAGGTGCTGGATCGCGGCGGCGAGTGCGTCGATATCGCCTGGCTGAATGATGATTCCCTGCACGCCGTCCTCCACCACGTCGCCGGCTTCGCGAGTCGTGATTTGTGGCAACCCGCAAGCCGCCGCCTCATAGGTAACCTTCGCGCTGCCTTCGCATTGCGACGGAAAAACGTGAACCGTCGATTGTCGCAGGTAAGTCTCGGGTTGCCGCGCAAACCCAATCACCTTGACGCTATCGTGCGCGAATTTCTTGAGATATGGCTTCATCTCGTTATGGACCGAGCCAACGAGCCAAAGCTCGGCGTCTTTTAACTGGAGGCGCTGCCAGGCCTCGAGCAGATGATGCACTCCCTTGCGTTCGATCAATGCTCCAGAAAAGACGGCCCGAAAATGTGGCGGTCGGGTGCCCGGAGTGAACCGATCGACATCCACCCCGCGGGGCAGATAAAACAGTTTCTCTTCCGCAAAGCCCTGCACACGAAATGTGTCGGCCGCCTTTTGCGAAAGGACGAGAATCAGGTCAGCGAGACTGTATTCCTCGATAAAACGATCGCGCTGGAGCAAAAGGCTTTCCTTCCATCGCTTTCGCCAGGGTAGCACTGGGGCTGGCGGCGGATCGGCGATTTCGGACCGAGCCTTGCCGCGATCGCGATGCCAGGTTGGGATCTCGACGATGGATGGGATTCTGCGCTTGTGCGCTTCGCGCAAGGAAAGCAAACAATCGCCCGACCAGCTGTGAAATAAATCGTAGCGCCCCGAAGCCAGGTGGCGCGCTGCGATCCAGTCGAGGTATTTCTTTTTCGCGCCGTAGTAGTAAGGGCTGTCGAGAAAAGAGAGGAGTCGCACCGGGTGCCAGCGAAGCGAATCGATTTTGGAGGCGGGGATCTCGGTTTGACGGTTATCGTACGCGACCGCTTTGCCGAGAAACCCGCCACGCTGCGACGCGCGGAGCGTTTCGAAAGCATCCGTATCGAGACCCGAGCCCCCAATCCGCGCAAAAATCGAGTAGAGCAGCCGCTTCGGCAAAGTGCGCGACGCACTTCTCATGGGGATTTCGCGTGGCGGGGCGTTTAGCGTTTCACCCACCATGGCCTGTCATTATTGTTTGGAATACGCATAAGTAAAGGTAGAACTCCCTGTGTCACCGACCGCTAATGCTTCGCGCCTAACGATTGGACTGGTTCGCCGCGGTCATTCCGAGACAGGCGGCGCCGAAGCCTATTTGAAACGTCTCGCCCATGGCTTGAATCAAGCCGGTCATGCCACGCGGCTCTTCACGGATTCCTCCTGGCCCGCGCGCGAGTGGTCGTGGGGACCGATTACCCGAATCTCTGGCGAAACGGCACGTGGTTTTGCGAATGAGTTGGTAAAGGCCGAACCGAAGCGGGATTGCGACCTCCTCCTGAGCTTGGAACGCGTCTGGCAGTGCGACGTTTATCGAGCGGGCGATGGCATCCATCAGGTGTGGATGCGAAAACGCGATGCAGCGTCATCGGCTGCCCGCAGATGGTTCCGTCGCGTGAGCGGGAAAGATCGTGACACTATCGAACTCGAACGCGCTCTGTTTACTGGCGGAGCTCGCCACGTCATCGCCAATTCCGAAATGGTGAAGTGGCAGGCGCAGGAGTTTTACAGCTACCCGCCGGATCAAATCGATGTTGTCGCTAACGGCGTGCCCCTGACTGATTTTCGTCCCGACCCGGAAGCGCGGCGTATTCGGCGAGAAGTGCTCCGCCTCCGGGGAGACGAGGTCGCGCTCCTCTTTGTTGGATCGGGCTGGGAACGAAAGGGCCTGCACTTCGCCGTCAGGGCCGTGACATCGTTAGGCAAGAATATGCGATTGCTTGTGGCCGGGCGCGGTCGACGCGATTTTGCGAATCAGCCGAACGTCCAGCTGCTCGGCGCGGTCCGTGACCTCCCGGGATTGTATGCGGCAGCTGATATCTTTCTGCTCCCAACGCTCTACGATCCTTTTTCCAACGCTTGTCTCGAAGCGCTCGCCAGCGGATTACCGGTTATCACGACGCGCGATAACGGTTTTAGCGAGATCATTGAAAACGGCGTTCACGGTTCCATCATCAACGATGCCTCAGAAATAGACGCGATTCGCGAAGCGCTTCTCTTCTGGTCGGATCCAGAACGCCGACGCGCCGCTCGTACGGCGATCGTGGAACGCGCGAGTCACTTCGATATTACGCGGAACGTCGAGGGCGTCCTCGACGTTCTCAATCACTTACCCAAAGCGGACGCGGTATCTGGAAAAATACGGAAGACCTGATCGAGCCGGGCAATTTCGAAAATTGGACGCACGCTCTCCTGCAAGCCGCTCAAGGCAAACTTCCCGCCATAAGCGTTGACATCCTGCATCGCCTCAATCAGGACCGCGAGACCCGAGCTGTCGATATAAGTGACCTTCGAAAGATCTACGACCAACTGCGGCGGTTTCTTCGACACCATGGAGTGGAGAGAGGCGCCGATCTGCGGTGAAACATGCAGGTCAATTTCGCCTTCGAGAGGTAGAACGTTCGGTTCGGGGTTTGCCATGATTGGTGGCAAGAGCATGTCACTGTCACGCCTTCCGTCAATCCTGTGGCTGGGATCGCTGATCCCGGCGGGTTAACGTTGCCACCCCACGATACCGGCATCACCGATGCCGGCTACAACTACCAATCGAACTTGGCCATGACCTTTTCGACGTCAGAGAAATCGGCGAGGACGAAATCCGGCTGATGCGCGCTCAATTGGTCTCGCGAAAAACTTCCGGTCGCGACCGCGATGGTGCGCGCGCCAATCGCTTTGCCGCACGCGATGTCGTGCGGTGTGTCGCCGATGACGTCGATGTTGGCCGCCGCAAACTCCATGGAATGCGCCTCCCGAGCCCGTTCCTGCGCAAACGGCCCAAGATGATTACGATCGTGATGATCGTCGGCGAAGGCGCCAAACTCGAAAAAATCCCAGATGCCGTAGTGCGCAAGTTTGAGCTGCGCGCCGCGACGCAGATTGCCGGTCAGGAGAGCAAGAACATTTTTCGGACGAGCCTGCAAGCGCGACAACAGTTCAGCAATGCCGGGCAAAAGCCTGCCCTGGCGTTGCGGCAGTTCAACGGCGAGAAATTCAAGATAATGCTCGAGGAAGGTGGCCGTGTTTTCCTCAGTCACCGCCATACTCTGCTTGCGCAAGATTTGGTGGACGATGCCGGTATCGGTCCGGCCTGCGACTTCGACCCCGGCGAGATCGTCAATCACCCCAAATTTGTGCCGAAGCACAGACTGGAGCGAACGGACCCCGGCCCCGCTGGAATCGATCAGGGTGCCATCGATGTCGAAAAGGAGGAGGCGTTTTGTCATTGTTTTCCAGTTGCCATTTTGACGGAGCGAACAATCACTGACCATTTTCATTCTTCGCGCAAATAATCAGTGATGTTGAAAAGCTCGGACCCATTTTCAAGAATTCGTGAGACACTCGGTTGAGCATCACCAAGCCTATCGCGGACGTCTTGCGCCTTCGCCAACCGGTTACCTTCATGCCGGCCATGCCTTTACTTTTTGGCGTGCCCAGGAACGCTGCCAAGCCCGACAAGGAACACTCTTCCTCCGCATCGAGGATCTCGATCGCGATCGGTGTCGCCCGGAGTTTCGAGAAGCTCTCTCCGGAGACCTGCACTGGTTTGGTCTGAGATGGGCAGAAGCTCCGATCCAGCAAAGCGATCGGCACTCACTTTATCTCGAGGCGTGGAAGAAACTCCGCGAGCGCGGCCTCATCTATCCGTGTGATTGCTCTCGTCGCGACGTGTTGAGTGCGGCCGGAGCACCCCACTTTGACGATGAGGAACCGATTTATCCGGGGACCTGCCGGCCATTTAGCCTAACGATATCTGACTCGCCAGATCCCGTCGGAAGGAATTGGCGTTTCCGCGTACCGGCTGATGAAGGGATCGCGTTTCTTGATCTGTGCGCCGGCCCGCAGCGGGCCATGGCCGGTCGCGACTTCGGTGATTTCTTGATCTGGCGAAAGGACAATGTCCCTGCTTACCAACTCGCGGTTGTGGTGGACGACGCCGAGCAGCGAATCACCGAGGTCGTGCGTGGCGCCGATCTGCTTGGTTCAACTTTCCGCCAGCTGCTGCTCTATCGCGCGCTGGATTTGCCTGCGCCCGAATTTTGCCATGTGCCTCTGGTGCGAGACTCGTTAGGCAAACGCCTCGCCAAGCGTCACGATGCGCTTAGCCTGCGCGCGCTGCGGGCCCAGGGTGTCACTCCGGAAGAAATTCGGAAGCGGTTCGCGCCAATGTGGGAGCCGCCTTTGTGCGGCGAAAACCCGCAACCTGGAATTTGACGTTCCGCCTAACGAACTGTGCCGATCGGGGCACAAAGGCCGCTCTCACTTCTTAAAGCGCCGGACCGTGAATCTGGAGCAGGCCAAGCATCGCGATAAGAAAAGCGAGGATGGCCACCGCGGCCGCGGCGAGAATTCCAGTCGCAACCGGGTCCTTTTTAACCTGGCGGCTGGAAAACGGAGACGCGTTGGCGAAATCTGCGGGCTTCTCGCTCGTTTCCCCGACCCGTGCTTCGATTTCTCCGGCAGCGGGCAATGGCTGCGCTTCTCCGGTTGCATCCGATTCATAGCGCGCCTCCACTTTGCCAAAACGAATCCGGTCGCCGACCCGCAAGAAAACGTCTGTGATCGACTCGCTGTTGACGCGGGTGCCGTTGGTCGAGTCGAGATCCTTAAGCTGGTAGCGATCATCGATCAGCGAAAGCTGGGCATGACGGCCCGAGACAGAAGGATCGTCAATCTGGATCATGTTGTCCGGCGCGCGGCCGATTGTGATCCGATCGTCGGTAAGTTCGTGACTGGTTTTCGAACCTTCCAGCAGGATGGCTAGCTTCGGCATAACTCGAGCAGTATCAGGCCAATGTTCGATTCGCAATCACGACCTTCGGTGATCACGTAGAGCGGGGCGGGACTGCACGTGATGAACAGATTATTTCTTCCTGAACACCTCCACTGCGTTCCACTCTTCAGCCGGCGGCGTCTGTTCGTACTCCACGGACCGCTCCAGATACATCTTCGCCAGAACATCCAGTGGATAGGACTCGAGAAAACGCGATAGCAGAATCTTCGCCTGACCAAAATCGCGCTGCCGGAATTTCTGGAAAGCCTCTTCGTAAGTTTTGAGGTGATAAACAAATGCCCGATCGATCCCGGCATCCCGCGCCCCGATAACTGTCGAAATTTCGACCGGCTCCATTTTTCCTTTCACCTGTACTCGAGCCACACTGCGAATGTGAAATTCATCCCGCACCAAATCCGCCGCGGTCGCTCCGAGCAGAATATCGGTCCCATAGATTCGCGTTAGACCTTCGAGGCGCGAAGCCAGATTGACCGCGTCGCCGATCACGGTTGGATCGGCCTTTTCATGTGAACCGATGTTACCGCCCAGGACGTCGCCCTGGTTGATCCCGATGCCCACGGCGAAGGGCGCGATTCCTTGTTTGAACCACTCTGCGTTCAACTCCCACAACTCCTTGCGCATCGCCAGCGCCGCCCGCACCGCCATCTTCGCATCCTCCTGCTTACCCTGGCTGCGCACGTTGCCCCAGACCGCCATGACCGCGTCGCCGATGAATTTGTCGAGCGTCCCACCGTTGTCGAAAACAGCCTTCGTCATCTGAGTCAGATATTCGTTGAGCTGCTTGACGAGCGCTTCTGGGTCGGCGTTTTCGGTCAGGCTGGTGAACCCGACAATGTCGGAGAAGAGAACCGTCGCCGGGATACGCACACCTTTCAGGCTGCTGTAAAAACCGCCGGGATTATCCAGGATTTCTTCGACCAGGTTTTTCGAGACGTAGCGTTCCAGCGTGCGTCGGGTGCGCTGTTTCTCGAGCCGTTCGAGCGCGTATTCGTAGCCTAACGAAAAGATGCAACTAAAGAAAAAGACCGTCAGGACCGGGACGGTGATCAGAAGAAGGCCGGCATTATCGTACGTGACGCGACCCACGACCAGGTAAAGAAGACAGATTCCGATGCAGACCGGGAGTGAGGTCTGTGGTCGTCGCTCGAACGCAATCAAAAGCCAGGCGACGACACCCGCCGCGATCACCAAAACGTAGTCGACCCAAAGGGGAGTCATCCGCAGAAACTGATGCGCAAGCGCCGCGGCCATCGCTTCGAGGTGCAGCTTTGGGCCCGGCCTGTCGGGACCGAGCGGTGTGTCTACCACATCATGTTGGATCTGCGCGGCGGCTCCCACGATGACGATTTTGTCTTTAAAAAAAGCGCCGTCGCTATACCCGCGATTAATACCTGGCTTCTGATGCCAGAATTTTGGATCAAACACTTCGTAGAGCGGCAATGGCGGATAAGCCTCGTTCGCACTGAAACGGAACAGACGCGCGCGATGATCGGGGGGCACGTCGGCGCCACGGCCAATCTGCTGGAGGGCCCGCGCCGAAAGCGCGTAGAACACTTCTTCACCGGGCTGCGGCGACTGATCTGCGAGCTGGCGCTCGGTCAGGGAGTAGTAAATCGAACGCAACCGATGGTCGAGTGGGTCGGGCCAAAAGTTGACGTAACCGACTCGTTGATCAGCCAGCGGCGGGGGTGGAATCAAGACGCCGTTAGGCACAACCGCCTGCATGTTGTTGGTCGCGTCGAAATTCGCTCCCAACACGACCTTGCTTCGATAGCGCTCCAGGGCCGCAGCGAATTGCGGATCGCCATCGTTAGGCGGATTAAAAACCAAATCGAAGATGACGACGCGGGCGCCGGCCGAGAAAAGCCGGTCGAGCAGCAGGGCCCAGACTTCGCGGGACCAGGGAAACGGGCGCGCCGTCATCAATTGGAAGGCACGGTTGTTGGCTAGTTCGTCCGGCCCGAACGGCGGCAGCTGCAAGGTGGTCTGATCGATTCCGAGGAAGACAAAATCGTCGCGGGTCGGCGTTTTGCGGCCTTCGCTTTGGAGGAAGTCTTCGAAGCGTTGTTCCCCCCACCAAACCGCTGAAAGAAACGGGATGCCCGGCGTGAAATGCAGGAGCAGAATGAGCCCCGTCCAAAAGGAACAGATCGCGCCCAGAATCAGCAGTCGATGACGCGCCAGCCAATGCACGGAGCGATTCTAGGAAAGCTTCCGCCCTCTGGCCAATGGCAATCTCCAGGCTAACGTTTACTTAACGACTCGGACTTCACTGAAAAACGAGTTGAGCGACGACGCTTCAAGCTTATTATTGCCGTCCGCTGCGCCCGTCGCGCGGAGATTTTCTGCCCACCTGGTCCGGGATCGCAAGAGCCGGCCTAATCAGCGAATGAGGTCGGGGAGAATTTAACGAAATAACAATTCGCTGAATGAGGAACTCCGCCGAAACGCGGAGAATAACTAACATGCCAAGAGCCACTAACGCGCCCGCCAGCCGGGAGCGCCGCAAACGCGTCCTCGACGCCGCCAAAGGTTATCGGGGTCGCCGATCCAAACTCTTCCGTTACGCGAAAGACGCGACGATGAAGGGCAAATACTGGTCCTATCGGGATCGCAAAACGCGCAAACGCAATTTTCGTATGCTCTGGGTCCAGCGTCTGAACGCTGCCGTCCGCGCCCAGGGTTTGACCTACAGTCGCTTCGCGGAAGGCTTGAAAGCCGCCGGCATTGGCCTTGATCGCAAGATTCTTTCTGAAATCGCGATTGCGGATGAGACCGCATTCAAGGGCATCGTCGAGCAGGTGAAGAGCGCGCTCGAAAAGAAGGCGGGCGAGAAGAAAAAATCGAAGGCGGCGTAATCTTGTAGCGTGCGCTGTTCCAGCGCACCATCGCGTTGTCCGCTGAGGCAGCGGACGCTACAACCATGACGCATCCACTCGAAGAACTCCGCGCTGCCGCGCTGACCGAAATCGCCGCGGCTCCCGACGAGCAGGCGCTCGATGCCGTGCGCGTCCGTTATCTCGGACGGAGCGGCAGCATTTCGGCTTGGGGCGAGAAGATGAAAGGTCTCTCGAAAGAGGAGAAACCTGTCGTCGGCAAACTGCTGAACGAAGCGCGCGGAGTGGTCACCGCCGAGATCGAAGCGGCGAGTGAAAAACTGCGGACCGCCGGAGAAGCGAACGCGCTGGCTGAGATCGACGTGACGCTGCCGGGCACGCCGCAAGAGATTGGGAGCCTGCATCCGCTGACCCAAATGTTGGATCGCGCGATTGGCATTTTTCGACGAATGGGTTTCGCGCTCGCGGAAGGGCCGGACGTGGAAGACGAATGGCATTGCTTCGACGCGCTCAATACCGCGCCTGATCATCCAGCTCGAAATGAGCAGGACACGTTTTATTTGCCCGATGGCAGATTGCTGCGGACGCACACCTCAACGGTGCAGATACGCGCGATGGAATCGGCGCCGCCGCCGCTGCGCGTGATTGCGCCGGGAGCAGCGTTTCGTCGCGATGAAGTCGATGCGACGCATAGCGCGCAATTTCATCAGATCGAAGGTCTGTATGTTGATGAGCAGGTGAGCGTGGCGGATCTCAAAGGCACGCTCGAATATTTCCTGCGCGAACTGTTTGGTACTGACACCAAAGTGCGTTTTCGGCCGCATTATTTTCCGTTCACCGAGCCGAGCTTCGAGATCGACGTGCAATCGAAGGCGCTCAAGAGTGGAGAAAAATGGATTGAGGTTTGCGGTTGCGGAATGGTGCATCCGGCGGTTTTCGAAGAGGTGAATCGCGCCCGCAAAGATGCGGCTTATGATCCGGAAAAATGGACGGGGTTCGCTTTCGGCCTCGGCATGGATCGGCTCGCCATGATCCTTTTCGACATCCCGGATATCCGGCTCTTCGCGCAGAATGATTTGCGCTTTTTAGGGCAGTTCGCGTCATGAAATTTTCACTCAATTGGCTGGGTGAATTTGTCGAGTTGCCTACCGATGTCGCGCAGCTAGCCGATTTGCTCACTCTTGCGGGGGTTGAAATCGAGGGAATCGAAAAGCGCGGCGTAAACTTTGCGCAAGTGATCGTCGCGCAGATCACCGCATCAGCGCCGCACCCGAATGCTGATCGGCTCAGCGTTTGTCAGGTCGACGATGGCAGCGGGCAAATCCGGCAGATCGTTTGCGGGGCGAAAAACTACAAGGTGGGCGACAAAGTCCCGCTCGCCCGGCCAGGCGCCGAGTTGCCGGGTGCCCTCAAAATCAAGGCAAGCAAACTGCGCGGCGTGGAATCGCAGGGGATGCTTTGCAGCGCGAAGGAGTTGGGTGTTGCGGAGGACGCAGCCGGTCTGCTCATCCTCGCGCGGGAAGCGAAAATTGGTGCGCCCATCAGCGAACTTTTCCCTAACGACACAATTCTTGATGTCGAAATCACACCAAACCGGTCCGACCTGCTCAGCCACTACGGTCTGGCCCGGGAAATTTCCGCGCTGACCAAAAAGCCGCTGCGGCCGCTCGAAATCGCCGAGCCCGCGACCGCCACGGGTGACGCTGTTCGGATTACCGCGTCCAATGAGTGTCCGTTTTATTCCGCGCGCCGGATTGAGCAGATCACGGTTGGCGCAAGTCCGCAGTGGTTGAGCGCCAAACTCGAAGCGGTCGGGCTGCGCTCCATCAACAACATCGTCGACATCACCAATTTCGTGATGCTGGAAATCGGACAGCCGCTCCACGCTTTTGACGCAGATAGACTGGAGAGCGGAATTAATGTGCGTCTCGCTCAGCCTAACGAAAAGTTTCTCGCGCTCGATGGCCGCACTTACCAACTCGACGAAAAGAAGATGCTGATTGCGGATGCAGTCCGCGGTGTTGCCATCGGCGGTGTGATGGGCGGCGAAGACACTGGCGTGACCGCGACGACGCGCAACGTTCTGCTCGAAAGCGCATATTTCCTTCCCGCCAGCGTTCGACGCACTGCCCGTGAACTGAATCTGCCGAGTGACGCCAGCTATCGTTTCGAGCGCGGCGTCGATCCCGCGATGGTCCTGCGCGCTTCCGAACGCGCGGCCCAATTGATCCGTGAAATCGCGGGTGGAAAACCGGCTGATACAACGATCATTGCCGGCTCGCTGCCCGCGGCCCCCGCCGGATTTTCGCTTCGCTATGCGCGTTGTAACGAACTAATCGGCGTTGCGATCGATCCTGCGGAAGCGGATCGGATTCTGGAAGGATTCGGTTTGCAAAAATTGGGCGCAACGGCTGAGCGATCGAGCTGGGGCATTCCCAGTTATCGCTCCGATCTCCGACGCGAAGAAGACTTGATCGAGGAAGTTGTCCGGGTTTTTGGGATCGCCAAGATCCCGAGCGCGGATCGAAGTCGATTCACGCCCGCGTCGAACGCGGACCGGCGTTACGACTGGGAAATGAAGCTCCGACAGCGACTCGTCGCGCGTGGGTTTGCGGAGACTCGCACCTCGGCGCTGGTGGGCCGTCAAACGTTAGGCTCGGGTTTTGCGCGGGAAGCGATGGAACTGCGCAATCCACTGAGCGAAGATCATGTCGCGCTGCGTCCGAGTTTGGTGCCCGGTCTGCTTGCTGCCCTGGAACGGAACCTCCGGGCAGGAGCGAAGAGCGTTCGACTTTTCGAAGTCGGCCGCGTTTTCCTTCCGCCTGACGCCAACGAAGTTCGGCGCGTTGGTTTGCTGTTGTGTGGCGCGGCTGAGCCACAAGCGCATTGGCGCGGGGCCAAGGCGCGATCATTGGATCTTTTCGATCTCAGAGGCACACTTGAAACGCTCGGGCTTGGGGAAGTTGCTCTGCGTCGCGTGGAAAACGCGGACTTCGCGCTGGCGACGGAAGTTTTGATCGGAGGCAAAGCGCAGGGCATCACCGGTCAGCTTTCATCCGCGCAGTCGGCGCGAGTGGCTGGCACGCTTCCGGTTTTCGTAGCGGAAGTAAAGTTGCCTAACGAATCGGAGGCGGGACCCGAGGCTAAAAAGTTTCGCGAGTTACAGCGCTTCCCTTCAGTCAGTCGAGACATTGCTCTCCTGGCCCCAGCGGGGATGAGCCATGAAGAGATTCTGCGCGCGATCGAAACCGAACGCGAGCCGCTCCTGGCCCGAATTGATTTGTTTGATCTCTTCGCCGGGAAAGATGCAGAGAATATCGGGGCGGGGCGAAAATCTCTCGCTTATTCGTTGACATACTCCGACAAAAATCGAACACTGACTTCTGACGAAGTGAGTGCGGCCCACGACCGGATTCGCGAACGACTGAAAACGCAACTCGGCGTGGAACTGCGCGAGTAGTTCTTTGAGAGCCGAGAGTTGTTGCTTGAGGGTTGAAGGTTCAAAGACCTTTTCGTGTCTACCTTCAGCTCTCTATCGACAACTTTCGCAAATTTACCCTGCGGTGTTCGAGATTATCAGGTGAGATTCCCGGACTGATGTTGTTAGCTCAGGGGGCTAGGTCGTTGGCAGAAAATGACATGCCTTAATTGGAAGTCAGACGCTCCGGCGACGGTCACCCGCCCGTTACCAAAAGGGAACGGGAGATCCACCTAAACGGCACCAGCGGGGTAATAATTTGGCAGCGCCCGGATTAGTGGCTCATCCGGGCGCCTTTTTTGGGCTGATTGTGATTGTTCTGCCGCGATCTTCTCCTGTCTTGCCACCTCCAAACGCGCGACCATTTCGAAATCTTTTGGCCGGCCCGCCGCACGCTTGAGTAAAATCAGTTTGTCCAAGGTAACACTGAAGAATTCGACGCCGAACGCGCGTTTCCTTTCGGCGAACGGTTTCAATTGTTCGAAGGTGCCACCACCGCTCACTTCACCGAGCAAATCAACGTTCCCCATTGTCGTTTCGAAGTGAAATTCAGGCCGTTTCGCAAAAAGCGTTCGTCGAGTCGAAATGGCAATCCAGGAGGAGCGCCGCGCAAGTAAGGTTCGAAGGGTGCGAGGGTCGCCACAATCCTTTTTAGATTTTCGGGCTCGCGTGAATAAACCACATCCACGTCTTCCGTGGTCGCGATAACTCCTTGGGCGATCGCAGCGACGGCACCAACGGCAATAAAGTCGATCTGACCATTCACCAGCGTTCGCAAGACCAGCGGGAAATCAGTCTCGAGTTTCACGCACGCAGGCGCGTCGCAGCGCGTAAGCTTGATTTGTCAGCTGAAGGAATCTTTCAAAGCGCTCCGAGACGGATAAGCGCAGTGCTTGCCGAATCAATCCGCGATCGACGTCCTCGACGTAAGCTTCGATCACCGGATCCGGAACGAGAAGCGGAATAGCCTTCGCGGCCGCGGACCAGGCCGGATCAGCACCCATGTCGATTGTCGTTTTTTTTCCTGGGCAAGGCGGCGTTTCCTCTCGCGTGATGGAGTTCCTGGAGGCTTCATTGACCTTATTCTGCAACCACTCCAGCCGTTCAGTCGGGGTCTTTCTCAATTGTTCGCGTATAGCGGCTCGATCGACTCGCGCCATGTAATACTCGATCAACGGATCCGTGTGAAAAAGCGAGGCTTTGACAGCGTCGGATTCGGGCGCGCTCATCGTTAGGGAATGTAGCTCCGGCGGCCATTTTTCGAAACCGATAATTCGACAATCTGCTGCCTCGCGCGCAAAGTGCCCGCCGGCATGCGCGCTCTCCTCGCTCTCGAAGACGGTCGGATTTTCGAAGGCGAATCTTTTGGCGCGACGGGGACTTGTGTCGGCGAAGTTTGCTTCAACACGTCCATGACCGGTTATCAGGAAGTTCTGACTGACCCTTCCTATCGCGGCCAGATCGTCGCCATGACTTATCCGTTGATTGGCAATTACGGTACCAACCATTCCGATGCCGAAAGCCGGTCGCCGCATGTCCGGGGATTCGTCATTGAGGAATTGAGCGAAGTGGCGAGTAACTGGCGGTCCGAAAATTCGCTCGAGGAATATCTGCGCAAGTGGAACATCCCCGGCGTTCAGGGTATCGACACACGCGCTCTGACTCGCCATTTGCGAACACTCGGCGCGATGAAAGCGTGCCTGACAACAGAGGAAATATCCGCGACGGAAGCGGTCCGCCGCGCGGTTGAAGGCAAAGGAGTGATCGGAATGGATTATGTGCGCGAGGTCACCGCGCCTCAGGCTTATCAATGGGATCCGAAGGATGAACTAAGTGCCCCTTGGGCGACCGCGAGCGGTAGAAAGATCGCGTTGCCGCGAATCCGCCATCGGATTGTGGCTTATGATTACGGGATTAAGGAGAACATCCTGCGTCGCCTCCGGCAAAATGGTTTCGGCGTGACGGTCGTACCGGCGACGGCAACATCGGAACAGGTTCTGGAATTGAAGCCGGACGGCGTCTTTCTCTCGAATGGGCCGGGCGATCCCTCGGTGCTCGATTACGCGCACCAGTCAGTGCGCGGCCTGATGGGGCGCACGCCGATTTTCGGCATTTGCCTTGGACATCAAATGCTCGGCTACGCCTTCGGCGGACGGACCTTCAAGCTAAAGTTCGGACACCGTGGTGGGAACCAGCCGGTCAAGGATCTTAGAACCGGCAAAGTCGCGATCACTTCGCAAAATCACGGTTTCGCGGTCGACCCGAAATCTTTGCCTAACGACGTCGAAGTGACTCACGTTAATCTGAACGACGGTACCGTCGAAGGGATGCGCCACCGCGATTTGCCGATCTTCAGTGTGCAATACCATCCGGAGGCCGCGCCCGGCCCGCATGATGCCGGCTATTTCTTCGCCGAATTCGCACGACTCATCGAAAGCCATAAGTGCCCGACAAAACATTGACGTGCCGCAGTTCGGGCGGAAGGTTAGGGCCATGTATACAACCAGCGAAAGAGTTCCAAAAGTTTTGAAGGTGGCGGTCACGCTCGCCTTCACGGCCGCCCTTGCTGCTGCGCCACTCGCGCTGGCAGAAGAGCAAAAAGCCGAGACCAAAGAAGTTACCGGCGAGATCGTCGATATGATGTGCTACATCGATCACAACGCGATGGGCGAGAAGCACGCCGGTTGCGGTGAAAAGTGCATCAAAGGCGGTGCCCCGGTCGGCATCGTGAGCGACGGCAAAGCGATGATCGTGGTCGGCGCGCACAAACCAATGAATGACGAGCTTGCGCCGCTCGCCGGCAAGACGGTGACTTTAAAAGGCAAGATGGTCAGCAACGGCGGTGTCTCGATGCTGGAGAACGCCGAGATCGTCAAAAAGTAGTTTGTAGGCTGATTCGAAAAACGCGCTCGTTTTCCGCGGGCGCGTTTTTTTTGCCCTTCTACTTCGCGTCGACCGGGACAGGAATCATTAACTTCCCGTCCTTCTCTGCGATGAAGCTTTCGCTCGTGCTGGAGGAGCTGCCGTTGGCATCCTTTTGCTCGATGGTGATCTTGAGCTTCTTCGTCGGCTGAAGCGGCATTTTTGTTTTTGTCCCGCCGGGGCCTTCCTGGGCTTCGGTGGCCTTTTTCGCGTCGGCTGGTGAAAGATCGACCAGCTCGATTTTTGAGATCTTTTCACCAGCGCCGTTCGTCATCATCATTTTGTAGAACTCAAGCACCATTGGATTGGCGTCTTTGGTGTAAAGAAACGAATAGAGTGTGGCCGTATCGTTCGCCTCGAAGGCCTTTTTGTATTTCTCGGTAAAGTCTTTCTCTTGCGCCGGGTTGCCGGCCGAAAGTAGCGATGGGATGAAGGTAAGAGCGAGTAGGAGTGGCGCCCAGATAAGCTTAGTTTTCATGAGGATTGATGCTGTTTAGGTTTTAGGCGGCCGGACGACTCCATCGCAAGCAAATAGCTGCGCGCGAGAAGCGGAAAAATCCGTTGCTGCCCTGCCTTTCGCGAGCTAATTGCAGCACGTCCGATGCCCGACTGACTGCATGAACGTTCACGAATATCAGGCGAAAGAGCTGCTGCAGAAATTTGGCGCTGCCACGCCGCGCGGTCGGATGGCTGAGACCGCCGCGGAAGCGGAACAAATCGCGCGCGAACTCGGCACGGACAATCTGGTCGTGAAAGCGCAGGTGCACGCCGGAGGACGCGGGAAGGGGACTTTCGCTAACGGATTCAAAGGAGGCGTCCACCTCGTGAAATCGCCGGCCGAAGCGCGCGATGTCGCGGGCAAGATGCTTGGCCAGACGCTTGTGACTCATCAAACCGGACCCGCCGGGCGGCTCGTGAGCAAGGTTCTCGTGGCTGAATCGGTCGATATCGAACGAGAGATTTATTTTGCGGTTCTGCTCGATCGCGCGACCGCCGCGCCTTTGATTGTCGCGAGTACAGAAGGCGGAGTGGAAATCGAAACGGTCGCCGAAAAATCGCCGGAAAAAATAATGCGCGAACCGATAGATCCGCTCGCCGGGCTCCAGTCATTTCAAACCCGCAAACTCGCCCGACAGCTCGGGTTCAAATCGGATCAAATTAAACCGGCCGCGAAACTGTTCAGCGCGCTGTATCGCACCTTTATCGAATCTGATTGCTCGATGGTCGAAGTGAACCCACTTGTCGTGACCAAGAAAGGCGAAGTGTTCGCGCTCGACGCGAAATTTAACTTCGACGACAACGCGCTCTACCGTCATCCGGAGATCGCGGCGCTTCGCGACACCACCGAAGAGGATCCGCGCGAGGTGGAGGCCTCGAAACACGAGCTCAACTACATTGGGCTGGACGGCAACATCGCTTGTCTCGTCAATGGCGCCGGCCTTGCCATGGCCACGATGGACATCATTAAATTTTACGGCGGCAACCCGGCTAATTTCCTCGATGTCGGTGGGGGTGCGAGCGAAGAGCAGGTGACGGAGGCGTTCAAGCTCCTCGTCTCGGATAAGAACGTGAAGGCGATTCTGGTCAACATCTTCGGCGGAATTATGAAGTGCGATGTCATCGCGCAGGGCATCATCAACGCCGTGAAGGCGGTCAAGCTGCCCGTTCCGCTGGTCGTTAGGTTGGAAGGAACGAATGTCGATGCAGGCAAAAAGATCATTGCTGATTCCGGACTCCCGGTAACGACGGCGAACGATCTTGCAGACGCGGCGCAAAAGGTGGTGGCCGCGGCGGGCGCAGCAAGATGAAGATTAACGAAATCGCATTTGTCGGCATCCCGGTGACGGATATGAGTCGCGCGCGCTCATTTTACGAAGACGTGCTCGGATTAAGTCCCGATCCAGAGATGACCGGGGAAATGTGGACGGAATATCCAGTTGGGTCGGGGACGCTGGCGGTCGCTTGCATAGGCGAACAGTGGAAACCATCTGACCAGGGCACGAGCACGGCTTTGGAAGTAGAGAGCTTGGAAGATGCGATTGGGCGCTTGGAAGAGCGGAAGATTCCGTTTGAAAAGGTTGAATCGCCTGTCTGCCGGATGGCGGTGATTCAGGACCCGGATGGCAACAAGCTGATCATCCACAAATTGAAA
>Ga0207697_10000516_pt1 | contig 21754 bp, 20 predicted proteins | sample KBSSwiS5withPhiX_FD_184293 | JGI IMG/M metagenome (GOLD analysis project Ga0207697, IMG submission 184293) | Switchgrass rhizosphere microbial communities from Kellogg Biological Station, Michigan, USA, with PhiX - S5 (SPAdes) (version 2) | ecosystem: Host-associated > Plants > Roots >... | reverse complement strand
TCCGGGTTGGTGTTGGCGATCGTGTCGCAGGCCTCGTGGTAGCAGGGATCAAGTACCTTGCCGGCCGCCCCGCCAAAGGACTGCGCCTGGGCCTGGGTCTTCTTCTCGACATCGCCGGTGAACAGCCCGCCGCCGGGAATGCCGGCCGAGAGGAAGGCGTCGTAGTCCGAGCCGCCGTCAAAGGGCGTGGTCTCGGCCGGCAGCGCGTTCTCCTGGAAGTAGCGGAAGAAGACGTCCTCGATCGCCTTGGACCCGGCCGGGCCGGCATGGCCGAAGTCCGTGCCGTCCCCGTCATGGACCGAGCGGACCCCGTTGGGCGAGGCCACCATGTCCACGTTCAGGTTCGCCGCGGTCTGGCCGATCTCGGCCGCACTGAGTTCGTCGACGTAGTGCTGGGACCCGTACAGGCCGTCCTCTTCGCCGCCCCAGAACGCGAACCGGACCCGGTTGGCCGGGGTGATCCCGGCCTCCTTCATCCACCGCGCGGTCTCCAGGACCGCCGCGACCCCGCTGCCGTTGTCATCAATGCCCGGGCCCTCCTGCACGGAGTCCAGATGCGCGCCCACCACCACGGTGTGCCCGGCACTGCCCCCGGTGTCGGCGAGGATGTTAAAGGACTCCACCGTCTTGCCGCGCCGGCCGTCCTCTTTGAACGTGAAGCTCTGCCGCACCGGCGAGTACCCGGCCGCGCGCAGCTGTTCCTCGACGTAGCGGGCCGACTCCTCATACCCCGAGGTCCCCGAGGCCCGGTTCCCGCCGTTGGCATCCGCCACCCGCTGCAGCGCCTGCAGGTGCCCCACCATGTCCCGGGACTTGAACGCCGCCAGCACGGCACGCGCATCCACCGTGCTCGCCGGGGTCAGTTGCGGGACTGCAGCACTCGGAGTGGCGGACTCGGGTGCGGCGGATTGGCTCGTGCCGCCGCCGGATTTGCCCGTGGCGCCACCTGAGGGTGTGCCGGATGGTGTGCCACCGGACGGAATGCCGGCCGACGGGATGCCAGCCGCGACCCCGGAGGTACAGGCCGACGTCGAGAGCAGGACCAGGGCGAGGAGCGAGGGAAATACGTGCTTGCGGAGAGTGATCATGCCGGGAGCCCATCACTAGTCGGTACAAGTTCGCTTGCTCCGGCTCGATCGGTCAGGACGCTCGCCACTGACGCTCCAGTAAGACGCGGCCACCATCGCCCGGCAAATACTCCTATCAGGTCGAACCATTGTCGGCCCCGCGGCTGTAACTTCAATAGCGCCTCGCTGTGAATCTGCTGTGCAATTGGGTTGCATCAACCAAGGACCACCAGACCGGTCCGGTGCTTAACCGGGAGGGGGCGCCGCAGACAGGCTCTGCGGCGCCCCCTCCCGTGGCGGCCCTAACTGGCGGGGGTGGCCGTTAAGCGAGCAGTCCCTCCACATCCGCCGCTTTCGGGTACGCCGTTTGCGTCCCCTTCCTGGTCGCTGCCAAGGCCGCGGCAACGGACGCGAAGGCGGCAGCGGCCGGAAGTGAATCGCCGGCGGCAAGGCGCGCAGCCACGGCCCCGGTGAATGCATCGCCTGCGCCGGTGGTGTCCTTGGCGTCGACCCTGGTGGGTTCAATGCGGGTGATGCGGCCCTCGGCGCCGGCTCCGGAGTCCAGGACGACGGAGCCGTTCGCCCCCAAAGTGACCACAACGCGGTGCAGTCCGCGATCGGCGAACTTGTCCCGGACCGGCGCCCACGCCGCGGTGTCAGCCCCGGCGTCGGGCACGGCGGCGCCGCCCAGGAACAGCGACGCCTCATGCGCGTTCACCAGCAGGATGTCGCAGAGTGCGGCCAAGCTCGCCGGGATCTCGGCGTAGGGCGACAGGTTGAGCAGAACTGTCGCCCCGGCGTCGTGGCCCAAGCGGGCCGCGGCCTCAACGGTGTCCAGACCGACCTCGAGGCACAGGCACATCACGGACGCGCCCTCGAACAATTCGGCGGAAGCGGCAACATCCCCGGGCGCCAGTGTGCCGTTGGCTCCGGCCGAGATGATGATGTTGTTCTCACCGTGGGCGTCGACGGAAATGACGGCGACGCCGGTCGCAGCATCAGGCGTGCGGCGGACGCGGGAAATGTCCACCCCGGCCCCGGCGGTGGAGGCCAGAAGCATGGTCCCGTTGGTGTCGTCGCCCACCGCACCGATCAGCACGACCCGGCTTCCGAGTTTGGCCGCCGCGACCGCCTGGTTGGCGCTCTTGCCGCCGGGATTGACCGCAAAGCCATTCCCGTGCACCGTTTCGCCGGGGAGGGGGAGCCTGTCGCAGTAGATGGTCAGGTCCGCATTCAGTGAACCGACGACGACGATCCGGCCAGAGTCCGGGCGGGTCATTTCGCCTCAGCTTCCAAGGGCTTGGGAATCAGGAGTGAAGCGGCGAAAGCCGCCACGGTGATGATCAGGCCCACCGTGATCGCGGTCAAGTAGGATGCCTGGGCATCGCCCAGTGCAGAAGAGGCCACCAGCGCTGCCGGCAGGACCAGGAAGCTCAGGCCGGCGCCCAGGTTGAACGCGCCGGCGTTCATGCCGGGGAGAAAGCCGGGGTTGCCAGCTGGGGAGAGGACAACGCCAAGGCCGTTCAGCATGATGTTGACCGTACCCGCGTACATGATGCCCAGCAACGCTGTTCCGGCAATCATCATGGGCAGGCTGCTGAGGCCGAAGAAGGCGATGATCGCCAGGGCCACGACGCTGCCGGCCATGCCGATCCGCAAAACTTTGGTGTAGCCGAAAACCGGGGCCAAACGGCCGCTGATGGGTCCGACAACCCAGCCCAGGAGGGCGTAGGGAGTCAGGATGATGAGTGACATTTCGGTCGGTCCCACGCCGAAGCCGGGAGCCGTGGCCTGCACGTAGGCGGGAACGATCCCGTTGATGACCGCGAAGACGCCGGTCATGGTCAGGATTGTGGTCAGCAACGGCGCCCAAGTCGAGCGCTGGCGCAGGTGGGCGGTCTCCACCATGGGCTGCCGGGAGCGCTTTTCCACCGTCCAGAACCCGAAGAAGGCGATCACTGCAACGGCGATGAGGGCAGTCGCCAGTGCGAGGGTGCCGGGGGAGAATCCGCTGACCAGTTTGGAGGCCTCGTTGAGGGCTGTGAGCAGGGCGCCGACCGCGATCACGATGAAGAAGACGCCGGGCCAGTCCATCTTGGTGCCCACCGCCGGCTTGCTCTCACCGGCCAGAACGGCGACCAGGCCCGCCGCCACGACGGCCAGCACCACCATGAGCCAGAAGATGCTGCGGAATCCGTAATGCTCGGCGAAGTAACCGCCGACAAAGGAGTCGACGCCGGCAACCCCGCCGTTGACGGCGGTGATGAGGCCCATGAGGGCACCGTACTTCCGCGGGTCACTGACGGCGGAGCGCAGCATGATCAGGCACAGCGGGACCGTGGGGCCGCTGACGCCCTGGATGATGCGTCCGACGAAGAGCCAGGTGATATCGGGAGCCATGGCCGCGATCACCGAGCCGACAGCCATCATCAACATCATGCCCAGCAGGATCTTCTTGCGCCCCACAATGTCGCTCAGGCGCGGCAGGAAGAGGGAAAACAGTGCTGCCGCGGTGAAGAACCAGGTCTGGGACAGGCCGATCACGGCCTGATCGGTGTGGAGTTCGTTGCCCATCGTGACCAGGGCGGGGCTGAGCATCGATGCGTTGAGCTGGAAGGCAATGCAGGCCGTCAACAGGGCCGCCGTGAGTGCAGCGACGCTTCGTCCCGTTGTCTTGGATTCGTAAGTCAGAGTGCTCATGAGTTGGCTCCGTTTCCTGCGCCGATGCTGACGGCGGCGGACGGGTCCACGTCGCCGATGCGCACCAGGGCGTCTGTGACGAGGTTCCAGAACTTCGCGTGATCGAGGTCCACAGCAACAGACGTGTGGCAGTCCTCCGGTGCCGGGGCGCGGAAATCGGCGACGGTCATGCCGAGCGTCAGTTGGCCCTGCAGTTCGATGTTCACGGGGACTTTGCGGGTGGTCATCACCGTGGGATCGATGACGTAGGCCACCGCGCAGGGGTCGTGGACGGGCGGGTAATCGAAGCCCTGGGCGTCCTTGTACGTCTTGGTGAAGAACTCCATCAGCTCCAGCACGAACTGGGCGGGCTTGGTACCCACGGCGGCGATTTTTTCCACGACTTCGGGGGTCGCGAGGGCCTGGTGCGTGAGGTCCAAGCCCACCATGACCACCGGCCACGGCTCGTTGAACACAATATGTGCGGCCTCGGGGTCGATGATGATGTTGAATTCGGAAACGGCGCTCCAGTTGCCTACGTGGTACCCGCCGCCCATGAGCACAACTTCTTTCACGCGCTCCACGATGCGCGGCTCCTTGCGGGCCGCCATGGCAATGTTGGTCAGTCCTGCCGTGGGCACCAGCGTCACAGTGCCAGGCTCGTGCGCCATAACAGTGTCGATGATGAGGTCGACGGCGTGGCGCGGGTCCAGTTCGATGCTGGATTCGGGCTGGGCGGGGCCGTCCATGCCGCTCTCACCGTGGATGTCGGGGGCGGTTTCGATGCTGCGGACCAAGGGCCGATCGCAGCCGGCGGCGAAGGGGACGCCGGTGATGCCGGCAATCGTGCCCACCGACAGGGCGTTGCGGGTGACCCTTTCGAGGGTCTGGTTGCCGACGACCGTTGTGACCGCGAGCAGCTCAATGTACGGATTGCCGTGAGCCAGCAGCATGGCCACGGCGTCGTCATGGCCTGGGTCGCAGTCCAGGATGATCTTCCTGCGTTCCGGTTTCAGGGTGATGGGATCCACGTAAATATCTCCACGTCGTTGGGGGTCCGCCGGGGCGGTGCGATAAAGCGTTCAGAGTGAGTTTGGCACTGTCAAGCGTCAAGCGTCAAGCGCTTAACGTAAGTGACGTCAAGCGCTTGATGTCTTGCGGCAGGTGCGATGAGTCACTCCCGGCTACGATCGAGGTATGGAATCCGGCGAACAAGTACACGAGCTTCGGGGGCGCACCCCGCGCGTCACTGCGGCGATGGTGGCTGCGCGGGCCGGGGTCTCCACCGCAACGGTCTCCCTTGTGGCCAACGGAAAGACCCAGGGGCGGGTCTCGGAGGACAACATTTCGCGGGTCCGGGAAGCCATTGCGGAACTCGGCTATGTGGTGGACAGTATTGGCAGTTCGCTAGCCAAGGGCATCAGTTCGATCGTCATTCTCGTGGCGCCGGACATCTCCAACCCTTTCTTCGCCAACGTCATTGCAGGTGTCCGCGGCGCGCTCGGCGCCGAATACCAGCTGCTGCTCTCCGTCACGGACGCCGGGGAGTTCCCGCGCGTCGACGACGTCCGCAGGCTCCTGGCTTTGCGGCCGGCCGGGCTGCTCGTAGATGCGCCCAGCGCGGAGTTCCTGGAGGATCTTTCCGTCGCTGGGCCTCTCGTTCTGCTGGACGCCCCCGGCTTGGAGTCCTTCGCCCCCTCGGTGAATCTCGACGTCGGACACGGCGCCCGCCTGCTGGCCCGGCACCTGGCGGACGCCGGACACAAACAAGCGGCGTACATGGACAGTGTGACCGGCACGGCGACCTTCGATATCCGGCGGGCGGCATTCCTAGAGGAGTCCGCGGCGCTGGGCATCACCGTGGCCACGGACCATGTCATCGGCACCACCATTGACGTCGGCGCCGCCGCCGGCGCGTTCGCCGCGGCGTGGCCGGATTGGCAGCGGGACGGTGTCACCGCCGTCGTCTGCGCCACCGATACCCATGCCTACGGCGTGCTGCAGGAAGCCAGGGTGGCCGGCGTCCGCATTCCGCAGGAACTGGCCGTGGCAGGCTTCGATGACCTGCCCTATTCGGCCACGTCCAACCCGGGCCTGACCAGCGTCCACCTTCCGGGCGACGCCCTCGGGGCCAGGGCCGGCGAACAGCTCCGCAGGGTCATGGAGGGCAAGGGCTTGGAACAGCACCAGCTGATCCTCCAGGGTTCACTGATGGTCCGCGGTTCCACGGAACCGGCCAGCACCTAGAAAACCGGATTGAGCCCACCCACGAACATCTCACCCGAGGAGTTGTCAGCATGACCAACGCAGACGCCCTGACCATCCACAATGCCCGGATCTTTGACGGACATTCGCCCGAGCTGGCGAGCGGATCCATCCTGTTCCGGGACGGGATCATCCAGGAGACCGGCGACGTCATCCCCGAAGGTGAGGTGATCGACGCCGGCGGCCGCGTCGTGGTGCCAGGGCTCATCGATGCCCACTTTCACGCGTACGCCGTGGGCTTGGGCGGCCTTGAGGTTGAGCGCTCGCTCCTGAGCTACACCGCACTGGTGGGGGCGCGCCGCTTGGGCGCCGCCGTGCGGCGGGGATTCACGACCGTCCGCGATGTGGCCGGCGGGGACAGCGGGCTGGCCCGCGCCATCCGCAGCGGCCTGGTCACGGCTCCGAGATACTACTACACGGGTCCGGCCCTCAGCCAAACCGGTGGCCATGGCGATCCCCGGTCCGCGGATCTGGATGTCTGCTTCGATCACGGTCACATGTGCGCCGTGGTGGACGGGGTGGACAACCTGCGCCGGGCAGTTCGTGATCGGTTCCGCACGGGAAGCCACGCCATCAAGATCATGACTTCCGGAGGCGTGGTCTCCCTGACAGATCCCATCCGGCTGCCGCAGTATTCAGCGGAAGAAGTCCGGGCGGTGGTGGACGAGGCCACCCGGCGCAAGAGTTACGTGGCGGCCCATGCGTATTCACCCGAGGCAATCAGGCATTCCGTGGAAAACGGGGTACGTTCCATAGAACACGGGAACCTCTTGGACCGGGACACGGCGCAGATGATGGCCGAGCACGGGAGCTTCCTCGTGCCGACGCTTGCCGCCTACGACGCCATGAGCCGAAGGGGAGCTGCAATGGGCCTGAACCCCGTTTCCCAGGCCAAGAACGCCGAGGTGCTTGAGGCCGGCAAAATTGCTGTGGAACTGGCCCTGCAGGCCGGAGTCAAGGTGGGCTTCGGATCCGACCTGATGGGGGACCTTGAGGATGATCAGCTTGTCGGCATTCGGCTGCAGATCGAGGCGGCAGGTGTCTTGGAGACGCTGAGATCCCTTACCTCAGTAAACGCAGAGCTCCTTCAGGACCCAAGCATCGGGAGCATCGGCGCTGGAATGGCGGGCGATGCCGTGATTCTGGACGGCGACCCCTTTGTGGACCCGGCAGTTCTCTGGGACCACAACAGGTCGAGGACTGTTATCCACGACGGGCGCATCATTCGGTGACCCTGGAGATGCCCGGGCGGGCTCAGGAGGGCCGGCGTTAGGGGAGCTCGCGGGGCAGAAATCTCGTTGTTTCTTAAAGCAATACAACTGTTGACTAGTGAGCAACTTCACAGTTACAGTTGCGAAACCGAAAAGCCGCCGGAAGGCGGACTCGAGATCTCCAGGTGGAATGGATGGCGCGCGCGAACCGCGGCTGTCGCTTCTCCTTCTCTCTTCACTTCTTCTCCTTCACTGCGCCACACGCAGTCACACGCACCGCACCCCGCTACGCCCGCAATCCTGCACGCCCTCTTTTGGCGTGCCCGCGTCCATGAGAGGCACTTCCCCCATGACAGCATTCCGTTCCACTCCCTTTGACCGCAGGCAGCTCCTCAAAGCGGCAGCGCTGACGCCATTTGCGGGTCTGGCGCTCTCCGGCTGCGCGGCGAAGCCCGCCGAAAGTGCCGCTGCCAACAAGACGGTGACCGTCACGTCCTATGGTGGCTCGTACAACGACCAGCTGACCCAGACAATCCTGGACCCGTTCTCCAAGCAGTCGGGGATCCAGACGACGCTGCTGGCCAACACCTCCCTGGCCGCTCTGAAGGCCCAGGTCCAGTCCGGCGACGTGCAGTGGGACCTCGTGGAAATCACGGCGCCGGAGTATGAGGTGGCCGTGGCCGAGGGGCTGTTAGAGAAGTTCGACTACGACATCATCAGCGACAAGGGCCTGCCCGGATACGCGAAGGCTGAATACGGCATCAAGTACCTGAGCTTCCTGTTTGTCATGGCGTGGGACCAGAAGGTCATTTCCGACGCGCAGGCCCCGAAAGACTGGGCCCAATTCTTCGACCAGGGCAAGTACAACACCAAGCGCTCGGTGTACAACCAGCTCTCCGACAGCTCCGTCCTGGAAGCCGCGCTGCTGGCCGACGGTGTCCCCTTCGACAAGATCTACCCGCTCGACGTCGACCGGGCCCTGAGGGTTCTGGGCCAGCACCCGGGAAAGGACCGGCTGCTGTACCACGCCGCCAACCAGGAGCCCATCCAGCAGCTCACTTCCGGCGAGGTCTCACTCTCCACCAGCTTCAACAACCGCATTAACGCAGCCCGCAACGACGGCGCGAAACTGAACTTCTCCGCCGAAAACGCCGTCCTTGCCGGCGACTACTTCGTGGTTCCGAAGGGCGCCAAGAACAAGGAAGCGGCCTTCAAGCTGATGAACTTCATGTCCAACGACGCCGAGGCCGGCGCGGCGTTCGACAAGGTCACCAACCTGACCCTGGCCAACACCCCGGCGCTGTCCAAGCTGCCGAAGGAAATCGCCGACACGCTTCCCACCAGCCCCCGGCTCGCGGACAAGATCCTGGTCCGCGACGACAAGTGGTGGTCGCAGAACCTGAAGAAGACCGAGCAGCAGTTCAAGCTCTGGCAGGCCAGCTGACATGAGCAACGCAACTCTCGAGCGGCCCCGGCCGCGGGGCCGCGGTGCGCCTGCCTCCGCCGAGGCACCACCACGACGGCGGCGCAGCGGCTGGTGGCTGCTGCTGGCTCCGATCCTTGCCTTCGACGTCGTGCTGTTCCTGACGCCGCTGGGCAAACTGGTCGGCGCAAGCTTCACCGACAATGCCTACCAGCGGGTCCTTGAGGACCCGCTGGTGGTGCGCGCCCTGGTCAACACCCTGACCATCAGCCTGGCCAGCACCATTGTCACCGTGGTGCTGGGCTACATCATCGCCATGGTGCTGTGGCGGGCCGGCAACGTCACCCGGGTGATCCTGTTCGCCGTCGTACTCCTGCCGTTCTGGACCGGCATCCTGGTGAAGAACTTCGCCTGGGCCGTCCTGCTGCAGGACAACGGCATTGTGAACGCCTTCCTGCAGGGAATCGGGCTGACCGGTGCGCCGGTCCCGTTGCTGCACAACCGGTTCGCCGTGATCGTCGGCATGGTGCACTGCCTCCTGCCGTATGCGGTGTTCCCGATCTTCTCCTCGCTGACATCGATCGATGACCGGCTGGGGCTCGCGGCCCGCTCGCTTGGCGCGCGGGAAGGATCCGTCTTCCGCAGGATCACGCTGCCGCTGAGCATGCCCGGCATTTCCGCGGCCGGGCTGCTGGTCTTCATCATCAGCACAGGTTTCTTCATCACCCCGGTGGTGATGGGCGGGCCCGGCGACATGATGATCGCCAACCAGATCGACTACTACGCCCGACAGCTGACGGACTTTTCCGGGGCCGCTGCGCTGGCCGTCATCCTGACGGTCATGGTCAGCATCCTCGTGGCCGTCTACCAGCGCGTCCTCAAGGCAGGAGGCCAACATGAAGACAACTAATCCGCAGCACCGGATGCTGGCGCTGCTTTCCATCCCGGCCTTCCTGTTCCTCGTCATTCCGACGGCGATTGTGGTGCCGGTCGCGCTGAACGACAGCCGCTACATCACCTTCCCGCCGGAGGGAATCTCCTTCGCCGCCGTGGCCGGATTCTTCGCCGACCGGGCCTGGACCTCCGCACTGACGGCCAGCCTGCAGTCGGCGGCGATCGCCGTCGTGATCGGCGTGCTGCTGGGCGCCACCGCGGCGATCGGCCTGCACGGGCGCAAGTTTCCCGGCCAGCCCGCCGTGGTGGGTCTGATTCTCGCGCCGATGATCGTGCCGACCGTGGTGCTGGCGCTGGCGTTCTACCAGTTCTTCATCTCGATCGGCATGGTGGGCAGCATCGTCCCCATCGGCCTGGCGCACGCCGTGATCGCGACCCCCTATGTGTACCTGACCACCCGCGCCAGCCTCGCCGGGCTCAACCCGGCCCTGGTCCGGTCGGCGCAGAGCCTCGGGGCCGGACCGCTCTCCGTCCTGCGGCACGTGTATCTGCCCATCATCCTGCCCGGCCTGATCTCCGGGGCGCTCTTCGCGTTCTCGGTCTCCATCGATGAGACGGTGATGTCCCTGTTCATGCAGTCCCCGGGGGCCACCACCTTGCCGGTGAAGATGTTCACGGATATCCAGTTCAACCTGACCCCGAAGATCGCGGTGTCCTCCGCCCTGCTGGTCAGCGTCGCCACCATCGGGCTGCTGCTCCAGGTCTTGTTTGTCCTCAAGCGCCGCTCTTCAACCCGGATGCTGCCGCTGGCCGTGTCCGCACAAACGTAAGGAAAGTCGATGACCGCATCAGTGATTTCCGCGGGGCCCATTCCCGGCACGGGCAGGGCCGCCCAGGGCGCCATTGAGCTCCGCCAGGTCAGCAAGCACTACGGCGACGTCGTTGCCGTGGACGAACTGGACCTGACGGTCCAGCCGGGGGAGTTCGTGACCCTCCTGGGCCCCAGCGGCTCCGGCAAGACGACCACCATGATGATGGTGGCGGGATTTGAAGAACACACCGCCGGAGCCATCCTCATTGACGGCAAACCCGTGGACACGCTGCCGCCCCGGGACCGCAATCTCGGTGTGGTGTTTCAGAACTACGCCCTGTTCCCGCACATGAGCGCGCTGGAAAACGTGGAGTTTGCGCTGCGCATGAGGAAGGTGCCGCGCGCGGAACGCCGCCAGCGCGCCGAGGAAGCCCTCGACCGTGTGGGACTGGGCAAGATGGGCGGGCGCAAGCCGCGCCAGCTCTCGGGCGGACAGCAGCAGCGGGTGGCGCTGGCCCGGGCACTGGTCTTCAACCCGGCGGCCCTGCTGCTGGATGAGCCGATGGCAGCCCTGGACAAGCGCCTTCGCGAGCAGATGCAGGAGGAGATCAAGACCCTGCAGAAGGGCCTGGGCATCTCCGTGCTGTTCGTGACCCATGACCAGGACGAGGCCATGGCCATGTCGGACCGGATCGTGGTGATGCGGGACGGGAAGATCGTGCAGTCCGGCCCGCCGGAGGAGGTGTACAACCACCCCATGACCGACTGGGTGGCCAGCTTCCTGGGCGACACGAACCTCATCCCGTGCACCATCGTGGAGCGCAACGGCGAGGAAGCCGTGGTGGACCTCGGCGGACTGGGTATGGCAAAGGTCCGGGACCGCGGGGCAAGCGGTGAGAACTACGCCGTCTCCGTCCGCCCGGAGCACCTCAAGTTCAGGACACGGGCTACGGCGGGCAACGGATGCGCCGCGACCCTGGTGTCCTCCACGAATCTTGGCGCCACGGTCCGCCACCGCCTCACGGCCGGCGGCCACGACCTCCAGCTCCGTGAGCTGAGCTCCGACAGTGTCGCCCGGATCCGGCCGGATGAGGAGCTGTGGGTGGGCTGGGACGCGGACAAGGCCCAGCTGCTGGTCCTGGAGTCCTGACCGCGGGATGCTGTAACGGCCGGGCCGGTTCCGGCACCCCTCCGCGGGACATGCCCTCCTCCGGCGCCCAGGGATGGACATATGCCCACTATGTCCATCCCTGAGCCGCGCCGGGGGACAAGTCCATTCTGATAAGGGGGCATGTCCACTGCTGAGCGCCGGCAGGGGGCATGCCCTCGGTCGGACACGTTGACTCTGGCCGGTAGTACTCAGCCGAACTCTTTGATGAAGTCCAGGGCGGTTTGGGCGACCTCAGGCCAGCCGTGATCGATCGTGAGAGAGTGGCCGCGGTCCGGCAGCTCCTTGATTGCCGTGTGCGCCGAATTTCTTTTTTGACGCTTGTAGGACGCATTGGCGATGGCCCACGGCACTGTGTGGTCTTTCTCCCCGGAGATGATCAGCAACGGACCCCGATCCGGATTCTTCGTGTCGACCTTGGCCTCGGTGAACGGGTTGAGGTTTGCGGTTGCAGCCTGGAACAGAGGCACGCCAGAGGCCGCGACATGAAAGGTGTCAAACAATTGACGGGCTTCGTCCTCGTCCAGGGCATTGGCCCAGCCGAAACGGAACTCGTCAAAAGTCAGAGACACTGCACGCTTGGCGTTGGCGGGATTCGCGATCACAGGCGCTGCTGACTTTAAGGCTGAGGCCGGCAGCGGCAGGACTCCCCGGAATGGTGCGGGGTCGATCGCCACCGTGACTGCGGAGGCTCCGGTTCCGGCGATCCTCTGGGCGATGAGTCCGCCGAAGGAATGCCCCACGACAGCGGGCTTGATGGTGAGCCGGCCAATCGCGTCGAGGTAGTGGTCCGTGACTTGCCTGACCATCTTCTTGGCAAAGACCTCCGGGTCGCGTCTTGCCTCATCGACGCTTTCGGGATCATCGGGCCACGTGGGGGCGAGCGTGGTGTAGCCGTTTTCCTCATACAGGGCCCGCCACCGGTCCCAACTGCTGGACAGGAGCCATAGTCCGTGGACGAAGACGACGGGTTTGAGGCCGGAAGCGTTCGCCCGGTCCACCTGCTGTTGCTCGAGGTTGGTCATATCAGCCATGGCGCTCATCCGTTCGCGTGTGCATCGCGGGCCGTCGGTGGGGGACGCGGGGACGTCCTCCCGCAGGCACGAGTATGCCTGCGGGCCATGGCGAAGGCAATGCCTTTGCTGAATGCCGGCACGGGCTGCGGGCCGCATGGGGCAGGTCCGTGGCCGGTCGGCGACGCGGAGTGCAGCCATGGTCTGCGGTCCGCCACGCGCACCGGGCCCCAAACCCGTGGCTTGTCAGGACCGGCCCTACAATGGTCTCGATGATGCCAGGACATATAGCAGCTGCTGACGGAAAGAACGTGCTGAGCATCAGTGCGGGCATCATCACATCCGTCTGGCAGCCGGGCACGTTTGTTGATGTCGACGATGCCAGGGACGCGATGCTGGCCGTAGCGCAGATCAGCGGCGGAATACCTATGCCGATGCTCTCCGAAATGACGGACGTGGAGATCAGCGCGGCCGCCAGGTACGAGTTCGCGCAGACAACAGGGGTTCTGGCGATTGCGGTGCTTGGATCCAGCACCGTGGATCGTGTGATCGCGGCGGCCATGAGCCGGCACACCCGCTACCCCCACGAATTCTTCACTTCCCGGGACAAGGCCACGGCCTGGCTGAGCAACTTTACCTCCAGCGGCCAGTCCGGTGGATACACGGACGGCATATCCGCCCTGGCGTGAGAGTGCCGCCTGCCCCGGTCAGGCCTTGTCCACAGTAAAAGCCGCCCCGGCCTCCTTGACTTGCTGGTTGGTCGCGGCCCAGCTGGCCAGCAGCCGCAGCGCATCTTCCGACGCGGAGCCGGGCTCGGCGTTGTAGACCAGCAGGGACAGCCCGGCGTCGGCGGAGACGTCCATTGCCTCGTACATCAGGTGGAGATCCCCGACCACAGGGTGGTGCAAGTGTTTGAGCCCGGTGTAGTGCTGGCGCACGTTATGCGCCGCCCACAGGGTGCGGAACTCCTCGCTCCGCGTCGATAGTTCCCCGACCAGGTCTGTCAGCCCGCGGTCGTAGGGATCCCGGCCGGCCTCGGTGCGCAGGATCGCGACGGTGTCGCTCGCCGCACGGTCCCAGCCCGGGTAGAAGCTGCGCGATCGCGCGTCCAGGAAGATGAACCGGGCATGGTTGGCCGGGCGGGCCGGACCCGCGTACATGTCCGAATACAGGGCATGGCCCAGCGGGTTGGCCGCAAGGATGTCCATGCGTCCGTTCCGCACAAAGGCGGGCGCGTTGGCGATGGCGTTCAGCGTCAGCTGAACGCTGCGCCGGACGGACTCCGCGGGACGCGGACGACGGCGGGTCCGGCTGCCCGGGGCCGCTGCCCGGGCCAGATCGAAGAGGTGGGCCCGTTCGGCGTCGTCGAGTTGGAGGGCCCTGGCCACAGCGTCCAGAACTCCCTCCGAAACGCCCGACAGGTTTCCCCGCTCCAGCCTCGTGTAGTACTCGACGCTGACGCCGGCCAGCATGGCGACTTCCCCGCGGCGGAGTCCGGGGACCCGGCGTTTCGCGCCGTAGATCGGCAATCCCGACTCTTCGGGGGTGATCTTGGCCCGGCGCGAGGCAAGGAACTCGCGGGTCGCCTCTCGATTGTCCATGCCATCAACGTTAGGCCTTTGGGCTCTCTGAGGGAGGCCCTGCCAGTACCCCTATCAGCAGGGACTCCCTCCCGGCTGCGTTACCGGGTTTGATGGATGGTGTTCCGTTGAACAACCCCCAACGATCAACAAGCAGGAGATTCATTGCTTACCGTCAACGCTTACGCATCACCGTCCGCGACCGGGCCGCTCGCCCTCACCACCATCGAGCGCCGCGACGTGGGACCCCACGATGTCCTGATCGAGATCAAGTACGCCGGGATCTGCCATTCCGATATCCACACTGTCCGCGGCGACTGGGGCCCGCAGACCTATCCGCTGGTTCCGGGCCATGAAATTGCCGGCATTGTCACCGAGGTGGGCACGGCCGTGACCAAGCACGCCGTCGGTGACCGGGTCGGCGTCGGCTGCATGGTCAATTCCTGCGGTGAGTGCGTCAACTGCCAGGCCGGCGAGGAGCAGTACTGCCTCGCCGGGAACACCGGCACCTATGGCGCCGTCGACCGTGACGGCACCATCACCCAGGGCGGCTACTCCACCCACGTCGTTGTGACCGAAGATTTCGTGGTCACCATTCCCGAGGGCATCGAGCTCGACGTCGCCGCGCCGCTGCTTTGCGCCGGCATCACCACCTACTCGCCGCTGAACCACTGGGGCGCGGGTCCCGGCAAGAAGGTCGCGATCGTCGGCCTCGGCGGACTGGGCCACATGGCCGTCAAGATCGCCCACGCCATGGGCGCCGAGGTCACGGTCCTCTCGCAGTCGCTGAAGAAGCAGGAAGACGGGCTGAAGCTGGGCGCGGACCACTACTACGCCACGAGCGACGAGAACACTTTCACGGACCTTGCCGGCACTTTTGACCTAATCATCAACACGGTCAGTGCCGCGATCGACATCAGCTCCTACCTGCAGCTGCTGACCCTCGACGGCGCACTGGTCAACGTCGGCGCCCCCGCGGAACCGCTCCCGGTGAACGCGTTCGCCCTGATCATGGGCCGCCGTTCCTTCGCCGGTTCGATGATCGGCGGCATCCGCGAAACCCAGGAAATGCTCAACTTCTGCGCCGAGCACGGCCTGGGCGCCGAAATCGAGGTCATCCCAGCCGCGAAGATCAACGACGCCTACGAGCGCGTCCTGGCCTCCGACGTCCGCTACCGCTTCGTGATCGACACCGCGACCCTGAACTAGGACGCAGCGCACGAAGGACCCTGGGATTGGACGGACGCGGCCTCCCGTCGCGCCCGCCACCCGACAAAACACCCTGGGAGGAAATGACAGTGGAAATCCAAGCCAGGAAGCCAAGCGTCAAAGGGCCGGCGCAGATGTTCACCGGCGACGTCTGGTTTGACGTCCTCGCGGCCCCGCAGCCCGAACCGTCCCGCATGCGCGTCAACGCGGTGCACTTTGCCCCGTGCGCCCGCACGGCCTGGCACTCGCACGCCGTCGGACAGACCCTGCACGTCACCGAAGGTGTCGGCCTGGTCCAGGCCCGCGGCGGCGAAGTGACCGAAATCCGCCCCGGCGACACGATCTACACGCCGCCGGGCGAATGGCACTGGCACGGGGCCGCGCCGGACCATTTCATGACCCACCTCGCGATGTGGGAAGCGCCAGCAGAGGGCGCGGAGTCCGAGTGGGGTGACCTCGTGACCGACGAGGAATACAACGGCGCCAAGTAGCACGACCGCCAGGCAGTTAGCACGGCTGCGCTAAAACATCCGGCGCTGCCGGTGCGGGGCCAGCCCGGGGGACTGGCCCCGCACCGGCATGCCGGGCACAGCGTGGGCTATTGCCCCGGGGCCCGGTACGACGGCGTCTTCTTGGCTGCCGCGTCGAGATCCTCTGCTGACATGAGCGGTTTCATGTGCAGGTTCACGGCGCCGGTGGAATTGATCATCAGTGACAGGGCGACGGCGTCGGCCTGGTCGGGGATATCGAAGACTCCGACAACGTCGGTCTCCCCGAAAGCGTAGTAGAAGCTTTCCAGTGAGCCGTCCACCGATTTGAGGGCTTCGACAACGGCATCACGCCGTTTGGTGCCGCCCTCACGCATGAGTCCCTTGATTCCGTCGCCGACGTAGTTCGCTTCGAACAGATATTTGCTCATCGTTTTTCCTATCCTGTGTTCGCCCAGGACAACGGCATCCGAACGTGTGCCCGCTCCCAACGATGGAAGGTCCGAGGCTGGCCCCAGAGTGGGGGTCTGCCCACATGCTAGGCCTTCCACTTCACCCTTACAACGGTTCATTTGCGGCCACAACCGGGCTCCGGGCGGTCCGGGACTACCGCCGGCCGGAGGACAGGAACATAATCGGCGTATCAACCCGTACGGACAATGGAGGCGATCGACGTGTCTGTTTATACGCTCGGAATCTGGCTGGTGCATCCCGGCCGCGAGAACGATTTTGTGCAGGCCTGGCGGGATCTGGCCAGGAAGACGAAGGAAGACTTTCCCAACGCCAAAGCCGTGCTGATGCACGATCGCGACGTCAAGAACAGGTTCATCAGCACCGGCCCGTGGGAGTCCCTGGAACAGATTGAGCAGTGGCGGGATTCTGCCCTGTTCAAGCAGGGCCTCGAGGCAATGAAGGACATGCTGGAGCATTTCGAGGCGCGCACCCTGGACGAGGCCGCGAGCATCGGGTGGGATGCGACCGATATGTGAATTTACCGGGAACCGGCTCGCCGCCGGCTGCGCGGCGCGCGTTCCCGCCGGCTAAGCGGCGTGCAGCGCCTCGAGTACGGCGGCCAACAGGACATCGTTCCGGCCCCAGACGGGATCGAAGATTTCCACGTACCAGGCATCCGCCAGGACCAGGGCCAAGGTCTCGTTGGTCTCGGCTGCCCAGTCCCTGAGCTGGTCCTCCCCAACGGGCCCCTCGCTGCTGCCGAGCAAGGTCGCGACGTCGTCGTCCTGTACGGTCACCGGGATGGAGACGCTGCTCGCCTCACCGGGGTCGTGGACGACCGTCACCAGGCCGGTCCGTGCGGACAGGGCCAGGAGTGCCGTCGCCGCCTCCGGGCCGCAGAAGGCCGTCACGTAGGCGCGCTGCGCGAGGCCCCCGGCCTGAACGCCCGGCTGCGATTCCTTGGTGAAGAGCCCGTTGCGGTTCAGCCGGGCGAGCTCTCCGGCGATGGCCGCGGTCTCCTCGTCGAACCCGGGCGCGAAGACTCCCGGCTGGTATTGGCTGTTGCCCTCCAGCCAACGGGCGGTCAGTTCGCCTGCCGCCGGGATGGTGGAGGCCTGCCGCCAGACTTCGCGGTCCGCGAGAAGCCGGCCGAAGCTGTCCCGTTCCGTCGTGAACCTGGCCTCTGACATTTAGGCCTCCTGTGCTGTGGGGTGCGGGGTGGACTGCGCCGTGAGATGTGGGGTGGGGTGCGCCTGCGGGGCGTGGTGCTGCAGGAGGACGGACAACCGTTCGCAGCTGATCCGCAGCGCCTCCAGTTCACGCCGGCTGTAGTCCTCGATGATCGCACGGATCCGCTCGGTGAGGTGCTCGTCGTCGACCTCGAACTCGTGGTTCAGCGTGACCACGGAGAGCCCGTCCGCCGGCCGGATCTCCCAGTCGCCGCCGAGCTCCCGGAACGGGGGCTCGAGGTCCAGCTGGTGGAACTGGGCGCGGTGGCTGGCGGTGTCAAAGACGCGCCAGCAGTGGCTTGAACTGAGTGAGCCGTTGGACACCACGGACGTGCGCAGCTCGTGGCCGGCGTCGTCGCCGCTGACGCGCTCCGAGTACACCGTCAGGCCCTCGAGGTAGGGCCAGTGTGAGGCGTCGCGCAGCATGCTGAAGACAAGGTCCGCCGGGGCGTTGATGCCGAGCCGGTGCGTGGTCCGGTGCGTTTGCTGGTGCGTGCTCACTGACAAGTTCACCCCTCCTGTGTCGTGCTGTCACCTTGCAGGTCTTCTATGCAGGCTAGGCCAGTTGCGGCCTGCCGTGAACAATTCCGTCCCGTCGCGTCACGCAGGGCAATCTTCGGTAACACAGGGCGTCCGCAGGCAGCGTCCGCGGACGCCGGATGAACGGGTATTACCGCCTGTATCCCTTGGTTTCACCCGGTTTCACGGCGCTTTGACCGGCTCTCCCGGGCCCCGGATAGTTGCTGGCACCAGCACCATTTCAGTCCACTCTCAAGGGGAGAACATGTCCAGTCTTTCGTTTAAATCAGGCGCCGCGGTCGCGTTGGCGGCCACCACTGTCCTGGGTCTGGCGGCCTGCTCCGATCCCGGCGCCGCTGCTGCCGGCGGCCCGTCGGCGGCGCCGTCGTCGTCCACCGGGGTGAAGCAGTTCAACCTCTCGCCGCAGCAGGACCGCGTCAAGGCCACGGTGGATGCCGCGGCCGCCGCGCTCGTCCCGGAAGCCGTTAAGAAGGACGGGAAACTGACCGTGGCGGTGAGCCCGTTTGCGGCGCCGCTGGCCGTTTACGCCACCGACAACAAGACCCCGGTGGGCAACGAGGTGGATATCGCCGTCGCTCTGGCCGAGTCCCTGGGCCTGGAGGCAGACATTGTCCCGACGGCCTGGGCCGACTGGCCGCTCGGCGTCGACTCCGGCAAGTACGAGGCTGTGCTGTCCAACGTCACCGTCACGGAGGAGCGCAAGCTCAAGTTCGACTTCGCCAGCTACCGTGAAGACAAGCTCGGCTTCTATGCCAAGGCGGACAGCAGCGTCACCAAGGTCGAATCGGCCCCGGACGTCGCCGGCAAGCGCGTGATCGTCGGTTCCGGCACCAACCAGGAGGCAATCCTGCTGCGCTGGGATGAGGAGAACAAGAAAAACGGCCTCAAGCCCGTGGAGTTCCAGTATTACGACGACGACTCCGCCTCCCAGCTCGCCATCCAGTCCGGACGGGCGGACCTGACGTTCGGCCCCAACGCCACGGCGGCCTACAAGGCGGCCTCCGACGCCAAGACAAAGCTCGTCGGCCTGGTCGACGGCGGTTGGCCGCTGAAGGCCAGCATCGCCGTCACCACCAAGAAGGACAACGGGTTTGCCGCAGCGGCCCAGGCCGGACTGAACCACCTGATCCAGGACGGAAGCTACGCCAAGATCCTGGACCGCTGGGGGTTGTCCGCGGAAGCCGTCGCGAAGTCGGAGCTGAACCCGGCGGGCCTGCCGAAGAAGTAGCCCGCCCGCGTTGGTTGAATGAACGGTACCGAAAGCCAACGAATCCCCGCCGGGAACGTCTCCGGCGGGGATTCGTTGTGGCTGTCTGGTGACCCAGCGGAGATCGTCTAGGCCTGTGCCGTGACGGAACTTGAATCGATGCCGACCTCGACGCTGGCACCTGTGCGGGCCGGGGTGGCCAGGCCGAGGTTCTCCCGCAGCGTGCTGCCCGCGTACTCCGTGGGGTACACGCCGCGCTCCTGCAGTTCCGGCACGAGGTGGTTGACGATGTCGTCGAGGCCGGACGGGATCAGCCACGGCGAGATGTTGAAGCCGTCGACGGCGCCGGTCCGGGCATACTCGCTGAGCCGGTCCGCGACCTCGGTGTACGAGCCGGTGAAGGTGGAGTCCCCCCGGCTGGTCTTGGCCGAGACGAACTGGCGGATGGACAGGCCCTTCTCCTTGGCCTCGGCCCGCCACTGATCGGCCAGCTGGCGTGCCTTGGCGCCGTGGAAGCCGCTGCCGCGCGTTTCGGAGGTTTCTTCCACCACGGGGTCGATGTCCGGCAGCGGGCCGTCGGGATCGTAGCCCTGCAGCTCCCGGCCCCAGAACTGTTCGAGGTACGCGATGGCCTGCTGCGGGCCGATCTGCAGACTGCGGACCCAGGCCTTCTTCTCGAGGGCCTCCCGCGGCGTGGCGGCGAGGATGAACTCGCTGGCGGGCATGATCTTCACGTCCTGGGCGCCGCGGCCGGCCCGGAGGGTGCGCTCCACGATGTCGCGGCGGAACTCCAGGGCGTCATCGAGCTGCGGGTGCGCGGAAAAGATGACGTCCGCCTGCCGGGCGGCGAAGTCCCTGCCCTCGGGCGAATCCCCGGCCTGGAACAGCACCGGCCGGTACTGGGCGCTGCGCGGCAGCCGCGGGGTGACGTCGACGGTGTAATGCCGGCCGGTGTGGCGCACCCGCCGGACCGCGCCGTCCGCCGACCACCGCTCGGCGGAGGCTGAGCCCGCGACGGCGCCGTCGTCCCACGCGTCCCAGATCCGCTTGGCGGTTTCCACGAAGGCCTCGGCGTGGGTGTACCGGTCGGCGTGGTCCAGATAACCGCCGCGCCGGAAGTTGGCGCCGGTCCAGGCGTTGTCCGTGGTGACGATGTTCCAGGCGGCGCGGCCACCGGACAGCAGGTCCAGCGTGGAGAGCCGGTGCGCCAGGTCTGCGGGGTCGTTGTACGTGGTGTTCTGGGTTGCGACGAGCCCGATCTTGGTGGTCACCGCGGCCAAGGCGGCGAGGGCAGTCTGCGCGTCGGGACGGCCGGCGACGTCGAGCGCGTGCGGACGGCCAAGATGCTCGCGCAGCCGCAGGCCTTCGCCGAGGAAGAACGCCGCGAACAGGCCGCGCTCGGCGGTTTGGGCGATGCGCCGGAACGATTCGAAGTCGGTCTGGGAGCCGGATTCGGCCGCCTTCCAGACGGTTCCGGAGTTGACGCCCTGGAAGAACACGCCCAGCTGGATCTGACCCGAGGGGATGAACCCGGACGCGGTGAATTCAGCGGCGGGGTGGGTGCTGTGGCTCATGGTGGGCTCCTTAGTTTTCCGCGCCGGGGGCGCTGGATGCGGCGGCGTAGCGGCTGGCTGGCCGTGCCAGCCCCAGCTGATCGCGGAATGTGGCGTCCGGGCTGGTGGGGGCGAGGACCCCGCGCCGGCGCAGTTCGGGCAGCACCAGCCGCGTCAGTTCCTCAAGATCCGTGTCCAGCACGGCGGGGTGCAGGCGGACCCCTTCGGCCCAGGCCAGCACCTCGGTGAGCAGATCGGTAAGCCCGGCCGCCGAGCCGATGAACTGTGCGCGCGGGCTCTGCCATGGGGTGTGGCCGTTCAGCGCGGCCAGCCGCTCAGCGGCGGTCTGGCCGCGGGAGTCCAGCACGACGTCGAGCTCGGCGATCAGCGCAGGCCCGTTGCCGCCGGCGGCGAGTCCTGCGCGCGTCGCCGCGAGCTCGGCGGCCAGGAGCCCGGGCGTCGGGGCCGAGACCAGGAGCGCGTCGGCTGCCCCGGCCGCGACGGCCTCCGCGGTGAGGAGCCCGGCCGGGGCCAGTACGGGCAGCTGGCCCTGGGGCGGCCGTGGAATGATCGACGGACCCTTGACGGAATAGCTGCCGTTTTCGACGTCGATGTAATGCAGCTTGTCGACGTCGAGGTAGCGCCCGGTGGGGACGTCGCGGATCACGGCGTTGTCCTCCCAGGAGTCCCAGAGCCTGCGGCTGACCTCGATCGAATCGGCGGCCTCGCGGGAGAGCCGGTCCCCGCGCACGGTGTCGCGTCCGACGGCGGCGGCATCGGCAGCGCTTGATGAAGCGGCTACCAGCCAGCCGGCCCGTCCCCCCGAGACGTAGTCGAGGCTGGCGAGCTGGGTGGAGATGTGGAACGGCTCGGTGTAGGCGGTGTCCACTTCCGGAATCAGTGCGAGGGAGCGGGTCACGGGGCCGGCGAACGCGGCGCGCTGCAGGGCGTTGAGCCGGGCCGC
>Ga0207697_10000515_pt1 | contig 21787 bp, 24 predicted proteins | sample KBSSwiS5withPhiX_FD_184293 | JGI IMG/M metagenome (GOLD analysis project Ga0207697, IMG submission 184293) | Switchgrass rhizosphere microbial communities from Kellogg Biological Station, Michigan, USA, with PhiX - S5 (SPAdes) (version 2) | ecosystem: Host-associated > Plants > Roots >... | reverse complement strand
TTTCACCCATACGGTCGGCCCTCTTACCCCAACTTGAATAGATGAGTCCACAGTTACTCTTCCAAACGATACCAGCCCGAAACCCATGCTGTCAAACCTGCCCACGCATGAGAAATCTATCATCAACTGATTCGGAATGCAGCGCTTAATGAGCCGCGTCGCTTCGAATCTTCAAGGCACGGCGGCGTGGCGGGAGCAAAAACGCCAGGGCGCGCACCTGCCACCAATCTATTCCCACAGAAACGAGCGGTTTTCTGCCACGATTCGGCCGTTCGCGATCAGGAGGCAGCGCCACGCAATTACGCGGCCGTCATCGAGGTAATCGTCGCCGATCACCTTGAATTCAGTCTTGTTGGTGCCGCGCACGTTTCTATATGTGATCTCCTGCGCCTGGACGTGTTCGTGCAACTTCTCCTGGCGATATTCCAGGCGCACGGTCACATCCGAGGGGCGTTTTGAGCGCCAAAAAAAATCGAAGTAGTCACCGAAACGCTGCCGTTGATCGACCCCGGTGACTGCGCCGAAAAGACGGTATTGCCTCTCAAAAACGATGGGCGCATCCTGAAGCACAGAAGTTTTCTGGTTCGGCGCATTTGTCTTCCCGCCAACCTTGTTGCTCGAATCGTGTGCCCTCTCACTCGGCTTTAGCCCTTTCTCACTCATGAAGAAAAGCTTGGTTTTTCGAAACTCGAAATTTGGGTCCAACGCCATCGGCAGCGCCGTGACTTTCTCGACGACTTTGGGTTCCTCCCGTGCGCCCTTCCCGGGAGCGGAAACAACCGAAAAAGTCAAAATCAGAAGTGCGACGGCAAATCTCATTTCCGTAATAAAACGGGTCCCTGAGGCACGTGTCAACGCGCAACCACCGTGGTTATCGGCATCAGGCGTGCTATGGAACTGACGCGAATTGCGAAGTAATTTTCTGCGTGATTGAGGTTCGCTACGAGCGCGGTGTTTACTTGCCGCAACAGGATTTCTGGTTGGACCCGTGGGACGCAAAACGTTTCGCGTTCGTATCCCATGCGCATAGTGACCACATCGCGCCGCACCGGGAGGTAATCGTTTCCGAGCGCACAGCGCGCCTGATGCAGGTCCGTCTGCCGGGGTCGCGCATCGAGTATCCACTGCCATTTGGGGAAAGACGATCTATTTGCAGCGTTGATGTAATGTTGATACCTGCCGGGCATATCTTTGGTTCGGCGCAGTGCGTTGTTTTCGCTGGCGAGCACACGCTCCTCTACACTGGCGATTTGAAGCTGCGCCCTGGTATGTCCGCCGAGCAGGTAGAGTGGTGTCATGCCGACACGCTTGTGATGGAAACAACCTTCGGCGTGCCGCGCTATCGGTTCCCGCCCACGAAAGAGGTGATTGACCGAATGGTCGCGTTCTGCAGCGAAACGATTGACGCTGGTCAAGTGCCGGTGCTGCTGGGCTACTCGTTAGGCAAGGCGCAGGAAATCCTCTGTGCGCTCGAGGGCGCGGATTTGACGCCCATGCTGCATGGCTCGGTTTATCAAATGACCCGCATCTACGAACAACTGGGGCAATCGTTTTGCAAATACGTGCGATACAATCGAAACGACGTCGCCGGCAAGGTGTTGATCTGTCCGCCCAGCGCGAACCGCTCGCCCATGCTGGAGAAGATCCCACGGAAACGTGTAGCGCTGATCAGTGGATGGGCTGTCGATCCTCACGCGGTGTATCGCTACCAGGTCGATGCGGCATTTCCTCTATCCGATCACGCGGATTATGACGATTTGCTTCGGTACGTGGAATTGGTGCAGCCGCGCCGAGTGTTGACGCTCCATGGTTTCGCCGCCGCTTTTGCCTCCGATCTTCGCGCACGCGGTCTCGAAGCATGGGCGCTGACTGAAGAGAACCAGATGGAACTGCACTTCGGACGAAGGGAGATCGCACTAAAATCCCTGACGGAGAATTCCGCCGCAGCGCAGCCTTCCTGCGAGTCTGCGCAGCAATCTGAATTTCTGGATTTCGCGAATGTCGGTGAAAACATCGGTGCGACTCCGGCAAAACTGGAGAAGATTCGGTTGCTGTCCGATTATCTGCGCGGCCTGACAAATGAGCAGCTTCCGATTGTAACCACTTACTTCACCGGAAGAGCATTTGCCCAAAGCGATCCGCGGATATTGCAGGTCGGATGGGCCGTAATCTTCCGCGCGCTGCAGGACGCGACCAAAATCGGTGATTCGGATTTTCATGGAATCGCCACCAGACATGGCGACGCTGGCAAGAGTGCGTTTGAAGTTCTCGATGGCCGAACGTCGCCGCAACCATTCGGCATTCTCGAATCAGCCGAGTTGTTCCAAAATCTTCAGAGCGCGCGCGGACCGATCGCCAAGGCAAAGCTGCTGCGAGAGCGATTTTCGATTTTATCCGCGCGAGAAGGCGAGTACGTGGTCAAAATTTTGACTGGCGACCTGCGCATCGGTTTACGCGAGGGTCTGGTAGAGGAAGCCATCTCACGGGCATTTGATGTTTCGCTCGAAGAAGTGAAACAGGCCAACATGTTGTTAGGCGACATCGGCTGGACGGCGCTGCTGGCCTCACGAAAAGAGCTGCACAGTGCCGAGCTATCAATGTTTCGTCCTATCAAATGCATGCTCGCCACTCCCGAACCAACAGCTGAAGCGGTTTGGGAACGCTTTACTGTAGCCGCGGACGTTGACCGCGGCCGGTCAGGATCACAGATCCCGTCTACGGTGTACGTTGAAGATAAATTCGACGGGATTCGCGCACAGCTTCATCGTAGCAGAGATAGGGTCGAGATTTTCTCGCGCGATTTGCGGCGAATTACCGGGCAATTTCCGGAGCTGGTCGACCAAGCCAGGAGGTTTGACCAAGAGCTAATTGCTGACGGCGAAATCATCGCTTTTGACAAAGGGCGGCGACTGACCTTCTTCGATCTGCAAAAGCGGCTTGGGCGCAAGGACGACACTGCTGATCTGTTTGCCGAAGCGGCAGCGGATGTCCCGGTCGCCTTTGTGATTTTCGATCTTCTCTGGATGAACGGATGCTCCCTTTTGAAAATTCCGCTTCGTGAGCGGCGGGAACAACTCGGCACGCTCAAATTGCCGCCCAAATTTCAGAGAGCGAACGTAACACCAGCGCGTTCCGCGACGGAAATTGAGCAAATTTTCCAGGATGCGCGTCAGCGTTTGAATGAAGGTTTGATGATCAAAGACGCCGAAAGTTTTTATCTCCCTGGCACCCGCGGAATGTTTTGGTTCAAACTGAAACGCGAATTAGCGACGTTGGATGTGGTTGTTATCGCGGCGGAGCTTGGCCATGGAAAACGCAACAATGTGTTAAGCGATTATACGTTCGCGGTGCGCGACGAAACCACCGGCGAACTCCTGCCGATCGGCAAAGCCTACAGCGGATTGACCGATGTAGAGATTGCAGAGTTAACGGAGCATTTTAAACAAAACACAATAGCCGACCACGGCCGCTATCGCAGAGTGAACCCAAATGTCGTGCTCGAGGTGGCCTTCAATTCAATCCAGCCTAGCACTCGTCACGCCAGTGGACTTGCACTGCGTTTCCCCAGAATTAAGGCGATTCGACGCGACAAGAACGTCGATTCCATCGACACCCTTCAATACGCGCGCGAGCTTGCCATGCAGTCGACTAACTCACCGAACTCTTTCGGAAAGAGCGCCTGACCAGGTCTCAGAATTACTCCGGCGTCGGCGACGGAATTGGCGAAGCAGCTTGTTCTGTGGCAGGAATCGCTGCCTGATTACCTGCCGCGGGAACCCTCCTTCTTTGTAGCTCTTGTATTCTGCCCATGAGGCCCTGGAGATTAGGAGGAACCGTCCGCTGAGACTCGGCGGGGGCTGGTCAAGGTCGAGGAACTGGAACAACCCTGGGGTTCGCGACCAATTTCTCTCGTTCCGCCAATGCTTTCTCCCTTTCGTCCAATGCTTTCTCCCGGGCATCCAACTCCGTTTTCCGTTGAGCGAGTTGTTGTTCGACAGTTGAATTTTGTTTTTGGCAAGAGCAAACCAGCGCAAAAGGAATCAGCAATGACAGGACGAGAAACCTTTCATATCACGGGTGACTTGGGTCTTTTTTGGTGGAGCACGAAGAAATCGGATAGGCTTTCGAAGTCAAACGAAAGTCAACGCTCTTGAGGCGTAGGCGAAGCTGTCGATTTAACTGCGACTACTTCGATGGCATCACGCCGGGAACGCTGGACATTGGCAAAAACTGCCAGCATCGCCAGACAAATCACAATCACTGCCATTAGCAGAACCGCGGCTTTTGGAGCTCGGTGGGTTGGCGATTTTTGCGTACTTTCGTCTGGCAGATTCACTACGCAGTATCCAAGTGAATATCGCTAGCGCAAGCAGGTCAGTGCGCATCAATCCAGGCGCAGCTCGGAGATGGCCTTCATGACGCGATCGCTCAGTCCGGCGTACAGATTCTTTCCTGGCGGCTCAAGATCGGCTGCGCGAAACAAGATTGGTTCCCCAATGACGATTGTAATGGGCACAAGCCGAAGCCGGCCGCCGCCGCGCGGCAGCGCTTGGCGAGCGCCGAAGATCCGCATCGGCACGACCGGCGCCAGCGTTTTGGCGATTATCAATCCCAAACCCGGTTCCGCCGCTTGAAGGTTGCCATCGAGCGTGCGCGAGCCTTCCGGGAATACCAGGACGCCGTTACCGGCTTGTAAAACGCGGATCACAGCTTTGATGGCGCTTCGATCAACTCCTTCCTGATTTACCGGGATAACGTTCACCTTTGGCAAAACCGAGCCTAATAGCGGGACATCCAGAAGCGTTCGGCGGGCGAGAAAATAAATCGGTCTATCACTAGTGATCCCGGCCAGGGGCGGATCGAGATAGCTCTGGTGATTCATTGCCAGAATCACCGGTCCGCCTTGAATCATGCGCTCCCGATGAATGATGCGAAACCGAAACAACAATCGGCCAGCCAGCCGGCTCAAATGATAGCCAACCCAATAATAGAAATTCATTCGCCGAGCGCGCGATTTGTGATCTGAATATCGCCAATCGGCAAACCCGCTTGCTCGAGCCGTATGATTATCTCCGTCACCACTTGCTCAACCGTTACACGCGAAGTGTCGATCAGGTGCGCGTCTTTCGCTTTTACCAGTGGCGAGACGGCCCGTGAGACGTCATCGCGATCGCGAATGGTGATTTCGTCGCGCTCACCCTGTGCAGCACGACGCTGCAAACGCACCTCAGGAGAAGCATCGATATAGAATTTGTACGGGGTGTCGGGGAAAACGACCGATCCAATGTCCCGGCCTTCGATTACGACGTCATGCCCCCCGGCACAGTCATGAAGTCTCTCTGAAACGATTTCGCGAACTCGCGATAGTTTGCTGACACGAGAGACACTCTCGTTCACACGGTCATCGCGCAAATGCTCGGTAGGATCGACTTCATCGACAACGATGCGCGCCTCACCGTCTCGAACAACGCATGCAAGCGTTGCTGAATCCAGCGCCTCGGCGATGCGCTCGCCCTCCCCGGGCTGAATCCCGTTTTGAAGGAGATGCCAGGTGATCGCTCGATAGATTGCACCCGAGTTGACGTAGATAAATCCGAGTTGTCGAGCAAGCTTCCGCGCAACGCTGCTCTTCCCCGAGGCCGCGGGACCATCAATGGCGATCACACGGTGTTGGGAAGCGTATGATCCCATGTGTCGTTCGTGCCTAACAAAACCTCGTTAGCCCTCCTGCGTGGGCACGGGAGCGAGCGAACCGATGACGGGCGTGCTAACCTGCATCCGCTTCGGGTTGGTAAATTCTTCGAGAACTGCTTCGAATCCCGGATACGATTCACGAATGCACTCGGCGTCCTGAATAACCGTCTCGCCCTCCGCAAACAGCCCCGCTACAGCAAAGGCCATGGCAATGCGATGGTCGCCAAAGCTCGGCAGACGTGCTCCGTGCAACGGCGCTGGTCCATAAATTTCAAGCCCATCAGGTAATTCGGCGACTTGCGCGCCCATGGCGCGCAGATTGTGCGCGATCGCCGCGATGCGATCGGTTTCTTTAACGCGCAGTTCCTCCGCATTCCGGATGGTTGTTTTGCCGCTCGCCAGAACGGCTGCGATGGACAAAATAGGCAATTCGTCAATGAGCTGTGGCACTTCTTTCCCCTGAATAACCGTGGCTCTTAGGGGCACTCCGGTAACTTCCACCACCCCGCGAGGTTCAACCTGCTCGACATCCTCGACGGCTTCTCGAACGTGCGCACCCATTCGCAGTAGCACGCCCAGCATGGCCGTCCGCGTATCATTTAATCCAATGTCGCGAATCAGCAGATGTCCACGGCTCTGCGCCGCAGCGGTAACGAGCCAAAACGCGGCCGAAGAAATGTCGCCAGGAATGTCGAAATCCCGTGACTCAGGAACCTGTTCGCCAAAAACGCTAACGCTGCCGTCATCTTCCGTTGTCGATCGCACCAGGAAATAATTGAGCATCTTCTCCATGTGATTTCGCGTCGGCACTGGTTCTTCAACGGTGGTCTTGCCTTTCGCAAAGAGACCCGCCAGCAGCAGTGCCCCTTTGACTTGCGCACTCGCTGCCAATGGGCGGTATTGAATTCCAAGAAGCGACCCGCCATGGATGCGCAACGGTGGTGTACCGTCGGGACCTTCGGCAACAACGCTCGCGCCCATCTGACAAAGCGGCGCGATCACTCGATCCATGGGCCGTTTGGACAAGCCGGGATCCGCCACCAACCGACTCTCAAATTTTTGTCCGGCCAGCAGACCTGCCAGGAGCCGCATGGTCGTTCCAGAATTGCCGCAATTGATTTCCTGGGTCGGCGCGGTAAGGACCCGTCTCTTCCCATGAATGATCAACCTGGTCGCCTCAGGCTGTTCGATCTTGATTCCCAGAGCGCGCATTGCATTTACCGTGTGCATGCAATCTTCGCTTGGCAGAAATCCACGCAGTGTGCATACGCCATTGGAGAGAGCCGCGACGATCACCGCCCGGTGCGAAATGCTCTTATCACCCGGCACAGTGATTTCGAGATCGATTCGAGGCGCCCGTTTTATCCGCAAATCCATAGAATGAATTTAAACGTCCCTGATGTTCGTGCCGGATGTTCGCATAAAAAGCCTGTCCTGCGCTAACCGGTATCACCATCCCGCATCAGCGGAATTCCGGGACCGCTCACGTTACGGCACAAGGAAAATCTTGTCGGTATAAGGATCCTTCACTTCAGTCCCGGGAGGGAATCCTTCCACATCGATATATTTGCCGGGCGAATACGGGCTCTCCACCAAATGCGGTTTGCCGGGGACCGGGATTCCGTAGGGATAATCTCCCTTTGCCACCTTTGTCGGCGGCGCGCCCGCGGGCGGAGGCGAAGAAGCAACGACGGGCGGCGGTGTGGTCATTGGCTGGACCGGTCCATTTGGGTTAAATGGCTGCTGCGGTGGGTATTCTTGCGGTTGGGTCGGCGGGTAAGTCGACGCCCTGTGGCGCGGTGCCGGTGGTGGCGGCTCCTCAGCGCATGAGGCCAAAAAGAAAACCGCGAGGAGAGCGAGCGGGATTGAAAATTTCATAATGAAAATTTTGCTAATCGTATCCGGACTCAGACCCCTTGCCAATGATTAAATCACGCTTTGTTCGAGGTGCTCGGATTTATTGACAAAGAGGATCACAAATACAATACGCCGGCGTGTGTAATCCGAATCCGAAGTACAGATGCGCAACAATTCACACGCAGAGATTTTGGTCGTCGACGATGACGCAATGAGTCGCAGGGTGTTGGCCCAACTGCTCAGCGCTGGTGGTTACGATTGCCACGTCTCAAAGGATGGTTCCGAAGCACTGGCGACAATTCACGCGCGTCCGCCATCGCTTTTGCTGCTGGATTTCGACATGCCAGGTCTAAACGGCGCGGAGGTGCTTAGGCGCCTTCGCTCGGACCAGGACCCGACGGTCGCCCAAATCCCGGCCATCATGCTGACGGCACATGGCAGCGAGCAAAGCGAGGTCTCCTGTCTACAGGCAGGTGCGGACGATTTTGTGACCAAGCCTGTCAATGCTTCGGTGTTGCGGGCACGAATTGAGACGCAACTTCGGCTTCGCTCAATGCGGCGACAACTGGAGCATCAAAACGATGAACTGGAGAAATGGCGCCGCGATCTGGAGCGCGATCTGGCAGCCGCGCGCCTAACGCAGCAGTCATTGATACCACAAAAACCGCTGTTGCTACCGGGTTGGCAAATCGCAACGTGCTACCATCCTGTCATCCAGGTCGGCGGCGACATCTATGGCTGGCTCCGAATGAAGGACGGCCGGGTATTATTCTGGATCGCAGATGGCACAGGGCACGGCGCGTCCGCCGCGTTGCTTACCACGCTGGCAAAACTTCTTTTTCACCACGGCAGCATGGATCACGATTCGCCGGCCAGCTTAATGGAAGCTGTGGATAATGATTTTCGCAGCACCTTCGGCGCGCGCTCATTCATGACCGCGATGTGTGTTGCCCTTGATCCCGCAACCGGACAGGCTCAGGTCGTCGGCGCAGGGCACCCGTCGCTCTTGGTTGTTCGTCACGACGGCACAACAGAATCCGTCGCTTCGGTCGCGCCTCCACTGGGCTTGATCATACGAGCGGCATTCACTGAAACAGCGATCGATCTTGAGCCCGGGGATGCTTTCCTCCTCTACACTGATGGCTTGTTCCCCTGGACGAAAGACAAGGGCCATCGGGTGACTCCGGGGCAGCTAGTTCTGGATCATTCCGCACCCACTGCTGAGGCGTTGCTCAAACGGATCGTAGCGCAATCAATTCCCGAGAATTCTGTGAAGACTGCTCCCGATGATGTGGCCGCAATCGCCGTGCGCCGGGAGGACCGACAATAAAAATTTTTTATTTAGCTCAAATTTAGTCTTGCTCTCCCGCAAGCGAAACGTTAGTCAGCGTCCATGCCGAAAACCAAAAAAACTTCCAAGCGCAAACCGAATCCCGCCTTCATGAAGCCGGTTCAACCGGACGATAAGCTTGCTGCCGTCGTCGGTTCGCAGCCGCTATCGCGGCCGGAGCTTACAAAAAAGCTTTGGGCATACATCAAGAGGCGCGGTCTGCAGGACAAAAAGAAAAGAATCATGATCAACGCCGATGACGCGCTCAGGCCGGTGTTTAATGGCAAGAGCCAGGTGAGCATGTTCGAGATGACCAAGCTCGTCTCGAAGCATTTGCGCTAGATCAGGATTTCCTACAATAGCCCGGCGTTGCCGCGTCGGGCCATTGCAGGCTTGAAAAAATAATAGCTGCACCGGGCGGTGCGTTGTACCGCTCTTGCGCCCCGCTGCAACCGCATCGAAGATGGTGGAGTGAAAACGCCTCGATTATTTCTCCTCGCGGCAGCAGTGTCGCTTGTTTTCGCTGCCTTCGCACGAGCTGAATCCGATTGGCTGCACGATTGGACCAAGGCGCAGGAAGAGGCGAAAGCGAACCACAAGCTTCTTTTCCTCAATTTTACGGGATCTGACTGGTGCGGGTGGTGCATCAAACTCGACAAGGACATTTTCTCGCAGCCGAAGTTCAAAGACTTCGCGCACGATAATCTCGTTCTGGTGGAGCTCGATTTTCCCCGCAGAAAATCCCAGCCTACAGAGGAGAGAAAGCAAAACATGCAACTGGCCCAGCAGTACGACGTCCTTGGATTTCCCACCATCGTCGTGCTGAATAGCAACGGCCAAAAGCTGTGGGAGTTCAACGGTTATTTCCCCGGTGGCCCCGAGGCGTTCATCGCGCAGCTGCAAAAATTGCCGAAGGGTTAAGCACCCCCGATTCAAACTCTCTCTCGCCCGAATCGGATTTCGCGTTAGAGCAAATTCGCGCGCCTGTTGCTACAACCTCAGGCGGATTCTTTCCCTGATTTCTTCTCGGCTGTCTTTGTCTCGCCAGGCGAAGAAGTTTTTGCCGGCTCGGTTTTTGAGGCTTTATCGCTGCCTTCGGATGCTTTCGGCGCAGATTCCTTTTTGGCAGCCGCTTTGTATGATTCGCTTCGATAATCTGTGCTGTAGAATCCCGAACCCTTGAAAATCAGACCCGCGCCCGTGCCGAGTAAACGTTTCACCTTCCCGTGTCCCCACTTCGGCAACCGGCAAAAGTCCTTCGGACATTCGCGAAACGGTTCATCGCGCATCGACTGGAATGCTTCGAAAGTCTGCCCGCACTTCTGACAGGAATACTCGTACGTTGGCATGAGGGAATCGCTGAGGAGTTTGCCTTAAACAGATTGCAATTCAACTGGCGGGCTAATGCCCGATTGACCAAAGCCGGCCCAAACGCATGCTATGAGGTTGAGCGACATGGATGTCAGTGCGAACGGGAATATCAACAATAAAGGAAAATGACCGCGGAAAAAATAGTAACAAAACACCCGTTAGGTAAAAGCGGGAAGAATATCGACCGAAAAAAATATGACACGCTCAAGAAGGCGATCCTGTCAGCCCTGCGGAAAGATGAACTTACGCACACTGAATTGTTCGGCTGCCTTAATAAGAGCTTAAAAGACAAGTTCTCAGGAAATATCAGTTGGTATGGCGAAACCGTTAAGCTTGATTTGGAGGCCAAGAAAATAATCGAAAGAACCGCTTCAAAGCCTCAAAGATATCGGCTCAAATCGAGATAATCACCATGAGCACAAACGAACAGAAAAACTACGGGGTTAAGCAAATCGCGGAGCTTTTTCCGCCTTTGATGAAGATCAAAGACAAATCACTGCGGGAAAAAGTGGCGGCAGTTTGGAACGAAGCGATTACCACCGGTTGCGGGGGGAAGGGCTGGACCTTCGACGAGCTGCGCGCCGTGAAGTTCACACTCCTAGCCGGCGATATTGATATGACTTTTGTCGAGCATCTAAATTCGTGTGCGCGGCAATGCATCGCGATCGCGGATGTTTTGGAGAAATCGTTTCGCTGTGGCATTCCCGTTCAGCGGGACTATCTCATCGCTGGCTCACTCCTCGCCGATGTCGGCAAACCCCTCGAATACGACAAGGATGGTTCCGGCAAGGTAGTGCAGGGAAAATTCGGACAGCAGCTGCGCCATCCTTTCAGTGGGGTAGCGCTTGCTTACAAGCACGGCATTCCCGGCGAGGTCCTGCACATCATAGCCACGCACAGCCACGAGGGCGACAAGGTCGAACGCTCGATCGAATCAATTATTTTTCATCACGCCGATTTTGTGGACTTCGACATCGCAAAGTTTCTGGGAAAGCGCGCCGCTAAGAAGTGATTCAAATTGGTTGATAGTGATTAGTTGATTGTTGAGAGTCTGAAACTGATATGGGCCTCACACTGGTTGAAAAGATTGCGGCGCGTCATGCGGACGGACTTCCTCCGGGAGCAAAGGTGCGCAGCGGCGATTTTGTTTCGATTCGTCCGCGGCACGTAATGACGCATGACAACACCGGGGCAGTAATTCCGAAATTTAAACAGATAGGCGCGACATCGATTGCCGATCCGGCGCAGCCAGTCTTCGCCATCGATCACGACATCCAAAATACTTCGCCCGAAAATCTGGCGAAGTATGCAAAGATCGAGGCGTTCGCAGCCGAGCACGGCATCGATTTCTATCCACCGGGAACCGGCATTTCCCATCAAGTGATGGTCGAACAGGGCTACGTCGTTCCAGGCTCGATGGTAGTCGCCAGCGATTCGCACTCGAATTTATATGGCGCGATAGCGGCACTCGGAACGCCAGTCGTGCGCACCGATGCCGCGAGCATTTGGGCAACCGGAGTTACATGGTGGCAGGTTCCGCCGGTCGCGAAAGTTGTGCTTAAAGGAAAACTTTCGCCGGGCGTGGTCGGGAAGGACGTAATCATCGCATTATGCGGATTGTTTAACAAAGACGAGGTGCTCAACCACGCAGTAGAATTTCTGGGCGACGGCATGACGAATCTTCCAATGTCCGCCCGCATGACCATTGCCAACATGACGACCGAATGGGGCGCGCTCGCGGGCGTGTTTCCGTTCGATGAAGTGACGGTGAATTATTCGCGCTCGCGCGTTCCTGAATTCACGAATCCGAAACGCCCGGGAACGCGGGGACCGAAAAGTCGCTCGGGATATACGGACGCCGATATCGAGAAGTGGTGGAAAAATCGCAGCGAATTCACAGCCGATCCCGACGCCGAGTACGCAATCGAGCTCGAGCTGGATCTCGCGACAGTAGTCCCTCACGTTTCCGGGCCTAACGAAGTGAAAACGATGGTTTCGCTGCCGGAAATGGAGCGCAAACGTGTGCCGATCCAAAAGGCGTATTTGCTCTCATGCGTGAACGCACGCTTCGAAGATTTGCGCGACGCTGCGGAAGTCATTCGCAACCGGGGCGGACGCGTCGCCGAGGGCGTTGAATTCTATTTGGCCCCAGCCAGCGCCGAGACACAGGCGCGCGCCGAGTCCACTGGTGACTGGCAGACGCTGGTTGGAGCTGGCGCAATTCCGTTGCCGCCGGGCTGCGGCGCGTGCATCGGTCTGGGCCGCGGTCTGGTGCAAAAGGGCGAAAACGCAATCAGCGCGACGAATCGAAACTTCAAAGGCCGGATGGGCGATCGTGACGCGTTCGTGTATCTCGCGTCGCCTGCGGTCGTCGCCGCGAGCGCGCTGGCCGGTTTTATTTGCGCACCCACAAGTTTCACCGACAGACCCGCCGGCACCGCAACCCGACGTCCTGACAAAAAACCGAGGTCGGCCGCGTCGGTTCAGATCATGAGAGGTTTTCCCTCCAGCGTACAAGGTCGGATCCTGTTCATCGACAAAGATAATCTGAACACCGACGGGATTTACGGGAGTAAACACACCTACCGTGACGACATGACTCCCGAGGGGATGGCCGCGGTCACTTTCGAAAACTACGATCCCAATTTCAACGCGCTTTATCAAAGGGGCGACATTGTAGTAGGCGGATTGAACTTCGGAAGCGGTTCGAGTCGCGAACAGGCGGCCACAGCCTTGAAGTTCAAAGGAATTCCATGCGTAATCGCCGGCAGTTTTTCTGAGACCTATAAACGCAATGCATTTAACAACGGCTTCGTCGTCTTCGAATGCCCAGAGTTAGTTACGTACTTGCGTGATACGTTGACTGATCGTGCACCGACGACGGTTGGCCCAGAAATCACGATCGACTACGCGAAATCAATCCTCACCGTCGACGGAAAATCATTCCCCTTCCCGCCGCTCAGTCCAGCCGCCCAGGAATTGATCGTTGCAGGTGGAGCAGAAAAGCTCGTTGCGAGTCGGCTCACGAAATAGGTGGATCGATCTCTCCGAGGGCGATGCTTGAAAGCCGTGACAGCGGCTCAAATTAGATCGCTTCGCGATTTTCTCTACCAACGCGCTCGGCCGTAACGGATGCGAAGCAACGGCCGGGCTTTCAAATCGCGTTCCACCTTGCCGTTGCGACACGCACCGCTAGAGTCCACCTCCTATGGCTAAATACAGAATTGCATGGATGCCAGGTGACGGCGTGGGCAACGATGTGATGGAAGCGACGCGCATCGTTCTTGATCGAATGAACTTTGATGCAGAGTACGTCCCGTGCGACATCGGCTGGGAATTTTGGTGCAAGGAAGGTAACGCGCTTCCGGATCGCACGGTTAAGGCGCTTAAGGACACAACCTGCGCGCTGTTTGGCGCCATCACCAGCAAGGCACAGGACAAAGCGAAGGAAGAACTGAGCCCCGACCTTCAGGGGAAAGGATTAAGCTATTTTTCGCCGATCGTTGGGCTGCGGCAGTTGTTCAACCTCCACACCAACATGCGGCCGTGTAAAAGTTATCCGGGCAACCCGCTGAATTATCGCGGTAACAAGATCACGAATCCGAGCGGTGAAGATGTGCCGATCGATCAGGTCGTGTTCCGTGAAAACACTGAAGGGATGTACGGTGGCGTGGAGTTTTTCCCGTTGCCGGAGTCGGTTTACACGGCTCTGTGCGCGAACCCGAAAATGAAGAAGTGGAAGGACAAAGCAGGTTTGGAAAACATTGCACTATCCACCCGCATTATGAGCGTCCAAGGCTGCACCAACATCTGCAAAGAAGCATTCGAGTACGCCAAGAAAACCGGACGCAAACGGGTCACGCTGATCGAAAAACCGAACGTCCTCCGCGAGACCGGCGGATTGATGACGCGTTGCTTCCGCGATGTGGCGAAGAATTACCCGGACATCTGGGCTGACGAGGTGAACATCGACGCGATCTGCATGTGGATGTTCAAAAATCCGCAAGACTACTCAGTGCTGGTAGCGGAAAACATGTTCGGCGACATCGTCAGCGATCTTTGCGCCGGTCTGGTTGGCGGCCTCGGTTTTGCTCCCAGCGCAAACCTCGGCGACAACTACGCAGTATTCGAGCCGACGCACGGTTCTGCGCCGAAATATGCCGGCCAATACAAGGTCAATCCAATCGCGATGCTGCTAACAGCGAAGCTGATGTTCGATTGGCTCAAGGAAACTGAAATGGCCACGCGTCTTGAGTCCGCCATCGCGCGAGTGATCGCCGAAGGCAAGGTCCGCACGTACGACATGGGCGGTAAAGATTCCACACTGGACGTGGCGAAGGCGATCGCGGATTACGCCGCTTCCTGAGATCAACCCGGCTTAACAATCGACATGTCCACCATTTGGACGGACTCGCCGTGGCGAGGGCGGTAACGATTCCACACTCGATGTCGCCGAAGCCATCGCTGATTACACTGGTTGATAACTAACGGGCGGATTCTTGTTCGGTAGACTGACCGAGGCTAAACGCGCCCATCGGTTTCGCGTCGGGGTGCGGTTGTCTTTTCATGAGATCGTTTTCGATGTGTCGGCGGAATTCATCGCCAAACATATAAGCCCGGTCTTTCCAAAATGCCTTACCACCAGGCGCGCCGACGAGGTTCATGATGACATGCTGCCAGCCCATCCACAGCGGCGACGCGAGCAATCCTTCGCGCCACTTCAAAAACGCATTCTGCGAATACGAGAGGAACGACATGAAGGCCGCGATAAAACGAACTCTCTCCTTTTCGGAAAGCGATCCGTAATCGCGCAATCCCTTCGCAATGATTTGGGAAAGTTCATCATCAGCGGCGACCAGGTGGTACCATTTGGCGAAGTGCTCGTGCACCGTCTGCGCGGTGGCAGATCGAACAGCGTTGGTGTTCTGTCGAATTTGCGAAGCGACGTAGAATAACGAGATCACCACCGCAAGAGCGCCGATGATCTGTCCGAGATTGGCGAGGTCGTTGAGATTCATGCGCCCGAGATCAGTTTGTAGGGCAAGCGCTTCGCTTGCCAAACCAAAAAGCGGCAGGCGGTGCGCCTGCCCTACAATTGAGGTCACTCGTCACTACTTGGAACAATTACAGTTCTGACGTGATCAATGGAATCCTGAAGTGCGTCTAGTGCCGCGTTGATGTGCGCGGCGTCGAGGTCGACAACGCGCAATGTCTCTGGCGGAAAACGAAGTTTTCCGCTGCACGCGAATTCGATGAGTGCTGGAAGTTCGGTCGCCAGATGATCGGACACGCCGATGATCTCTACTTCTTTGTTGATCAACTCAGTGTACGGATGAATCGACATCGATTCGGCGGTTAATCCGACAAGCGCGGCGCGTCCGAGAGGGCCCAAGCAGAGCACGGCCTGGCGCATCGTTTTTGCAGAGCCGATCAATTCGAGTGCGATATCGACTCCTGTTCCAGCGGTTGACTCTTTGATTTGTTCGACCGGATCTGCGGACCTGGCGTCGATCGCGATAGCTCCCATGCTGGCGGCCAACGCGAGCTTCGCAGGATTGATTTCAACCACGTAGACATCTCCCCAATCGAAAGCGCGTGCCAATTGCAACGCCGAAAATCCGAGTCCGCCGAAGCCGAAAATCGCAATCGACTCGCCGGCTTTGAAACGCGCTTTGTTCAAAGCATGTAGCGCAGTTGCGGACGAGCACATCATGATTGCGCCGGCTTCGAATGGAATCTCATCCGGAAGCAGAAACGCATTCACGCCGGGAACTTTGATGAATTCCGCGTAACCGCCGTCCCGATGTTTGCCAATCATCTGTCCGCTGCGACAGAACTGCTCCAAACCGCGCACACAAAACTCACACTTCCCGCAGTGGACCAAGTAATGGACGCAGACGCGAGTTCCGACTGAGACGTTCGTAACATGTGCTCCGACTTTTTCGACGCGACCCGCGATCTCGTGTCCAAGAGTCAGCGGTAGATTATCAATTTTGGAAATGCCCGCGCGATAATGCGCATCCGAGTGACAGATGCCGGCAGCCGCAACGCGAATCAAAACGTCCGACGATCCAATCTTGGGAATAGTAATATCCGCATCTGTCAGGGCTTTTCCGATCTCAGTGAGCTGAACCGCTCGCATAATCCGAACTGTTCACTCGGCACGGGTCACTTGTCACTCTGCTTAGTAACCCGCGTGATAGTAAAGACTTCACTCGGAAGAACCTGACCTTCGGGCTTACCCGGGCCTTCCTGTGAAATGATGCGAGACTTAAAAGTCCATTCGGTGAGTTCGATGATTTCTTCAGTCGAGGTCGAATCCGAAAACTCGTCGCTAAATCGCCAAGTCTCAATCAGCTTGCCGTGCTCGATTCGCCATTTTCCGTGAGTGTTGTCACCTTCGTCCGGCGGATCGAGTATCCAGGTCCCATCTGCGCGATATGCTGTCTGGTGTCGCCGACTTTGCCACGTCCCGACTAACAGCCGCGACAAAGTCGCATCATCGGGAAGCGCCAGCGCGATGGCCGGCACAAGGAAGGCGGCAACCAAAAAGACTCTGAACATCAGAACCAATCTTCTAAACAGCGCTGTCATGTTGATCCCGCAGCCGCGGGAGAAACATCTATGACTTATCCGCAGCGATCGTTCCAGAAATAATCAGAGATTCTTCTCCCGCGACTGCGGGATCAGAATGACAGTCGAAAATGGCTTCTAATGCTTCTGAGTAATGTAGGCGTAAATCTTCGCGTTATACCGGCGGGCATATTCCTCCTGTCGTTCTCGAAGTGGTATGTCGTTAGTGACACAGCCAACTCCGGCATCAGCTCTTGGATACTTCTTAGCCACCTCCATCGGCACACCGACTGGTCCAACCCCAACGCTACCCGCCCAATAAAATTTGATATGCCCTGTGCGAATGTCCTGCTCCGCTTCCTTTACGGCATCAGCCGGATTCCAGGTTGGTTCCGCTGCCAAGCAACATATGACGACGAGCGCCGAGCCGAGGACATGTACAATCTTCATAACGCGACAAAAGATCAGCTAGGGTGAGGAAAAGCGAGCATTTTTAACGCGGGCGATTATTCCACAGTGATGACCACTTTTCCTCTGGCGTGGCCTTGTTCAACGTAACGAATTGCGTCGGGCACCTGTTCTAATTTGTAAGTTCGATCAATCACCGGTTTCAGTTTCCCGGACTGCATCATATCGGCGAGAACAGTGAGGTCTTTTTGATTCGCGTCGGCCATCATCATCCCCATCTGCTGGTTTACGAATTTTGAGAATACCATCGCCCAAAGCGCTTTGCCGAGTCCGCCGAGAAAGCCTTGATCGCCTGCTCCGCCGCCGCCAATGAGCACGTATTTGCCTGCGGGAGTCAGGACGCCTTTGCACTCTGACAGCGAATGATTTCCTACATTGTCGAGCATCACGTCGTAACGTTCCGCGCTCTTGGTGAAATCTTCTTTGGTGTAATCAATTACGTGATCGGCACCGAGCGATTTCACAAGATCGACATTTCGTGTGCTGCAAACGCCCGTCACATCCGCACCCAACGATTTCGCGATCTGGACTGCAAACGTGCCAACGCCGCCGGATGCGCCGTTGATCAAAACTTTCTGTCCCGGTTGAACTTTTCCTTTGTCACGCAGCGCCTGCAAAGCAGTGATCCCCGCGATATTGACCGAAGCCGCGTCCTCAAAACTCATATTGGCCGGCTTGAGTGCGACTGCTCTAGTCGCACGCGGACACACATACTGCGCAAAAGCACCGCCACGGCCGCCGAACACTTCATCGCCTGGTTTGAACTGTGTCACATCCTTGCCGACCGCTTCAACCGTTCCGGCAAAGTCAACGCCCAGACGAGTATCCTTTGGCTTGCGCAAGCCAACTCCCATTGCGCGCATGATGTACGGCGTGCCTTCGACGAAGTGCCAGTCATATGGGTTGACCGAAGCCGCGCGAACTCTTACCAGGATCTGGTCATCATTCGGAACGGGCTTTTCGATGTCTTCCAACTTGAGGTTGGCCACACCATAGTCGCAATAAACAATGGCCTTCATCGGACTCGTCGGAGCAGTGGTGCGGTCACAGGCGTTCGTCGATCTCCAGTAGGCGATGAACCCCACCACGAATGCGACCAGCAACAACACTAAAATCGCACCTGTAATCCACTTTAGTACGCGCTTTAACACCTTCATAACTCATCCTTTTACTTTCATTCCCACAGATTCGGTTTGTTATTCCACACCTATTACCACCTTTCCCCGAGCGTGGCCTTCTTCGAGATACGCGAGAGCATCCTTCACTTCACCCAGGGACTTGTAAGTCTTGTCGATCACAGGCGTAACTTTTCCTGATTGCATGAGATCCCCAAGGAACGCGAGATCATTATGGTTCAGCTGCGCTACGAAGAACGTGAATTTTTGGTTGGTGAACTTCGACATGAGAGGCGTTGTAAACGAGCGGATCAAATGCGTTCCGGTGTCTGCATGCCAACCTGCTCCACCGAGGCCGACGAGGACGCAGATGCCGTTTGGAGTTAAAACATGCCGCCGCTCGGAAAACGTGTGGTTCTGCACGTTATCGAAAATCACGTCATAACGTTGCTCGCTCTTGGTGAAATCTTCCTTTGTATAATCGATCACGTGATCCGCTCCGAGTGATCGGACCATATCTACATTTCGCGTGCTGCAGACACCAGTCACCTCTGCGCCAAGGGATTTTGCAATTTGCACCGCGAACGTGCCTACGCCGCCGGATGCGCCGTTGATCAATACTTTCTGCCCTGCCTGGACATGTCCTTTGTCGCGCAAACCTTGCAATGCAGTGATTCCCGCCACACCGACAGAGCTTGCCTGCTCAAAGCTTATGTTCGCCGGCTTCAGCGCGATCGCGCGATCCGCACGAGGACAGATGTACTGAGCAAGCGAGCCGGTGCGCCCGCCGAAGACTTCGTCCCCCGGCTTGAAGTTGGTAACATTCTTGCCAACTGCCTCAACGGTCCCCGCATAATCGACTCCTAGTCTTGTGTCCTTGGGTTTACGCAACCCACCGCCCATCAATCGCGCCAGCCACATGCCGCGCACGAAGTGTCCATCAAGCGGATTTAACGATGTCGCGTGAACTCTAACCAGAATCTGATCGTCCGACGGCGTCGGCTTTTCGATCTCCTGAAGCTTAAGATTCGCGATGCCATAGTCGCAATACATAACGGCTTTCATCGCGTTAGCTGGAGTAGCAGCGTTGCGGTCGCAGTCGTTGGAAGATGTCCAGTAGGCAACAAAGCCGCACAGCAATAAGACCAGAAGAATCGTGCCCAGAGTCCATTTAACGACACGCTTCCAGCGCTTAGGAGGGCGCTTTGTTTTGGGTTTGTCGTTCATTTCTGGCGTCATTCCTTCTTCTTGTCTGTTGCATCGGTGTCACCTGCGCCGCTTGGTTTTTGAGGCAGAAGTCCGAGTTGTTGCATCATCGAAAGTTGATCAAATGCGGACCACTCCTCTTTTATTTTGCCGCCCACGATCCGCCAGATCGTAATTCCGGACTGTTCCACTTTCTTCCCGGTGGCGGGCAAGCCGTTACCCGCGCCGGTGTTGGTGCCGCGCGCAATCCAATAGATCGTCACCAGGTCGCCTTCGGCGATGAGCTTCTCAGGCACGATCACCACATCCGGGAACGCTTCGTGCCAGCCTTTCAAGGCGGCCTGGTCTTCTGCTAAGCTGATATTTCGATGGATGCCATGATTGACGAAATCTTTGGCATAAAGTTGTTCAGCGAGTTCAAATTTCCCTTTGCTGAGGAGTTCCTCGAACGCGCGTTTCGCGAGTGCTTTGTTTTGCTCCTGCAATGAAGAAGCACAAGCGATGCCCGCAAATAACAATGAACAATTGATAACAGTAGTAACTATTTTCATAAGAATATTGGGAATGTGTGATGATGAAGCTTGCTAACACGATCAGATTCGGTCGGTGTTCTCGATAGTGGTAATCCCTTGATCAAAAGCCAAAGACTGACAACGAGTTCAAAAAGCGCCATCGGCGTGTCGAAGATGTAGTCGTTAACGACTTTGTTGAAGTTTGGGAAAACCAGAAAAATAAAGGCGCAGATTACGCACCATGCAGAGCCGATCACGCCGAAGATCGACAGCGCGCGCGGGATGTATTTTGACTTCAGCCAGAGGTAGGCGCACACAGTCGCAGCCAAACCGAAAAACGGCAGGCCGACATAGTAATCATCGAAACTTCCAGCGAGCTGGACGCGCGCCAACACCTGTAATCGGTCCGGTTCGAAAACTTTCAGATAAGTCACATCACCGAGAAGCCGAAGCGCGGCCAAACCATTGAGCGGCGCGATGAGCCACAAAATCACGAAAACGAGCCGAAACAGCGCGCCGGTCAAGGCAAGGCCACGATTAACCGGCGCAAGGATCACATAAAGTGCGCTGAGCAAAACAACGGTGCCGATTCCGTAGGCGATAAAGCATGTGAGCGCGATACGAAATTGTGTTTGATGCGCGAGAATGTTGCGCGCGGTGTCTGCGGCGTTGCGCGGAACAATGAGCGGGTTAAGCAAAACATAATTGCCGAACACGACCAGGCAAAACGCCAGTAGACCGGCGATGCCTGCGATTCTTGCAGCAGTGCGTTGTGAGCTGTCGATCATGTTCAAGCCGTCTTCATCTCCACCGTAGCGAGCTTGAGCGGCGGCACTTTTGCGCCTCTAATCAAAAGCCAGAGCATGATAGCCAATTCTCCGAACAAGAGCGGCTGCGCCCACTTAAACGCGGCGGCGTAATAGTCCGGGGCGAACAACGCGATGATGCTCAGGGTCACGTAACCGAAACAATTGATCATTAACCAAACTCCAATGAACCGCGGCAGAAAACCGGAACGAAAGACCAGAAGCCCAAACGGAAAGAGCCAAAGGCCCCAAAAAAGTTCATTGATGAAGATTCCTTGGTTGTGCAGGCGGATGAACAGATAACCGAGCGCGTTGAGCTGTGGTTTTTCGAATACGGTGAGGAAGTCGCCGCCGCGAAAGAGAATTAGAGCAGCGATATTGTTGAGCGTGTCGAGAAATCCCACTGCCGACGAGATCAGGACGAATGCTACCATCAACATCGCCCAGGTCTTGTTTACACCGCTCAACAACCGGTAGAGCGCGATGCCCAGACAAATGAAAATTACCGCGGTAACTAGATCGCCGAGAATCGCCAGACGAAACATCGTCTCGTGAGCCAGGATGTTGTTGGCGGTGGCAGTAGCATCCCCGCGAACGATTAGTTTGCTGGGAATATACAGCAGAGTGAAGGGCGCGGTGAATACCATCGATAAATACACGGCGCCCGCGATGCGTGCGGCTTTGTCGGTTGGATGCATTGATTTTGTCTCCTTTGTTGGCTCGTTCAGGGTCAAATCGATCAGAGCGGCCCGCGATAACGGCGAAGCCGGATTGCTATAACAATGAACACCGCGGCAGCTATCAGTCCGAGCCAAAGACCAGGGGAGCTCAGGTATGCACCGGGCGTGAGCTGTG
>Ga0207697_10000514_pt1 | contig 21807 bp, 14 predicted proteins | sample KBSSwiS5withPhiX_FD_184293 | JGI IMG/M metagenome (GOLD analysis project Ga0207697, IMG submission 184293) | Switchgrass rhizosphere microbial communities from Kellogg Biological Station, Michigan, USA, with PhiX - S5 (SPAdes) (version 2) | ecosystem: Host-associated > Plants > Roots >... | reverse complement strand
GGTGATCTTGAAGCGTACGGTTGCTTGCTGTTGACCAGTCCGAGGATCGACCGTTCCCAAATCCAGATCCAGCCGATTAAACACCGTGTTGCTATCAGTTGGTTCGCCTTTTTTGACGATTTTGCGGTAGAGCTGTTGCACCAACAGCATGGCCGCCCGTCCGGCGAGAACGTTTCCAGTTGAGAGTTCCTTTCGCGACGCACCGGTAGCGATCAACGAGATGATTTCCTCCTGCGGCAGAGGCGGTTCACTGGTAAAGATCGCCTGTGGTGAAAGCAGCGTTCCGTAAACATAAACGCGAACGGTGTAATCGCGGATCACCGATGTGCCTTGCAGATCGATTGTCGGATTCGTCGAATCCTTCGGATCGAACGTAAGAGAGCCGCGGGAAACGTCGAGCCGGCTGAAAGGCAATGTCGCTTCGACATCTTCCATGTGCACCACACCTTGCAGACCGGGCTTAAGCCCCGTCCCGATCAATTTCAGATCAGTCGTCGCTTCGCCGGTGGCGAGATTCCCGCGAATCAGCACCGGATCTTTGGTTTTGATCGCGACATCAAATTTCCAGTCGCGGAACGGCGGACCCGGCAGAGAAAAAAATTCAGGACGTTCGGCAGGCGGCTGCGGCGCCGGTCTGCCTGGCAGGCCGATGGGAATAAGATCAATGTTCTTCAGAATCCGAGTGTTTGTCAGTGCGACATTGCCGCTGACTGTCGCCGCCGCAAATGGTCCCGTTACCCTGACATCACCATCGGCGCGTGCGGTCAGCGTATCGTTTCTCGCAACCAGCACGCTCTGAGCTCTCATTTGCAAATCGAGAACCGGTTCGGTCAGTTTGGCGAAGGTAACTCGACCGCTCATGGTAAAGGGCCCACCAGCCAAATCGCCTCCAAAGCGATCGAGAGTGAGCGCATTGTCCGTGAAAGTGAATCGCACATTAAAACCTCTCAGCGTGGGAAGAGTTGCGTTTGTGAAACGAGCGACGTTCACCGTCATGTCCCCTGCTCCATTCAACACCGGATGACCAAAGGTTCCGGTCACGTCAACGTCGAGTCCGAGGTCGCCATCCAACTGCTGGAGGTCCGGAACGAATTGACGAACAAAATTCACCGAGCTCCGCGGAATACGGGCTTTTGCGGTGATCGGCGTGTCGTCCGGCACTTTCCTCGCGCGGGCGATTTTCGGAATATCCAAAGGCATGCTTCCGGTTATTTCCCCCGGCTGAATCCGGGCCTGTTGCAGCTTTCCTGAAAATGTCAGCCGATCCTGCGTTGCCTGCGCGGTCAGCTCGAAAGTCGCCGGCTCCATCTTCGTCCAATATTCAGTTCGTATGTCGCGCACCTGCATGTCGAGCCGCGCGTTGAGATCGCCGATTGTTCCACCAGCGTCGAGCCTTGCGTTCATGAAGCCGGACGGCATCGCTTTGATCCCGAGCTCGTCGAACAATCTTTTCAGATCGAGATCCTGAGACTGAAATGTCGCAGACACTCTGCCAGAGGACGGAATAACGGGGCGATTGGTCCCCAGATTCTTCCACACAAACGGAATTGAAACATACCCGTATGCATAGTTTGTCGTTGGCAAGGCGCGCTCGTCGGGTGGAGCGCCGCCGCTGCGAACGGCCTCCCGCCGGGGCGGGATCCCTGCCTGGTTGCCGCGGTTGCGGATACCCTCACGCCGAGGCGCGACCCGAACCTGATTGAATTGAATTTTGTCTATTTCCAGCGTGTCCCCTTTGGTCCGGGCAATGGCTTGAAAATCCATGCTACTCGTGGCGAAAAAGATGATCGGCACATCCAGGCCGTCCGGTGAATAGCCAGCGTCGACGTTCGCCTGCAGCGATTGCAAATTTCCGTAGCGGCCCTTTTGCAACACCAGCTTCAGCTTCCCTGAGTTCCTCAACGAAGCGACGCTTTGCGCAGCGATCGATACCGAAGGTGACTGCTGGGCCGCCATCACTCCTTGTCCCTCGCCTTCCCAGTCTACCGCCAGCGAGCCCGCCAATTCGTTCTGATTACCCGAAGCGCGAAGCAATGGCTGAAGCGTGAGCAAGTTGGCAACGTTTGCGGAGATTTTGCCTGCATAATAATACGGGCGGCGCAGATTCAGCTTTCCCGTCGCATTCACATAATCGCTGTCGTTCAAGGCGGCCCTGAGATCATTAACGTACAGAACGCTGTTCGAGATCGAACACTGGCTGCTCAGTTGGCGGAACACCAAATCTCGCATCCTAAGATTCGTCCCAGAGAGCCATATTTGTCCGCTGCCGACTTCCTGTTTCCATTGGAGCTGCCCCGCGAGTTGAAACGGTCCACTCACTCTGGTTGGCGAATTGCCGACCCAGAAGTCGCCAGCGTCAGCCGCATTGAGCGCAAAGTCTATTTCGGCAGGTTGCGATGTGAATTTGCTGACCTCCGCCGGGAGCGAATAACGGCCGCGAATCGTCAGCTCGTTTTGCTTTCGCCGCAGATTGAACCTGTCGAGTCCGAGAACGTCGTCGCTGCTGGTGAGTGAGCCTTCCGCTGAATCAAAAATGTAATCGCGGTAACGAATGTCCGTTAAGTTGAACTCCATTGAGGTGCGAAGATCCGCGAACCACGGTCGTTTAGTATCGCCGCGCGCGACGCCCTTGGACGCACGAAGGGTACAGGTGAACTTGTCAATTATTCCATCCCGGAAGCCGAGTGGACTCGCGGTGACGCCGAGCGTCGCCTGCACGGTTGCGTTTGCAATGTCGATCTTGCCACTGAACTGCGCGGAGCCAGTCAGCGCCACAGTCGTGCCCGCCGTTAATCGCTCGAGATCAGGCGCTGTACCCGAAATCTCCAGATTCGTGGGGGTGCGGCCGAAATCTGCGAACGTAGCCGGCATTTCCATCGAGCCGCGAAGATGAAATTCATTCGTCTCCTCAGTGATGTCGGCCGAACGCAAAACTCCCCGCCCCTGTTCCGCCGAAATTTCTATTACTGCGCGGTCGAAATTGATTTCCCTCCGGTGCACACGGCTCATCTGCAGCGACAGTGCACCGTTCCATGTTCGGGGGGCGTCGACGGTGCCTGAGCCATCGAGAGCAAGGCGGTCAATTTCGCCCGAGAGATAATTCTCCGGAAAAACGACGAATTTGTTCAGCGCTTCCGCCGCAACTTTGTCGGCAGCCACGTGTACCTTCATGTCGAGCGAAGTCTTTGTTTCAGTCAGCTCAGCACCCGCAGATATTTGACCGCCGCCGACTGTGCACTTGAGCACGATCGAAAGTGCGTTCGCATCGATTTGCGATGCGTTAACGTTCAGAAGATGAAGCTGCTCCTGGTCGCTTAAATTCAGGTCGCGCAGAAACAAGTTCTTGTCCGTATAAGAAGTTTGGCCGGAGGTTTTCAGCCAGGTGTCGCCGGAGGGAAGCTGAAGCGTTTCGATCCGCAGCTCGCCCGGGTTGCGCGGATTTAGATCAAGGTCCGCATGTCCGACGACAAAATCGTACGGCTGATTTCTAACGATGAAGGTCAGGTCTGTTGCACGGAGCCGTTCCGGAAAAAACCTAGGCAATTTCAATTGCGGGTGGAGCGGCCGCGGTCTCAGTGGCGCCTTGGAAGGATTTAAAACAATGGAAGCGGAGCGTGCTTCGACATCGTTGAACAATCGCGGCAGACCATGTCGCGCAAACCCGAACAAACTGTAATCAAGGTAGAGATAATCGATATCAATCGATTCGATTCGCGAAGGACCAACCGCAAACGCGTGGAGATTCCGGACCGTGACGCTGCCGAACGGATTCCCTTCAACGCGAAAATCCGCCTTCAGGTTTTCGCTTGCGGCATAACGGAGCACAATTTTCCGTCCGATTGCGAGCAAGATTGGCCGATGCAAAATGACCAGCAGCGCCACGAAGATGAGAAGGCCGGCGATCACGCGACGCCGAAACCGCCCGTGACGCCGCGGCTCTGCCTGATCGTCCTCGGCCACAGAACGATTCTATTGCCGGTGTGCCCTAGAGCAAAGTGCAAATGCCACGTCTTGTTTTCCTTTCGTGCATACTTTCCTGCTAACCGCACCTATCTTCCTGCCGGGACGTGGGGAAAGGTCGGAGTCAGGCAAGATTGCCCGCGTCATGCTTGCGGCGGAGAGCGCACGCGGTTGGAGATGTTTCAGTGAGGCTTCGTCTTTACCTTGATGACGTTGGAATTGGGGCTGGTACCGTTGCCGTTATATGCCCGTACCCGGTAGTAATAATTCGTGTTCGGCGTCAACCCCGCGACGCTTCGATTAGTGACATTGCCAACGTCCAAATTTTGGTATCCCGGCACATAATTGACAAAAGCAGGGTCCGTAGCCACATCCAACCGGTAACCTGTCGCACCGCCAACGCTGTTCCACCTCGCGGTGAAACTGGTGGCTTTCACGTTAGTTGCGTTTTGTGCCCTCGGCGCCGTCGGGGTTGGTGCCGGTGTTGGACTAGGCGGTACCGTTGCCGTGGCGGTTGCACTAGCTGTCGGTGTCGACGTTGGTGTTGAAGTAGCCGTAGTGGTGGCAGTGGCCGTCGGCGTTGACGTCGCCGTCGCAGTCGGTGTTATGGTTGGCGTGGGATTTGTCCCGGCATTGTAGGCCTCGATCTCGGTAACTCGGCTATAGGATGCTAAAGCGTTATTTATCAGTACTCTTATTTTAGCGGTGGTAATGGTGGCAAACGTAAATTGTCTCCATACGTGGTTATTCCCAGTTACGTTGCCGCCAGGAACATCCGCCCAGGTGGAACCTGTCCAATACTGTATTTCAAAATCTGTTACGCCCCATAACGTAAATGTCATGTTAAGCGTGGGGGGGATAGGATTTTGATAGTCATCTTGAAGAGTGAAAAAATCTATTTCGTTAATCGGATAACTAGCGTTGAAATCTATTTCTACCCAGTCCGGCCAAACATTCGGTGTTCCATCAGCCCAGCCACCGCCATTTCCCCAATTTAGACCTAAGCGATCTCCATCATTAACCGCCATTACCGGAAAATTGTTATCGTAAGTCGATGAAGCGCTGGCTACTCCACCATTGGCAGCTAGAGCAACATTAGTTCCTACAGGTACAGGAGTCGGAGTTGGTGTAGAAGTCGGTGATGGTATTGGCGTCGGGCTGGGTACGGTTGCTGTTGCTGTTGGGGTTGGCGTAGGCGTAAACGTAGCTGTGGCCGTAGGTGTTGCCGTGGCGCTGGCAGCAGCGGTAGGTGTAGGCGTAGGCGTTCCTGCAGGCAGCCGAAAGGCGTACACTTTGTTGTCGGCGCCGAAGTAAATCCGGCCACGCGCGACCATGCCGGTGTTCCACTGGCGCGTGCCGGTCATCAATTCATTGACGCCACCGCCTGCGTAGATCACCGCGCCTGTGTCGCCGTCGTAGCCGTGCAATCGCTGGTCACCCGCGACGCCGGCCACCCAGACAATAAAGTTATTGGTTCCGTCAGTCGTTGTGACCCATGGCGAGCCTCGTCCGGTCTGACTCATGCTCCAGGCAAACGCGATCGTAGGAGGATTCGTCGGGGTAATCCGATAGGCCCTGATCGTGTTCACGTCGTTATGAAAAGCAAAATACGTTCCCTGGCTGGTGCGGTAAGTCACAGCCGATGTTCCTCTGTTAATTCCTCCCACATTCGCCTGGGTCACAGGTAGCGCGATGCCGCCGAGATTATTGCGGTTGAGCAAATAAGCATTGCTGTCCTTTCCCAGGGCAAGCACGAGCTGGGAAGGCGTAGCTCCTGGCACATCGATCAACGTGGCGCTCACACCACCCAGATCCGTATCGCTGTTATCGAGCGAGAACCAATTGCTCGGCGCCCAGTAGTCGGTAGGCTGACCGGTCCAGAGCGGGCCGGCTTGCAGCCGAATAATGGCTTCGCCCCCCATCCAATTGCCGCCCGTGTTAAACGTATTGCCCGTGATCACGAACATATTAGTGCCGTCGCTGGCGACGCCGCCGTGTCCCCAGATTCCGCCGCCGATCGCTGTGGTGGCCCAAGCCTGCACATTCGAAGGATTATTGATATCGACGCCCACAACCCAGCCGCGATAGAGGCCGCAGTCGCCGGCGTGGCCGGAGTATGACACATAAACGCGGCCGTTCACCAGAGCCAGCCCGCCGCGCTCGTTTTGCACCAATGAACTAAAGGTCATGCCGTTGTAAGTTGCCGTGGCGTTCACATCCACCGGCCAGCCGGCATTGGTGGCGCCGGTGTCCACGTTGAGCGAATAAATAAAATGCTTCTTGGTAGGGCCATCGATGAATGCGTCGAGGAAAAGTGATCGTGAGGCGAGATCGACAACAGGCGTGCCGGTGATGCCAAGTGGATTGATGTTTCCACAGGGAAGACCGGAAGTAACGGCCGGACCAAGGTTGCGCTGCCAAATCACTGTGCCGGTTGTCGCATTGAGCGCGTAAACGTTATTGGATTCGGTGACGGCAATAATCATCGGCCCACTGGGACCGCCCTCAATGTAGAGCGGCTGCGCGTAAACATTGCCGGAAATCGTGCCACCAAAGTTGAGGTCACGTGTCAGTTGAGCGGCAGCGGCAGGCGTAAAGCCCGCGTCAATATACAGCCCGTCCCGCGAAAGATTGTTGTGCTCCTGGACCACGTTGACCTGCGCGTCGATTCCCGGAACAACACTCCAGGTGATGCCGACGAGAAGTGAGAAAGCGCGAATCGAAGATTTCATGTGCTCGCAATCGATCAACCGCGATACCTTCTACAATAAGGTGCCGCGGCTCTGTCAAGGACTACCGCAACCAATTGCGCAGCAAATGGGTAACGGAATTGTGATTTTGCAGGAGCTTCATTTCGCCATACCCGTGTGGGTCAGCTAGGATAAGCCAGGGAAGCTGGAGGTCCGGAGATTCCGGTGATGTCTACGAAAACGCAGGCGATAAGAGGAACTCGTCGCGCGCGTTTGTGGGAGCGTAACGAAGTACTCCTACACTGCTAACTGCGGAAGGCGCCCTTCCGTGAGTTCTCGTCATTGAAATGGTGCTGGGCCGCTGCCATATCAGCGACGCAAGCCAGGATCCGGAATACTTTTGCCTTGGCCAATGGCCGCAAAGGCGACGGCAGCGGCGGAGGTACGATTTTTGACGCGGAGCTTGCACAGGATGCGTTCGACGTGCTTGCAGATCGTCCCGGTGCATGCGTTGAGGATGATGCCGATCTCGCGGTTCGTTTTACCTTGTGCGATCCAAGTTAGAACCTCCGTTTCGCGCGCGGTGAGCCCCAATGAACCAAGCGGGTTCTTCACCAGCATTAGTTTAGTTTTTGTGTTGATTTTGGGTTTTCTTTTTCTTTGTGGAGCTTTCATCTGGCTGCTGATCTTTTGCCAGCATGAGCAGAGCTGGGGGAAATTGTACGATTCCTGGTGCATAGGTGTTTCCGGGCCTTGTTCTGCTGGGGGCAAGTTGTTCGGCCTTCGGTTAGTTCTCGTCATTGAGAACTCATTTCCCGGGGGGGGCCTTATTGGATGAGGCTTTTATCCGCAGTTATGGCGCATGTAAAGAAAAATTCTACGATGGCGTTTTGCGCATTAAATTGTTGATTTCATTTCACGAACACAACATCACCGGTTCTGTGAAGCTTACGCTGTATGATATACGCCTTTTATGCGTAAATACAGAACATGTCCAGCGACAAATCTTACCGGGACGTTTTTTTAGGATATAAGGTTATTGCTTTCAGTCTGCCTGATCGGCTATGAAGAGCGAGGGGTAAAATTGCGTATGCCAAAATCCAAAAAGAACAAAAACAAAGCGAAGCTCAATCTGACGGTGCGTGATGAGCAACGAAACAAACTGGAACAAATGGCCTCTTTAGAAAACCGTTCCGTCTCCAATCTTATCGAGGTTATGGCTGATGAACGCTGGGAGCGATTGGCAGAGCAGCAGGGCGTCGCCTACGCTAAAACCGTCGCGGACGCGATGAAACTTAAACTCGACATGGACAATCCAGTAGATCGCGAAAAATTGCGCCGGGCAATTCTCGATCTTGTCGCCGGCAGAAAAATGCCAAATCAAACAGGGCATGGTTGAAATTTGTTCTCTTTCTCTCAAGCATTTTGTAGCGCGATTTACGTTGGTGCCGCGCGCGCAGTTCGTTTCAGGCTTTGCTCTTAAACGTCTTTAGGAGCGCAGCTCAAAAGAACGGCAACCACATCCGATCGTAGTCCGACACGACTTGCTACTTAGCAATTGCATGCAAACAGCTCTGGCGTGACGCTTTCGCGGATATTTTCAGGGCGCCTGTGCCAGACCCCAACGTAAAGAGAGCGTTTTCACAGAAAAGCCCGGCAATTGAATGAAGCAATGAATCCTGACAAGCTTTTTGATTATCTCGAGGGCAGATTACCTTCGTCGGAGCGCGCTGCTTTGGAAGAGCGATTGATGTCGGACAAACAATTGCAACGAGAATTCGCTGTGGCACGACAGATTCATGCCGGAATGCGCGGCGATTCTCAGGAGGTTGTGTTGCCAGCGCCGCCCGACGTTTCAGAGCAGGGCCGCAACATGGCGATCCGCATAGGCGTTGCATTCATGGTTCTCGTGCTTGTAAACGTCGGAATCGGTCTTTATTTCATCTTCCGACACGAAAGCAAAAATCCGAACCGCCCGCTGCTTGAGGCTCAGATGCGGGAGCAGATCGCCAAATCAATCGAGCGCGCTGCGCCACTGACGCCGGCGCCAAATGCTTTAGGCGTAACCGAAATCACAATTCCAGCTGAAACAGGGAAACTTGATGCTGTCGCAGACAAAGTGGTTGGAATTGTTTCCGAACTTGGAGGATCTGCTACTAAAGGAGTTTCGGACGCAGGCCGTCTCAGCATTCTTGTCGATCTCGCAGCAAGTCGGGAATCTGAATTTCGCGCTGCGGTCGCATCCATTACCGAGGAAAGGCCGGGCTCAACCACCTCGGCTACAGAAGCGACTCCGGCTACAGGCGAGAAGAAGAGCTTCGTCGTGCAGATCGTGCAAAAGCAGTGAAATCAGATTGACGGTTTCGACCGGCACTCTGTCATTCTGATCGAAGCGAAGAATCTCATGACACGGATTGCAGTTACATTTGCCTTGCCGGCCGAGAGCTCGGAATTCCTGCGCCGGCTCGGAAACAAATCTCGCGCTAATAGGAACGGCATTCGCATCGTTCACGGCACGATCGGCCATCGTTCAATCGAAGTCATTCATACCGGTGTCGGTGAAAACATCTGCAGGCAGCGCATCGGACGGTTTCTCGAAAATCAGCAGTTCGATTTTTTGATCAGCGCTGGATTTGCAGGGTCGCTCAATCATGAACTGCAGGTGAACGACCTTTTGGTTGCGAAGAATTTTTCGACAGTGGACTTAAAACATGCGTCGCTTTCAAACGTGTCGATTTATGCGGCAAACATGTTGACGGTGTCTGCGTTGATCGATTCCGGCGAGGAACGAGAGAGAATAGCGCACGAATCGGGGGCGGCCGCAGTCGACATGGAAACAGAATTCATTGCGCGCGCGTGCGCGACCCACGGCATTCCCCTGCTGGCGCTGCGCGTCATTACAGACACGCCAACCCAACCGTTCCCTGCCCCGCCGAGCGTCTTGTTCAATATCCAAAAGCAGCGAACTCACGTTGCTGCGCTCGCGAGGTTTTTCCTCGCCCATCCAGGCCGCGTCCTAGGTCTGGTTCAGTTCGCGAGGAGAATTACGCGTGCACGAAAAATTTTGTCGAATGCGCTAGTCCGGATCGTGCCCGACCTGTAGCGAGCGCTGCCGCGATCCCCCTCGCGGCTACAGTTGTGCCGGTTCGATGTGCACGAGCACGTCTGCTATGCGGGAGTCGTTTTGCTGGATCGCCCTCTTCACTTGATGCGCGATCTCGTGGCCTTCATGTACGGAAATGTTTCCGTCCACACCGACGTGTAGATCGACGTAATAATCCAAGCCCATCTTACGGGCATGGCATTTTTCCACCTCGACAACACCGGGGACTGAGTTGGCGACAGCGCAAATTGATTTGACAATTTTTCCACCCGGCGCGGTGTCCATGATCTCATGAAACGCCGGGATTAAGAGTTTGATCCCGTTTGCGGCGATCACCGCGCAGGCGAACAATGCTGCCCAGTCATCCGCGCTATACCAGGCTTCGCCACCGAGAAGTGCAGCAGAGATTCCGACGAACGCGGCGGTAGAAGTCAGCGCATCACTGCGGTGATGCCACGCGTCCGTTCGGACTGCGGTGCTCTCAGCTTGTCGGCCGAGGCGATTTACATACCGAAAGAGGAATTCTTTAACGACAATAACTACAATGAGAATGGCCAGTGTGAATGGTGCGGGTCCGTGATGTGGTGTCAGAATTTCGCGAACGCTTTCGATAGCAAGGCCAGTCGCGGCTGCGAGCACGCCCAGAGCGACGGCTATCGCGGCGATTGGTTCGGCTTTGCCGTGACCGTACGGATGTGTTTCGTCCGGAGGTTTCGCCGCCACGGTTAATCCACCCCAAATCACGATCGAGCCGCCTATGTCCAGTGCAGACTCGATTCCATCGGCGATCAGCACGTAAGCGTGGCCGATAACGCCGGCCACGATTTTGACCGCGGCAAGCACGACGTTGATGAGCAGGCCAAGCAGCGCAACACGCGCGCCGGTTTGCAGAATCTTCTTTGAGGCATGAGCTTGCGCTGGCATTGATGAGCAAAAGTATTAGCGCTGCGGTTTACGAAACGCACGGAAATCCCGCTGACGTATTGCGAGTTGAGTCGCGTCCGTGGCCGACGCCGGCTCTAGATGAAGCGGTGGTTAAAATGCGCGCGGCGCCGATTAATCCGGCAGACTTAAATCAAATCGAAGGAAAGTACCCTGTGCGTTCTGCGCTCCCTGCAACGCCGGGATTCGAAGGCGCGGGCGTCGTTGTTGAGTTAGGCGCGGACGTGAAGGGCCTAACGAGCGGTGCGCTCGTGATCCTCCCGCATAACGTCGGCACATGGCGGGATGCGGTCGCGGTGAAAGCCGAAGAGCTGATCGTTGTGCCTGAGGGAATCGAGCCCGCTCAGGCGGCAATGTTAAAAATCAATCCGCTTACGGCGTGGCGATTGCTGCATGATTATGTCGATTTGAAAAAAGGCGATTGGCTGATTCAAAATGCAGCGAACTCGGCGGCTGGTCGCGACGTGATTCAAATCGCGCATGAGCTCGGGTATAAAACCGTGAATGTCGTTCGACGCGCGGAATTGGTTGATGAATTGCGCGCAGAAGGCGGTGACGTCGTGCTGGTCGATGGCGACAATCTTCGCGATCAAGTGAAAAGCGTGACCGGCGGGGCATCCATTCGTTTAGGATTAAACTCTGTCGGCGGCGACAGCGCGTTACGTCTCGCTAATTGTCTGGCACCTGGCGGCACGCTGGTCAGCTTCGGCGCGATGAGCTTGCAGCCTCTAAAAATTCCGACCGGCCTTCTCATTTTCAAGGACCTGCGATTTCGCGGCATTTGGATCAACAAATGGTACGACAACGCCAGTCCGTCTGAGCGAATGGAGACGTTTCAACCGCTTTTCGATATGGCCAGGCGCGGCCTGCTAAAAACAAAAATAGAAAAGGCTTATCCACTAAGCGAGGTCAAAGCCGCGGTCGCACATGCCGCTCAAGGTAAGCGCAGCGGCAAAATCATTCTTGAGTTTGAGTGAACCTGTAAAGGTAGTGCGACTTTGGAGTTGTTAGCGCGCCAACGGCCCAGCGTTCATTGAAAGCCTGGGGCAACGTCCCACGATTATGAGTTTGCGAAAACGACCAGCGCTGAAGGTGCGATTCACTGGCGGATACATTAAGACTGACTCGCGCTTTCAGCGCTTGTTCCCACGCGATTGAATTCCTGGGGCGATGCCCCGGGCTGGAGTGATGCTGCGCCTTTGGCGCTAAAGGAAGCCCCGCTGTCAGTCGCCGAGATGCTTTTCCAATTTGCGGGAAGAGTTGTCGGCAAGTAACATTGTGAATGCCGCGATCGGGCTGGGATCGTACACTTTCTGTCACCGCGCTTGTCAGCGTTTTGCTCGTCCTGCGCAACGCTCAATCCGCAACCGCTCCCGAACCGGGCGATTTGCGGGGGGTCGGAAAAGTGACGTTCCCGATAACGTGCGCGCCTGATGTCCAATCTGATTTCGCTCGTGGCGTGGCGTTGCTCCACTCGTTCTTCTACGAAGAGGCGCGACGCGTTTTTACTTCGGTGGCCGATCGCGATCCGAAATGCGCGATGGCGCAATGGGGAATCGCCATGACATGGTGGCATCCCATTTGGACGCCGCCGACTCCCGATGAAATGCGCGCAGGCAAAGCCGCCATCGAAAAAGCGATGTCGTTGGAGGCCGGCACCGATCGCGAGCGTGGGTTCATCACCGCACTGAACACTTATTACAATACGCCGGACAGTTCGAGCGCAGCCGCCGTTGGACAATCGTGTCACGGCCCGGTGGGACCGCGGGACCGGGTGATCGCGTATGAAAAAGCGATGCGTCAACTTCGCGACAAACATCCGGACGACTTCGAAGTGCAGACCTTTTACGCCTTCGCGGTACTGTCCACTGGTTACGCCACGCCTAACGACACAACGTTATCGAAACAGCTTGAGGCTGCCGGCATACTGGAAAAGCTGTGGAAACAAAATGCGAACCACCCCGGGGTAGTTCATTACCTGATCCATGCGTACGATTATCCTCAGTTCGCGCAGCGCGGTCTGACTGCGGCCCAACTTTACGATGATATCGCGCCTTGGGTGCCCCACGCGCTGCACATGCCGTCCCACATCTTTACGCGTTTGGGGATGTGGGATGAATCCATCGCCGCGAATCAAGCTTCCGCTGAAGCTTCGCGCGCTTACGCTGCCATGCGTCACCGTGATGCCAGCGAAGCCGAAGAGTTACATGCGCTGGATTACATGGCCTACTCGTATTTGCAGGAGGCTCAGGACGCAGAGGCGAAAAAGATTGTCGACATTGCCGCTAAAGTGAAGAAGACAAATCCGGAGCTGGAATTCAGCGCAGCATACGCGTTGGCTGCAATTCCAACACGCTACGCATTTGAGCGGAATGATTGGGCGGCGGCGGCAAACTTGCCTATTCCGAACGTGCCACACTGGTCGTCATTCCCTTTCATGGAAGCTCTCATCGAATATGGTCACGCGCTCGGGCGCGCGCACACTGGCGATCTCGACGGCGCGCGAAAAGCGATCGCACGAATGCAGCAATTACGCGATGCGACGAAACATCCAAAGTTCGATTATTTCAAAAGTCATCTGGACCTCCAGATGCAAGCAGCTTCTGCATGGCTGGCAGTAGCTGAAGGCAAGAAGAAGGAAGCAATCGAAATGCTTCGGCGTGCCGCGGATTCCGAAGACATACTCGGCAAGCATCCCGTTTCGCCCGGAGCGTTCGTTCCGATTCGCGAACAACTCGGCTCTCTGCTGCTGGAAACGGGGCAACCAGCGGAAGCGCAGCGAGAGTTTGAGGCCGCGCTCAAGATTTATCCGGGGCGATACAGAGGTTTGTACGGAGCGGCGCAAGCCGCGGAGCAAGCTGGCGACAACAAGGATGCAAACCGCTATTACACCAAGCTGGCCGCACAAACGTCAAAAGCTGGCGGTTCACGCAATGAATTGCATCACGTTCGCGAATTCCTGTCCGCTCAAGCTAAAGCAGCAGGCTCGAACGGCGTCGCGAGCACTCGCGAATAGTCGGTTAGCACACAGCTCTACTCTGGGAGAGCCGCATCGTTCCGGTCGAGGCCGCACGAAGGTTTTTGATATTGTGAGAAATCCGTAAATGTGAAAAATGCCATTCCCACGAGGGCTCCATGAAATTATCCAGAACATTCATCGGACTCATCCTTTTCTCCTTTGGCGTGGGGGTGCTGCAGGCTCAAACCCCAACTACCTCTTCAAAACCCCAGGATTGCGGCGCCTTCGTCCAGCAGTTCTACAATTGGTATGTTGCCAAGGTAAATGCCTTGATGAAACGCAACAGCCGAGAATCGGCGCTGGAGGACGCTCCGAGAGAAGCGATCCTCTCTGTCCCCCGAGTTGGCGAAGGGCTTAGAAGAGGATCTAGCGGCCTCCAAAAAATCGCCTGGAGAGATCGTCGGGTTGGATTTCGACCCATTTCTCAATGCCCAAGATATTGCTGAACGCTACCTCGTGGGAAACGTCACCTCGAAGGGAGATCATTATTGGGTCGAGGTGTTTGGGGTTTGGAATGGCCAGAAAAATTCGAATCCTGATGTCGTTCCCGAAGTCGCCTTTGAAAACGGCCACTGGATCTTCACGAACTTTCATTACGGAAAAACAGACATTCCGGTGAACGAAAACCTGGTAAGCATTCTGGAAGTACTTCAAAAAGATCGACAGAAAGCGGCGAAGTGAGAAGGCCATGATCCGTCACATGATATTATGGTCCGCGTTTACGATGAAGCGGACAGATGATCGAAAAGATGTGCGATGGGGCGATGTTTTATCTAGCCGCACGGCCCTGCTGTGGCTTATCTCTTTCTCGCCATGTCCGCCGCCACTCCCGTAGGGCCGGCTGCTCCACACCAAGGTTTGCTCGCCCGCTATCCGCTGATCTCCTTCTTCGTGATGGCTTACGCCTTCTCGTGGATCGTGTGGTCGCCGTGGGTTCTCGGCGAGGATGGTGCCCAGGTGCTCCCGCCGGGATTGAGCGTTCCGACATCGGCGGCGAGGTTGTTACTCGCCGCTGGCATCCTCGCAGGACCAAGCCTCTCCGCGGTCATTATGACGGCCACCACCGAAGGGAGGGACGGCGTGCGCCGTCTGCTAGGCCGGTTGGCTTTGTGGCGGGTGGGCATGCCGTGGTACCTGTTCTCCCTTCTGGGTGTCCCCCTGATCATGCTGTTAGGTACGATGATCTACTCCGGGAACCTGCCGAACCTTGGGGCCCTCGGTGGTCCTTCCTATTTGCTTAGCTATCTTGCCACCTACGTCTTCGTGATGGCCCTGGGAGGACCTCTGTTCGAGGAAATAGGCTGGCGCGGCTTCGCGCTTGCTCGCATGGAGGCGCTGCACGGGCCGCTTCTCGCGTCGGTTATCCTGGGCGTCCTGTGGGCTCTGTGGCACCTGCCCGAGTTTTTGGTCCCGTCTTGGGCTGCCTCGTCGGGCGGCGGCGGCATCCTCGGCATAACACTCTTCATCGTGACCGCCATCACGTTCACGATAGTAATAACGTGGGTGTTTAACAACACACGAGCCAGCGTGCTTCTGGCGATACTGGTGCACACCTCGATCGATGCGTTCACTGTCCCCCTCGGCGAGATCTTCCCCGCTGACGCAGTATCGAGCGCCCTTCCCTTCATCATCGGCTTCGGGGCGGTAGGCATGGTGCTGATGGTCGTGACGCGCGGGCGCCTGGATTACGAACGATTGGCCGATGCGCGCACCTGAGTCCCGGCGTTAACCACATGCGCTCTCTCGCAGCGGTTGGTTTGATTTGCGCGACATTCGGTGTAACCGGACTCACATAGGAGGTGCAACAGGAACAGGCTAGTCGAACAGCACTGCTTATCGCTAGCAGCCTGGTTCTGCTGCATCATGACCCGAAGTACTCACGCCTCGTATCCAAAACATCGGCGGATTTGTGCGCTCGCGTTCTGGAGAAGCATTCAGCGCAGACGCGTTTGTTCTCGAAAATAGTTCGGCAGTCCTGGTTTCGGCCGATCGCGCGACTTGTCGAGCGTCTCACAATTCCGGGAATTCTGCTGCATTACGCCTTACGAAAGAAATGCATCGGCGAGCTGGCGCGCTCAGCGCTTGCTAACGGAGTTACCCAAGTCGTTATACTCGGCGCAGGCTTCGATCCGCTCAGTACCGAATTGCAGCGGGAGTTTCTAACTGCGGAATTTTGGGAGATCGACCACCCGGCTACGCAATATCACAAACTGCGCGCCTGTTCCGAAATCGGAATTCAACGAGTGCATTTCGTCGCAGTTGATTTGAGTGCGGCTGGTCTCGATACAGAAGTGTTGATCAGCAGCGGATTCGACCCGGCTAAACGCACATTCTGGATCGCCGAAGGTTTGCTGATGTATTTCCCGGCAGACATTCTCTCCTCTTTGATAAGGACATTGAGCAGCCTGAGTGCTGCCGGAAGCCAATTTGCGTTTACGTTCATGGAAAAACAGCCGGACCGCGACATCCGATTCGATTCGCAAACCAAACTGGTTGATTGGTGGTTGCGCTTTCGCGGCGAGCCATTTCTCTGGGGAACTACGCGAAGTGAACTTGCTGAGTTTATACGGCCGTGGCGCGTAAATCGATTTTTCGATCACAATAATCTCCGGGAAATTGAATCGGAACTCACTGATGAAGTTATTGCAAAAGGCGAGGTAATTTGTCTGGCTGAAATCTAGCTGGCGTAGTTAAGCTTTCGCGATGTTGACCCGCCGTGAATTCATACGCACGGCGGCGCTTTTTGCACTTGCGCCTCACGCATTTGCGGAACGCGAGAAAGAGATTTGGGTCAATGACGTCCATTCGCAACTCAATCGCACTCGGGTTCGCGAACTTCTAAGACCGCGCACGCGGGATGAACTTGCCGAGATTGTTCGGTCCGCGTCGCGAAAGGGCTTGCCGATTTCCCTCTCGGGATGCCGCCATTCGATGGGTGGCCAGCAATTCGCCACCGACAGCATTTGCATCGATACGCGTGAGTTGGATCGCGTGATTTCGTTCGATCGTGAGCGCGGCTTGCTCGAAGCGGACGCTGGGATCCAATGGCCGAAATTGATTCGCGCGTATCTCGACGCTCAAGCAGACGAGACAAAGCAATGGGGCATAGCACAGAAACAAACCGGTGCCGACACATTCACACTCGGTGGGAGTCTGGCATCGAACGTGCACGGACGCGGACTGCGGATGAAGCCGATCATTTCCAACATCGAATCATTCACCCTGATCAACGCGGATGGAAAATTGATTCGCTGTTCGCGCGAGGAAAATGGTGAGTTGTTCCGACTTGCGATCGGTGGCTATGGCCTTTTTGGATTGATCGACACAATAACGCTTCGTCTCGTTCCCCGGCAAAAATTAAGACGCGTAGTCGAAATCATTCGCGCACACGATTTGCCGAAGCGCTTTGAAGAACGCATCGCACAAAAATTTCTTTACGGCGATTTTCAATTTTCAGTCGATGAAAAATCGCCCGACTTTCTTCAACGCGGAGTGTTTTCCTGCTACGAACCGATCAGCGAAGACCAACCGATTGCCGCCAAAAAAGAACTACGGGATGACGACTGGCTGGAGCTACTACGGCTTGCTTACACCGATCGGGAGAAGGCATTCAAACGCTACAGCGATTACTATTTGTCGACAAACGGACAGACTTACTGGTCCGACACGAATCAGCTTAGCGCATATCTGCCTAATTATGCGCAGAAGATCCGTGCGCAAATCGGCGGTGACGAGTCGAGTCTCATCATCAGCGAAATCTATGTGCCACGCACAGACCTTCCCGATTTTCTAGCGCAGGCAGCAAATCTACTGCGCTCGAATCATACAACCGTCATCTACGGCACCGTCCGATTGATCGAAAAAGACGACGAGAGCTTTCTTGCGTGGGCCAGGCAATCCTACGCCTGTATCATTTTCAACTTGCTTACGCTTCACACACCGGGTGGCATCGAAGCGTCTGCGCGTTCGTTCCGCGGCTTAATCGACTTAGCAATAGCTCGCGGCGGGAGTTATTACCTGACGTATCACAAATTCGCGAAACCCGAGCAGGTCCTCGCATGCTATCCTCAATTCAAAGAATTTCTGGACCTGAAACGAAAGTACGATCCGGCTGAACGCTTTCAGAGCGATTGGTATCGCTACTATCGGAAGCTTTTCCGGAGGTGATGAATTCTCTGTCGTGTTGAGCCCTTCAACTTCGCTCAGGACAGGCTTCGCGAAACATCTCTGAATTTCGATTGGTTGGTCTGATTACGAACTGAGATTCTTCGCTCCGCTCAGAATGACAGACTATGATGGCTCGGTATGTCGCCGTTTGCTATCATCGCTTTGGTTTTGATTCTCGCGCGCGCGATCGCAGAGCTGTGGCTCAGTCGAATCAATCAACGACATGTGCGTGCACACGCGGATGAAGTGCCGCCTTCACATCGCGAGATGATTGATGAACCGACGTATCGTCGCTCGGTAGATTACACTCTGGCCAAGAACCGGTTTGGAGATGTGCTCACCGTGTTTGATACGGCGCTCCTCATCGGAATTTTACTCAGCGGTGTGTTGCCGTGGGCGTTTGGAAAATTCACGGCCGCTTTCGGCACGTCCGTTTGGGCAATGGCCGGTTTTCTTTTCGCCACAGGCGTTATGTTGGGCATCATCGGTTTGCCATTCGCGTGGTACGCGCAGTTCAGACTCGAAGACCGATTCGGCTTCAACACGACAACCGTGAAGACGTGGGTGCTTGATCGTCTGAAAGGACTTTTGCTCGCTGTGTTGCTCGGGTTTCCATTGCTTGCGCTGGTGTTGAAGCTGATCGAGTGGACTGGGCAAAACTGGTGGATTTGGGCGGCGGTGCTCGTTGTCGCATTTCAATTACTGTTAATGCTCGTTGCGCCTGCGGTGATCATGCCGCTCTTCAACAAGTTCACGCCACTGCCGGATGGCTCCTTGCGCGAACGCCTCTTTGCACTGGCACGGTGCACCGATTTTCCAACCCGCAGCATCGAAGTTATGGACGGCAGTAAGCGGTCGCGTCACTCCAACGCCTTTTTCACCGGGTTCGGACGTTTTCGGAAAATTGTCCTTTTCGATACGCTCGTAGCCCAGCTTGCCGAGCCGGAACTGGAATCCGTGCTCGCGCATGAAATCGGGCACTACAAGAAACGTCACGTCCTGAAGTTGCTCGGCGTTTCAATCACAGGCGTCTTCATAGGCTTCGCGACAATCGCCTGGCTTGCCCGTCAGGAATGGTTTTATCGCGCTTTCGGTTTCGAGTATCAGGCGGGTTTCGCCGCGTCCCGCGCAGGCGGGATTGTGCCGGCGATGTTGCTGTTTGCGTTGCTGGCGGGGACGATCAGTTTTTGGTTTTCGCCGCTTGTTCACTTATGGTCGCGCCGTTTCGAGTACGAGGCGGATGCATTCGCGCGCGCCACCATGGGAGAGGCGCAACCGCTCATTCAAGCACTTCGCAAACTCACCGAGAAAAACCTGAGTAATCTTACGCCACACCCGCTCTACAGCGGTTTTTATTACTCACACCCGACTCTACTCGAACGGGAACAAGCGCTGCGAGCAGTTCCCTAGCAGCCATGCACTTGGTGCGCCCGAAACCGAACGCCGCTTGTTTCACTGTCATGTTGAGCGGAGCGAAACATCTCTGATTATTCCCGTGCACGGTATGGACCGAATGATCAGAGATTCGTCGCTTCGCTCAGAATGATAGGTTCACAATATGTCCAGAATCATTGTAGTTGGCGCGGGAATTAACGGTGTTACTGCTGCGATCGAACTAAGGAAACGCGGGCACGAAGTGGTGCTGGTCGATCCGGGGCCGCTGCCACACCCGTTGGCAGCTTCCACCGACGTCAGTAAGGCCGTGCGCGCCGCATACGGCGCTGATGAGGATTACACCGCCCTTGCTGAACGTTCGATCAAACTCTGGCGCCAATGGAATGAGGAATTCGGCACAAAGTTGTACCACGAAGTCGGCGTAATGTTCGTTCGCAGCCGGAAAATGGAGCCGGGCGATTTTGAATATGAAAGTTTGAAACTCCTCGAAAAACGCGGGCTTAAAGTGGCCCGTATGGACACGCCTCAGTTGTGGAAACGTTTCCCGGCATGGAATCCGGAACTTTATCGTGATGGCGTTCTTGAGATTGAAGCGGGTTATTCAGAAAGCGGTCGCGCGGTTGCGATGTTAACTGAGCGCGCCACATCTGCCGGCGTTGAACTGCAAAGCGGCAGTCGCTTCGTCTGTTTAGATGAAAACGAAAATCGCGTAAAAGGCATTGTACTTGAGAAATCGCGTCGTAATGCTGTCATTCCGAGCGAAGTCCGGGAATCCCGTGCCGGAATCGATCAGGTAGTTTCGCGGGCTCCCTCGACTTCGCTCGGGATGACGACTCTTGCGGGCGATTTCGTTGTCATGGCGGTTGGCGCGTGGACACCGTATCTGCTGCCTTTCACGAAGAAGTTTTTTCGCGCGACCGGCCAGCCAGTGTTTCACTTGGAGCCTTCGGATCCGGAATTGTTTGCGCCGGAGCGTTTTCCGGTCTTCGGCGCAGACATAACAACAACCGGCTACTACGGATTTCCGATCAATCGCGATGGCGTTGTGAAGATCGCTAATCACGGTGCTGGACGTGAAATGTCGCCTGACTCCCCCGAGCGCGTGGTGACTGCCGATGACGAAAAAAAATTGTGCCAATTTCTGGTCTCGACCTTCCCCTCGCTCGTCGACGCGCCGATTGTCTACACACGTGTGTGTATGTACTGCGACACGCACGACGGACATTTCTGGATCGCCCGCGATCCGGAGCGCGAAGGATTAGTCGTTGCCGCGGGTGACAGCGGACACGGATTCAAGTTTGCGCCCGTGCTGGGCGAAATCACTGCCGACGCAGTGGAAGGAAAAGATAACCCGCTGCTGCATAAATTCCGATGGCGCCCGGAAGTGCGTGCGGGAACGGCCACCGATGCGGCACGCTCGAAGTGAAAACTGTAGCGGCGGTCTATGACCGCCGAGTGTGCGTGCAGCACGGTCGGAAGTTCGACACCTAACGAGAGTGAGCTATGCCACAGCCGGGTGTCGTAGCAAACACGCTAAGCTTGTTCCGCATAGAGCGTTGGCTTAGTTAATCGGTTGACACACAGCCGTAACTCCAACCGACTCTGCTCAATTTTTTGGCGATGCAGAGGGCGCCAGCGGTGACACTTTGTAGATCTGATCGAGTACCTTCACCCAAAGGGTATTGGCGGTCTGCTGGTCGTCGAGTGATACAGTCAGATTGGTCCGAGCACACGGGCCGCAACCAGTGCGTTGATCCAAGTGGCGAGTTCGTCCGCGCGGGCGAGTAGCCGGGCGATTACCGAAATCGACGGAGGAGCTTAATGTCGAACTAAACGCGCCTCCACATCGTTGACGTACGGCTCGAACAACATCGGCGTCGGCTTGCCGTCGCTAAGGCGTGGCGCTCGGCGATGGAAAAGCCGTCAGTGGTGATACCACGTAGATCTGGTCCCATATTTTTAGCACCAGGGTCATAGACGTCCACTTGCCTTCGACCGATATGGGCAGGTTGGTCCACGTCACAAACGTCACCCGGCTGTTGGGGTCGTAACCCATGTGCGAATTGTAACCGGGAGTCTCGCCGCCGTGAAAATATACCGCGTTCGGCCCCCAGCGCAGTCTCTCGATGCCGTACCCGTACTGCTGGCCGTTGGGCATGCTCGGGTCCTTGGCCTGCAGGCTGTCGAGCCATCGGCGCTGATATGCGGCGTCGAAGACGCGCCCGGTAACCAGTGCCTCGATCCAGATGGCGAGATCGTTAGCGGTGGAGATGACGCCCCCAGGAAAATAAGCAACAGAGGGGTTCAAGTTCGTGTAGTCGGTGGGCAGGAGCGTCCCGGCCCGTGCCGCGGCTTGGATGTCGGGCGGGTACGGCGTGTCAGTCAGGACAAATAAGGAACTGCCGTACAAGTAGCCGTGGGAGTAGGGATCGGGGATGGTGTTCGAAGTGCGAGGAGGGAGGAGAGTGTCGTGCATCCCCAGCGGCCCGAACAAACGGTCCTGCATCGCCCGAGCCATTGGTTTACCATCG
>Ga0207697_10000512_pt1 | contig 21885 bp, 18 predicted proteins | sample KBSSwiS5withPhiX_FD_184293 | JGI IMG/M metagenome (GOLD analysis project Ga0207697, IMG submission 184293) | Switchgrass rhizosphere microbial communities from Kellogg Biological Station, Michigan, USA, with PhiX - S5 (SPAdes) (version 2) | ecosystem: Host-associated > Plants > Roots >... | reverse complement strand
CTATTCAAGCTACCAGATTCGCGCTCGTGTTCCGGCGCCACATACATCTTGTCATCTTGTTCCACTTTGAATGCCTCATACCAGGCATCGATATTTCGCGCCGCCCCCGTAGCGCGATATTGTCGAGGTGAATACGGATCACTCACCACCTGCTTGCGAGGACTCACCGCAAAGCGTCAGTGAGTTCCGAGTCAGCTACGAGTGACCCTGAGGCGTGCGTTTTACAGACTATTTCTTAACCCTAACGATTACGGCCGAGATGGCACCCAGATCGACCGCGGCGTCGTAAAATTCGGCGCCACTTAGCTGTGACAGGTGGACTAATTTGTCGCCGACTTTCTCGACTTTGCCTCCGATCTTTTCGCCCGATTCCATGCGGAGCTCGACCATGCCGCCAATATTTTTCTCGAGGATGACGTGTACTGTGTCGCTCGGCTGCAGATCGATTTTACCCTGAGCGAGAATGTTGAGACAGCTCAGGCAGAGGATGGCGAAAACGGTGTAGGTTAATTTCATGGGGCTTTTCTAGCCGATCGCGCCACGACTTTCGAGCATTTTAATGCGCAACTCTGCTGCAAGGTAACGCACAATTCAGTTTTTGTTTGATTGCTGACTCTTAAATGCCGGATGGCCCTGCTATCCGGCAGTTTTTCTTGTATGGATCGCCTCACGGAGATCGGAGGAAGTTAGAGATCGCGATGCTTTGTGCTGGAGAGCGCGGGCGCCTCGCCCGCTGGTTGGAAAGCCCGGCCGCTTCTTCACCCGCGTTACGGCGGCGCCCTCGCCGAAACAGGACTGGTGCACCGTAGTCGGGAAAGGTGAAACCGGATCTGCGGCTTTGCCGATTACTACGGAACCAAAACTCCCAATTGTGAACTCGACTGGTTTAACCAGGCGAGTTCACAAAGACGTCAAGAAAAAGGCAGACTCGATTTAGATGTTAGACCGTGCGCTCAAAACTAAGGATTTTCGATTCTCAAAGGCGCGTTCGCGACGCCATTCTCTCAACTCTCAACCCTAAACTTGCTCTGGATGCGGAAGCCGCACGGCGCCACGTCAGGAGACGTGGCCTACAATGAGCTACCAGATTCGCGCCCGGGCGTCCGGTGCGACATACATCTTGTCTCCCGGTTGCACTTTGAATGCCTCATACCAGGAATCGATATTTCGTGCCGGTCCCATGACGCGATATTGGCGCGGCGAATGGGGATCGCTCACCACCTGTTTGCGAACGAAATCGTCCGTCACTTTGCCTCGCCAGGCTTGGGCCCAGCCTAACATCACTCGTTGCTCGCCGGTGTAACCATCGAGTACCGGCGCGGGTTTGCCCTGGAGCGAAGCGCGATAAGCGTCGAGCGCCAGCGTCAGGCCGCCGAGATCCGCAATATTTTCACCCATCGTTAGGTCGCCATTTACTTTGACCCCGGGCAATGGCTCAAACTTCGAGTATTGCGCACCCAGCACATCTGCTCGCGCTTTGAAGGTGGCGGCGTCCTTTGCTGTCCACCAATCGCGTAGTTTTCCCGCAGCATCGATTTTGCGGCCCTGGTCGTCGAACCCGTGCGTCAGTTCGTGGCCGATCACGCCGCCGGCCCCGCCGTAATTTATTGCCGAATCGGCATTGGCATCGAAAATCGGCGGCTGCAGAATTCCAGCAGGAAAAACAATATCGCGCAGGCTGCCATTGTAAGCGTCGTTAGTCTGGGGCGTCATTCCCCAGTCTGTCCGATCGACCGGTCCAAAGAATCGACCGCGATAAAAAGCCCAATCGAAGGCTCCGCAACGCTTGACGTTGCCAACCAGATCGTCGGGATGAATTTCCAGGCTGGAATAATCACGCGGATGATCCGGATAACCCACCTTGATCGTGTAGGTATCGAGTTTCTTGAGCGCTTCCTTTTTCGTCTCCGGGCCCATCCAATCGAGCTTCTCGATCCTCGCGTGATAAGCATCTTTTAAGTTGGTGACCAGTGATTGGATCTTCGCCTTTGCCTCCGCCGGAAAATACTTTGCGCTGTAGAGTTGCCCGACGCCGAAACCCATCGTGCCGAATGTTCCAAAACGATCGCCGACGCCGAAGTCGCCACCCCCCACAACGGTGATAGCGCGTTTCCAGCGAACCTTCTCTTCTTTCTGTCCGGATAGCGTCTTGTCGCGCATCTCGAAATACGCGGCAGTAAACGGCGTGGAGAGATATGGCGCGGCATTATCCGCCACATGAAAAGCGTGCCAGGCGCGAATCGTCTCGAGCGGTGTTTTGGCGTAAATCTCCACCAGCTTCGGAAAGGCGCTCTTTTCCGCGACGATCACGCGCGAGAGCTTTTCCATTTTCGTCTCGGCGAGAAAGTTCTTCCACGGAAATCCTGGCGCGAACTTGCTCAGCTCCTCCGGTGTCATCGGGTTGTAGGTCGCGACCGGGTCCCGCTGCTGCGTTTTAGTCCAGCTGGCCGTGGCGATCTTCGTTTCGAAATCCAGCACGTCCTTTGCCCACTTTTCCGGCTCATCCCATTCCGTTAGGCTCAAAAGTGTGGCGACGTATTTTTCATAGGCCGCTTTCTGCGCGGCGAAATCCGGCTTCAGATAATAATCGCGGTCAGGCAGGCCTAACCCGCTCTGCCCGATGTAAAACGCATACTGATTCGGGTCCTTCAGATCGACGTCGATTCCGAACCCAAAAAGCGACGATTCAAAATCCGTCGTCGCGCGTCCCATCAGAGTCGCCAGTTCATCACGCGACTTTGCGCTCTTGATCTCGGTTAGCTCAGGCCCAATCGCCCTTTCGGCCAGGCTCTCGACGCGCGCCTCGTCCATGAACGAATGGTAAAAAGCGCCGACTTTTTCCTCCAACGAAGTCGGGCGATCGGCCGGCTTGGCGCCGAACGTTTCCATCATCTCATGCAGACGCTTGTCGGTCAGGTCTGTCATCGCCAGGCGCAGCGAGTAGGCCGGTTTGTCTGGAGGGATTTGTGTTTTGTCGATCCATTTGCCATTCGCATACCGAAAAAAATCGTCACCCGCCTTGGTCGAGGTATCTGCTCCGTCCAGATCAAAGCCCCACGTGCCGTATTGAGGCTTCTCCGGTGGATCGGCCGCGCGGAGGAGTGTGACGGTGGCGAAGAGAACGGTGAGAATTCGGGTGAATATTTTCATGAGATGTTTCGGATGCGCGTTAGGACCGTAAACGATTCGACCGATTTTCCAACGAGCGGTTCGCTTCGGTGCGATAGGTTCGACTCCGCCGGCGAGCAAAGACTGAAGGCAACAGGAATTGGCTCCCGCCCATTTTGAGGAGTGTTTCTAAAGGCGCTTCTTCACGAATGCTCGCCCAGGGGACGACTTAAGGTATTGCTCAAAGTCGGCTGCGCGGCTGCGATTACTGAACGCGACATACGTCTTCAGGTGCCATGGTTTCCATTTGGCTGTGTGCGGCACTCGACCGGCGTTGTGCGTTTCTAGACGTTTACGCAAATCGTCGGTCAATCCAGTGTAATATCGGTCTTCATCGGTTTCGCTGCGGAGGATATAGACGTAGTGCATAAACGATCGGTCGATCGGGTAGCGCGTGGACGTGACGTTCGCAAGCTCGGAAGGTGATTGGCTTGCCGAGTCGTAGCTCGCGCGGATCGCATGGCATAGTGCCGAGGTCCGCCTACGCCAAGGCTACGGCGCGACAGTCTTCGCTCTCGTCTCCGACGCGAGCGAAGACTGGAGGCAAGGGGATTCGAACCCCTGACTTCCAGCTTGCAAAGCTGGCGCTCTACCAACTGAGCTATGCCCCCTTTGTGAATGCCGATTCTAGAATGTGAAACGCGGAATGCAAACGCGAGGGCGAAATCGCTGGCGCAAACGAAATTGTTAAGCCGAATGGTATCGGCTACGGCAAATGGTGGCCGCGATTACTCGCAACCACTCGTACATCGTGGCCGTCGATGAATCCGTTCATGTCGACATCGGCGCGGAAGTTTGAGGCAGTCGTGTATTGGCCGAGTAGCGCCCTGGTGGCTGCGATATCGGCCTCATTAACGATACCGTCGCCGGTCACGTCGCCAAGCAGAATGCCGAAGGTGATAGAGGCGGAATCGAGCCTGTTGCCCTGATCGTCGGTCACACCGTTCAAAGTCAGCGTGAGTCTGCTTTGATCGCAAGCCACACTCTTAAGCTTGACCTGCACATTGTGACTGTCGGCTGGATCTACTCGGATCTCATAGGCCTCTCCGCACGTTGAGGTGGCACCATCAACCGCGACAACATTGTTATTAAAGGTGAAGACGAGCATGTTCGTCCGCGACCCGGCCCGATTCTCGATCCCAACATCGCCACTTAATGGCAAATCGACGTCGAAGCGTTGGCTGTGATCTTTGCGCGAGACAACTTTTTGCAGGGAGAGGTCGCCGCCATCGTCGATATAATCAAATTCGATTCGTGAAGTATCGAGCACTGTCCCGTCGAAGTTCTCGCCTGTAGTTTCACCGCCATAACGCGCAGCGATGAAAGTCCCATTGAAGCGCGTTGTCTCCTCGAAGTAATGGAAAGTGCCCGAGCCCGACCAGCCGAGATCGGCGCCTACGAGCACGATCGCGTTCGTGTTGCCCGGGTCAGGCTCGATCGGGAACGAGTTGTCAGTGTAGAAGTTGGCTGCGTCCGATCCCGGGAAAGACTCAACGTCCAGGTAAATCCGAGCTGAGGTGATTTTCTTACCAACGAGCGGATCGTCGCCAAACAAAACGGCGCTATAGGAAGAGCCGACTTGGGCGAAATTGAAGGTGGCGGTTTCGGCCGAGGCACTTGCGGCGACGGCCAAAAGGACCGCCGCGGAAATAACGCTTAGCGGTCGGCAGAGCGATGAAATTTGGTGAGTTTGATTTCTCATCGACATTACTAATCCCTAATACCCGTATTGGCAACTGTGCGACGGTCGTTTCTGGGCTCTGACGTCCCCGCGAGAACTCGCGACGTCACCTTAAGAATTGTGAGATTGCCGCCTCTCGTTAAGGGTTAGTTCATGAAGAGAATCGTCCTGGCCTGCTCATCCTGGCTTCAGCCGCAACGCTGTGGGCGGCGTTCGCGACGTCTGTACCTTCGCCCGCTAGTTCGGTCGGCGCCGGCGTCGTCTTGAAACCGTGTCACGTCGAGGGGGTTAGGGAGGAGCTTCGCTGCGGAATCTACGAAGTTTTCGAGAATCGACAGACACGAAAGGGACGCAAACTGCCGCTGAAAATCGTCCTTATTCCCGCGCGCCATCCGCATCCGGACCAAGGCCCGGTTTTCTATATGGCTGGCGGCCCTGGAGAAGCCGCGACCGAACTAGCCGACTTGGTGATGAGCTGGGGCGATACCGATGAACATGACGTCGTGCTTGTCGACGAACGTGGAACCGGGGATGGCCACCGCCTCGAGTGCAAGGATCCGGGTTCAGATGACAATCTCGAAGGTTATCTGAATGGTCCGTTCGACGCTGACGCCTCGCGCGCGTGCCGTGACGAGCTACTGAAGAGTTACGACCTGAGTCAGTACACCACGCCCAATTTCGCCGATGACCTTGATGAAATTCGCGGGGCGATGGGCTACGACAAAATCAATATCAACGCGGGTTCGTTCGGAACTTATGCAGCGCAGATTTATATGCGGCGTCATGGCGACCACGTCCGCACCGCTTATCTCAACAGCCCGGTTACACTGAAGGAACGAGTGCCCTTGTCCCATGCGCGCAATACGCAATCGGGCCTCGAACAGCTATTCAAGGATTGCGACACAGAAGCTGCCTGCCATGCAGCTTATCCCCGATTGCGCGACGATTTCGCTGCAATACTGAGGAAGCTACGCGAGCAACCGGTTACGACCTTCGTAAAACATCCGGTTACCGGGAAGCGGACGGAAATTCACTTAACTGAACGCATGTTCGCCGACGCGGTTCGGGTCATGATGTACCGCGAACCAAGTAGCCACGAAGTACCGTTCCTGATCGAACAGGCACTCGCTGGGGATTTCAATCCTTTTGCTGAGGCCGGCCTTCGCGCAAATCGCGGGATTTATTCTGGTGGAAGTATGGGACTGCATTACTGCATCACCTGCAACGAATTCGTTAACCGGATTCATTCCGAAGAAGTTGAGTCGGCGACTCTAGGTCTCTTCTTGGGATCGTGGCGAGTTCGCGCGCAAATGGCTGCTTGTAAAGAATGGCCGAAAACAAAGTTACCCGACGATTTTTTCGAGCCGTTTCAGCTCGATAAGCCAACTGTGCTCGTCTGGGGTACGGAAGACCCGGCATCAGCGCCGGCTGACGGACAGGAAGAAGCAAACGCCTATATGCCGAATGCAATCCAGGTTCTTGTGCCCGGCGCAGCCCACACTCCGGAAAATGAGTGCACCCGAGCGATCAGGCATCAGCCCTTTCGCACCGGGACGACGGACGGTTTGGATATCAATTGCGTAGGCAAATTAAAGCCGTTGCCATTTAAACTTCCTGTGACCGAGCACGGAGCGAAGTAACTGCCTCATTTCATGATCTTTCAAGCGAATCGATCAGCGGAAATGAGATGAACGCAGACTCCTTGACCTTGAAACTGAAAATTCGATCTGTAATCTGGAAGGAGAACCGGATTAGGATTACCAAGGAACAAACGGAAACCAAGGTTATGAATAAATATCGCTTCGCGTCATTTCGATCTTTCGGACTAGCAGTCATGTTTCAAGGGATCGTGTCGCTGACTGCTTACGCAGGGATTAAACACGACTACGGAACCTATCCTGTGCCTCCAGCTCCTGCTTTGCCTGCGGCGGGAGGGATAGTTATCGATCCTACTTTTGAAACCAGAATCATGCGCCTGACGGACGCCAATGACGGCCCAAATTGCATCAATGCCTACTCCTACTGGCCTACCTTCAACATCAATAGTACGCGACTCATGGTTCATAACGGGATCGCGCCGCTTCTTTACCAGTTCGATCCCGTTCAATTCAAAATCCTGAGTAAAGCGGTCTGGGACACTCCCACCCCGATTGGCGGATCGATTGGTTGGGAGGATGCGATCTGGAGCGGGAGTGATCCCGATGTGATTTACGCCCACGACAATCTTGGGATGCATCTATGGGCTTACAACGTAGCTACCAAGACCTACACCCAGGTGTTCGACCTTACCGATCAATATAATCGTGGGGATTACCTGTGGCAGATGAGCAAGGCCGTTACAACTGACAATGTGTTCGCCTTTACCCGTCGCGATGCGCGCTACAATGTCGTCGGTTATCTAGTCTGGAGGCGTGATCGCAATCAAGTCGTCTACGACGTGACCACCAATCAGCTCGACGAAGTCCAGCTCGATAAGTCCGGGAGATACCTGGTTGTTAAAACAGGTCAACAGGGCGCCGGCGCGATTGAGGTCCAGGTGGTGGATCTGAAGACGCTGACAGTTGAAAATCTTACCGACAACGGTCCCGACTACGCGCCCGGGCACTCAGATAATGGCAACCGGATCGTGATTGGGGCGGATAACTGGCGTAATCAGGTGACCTTTCGCACCCTGGCGCACCCTCATTCACTCTATACTTTGATCAGTTATGAAAGCGATTGGACTCAGGACTATCACATCTCGATGCTGGCAGATAATGAGAAGTGGGTTTTGCTAAGCAGTTACTCGGGAGAAACTGGCACCCCGGACGGTCCGTTCCATGATGAAATCTACCAAGTCGCGACAGATGGCAGTGGGTCCGTCCGCCGCTTAGCCCATCATTTCTCCATTTACGGAGGCGATTACTATGCCAGCCCGCGCGCTGATATCAGTCGAGATGGTCGATTGATTGCCTTCACCAGTAATTGGGGAATCGAGGGCGGACGCAAGGATGTGTTCATTCTGAAAATCCCAAAAGCGCCTTCGTCCTAAAACCGATCGTCGTGCCGAAGGCATCGCTCCTTTGTTGATCGAGCGGAGGTGCCCCGTGGGTGGCTAAGCAAAGCACTCTAAGTACTTGACGCCCGAACCGGTATTGAAAATCACGACTTGCTCGTTAGGCGAAACTTGCCCACGCGAAGTGAGCTTTCGGAGGGCTGCGAAACAGGCTGCGCCTTCCGGAGCCACAAAAAGTCCTTCCTGACTGCCAACCTCGCGGGTTATTCGAATCATTTCTTCGTCTTCGATTGTGACCGCGCCACCGTTGGATTCGCGCAGGATCTTAAGCATGAGAAAATCGCCGATCGCTTTCGGCACCCGCAATCCCGACGCGCGGGTGGACGCGTTTGGAAATTCCTCCGCGTGCGATGCGCCCGCTTGGAATGCCCTAACGATTGGAGCACAGCCGCTCGCCTGGACCGAGAACATGCGTGGACGCTTCGAGCCGATCCAGCCGAGCGTCTCCATTTCTGCGAACGCCTTCCACATTCCGATTAGCCCGGTGCCACCTCCGGTTGGGTAGAGGACCACGTCGGGAAGCTGCCACCCGAGTTGCTCTGCCAGTTCATAGCCGAGAGTTTTCTTTCCTTCGACGCGATAAGGTTCTTTCAAGGTCGAAACATCGAACCAGCCTTCCTGCTCTTTGCGCCGCGCAATCTCTGCCCCACAATCGGTGATCAAGCCGTCGATCAGGGTGACCTTGGCTCCAAGTTCGCGGCACTCGATCACATTCGCCTTCGGGGTGTCGTTAGGCATGAAGATGTTTGCTTCCAGTCCAGCGCGTGCCGCATAGGCGGCGAGAGCGCCGCCGGCATTGCCCGCGGTCGGCACGGCGAGTTGTTTCGCGCCAAGAAATTTCGCCATCGAGACGGCGACGGTCATTCCGCGCGCTTTGAAACTCTGGGTTGGATTGACCGATTCATCTTTGATCCAAAGATCGGTCAGCCCTAATTCGCGGCCGAAACGTTCGGCCCGCAGCAGCGGTGTGCCGCCTTCGCCTAACGAGACGGGCTCGACTTCGGATGGCAGCGGCAGGATTTCACGATATCGCCACAGGCTTTTCTCGCGGGCCTTGAGCGATTCGCGTTTCCAAACCTTGGCTAGCGCCGCTAAATCGTATTCGGCAAAGAGCGGTTTTCCGCAGCTCGTGCAAAGATTTTGCAGCTGCGACCATTCGTGCCGCAGACCGCAGGCGGTGCAAATAAGGTGTGTGAGAAACACCTCGCCAATGGAACCCATTCCCCCGGCCTTGAAAAGCGCCGCGCCCCTCAAACGAAATTGCGTCTCAGCGCTCGCATCTGTGATCCTTCACCGCATGAGCGGTTCGCACGATTTCCCTGCTTACCACGGGCCTCCAACTCCCGAGACCGAAATCGATTTCATTTTCACGCGGCGGGCAGCCTCCCCACTGTTTTCCGTCCATTTGTACTCGGAATCCGCAGAGGCACGGCCGTAAACGAGGTGTCCGCCATAACGCCAGTTATCAAGCAGAATGCCTTGCTCAAAGGGCTGGCCTTTGGCGGTGACAACGATGACATTGTGTTCGCTAAACCTATTCGCGAAGGATTCTGCCCAGTGGGCCTCGAGTGTTTGAAGCTTCATCGAGTCCAGCCGGAGGAGTAGTTCCGTGGCCCATTGATAACATAGCCCGCCTTTTTTCTTTCCGGTGTTAGCAAGAACGACTTGAAGGCCGGGTGGCCAGACGACCTGCCATTCGCGCCTGAGCTCTACCCCCGTGTTGTATGCGCACCTCACGACCCGACGCGCCTCGTCTTGGCTGACTGTGGGTGAAAGTGCAATAAGCTGATTACACAACCTCGCGTCGTCGGCCGAGGTGGCCATCACCGGATGTTGGCGCTCGCGCGCCATGGCTGAGGGAGCGCAATTCAGGAAAAAAAGCCAGGCCGCAACGGCTATGGGAAGGCAAAATGGAGCGCTATGAAGATTGGTCAGGGACATGCGACCGGAACCTTGTCCACAGATTTCGCAGATTTCCACCGATTAAGGGGGAATACCGTAAAACAGTTTTCTTCCCAAAATCTGTATCGCTCCGCGCACGTTTGATTCCGAAAAGCTCGATGGAACCTCTCTATCGTCGCTCTGATGAAATTGGTTACGATGTTGCAGTCATCGGCCGAAAAACCCTTCCCGAAAGCTGCAGCGCTGGTCTCGCAATCGCGAGAAAGTCGACGGGTGCGATCAGTGTCCTGTCGAATTTTTTTCGCTTCTTTTTTTCGGCTTTAAATGATCCGCTCGTTTTTCGCCATGGTTTCCGGAGCGCGCTCCAGATGTGCGCTGAGCTCCGTTCGCGAAACGAGGAACCTCCTCGGGCGTCTCAGTCGCCGCGAGGAGTCGCTCGATGGTGGCGCGCAGCTGCGCGATGTCGATTGGCTTGACGAGATGCGCGCCGAAGCCGGATTCAGTGACGCGGCGGATGTCCTCTTCCATGCCGTAGCCGGTAAGGGCGATTCCGGGCCAGCCGTAGCGCTGATGAATTTCGCGCATGAGATCGAGGCCGCTGCCGTCAGGGAGGCCAAGATCGCTGATCAGAACGTCGCATTTGGTTGCAGAAGCCACGGCGAGCGCCTCGCTCATCGTCGCGGCCGAACAAACACGATAACCACTGCGCTCGAGAAGCCGCTTCATCGTGGCGAGAGTCGGTTCATGATCTTCGACGATCAGCAGACGGAGGGGCATTGTCCGCGCAGGCAAATTCTGGGCTGGCGATTCCCGGTTGCGCTCCGGCACGGTGGTCTCGAGTTCGACCGTGAAGGTCGCGCCACGTCCGCGTCCCTCGCTCTCCACGTGCAAGGAACCGTTGTGTAAATCGACAATCCCCTTCGAAATGGCAAGGCCCAGGCCGAGGCCCCCGAAGCGATGACGGCCCTTCAATTCGCCTTGATCGAAGGCGCTGAAAATGCGGCCGAGCGCTTCCTGAGCGATGCCGATGCCATGATCCTCCACGGATACGGCAAAGCGATGCGGGCTGGGGTTTGAAGTGCGCACCGTCACCCGGCCGCCGTCTTCGCTGAACTTGAGCGCGTTTTTGATCAGATTCCAAAAGACTTGTTGAAGCCGCGTCGGGTCGGCGATGACGTGGTACTGGCGGGCTTCGAGTCGAAACTCGACGACACGATCGTGACCGACTGCTTCGCTGCGAACGATTTCCTCGGTGTGGCCGAGCAATTCGTGCACGTCGACGACCACCTGATGAATTTGCAGCGTCCGACGAGTGATATGTGTAAGATCGAGCAGATCATCGATCAGGCGCGCCTCGAGCTGAATGTTACGGCGTATCATCGAGAGCTGCTCACGGATCGCGTCCGGCAATTCGGGATCGAGTTCCATGGCAGCAGCACTCATGAGGACCGGCGTCAGCGGAGTGCGCAGTTCGTGGCTAAGGGCGGCGAGAAAATCATCCTTTGCCTGTGACGCGGCCTCCGCCTCCTCAGCCGCGCGGCGCAATCGCTCCTCGACATCCTTGCGCTCAGTGATGTCGCGAATTGTTGCCAGAAAACCAATTTCCTCGCCGGCGGTGTCGTGAAGACAAATCACCGCGGATTCGACGTGGATGCGCTCACCGTTGCGTTTGCGATGAACATTTTCGCCACGCCAATATCCCGTTTCGCGCAAAGCATTCCGCGCCGCGACTTCGTCGGTCTCCTGGGGCCACTGAGAGATCCAGAGCTCGCGCATGCAGCGGCCCAGCACCTCGGAGGCGGCGACTCCATACTGACGTTCGGCGGCGGCGTTAAGGTAGGTAATTCGCTCTTCGTTATCGACGGCGACCACCGCGTCGCTGATTTGCGCAAGGATTTCGCCGCGGAATTGATTCGACTGCGCGTCCACACCTTGCAGCGTGAAAATTTGCGATCCTGCAGGCCCTTCGACCACGAGAGCGTCCACGTCGCCGCTGCGGATCGCGCGAAGAGTTTCCTCCGCTTCTTCGAGGCGCACGCGTAATTCCGCATTCGAGGCGAGAAGCATCGCGGCGCGCTCGGCTGTGACGGCAGGTTTCGGACTGTGGGCGTTCTTTTTCGACATCGGCTCAGGGATTGTCTTCCTGTTTTCGCAGGTCCAGTCCCAACAGGATGCGTTCTGTTTCGGACAAATCGCCAATGAAGCGGCGCAACGGCAGCGGAAGCTTTTTCACCAGGGTCGGCGCAGCGATGATCTGTTCGCCGGCCGCGAGGCTCGGATTCTTCATCACGTCCACGACTTCGAGTTCGTAGCGGCCCTTAAGATGTTCCTCGCAGATTTTCCGAATGTTGACGATCGCGCGATTAGACCGCGGCGTCGTGCCCGCGATGTAGAGCCGAAGAAGGTAGCGCTCCTCGGACTGCGCTCGGCGCGCGGCCTCCATGATGGCGGCGCTCGTCCGGCTGATCGAAGTCTTTCGGGGCATGCTTGACTAAATCGCAACTCACGATGCCTTTACGGGCACCACATCGAGTCCGACGAGCACCCGTTCCTCGTTGGAAAGATCGCCGATGATTTTTTTGATCGGTTCCGGCAATCGCCGCACCAGCGTCGGCACGGCGAGAATCTGATCACCGGCCGCGAGCTGCGGATTCTTCAAAAGATCGATGACTTCGATGCGATACCGCCCGGCGAGGTGCGTCTCGCAGATGCGCTTGAGATTGACGAAGGCGCCCAGTGACTTAGTGGTCTGGCCGGCGACGTAGAGGCGCAACTGGATGGTCGGTTCATCGCGCTTGCTGGATTTCTTTTTCGCGCTCATCACTTTTTCGTCTTCGCCTCCAAGGCAAGCTGGGCAATGCGCGCCGAGCCGACAAGCACTCCTTTCGCGTCGCGATAGACATCGACAAGATCCACCCCGTGGCGACAGAGGAGGAATTCGCGGACTTGGTTCGAGTGCGCAATGCCGCGAGCTTTTAGCACGTAGAGAGTGCGGTTGCGTTCGCCGTCGAACTCGACATTCCGCAAAAGAAGCCAGGTGTCCGTAAGCGACGAAACACCGACCTGCGAGACTTCAAGATTCTTGCTATCGCCATGCGTGAGGCTGGCGAAAAGCGTGGTGATTTGCTCCTGCTTAAGAAAATCAATCAGCCGCATCAGAGTCGGTTTAATCTGCGACTCATTCTCTTCGAGCGTGAGATTGCTGATCGGATCCACGACGACGACTGACGGATGGAATGACGCGACGGCGTCGTGCATCATCACAAGATGCTGCTCAAGACCCTGTAGCGTCGGACGTGACGAATGGATTTCGAGCAAGCCCTTGTCCAGCCATCGGCCGAGATCGATGCCGACTGAGCGCATGTTGCGGATGATTTGCGCCGGTGATTCCTCGTAAGCGAAGAGCAGGCAGCGCTCGCCTCGCCGGCAAGCCGCGTTGATGAAGGCCGCGCCGATCGTCGTCTTGCCGGTGCCCGACGATCCGGAGACGAGCACGCTGCTGCCGCGATAGACGCCCTTACCGCCGAGCATTTCGTCGAGCGCCGGCACGCCGAGCGAGACACGCTGCGGAGACGCCTTGTGATCGAGTCGCAGCGAAGTAATGGGAAGGACCGAGAGCCCGCGTTCGCCGATGAGGAAGGGATACTCATTCGTGCCGTGGGCCGAGCCCCGATACTTCACCACGCGCAGCCGCCGCGTGGAGATTTGCTCGTTCACACGATGGTCGAGCGCGATCACGCAATCGGCCACATATTCCTCTAGCCCGTAACGCGTGATCGTCTTTTCCCCTGATTCTCCGGTGATGATTGCCGTCATCCCGCGGTTCTTCAGCCAGCGAAAAAGCCGCCGCAGCTCCGCCCGCAAAATCGCGTGATTCGGAAGTCCGGAGAAGAGCGCTTCGAGCGTGTCGAGGACGACGCGCTTCGCCTTGATGGAGTCAATCGCGTGCCCAAGGCGGATGAAAAGTCCCTCGAGATCATATTCGCCCGTCTCCTCGATCTCGCTGCGTTCGATGTGAACGTGATCCAGCACGATTTTCTTCTGAGCGACCAGTTTGTCCAAATCGAAGCCAAGCGAGCGCACGTTTGCCGCCAGCTCCTCCGCATTTTCCTCGAACATCATGAACACTCCCGGCTCGCCGAATCGCGTCGCGCCGCGCACGATGAATTCCACCGCGAGCATTGTCTTCCCCGCGCCCGCACTTCCCGCTACGAGCGTCGGGCGCCCCAGGGGCAATCCGCCGTCCGTGATTTCATCCAAGCCCATAATCCCCGTGCGAGCCTTGGGGAGTGGCGGTGACCGGTCTGGAGGCGATTTTTTCGGCGGCATTCCTGCGTGAAGATTAACGTAAGGCTCGCGAGTGCCAACGATTTTCGATAGTGTGCCAGCGAAATGCCGTACGAAAAGGTGAAGCGTACCGGACCGTGTTTTGAATGGATGGGCCCCCCGGCTTGTAATCTGTGAATGATTCCGGTTCGCCAATGAATCAAGACGCTTCGATCGCTCCATCGGCTCACCGACCCTGGTATCGCCCGTCGTTGACCATCCAAATCTTCATCGGGTTGGTTGTGGGCGGCTTCCTCGGCTGGCTGCGGCCGGATTGGGGGAATGCGGTTTACTTTCTGCGCGACATTTTTCTCAGCCTGATCAAATCGATCATCGCACCGCTCGTTTTCTCGACCATCGTGGTCGGGATCGCGGGGGCCGGAAGCCTGAAAAAGGTTGGCCGGATGGGACTCAAAGCGATCATCTATTTTGAGATCGCCACGACCGCCGCGCTGGCGATTGGTCTCGCGGTTGTGAATCTCACGAAGCCGGGGGTGGGCGTCGCCCTCGCGGCCGGGCCTAACGATGTGGTCAACACGGTTGCGCAGACGCATCCAAAGACGCTCCTTGAGATTATCACTCACATTTTCCCGGCGAGCGTGATCGACGCGATGGCGCGGGGTGACGTGCTTCAGATCGTTGCGTTCTCGGTTCTATTCGCCATGGCGGTCTCGGCGGTTGGCGAGAAGGGTAAACCGATCGTGGCCGTGGCGGAGAGCCTGATGCAGGTGATGTTCAAGTTCACCAACTACGTGATGATGTTCGCGCCCATCGGCGTCGGGGCGGCCATGGCGCACACCATCGCCACGCAGGGACTCGGCGTTCTGATAAACCTGGGCAATCTCATCCTCTCGCTTTATGCCGCGCTTGTTATTCTGATCGTGCTCGTTTTCGGCGGAATCATTTTGCTCCTGCGCATCCCGTTGCGCCAATTCGTTAGGGCGGTGCGCGAGCCGGCCACGCTTGCCTTTGCCACTACGAGCAGTGAATCGGCTCTGCCCAAAGCGATGGAATCGATGGAGCGCTTTGGCGTTCCCCCGCACATCGTGGGACTGGTCATGCCAACGGGCTACTCGTTTAACCTCACGGGCTCGACGCTTTACCTCGCGATGGCTTCAGTTTTCGTCGCGCAGGCGGCGGAGACCACAACCGGACATCACGTGGGGCTTGGGCAACAGCTGACGACGATGCTCGCGTTGATGATCACTTCAAAGGGCGTGGCTGGGGTGCCGCGTTCTTCGCTCGTGATTTTGCTCGCAACCCTCAACAGTTTTCTGCCTGCTGGCCTCGGCCCGATCGGTGTGGCGGTCATCTTCGGCGTTGATGAGTTAATGGACATGGGACGCACCGCTGTGAACGTGATCGGCAACTGCCTCGGGACCGTGGTGGTGGCGCGTTGGGAAGGGGAGTTCGACGACGAACGCGCGCGTATATTCGGAACGCCGGAAGAAATCGAAATGGATCTTCGTTCCGGAAATGTGGCTTTTGCGGAAGCGGCTATTCGGGGCGACTAGCGGGGTTCGCCTTGACCAGATCGGCGCGATTCAAATCGAGGTATTTCTGCTCGATAACTTTGACTTCTGGATACGCCTTTTTCAGCGTGTCGAGGAATGCGGGAGCCTGGCCGACAATCACAAGACTGGTCGGAGTCGCTAGATATTTTTGGGCGAATTTGGTCACCGCTTCGCTCGTGACCGCATTGATCGACGGAATGTACTTATCGAGCGTGTCGAGCGGCAAATTATAGGCCGCCAGGCCTGCAATCTGCGCGACGAAACCCTGATTGGTTTCCAGGCTGCGCGCGTAGCGACCGGTTAACACGGCCTGGCGCGATTTCAGTTCCTCGCCTTTCACCGGTTCGCTTACAAGTTTTTGGAACTCGCTCTGCATCAACTCGGCAACTTCAGCCGCGGACTCGTTTTTTGTCTGCGCGGACGCGCTGAACGAGCCTGCGTCGCGCCGTGGATCGATCGAACTGCCGGCCCCGTAACTCAGGCCGCGTTTGATGCGAATTTCGCGATTGAGGCGTGAGGCGAACCCGCTGCCGAGGGCCGCGTTGGCGACCATGGCGGAGTAATAATCCGGGTCGGCTCGCTTGATCGAAGGCTTGACCCGCACCACTGCCGCCTGACCCGCGTCGGGCATGTTGATCACCACACTTTCCGGCTTGCGATCCGCCTCAGCGGAATGTTGTTTTTCGTTAGGCGCGGTCTCGTCTTTTTTCCAGTCGCCAAAAAGTTTTTCCGCGAACGCTTTCCCCTGAGCAAGAGTGACGTCGCCCGAAAGAACGAAGGCGGCGTTTTGCGGCGAGTAGAACTTTCGATAGAAGCCGACGATGTCTTCACGTTTGATCGCCTGGACCGTTTCAAGCGTACCCACAGTGGCGTGTCCATAGGGGCTCGCCCCGAATGAAACTCTGCTGGCGACATAGCGCGCGATTGGGCCGGGCTGCTGCAACGCGACGCGTATTCCATCAAGCTGCTGATTCTTCAGTCGATCGATCTCTTCTTGTTTGAAGGCGGGATGGCGCACCACGTCCGCCAGAATCTTCAGGGCCTCCTCGGCCTTGTTCGACCCCACGATGACGCTCGCGACCGAACTGTCCCAGCCCGACCTCGAATCGATTTCTCCGCCTAACGATTCGATCGCGCGCGCGATCTCAGGGGCGGACATCGTGTCCGTTCCCTTCGTCAGCAGCGTCCCGGTCATGCTGGCAGTTCCAGCCAAAGCGTCAGGCTCGACCTCGGAGCCATTCCGCACGACGAGTTGTGCAGCCAAAAGTGGAAGGCCCGGGCGCTCAGCCACGATGACGCGCAATCCGTTTTCCAATCTCGTTTCCTTGGGAGTGGCGAATTTTACTTCGCGAGGTGCGGAAGGGGTCGGCGTAGAGTCCACGCCGCCGATGGCGAGGGCAGTTCTGATCGTCGTTAGGCAGAAGATAACCGAAAGAACCGCCGGAATGACGAATGACGAATGACGAATGACGAAGGAATGTCGAAGCCCAAAGGTCGAATTTTTGGGAGTCGCCTCCTTCGTCATTAATTTGGAATTCGTCATTTCCCCGCTGCCTTCATTGCTTCCGGCAGACATTCGATCACGACCTTCTTCTTGCCCGTCAGATAGCGGTTTAGAACTTCCTTGATCTGTTCCGCCGTCACCGCCTGCAATTCTGCCAAATCCGTATTGACGTGGTTTGGATCCTGAAAGAGCACTGCCGCTGCGCCGAGCGCGCTCGCTTTGCCGTTGTTTGTTTCGCGCTCCAACAGTTTGCCGGTGAGGAAGCGCGTCTTGGCCTTGTCGAGCTCCGCTTCGGTCACGCCATCTTTGAGGACCTTGGCGATTTGATCATCGAGCGCCTTCTCAGCGTCAGCCGGCTTTTTACCGCTGGCCAGAATAAGGCGCATCGTGAGCAGGCCGACGTCCTCGTGCAGATCGGCGCTGAAGGAAACCGCCTGGACGATCTGCTGTTCGTAAACCAGCGCTTGATAGAGCCGCGACGAATCTCCACCGGAGAGAATTTCGTCCGCCAGCTCGAGTGCGGGAGCGTCTTTGCTTCGGATTGACGGCGCCAGGTAAGTCACTGCCAGCGCCGGCAGCGGCACCTTCGGGCTGTAGGAGACAACACGCTTATCTTCTTTTCGCGGCGGTTCCTTCGTCGTCACTCGCGGAATCTTAGCGGCGGGTTTTTGGACAGCGCCGAAATATTTTTCCACCCAGTCGTGCAATTCGTTAGGCTGAAAATCGCCCACTACGATCAGAGTGGCGTTGTCCGGGCGGTAAAACGTGGCGTGAAAAGCGCGCACTTCGGCCAGTTTCGAAGCGTCGAGTTCCGCGATATTACCAATGCCCGGGCGCTTGTAGGGATGCGCCGCGTAGGAATTCTGCGCGATCGAAAGATAGAATTCTCCATAAGGATTGGCGGCAATTCTCTGTCGGTACTCTTCTTTTACCACGTCGCGTTCGGAGGCAAAATTTGCATCGTTGACCGCGAGCGATGACATCCGTTCCGCTTCGGCCCAAAGGATGGGATTGAGATAATTGGATGGCACGACTTCGTGGTAGACCGTCATGTCATCAGCGGTGAAGGCGTTATTTTCGCCGCCGATATTCTCGGTCAGGTTCTCGAAAGCATCGGGCGCCAGATGTTCGTTCCCCTTGAACATCAGGTGCTCAAAAAGATGCGCGAAACCGCTTCGTTTGCCTGGATCGTCCTTCGATCCGACGTGATACCAAACTTGGACAGCAACGGTCGGACTGGTGTGATCTTCGACGGTGTAGACTTCCAATCCGTTAGGCAAGGTGAAATGCTTGAACTCCAGTGGAGGCACCGTTACCGGCTTGCTGGCAGGCGGATTTTCCGCGCTCGCGAAGAGCGCGACGAAGGAAGCATAAACAGCGATGGCAAGAAAAGCAGCTCTCACGCAGAGTCTGACACCGTAGCGAACTTGAGCCGATGCGCTAACGAAATGAGTCATTCCAATTCCATGCTGGCGGTGACCGATCGGCGCACGGCTGCGCTTCGCAAAATCAGTTGGCGCCTGCTTCCCTTCCTCTTCGTCCTTTACGTCGTCGCCTGGCTCGACCGGGTCAACGTCGGCTTTGCGGCCTTGCAGATGAATGCCGATCTGAAATTTAGCGACGCGGCTTTTGGTTTCGGGTCGGGGATTTTCTTTCTCGGTTATTGCCTCTTTGAAGTGCCAAGCAATCTCATCCTCGCTCGCATCGGAGCGCGGCTTTGGATCGCGCGGATCATGATCACCTGGGGCCTGATCTCGGCGGGAATGATGTTTGTGCGCAGTCCCTCCGCATTTTACGTCCTGCGTTTTCTGCTCGGCTCCGCGGAAGCCGGTTTCTTTCCGGGTGTAATTTATTATCTCAGTTTGTGGTATCCCGCCGCGCAGCGCGCTCGTGCCATTGCCGCTTTCATGACGGCGGTGCCGGTCACGGGATTGGTCGGTGGACCGTTGTCTGGTCTCCTCCTGACGATGAACGGGCGCTGCGGATTGGCGGGGTGGCAGTGGCTTTTTCTAGGTGAAGGCGTGCCGGCGATTGTGCTTGGTGTGGTCGTGCTTTTCTATCTGACCGAAAGGCCCGAGGTCGCGGCTTGGCTAACTCCAGATGAGCGCGAAAGCATCATTTCGGAACTGAGGACCGAGCGTTCCGGTACCAATCCCACCGCGATCACTGCCGGTCTAATGAGCCCCGCGGTTTGGCGCTTGGGCGTGATCTTCCTCCTCGCTGCGATCGGATTTTATGGGTACTCGTTTTGGTCGCCGTTGGTTATCAAGTCGCTCGCTGGAACAAGTGATCTTGGGGTCGGCCTGATCACAGCGGCGATTGGCGCGGTCACGATTTTTTTCATGTTGGTGAACAGTGCGCACTCCGACCGCACCGGTGAACGGCCTCTGCATGTCGCGGGAGCTTTGTTTTTGATGGTCGTCGGTTTTGCGGGCTGTGCGCTGATCCGGACGCCATTGCTGGCGATTATTTTTCTTGCGCTAGTTCCGATTGGGCATTGCTCGGCGTATGGACCGTTTTGGGCGCTGCCGTCGCGCTATCTCGCCGGCAACGCGGCGGCGGCTGGAACGGCGCTAGTCGTGACGATTGCGAACATTGGAGGATTTGCGGGGCCGTCGTTGATTGGTTTTCTCAAGCAACAAACTGGAACGCATGTGCTCGCGTTTTTGTTGCTGGCCGGCTTCGCGGGAATTGCGACCTGGCTAGCGATTGGACTTCGGCGCGACTAAGCAGCCGTTTTGAACAATGAAAAAAATCTTGGGAATTTGCAGTTGACAACATACCGACTGGTCTGTATTAGCAGGCAGTAGATGAAAGCGACTGCCATTAGAGCGCCGGAAAATACCCGGCGCAAAATCCTCGAGGCCGCTTTCGACGAGTTTTATCGCAACGGTTTTCAGGGAAGCAGCCTTAATCGCATCGTGGAGGAGGCGGGCACGACCAAGGGGGCGCTTTTTCACCATTTCGAGGGGAAGAGCGACCTTGGTTATGCGGTTGTCCGGGAATTGATTCATCCCCGACTGAAAACCCGTTGGTCGGATCCGCTCGCCCAAACGACCGATCCGATCACGGAGGTGAAGCGGCTGTTTCGGCTATGCTCAAAAGATGATAATGCCGATGGGCAGCTGGTGAATGGCTGTCCGCTGAACAATCTGGCCCAGGAGATGTCGCCGCTGGATGAAAAGTTCCGGCAGATTTTGGAGCAGATTTACGACACGTGGCGACAGGCCCTCGAAGCCGCTTTTGGCCGGGGGATCAAGGCGGGCACGGTCCGCAAAGATGTTTCGCCGCGCAAAGTGGCGGCTTTTATTGTCGCAGCGCAGACCGGGATTGTGGGAACTGCGAAGAATGCGCAGAGCGAGGAGCTGATGACGCAATGTGGCCAGGCGTTCTGCGACTACTTGGAAAGTCTGCGTCCGTGACAGAAATTTTTTATGAGCCATCTAATACCGACTGGTCGGTTTTTAAGGAAACGAGAGACAATCTTGATCTCGCTCAACCTAACGAAATAACGCCTATGAAAACTGAAACGTTGCTTCCGCCCATCACTGTTTTCCCCAAAGCCGTGGCCCTGGCAGTCGGCCATTTAAAAGAGCATCTGCAACACGACTATGCGCGGGCTTATCCCGGGCTCGATGAGGTGATTCGCCTCGTCATCGACGAGGAAGAATTGCGCGCCTGGGATTTGTCTGCGTTCCCACATCTGTTTCTGCCCGATTTGGTCGATGCGCACCTCGAGAAGCTGGGGTTGCATCCGGCGGCAACCAAAGGCGAGGGTTTTTCTGTGTCGACTCCGGTGCAGGAACACGTCCTCGCCGCGGCTTGTTGAACGGCACAACGATTTTTTGAAAACGCTTAAGAACGAAAGGAAAATAAAATGAAAGATGGAAAACTAACAGGCCAGGTCGCGGTTGTGACCGGTGCTTCAAAAGGAATTGGCGCTGAGATTGCCAAGGAGTTGGCCAAGGAAGGCGCCACCGTGGTAGTGAACTTTGCATCCGACAAGGCGGGCGCCGATCGCGTCGTGGATGAGATTGCGAAACGAGGCGGAACCGCCGTCGCCTTTCAGGCAAACGTCGCGAAAAAGGCAGACGTTGTTCGACTTTTCAACTCGACCAAGGATGCCTTCGGCAACATTGATATTTTAGTAAACAACGCCGGGGTCTACGGATTTTCGCCTCTGGGAGAGATCACCGAAGAAGATTTTCACAAACACTTTGATGTGAATGTTCTCGGCCTTCTTCTCGTCACGCAGGAAGCGGTGAAGCATTTTAATCCCGCCGGCGGCAGCATCATCAACATCAGTTCGACCACTACGTCAATCACACCACCGACCACGGCGGTTTACACCGGAACGAAAGGCGCGGTGGATGCAATCACCCGAACGTTGGCGAAGGAGCTCGGACCGCGCAAAATCCGGGTCAACGCCATTAATCCCGGGATGATCGAAACCGAAGGGGTGGTTTCTGGTGGCTTCAGTGAAGGCGAGTTTCGCAAGACAATCGAAGCCCAGGCGCCGCTAGGGCGGATCGGTCAGGTGGACGACGTGGCTCCGAGCGCGGTCTTTCTCGCGTCAGCAGATGCGAAATATATCACCGGCGAGACTCTGCGCGTCGCAGGCGGTCTGCGCTGAGATTCGAAATCCCGCCGATGAATTCTCGCGCAAAAATCGGGGCGCAAGATTTTAACGGTCGGTGGCGACGGGCTCTCTCCCGTCGCCGCCGCCGGCACGATC
>Ga0207697_10000511_pt1 | contig 21912 bp, 15 predicted proteins | sample KBSSwiS5withPhiX_FD_184293 | JGI IMG/M metagenome (GOLD analysis project Ga0207697, IMG submission 184293) | Switchgrass rhizosphere microbial communities from Kellogg Biological Station, Michigan, USA, with PhiX - S5 (SPAdes) (version 2) | ecosystem: Host-associated > Plants > Roots >... | reverse complement strand
AAACCGGAGAGTGACGCGAACTTCGAGGCCTGCACGCGCATCCTGCTCGACAAAGAGTCAATCGTGACCGCTGCCTTCGGTTCGCACAACGTGCGCAGCATCGCCTACGCAATGTCGTATGCGGAGGAGAAGGGGATCGATAAGAGCCGTTTTGAGTTCCAGCTCCTCTACGGAATGGCGGGTCCGATCAAGCGCGCGCTGGTCGAGCTGGGTTATCGAGTGCGGGAGTATTCGCCGGTGGGCGAACTTCTTCCCGGGATGTCCTATCTCGTCAGGCGTTTGCTCGAGAATACTTCCAACGAAGGTTTTCTCCGGGCCAAATTTTCCGAGAATCTTTCCGCAGCGGAACTACTGCGCGATCCGAACGAACTGATCAAGCCCGAAGCCATTCGTTCAAGCCGCGAACCGGCGTCAGGTCATTCTCGGAATGGTGCTGATCGCGAAACTCCGCCGGGTGATAGCTACGAAAACGCGCCCCTTATTAATTTTGTCCATCCGCAAAATCAGCAGCAGATGCGAAGCGCGCTCCAAGCCGCGCGGAGTCAGTTTGGGAAAAAATATCCGCTCGTCATCAACGGCGAAAAGCTCACCACCGGCAAGTGGATGCCGTCGGTCAATCCAAGTGCGCCTAACGAGATCGTGGGAGAGGTTGCGGAGGCCGGGGTTCCCGAGGCCGAGCGCGCGGTTAAGGCAGCCTCGGCGGCTTTTGAGCATTGGTGTCGGACCTCAGTGGAACATCGAGCCCAGTTGCTCGAGCGAGTTGCGGCTATCATGGAGCGGCGTCGTTTCGAGCTCGCCGCGGTGGAAGTTTATGAAGTCGGCAAGGCCTGGGACGAAGCCGATGGCGACATTCGAGAGGCGATAGATTTCCTCCTCTTCTATGCCGCGCAGATGCGGATTCTTGGTCGTCCGAAACTCACTCAACATGTGATGGGCGAAGAGAGTTATCAGCACTACTGGCCGCGAGGGGTAGCGCTCGTCATCGCCCCTTGGAATTTTCCGATTGCGATTCTTTGCGGAATGGTTTCGGCGGCGATTGTGACCGGTAACACGGTCATCATGAAGCCGGCGGAGCCGTCGTCGGTGACCGGGGCTCTCTTGATGGAGTTGTTCGAAGAAGCAGGTGTGCCTCGCGGTGTTCTTAACTATCTCCCGGGTCACGGCTCGGTTATCGGACAGCATCTGGTCGATCATCCCGAAGTCGTGATGATTGCCTTCACCGGTTCCCGTGAAGTCGGGTTGCGTATTTGGGAATCTGCCGGCAAAACCCGTCCCGGTCAGCGTGAACTGAAGCGCGTCGTCTGCGAAATGGGTGGCAAGAACGCCATCATCGTCGATTCCGACGCCGATCTCGATGAAACAATTGTCGATTCGATTTACTCCGCCTTTGGTTATCAGGGACAAAAGTGTTCAGCGCTCTCACGCATGATTGTGCTCGAAGAGAATTACGATCGGGTGATCGAGCGCTTGCTCGCCGCCGCGGCGAGTTTGAAAGTTGGTAATCCCGAGAATCCGGGAATCACAGTCGGCCCGGTGATCGACGAGCGCGCTTACAAGCGCATCCTGGAGATGATTGAAGCCGGTAAGAAAGAAGCGACGCTCGCCTATCAGGCGAAGGATATACCCAAGGACGGTTACTTCATTCCGCCGACCATTTTCACAAACGTGAAACCGACGGCCCGGATCGCGCGCGAAGAAATTTTTGGTCCGGTTTTGAGTGTGATCAAGGTGCGTGATCTCGACGAAGCGGTGGAAGTCGCGAACAGCACAGACTACGCGCTAACCGCGGGATTTTTCTCGCGCAGCCCGGCGAACATTCATCGCATGAAGGCGGAGCTGGAAGCGGGAAATGTTTACATCAATCGTTCCTGCACCGGGGCTGTCGTGGGTCGGCATCCCTTCGGTGGATTCAAGATGAGCGGCGGCGGAACCAAAGCGGGCGGGGGCGATTACCTGCTGCAATTTTTGATTCCGCGAATCGTCACCGAAAACATCATGCGGCACGGCTTCGCGCCTGAAGAAACGCCCCGTTATCGCGACGAATTTCTCGTTAGGCAACCTGGGACGAGCGAGGTAGAGGGCGCGGTTTAGTCGCAGTCTTGCGCTGCCTGGCGGGAGCAGACTAGTAGATCCCGCCGTTTTTCAGGACCACGAAAACCTCGCGAATCATGTCGGCAATCTGCCACGCTGTAGCGAGCGTGATGGTACTAATTACAACGGTTTCTATCCCAAAAGTACGCCGCGTGTCGCGGCAGAACACCTCGCGGGCGAGCTGGGTGAAACCTCGAGGGCGATTCGGTCGTCCGCCTCCATGATTGAAGTCGCCTCCACGCGGAGCTTGAAATTCGAATGCGATCCGCGGGAACGAGCTGGCGCGTCGATTTAAGTTGTCGTAACGAGACAACCGGTTCGCCAATTCAACTTCGTAATTGGGTTTCATCGGGAGATGGAGAATTCCAACCACAGCGAACCGCGTACCAATTGGTCCGAGTTTTCTTGCGTTTCGCAGAAACGCGGTAACGCAAACAGAACGCCTGAGACGGCGGACCGACAATCCGCTCCGCACCACGTGCGCGAATCGAGATCATTACGCCGACAATCTAAAACAGAATTTCGACCCGTCCAAAAGATCAGGTATCCCGCTCGAGCGGTCGCGGTTATCTCAGTTGGCGATCAATGCTGAAACATGATGGGTGCCGGAATGACTCCCAGTTTTCGATTCAACTGACGGGTCCCCGCCGCCGCAATTTTTTGCAGAACTCGCAAGCGAATGACTTCTGGACTCTCGTGCCAGGCAGGTTTGCGCTGCAACTTGAGCGTGCCCTCATGTGCGACAAGGAGGCCCCAGCCGAGAGGCGGCTCCGGTTGGCGGTGGAGATCGTTGGGCACGACGAGAAAGAAAAGATTGGCGCAACCGTAGCGTGAAAGTTTTTCGAATTTACGGCCGTCGCGCAGTTGAATCTGCAACGCTGCCAGCTCGCGCATGACCCGACGGTAACCGCGATGCTCGATCGACCCGAAATCGTGTGCGTCCCACTCGGGAAAGAGAGATTCGCCAGTCCGCAAGGTCGGATAATGGATGCGCAAACATCTCTCGAGAATCTGGCGGCGTCGTCCAAGGGAGTCCAGTCGAGCCAGCGTTTGGGCGCTGCGACAATCATCGCGGCGCAGATCAGGCGCGGATTGTTTGCACTCGAAGACGGCAGTGTGGCCGAGCGCCCCGTTTTTCTCCGGTCGATAGGCGGCCACATCAGCTCGATAGCGGCATTGTGGAAGGGAAACTTCGAGCGCGGCGATCGGATACCGGTTTTCCTGGGCCCAAAGAAGCGCGAGGCGTTTTAGTTCGAGATGATTCGCCGTTTCCCCGCGGTGATTTGGAGGGATGGCCTCTGTGCCGTCCGTGTCTGCATCTTTGAAACTCGGACGACATCCGCCTGGGGCGGATCGTCCCTCCAGCCCCGCCTGGCCTAACGACGCGTCCATTCCGCCAGCTCCCGCGCCCAATAAGTGACGATGAGATCGGCGCCGGCGCGCTTCAAGCCAGTCATGATTTCCAAGACGATCTGGCGTTCATCGAGCCAACCACGCTCCGCCGCGGCCTTGACCATGGCGTATTCACCGCTGACGTGGTACACGGCAGTCGTTAGGCCAAAACGCTCACGGACTCGCCAAAGAATGTCCAGATAAGGCAGGGCGGGTTTGACGAGGATGATGTCTGCGCCTTCCGCGACATCGAGCGCGGCCTCGCGGAGCGCTTCGTTGGCGTTGGCCGGATCCATCTGATAACTGCGTCGATCGCCAAATTGTGGCGGACTTTCCGCTGCTTCGCGGAAGGGTCCGTACAAGGCGGAGGCAAATTTTGCGGCATAACTCATGATGCCGGTCTGGTCATAGCCAGCGCCGTCGAGCGCCTCGCGGATTGCACCGATCCGGCCGTCCATCATGTCGCTCGGAGCGACAAGGTCCGCGCCGGCGGCGGCGTGTGAGAGCGAAGTCTTAACGAGGAGGGCAACACTTTCGTCATTCAGAACATGGAAATGGTCGCCGTCGATCCGGGTGACGCCGCAATGACCGTGGCTCATATATTCGCACAGGCAGACATCGGTAATAACGATCAGATCAGGGCATTCAGACTTGATTGCACGAACCGCTTTTTGCACGACGCCATCCTCGGCATAAGCGCCGGACGCCTGTTCGTCCTTTTCGTTAGGAATGCCAAAGAGAATGACAGCCTGCACGCCGGCCGCGGAGGCGAGCGCGGCCTCGGCGGCTATTTCGTGCGGCGCAAGTTGGTCGACGCCCGGCATGCTGTTGATCGGGCGGCGGGTGTTGAGCTTTTCGTTAACGAAAAACGGGAGAATGAAATCGTTCGCACTGAGACTCGTTTCCCGGACGAGGTCGCGCAGAGCCCGGGTGCGGCGCAGACGGCGCGGACGATGAACCAATTTCCTCACGCGCCGAGGCTACGCGTACGGCTTCGACGGAGCAAGCCTCGGACGCATCCCACGCTTCACGAAGGTTGTGTGAAATGGCGGGGCGGTGTTTGTTGCGCCCGTTATGCCGCGACTCGCGACTGACCGGAAGGCAAATTACCTCCTTATCGATATTAGCAATTCATTCACCAAGCTGGTGTTTGCCTCTTCCGCCAAGCTCGGAAAGGCGCACCGAATCGAGACGAGGCGATTAAGCTCCACTGCGCTGCGAAAGTTGCTTCGCAGCCGAAGCGTCGAGCAAATTGTTGTCTCGTCGGTTGTGCCGAGAAAAGACGCGGTCATTCGCCGCGCCGCGGAGAAGGTCCCGGTGAAATTCGTCGGTGCAAAATGCAATCTTGGCGTCGGGGTGGACTATCCCAACCCAGATTCAATCGGGGCCGATCGACTCGCCAATGCGGCGGCCGTCGTCGCGCTCTATGGATATCCAGCGGTGGTGGTAGATTTCGGAACGGCGGTCACGTTCGATGTCGTCTCGGCGAAACGTTGCTACATCGGGGGCGTGATCGCTCCCGGCCTCGAAGCCATGACCAATTACCTGTACAAAAGAACGGCGTTGCTACCCAAGCTGACACTCGCCGAGCCGCGGCGTGCGGTGGGGCGATCAACGAAGGGAGCGATGATGTCCGGGGCCGTCTTTGGTTATCGCGGTCTCGTTAGGGAAATCCTGGCCAGGATCAGCCAGGAGGCGTTCGGTCGCCGCAAGGCGCGAATCGTTGCCACTGGTGGCTATGCCCGATTGATCGCTGCACGAATGCCAGAGATCGAGGCGGTGCACCCGAATCTGACGCTGGAAGGTTTGCGCATTATCGCGAATTTGAATCGTTAGAAGGCGCGCGATGGGCAAGACGGCGATTGGGATCGACTTTGGCGGCACTACGGTTAAGCCGGGCGTTGTCGCAGATGGTGAGGTCGTCGCGCGCCTGGAACCGATCCGGACTCTTGACTACCTCGGTCACGATTCGCTGCTGAATGCGATTCGCGAGGCGATCGAGAAACTACGCGGCCAACATCCCGAAGTGGCGGCGATAGGCGCGGGTTTGCCGGGATTGATCGACAGCATCAACGGTCGCGTGTGGCAGCTCTCGAATGTCCCGGGGTGGGAGGATGTTGCGCTTACCGCTCTCCTCGAAGAATGGACCGGTCTGCCGGCTGCGATCGATAATGACGCCAAAGCGATGACCTACGCAGAATGGCTTTGCGGGGCCGCGCGCGGAGGAGTGAACGTTGTTTGTGTGACGTTAGGCACCGGCGTCGGTGGCGGTCTGATTTTGGATGGAAAACTCTATCGCGGCAGTAATCTCGGCGCAGGCGAGATCGGGCAGATGACGATCGATCCGAATGGCGTGCCCGGACAGTACGGTAACTTTGGCGCGTTGGAGAAATACGTCGGTCATGTGCAGATTTCAGAACGCGCTCAAACTCTTTATCGCGCCGCCGACCTAACGAAAAGCTTGGATGAGTGTTCGCCTCTCGCGCTGAAGAAAGCGGCTGAAGCGGGCGACGCCGTTGCGCACCGAGTCTGGGAAGAGGTCGGATTCAACATCGGAATCACACTCTGTGACATCGTCTGGCTTTTGAATCCGGACCGGATTGTGATTGGCGGCGGGGTGGGACAGGCGGGCGAATATGTCTTTGGCCCAATTCGGCGCGTGATTGAAGAGCGGACGATGAAGATCTTTCATCAAGGCCTAACGATTGTACCGGCAAAGTTAGGCAATGATGCCGGCATGATCGGGAGCGCCGCGCTCGCGCTGGAAAAGACAGTAGAGCGCGCGTCCTGAAATTTGTCATCCCCTTCGCCGCGAGACGAACAGAGAGACATCACACTTCCCTAACGATGATCTCCCGACTGAGCAGCTGTTCGCCATCAAATTCGAAATAACCGGCAAAGTGTGCGCCGCGAATGAGGAGCGGAAGCCAATGGCGATCGTCGGCCCACATCTTGTCGTAGGGAATGGCATCGAGCGAAATCCAAAACGGCAACGCTTCGTCGGTTTCCTGCGGTTCTCCCTCGAAATCGTGGGCGAGAAAAACGGTGCAATGCAAACTGAAGCCGTCGCGGAATTGAAAGTGCAATTCGCCGCTGGCTTGGGTCCCCATTGGTTTTATTCCGAGCTCTTCGAACGTTTCGCGCAACGCCGACTCTAAAGGTGTTTCACCCGGATCCACCTTGCCGCCGGGTCCGTTGATTTTGCCCGCGCCGAAACCTCGTTTCTTGTGAATCAGAAGAATCTTTTCCTCCCGGACAATGAAAAGAAGTGTAGCGCGGACGCGCGGTTGCCAGGTTGCCCAATCTGTCATGTCGCTGAAGATTCATATACCTTGCCACCGGCGATGGACACAGGCTTGATGGGATGGCGATGAAACCTTGCGAGGGCGCACTGATTGTTTTGCTGGGGCTCGGTTCCGTCGCAGCCAATGTGGTGGCGCCAACGAAATCCGAACTCGAGATGATGTACGCCGGAGCGGCGCAGGCGCTGAACGGAGGGAACGTTTCCGAGGCGCTAAAACAGCTCGATGCGATTGACGCGCGCCAGCCGGATATGGCGGCTGCAAAAAATCTTCGCGGGGTGGCCTTGATGCGGATGGGCGAATATGACCTGGCGGAAAAGGCGTTGCAGAAGGCGCACGAACTTGAGCCCTCGCTTTGGGAGGCGCGCTTCAATCTCGCCGAAGTTCCTTTCCAGCGAAAGAACTGGCCGGAAGCCCGTCGCAGGTTCGAGGCGTTGGCCGACGCAAAAAGCGAACAAGCTCAGGGGACGACGGGCGATCTAATTCAATTCAAGATTTTGCTGACCTATTTGCTCGAGGGGAGGGAAAAGAAAGCCGTTGAAATTGTGGATCGATTGCAAACATCGTCGACCAGCCCAGCCTACTATTGCGGCAAAGCTGCGGTGGCACTTCGTCGCAAACAAAAGCCGGAAGCGGTGGCGGCATTGAAGGCAGCGGAAAAGTCGTTCTCTCCTACGCTCTACAAGCTTTTCCTCGAATCGTTTTACGAAGTCGGGTTGATGGAGAAGCCTGAAGGTGCCGTGCCCGTGGCGCTTGAGGTTGCATCGCGGGCGGATCTGGTGGGCCGAGCCCAGGAGAATTTTGCAAAGGCGGAACAAGCTTATCGACAGCGGGATTACCAAGCTGGATTGCAGTTGCTCGATCAAGTCGACGCAACTGAGTCGAATCAGGCCGTATCGCTCAATTTACGAGGGAAGATTTTTCTGGCGCAGGGAAAAGAGAGTGCCGCCGAGACAGCCTTGCAAAAGGCAGTTGCCGTGGATCCGCAGTTTTTGGAAGCGCGCTTCAACCTCACGCAAATCCCTTTCCGGAAGCGCGAGTATGATTCCGCCCGCAAAGAGCTCGAAGCACTCCTGGGGGCGATTGCCGGGGGCAAGCAGCAACGACATTGGGAGCAACTGATTCGCTATCAAATTTTTCTGACGGTGCTCTTAGAGGGGCGCGACGGGCCGGCGCAAAAGGCATTGGATGATTTCAAAATGATGGATGAGACCCCCGCACTTTATTACGGGCAGGCCGCTTGGGCTTTTCAGCATGGCAACCCGAAGTTGGGAAATAACTGGGTCGCGAATGCGCGGAATTTGTTTCCAGAGGATCTGAACGAGGCCTTTGCGGCGCCTCTTAGCGAGTTGGGCTGGTCGGGCAAGCAGGAGATAGCAGACGCGCCCCGGCAAGTAGCCCTCGAAACGGAACCGAGTCCGACCGCTGAAAAGGTTGCCACGACGGCGCCACCCAAGGAGGAGCCGAAGCCGACCGCAACCCCGGCGACAATTGCGCAGGAGAAAGAATCGCGATCAACCGAGCCTTCTTCCAGTCGAACCAGAAAAAATTCCGGGTCAGCCTCTCTGACGAGCGAGGACTCCGCTCGCTCCAAGCGGAAGAGCGGACGTGCGGCAGTTGCGACGCCGGTCCCTTCGCCTCGTCCTGTCGTGGCCGCAACGACGTCCAGCCCTTCCCCTGCAACCGAGCTAGAGCGGCCCCAGAACCTTGGGGATATAGTGAGGGGCCTCGTCCTTTACCCATTTCGGCACCGGAACGAGAAGGGTGGGTCAACTGCCGCTGGCCCGAGCAAACCAACGCCATCCCCGTCGCCGCAGCCGACGAGACTCAAGAAATAAACTTGTTTTTCGTAACTAGCCGAGGTTTGATGCGCCCTGTCATGAAAATGCGAATATTCGCAACAGTTTCCCTCCTTTTGGTGACTTTGGCAGTCCAAGCGGCGCCGCATACGAAATCAGAGCTAGAATCATTTTACGATAAGGCCTTCCGTGCTTTTGACGCAGAGCGCTACGACGAGGCTTTGAAAGCCTTGGACCAGATCGACGCCCGGCAGCCCGATTTGGCGGAATCGCTCAATCTGCGGGGAGTGGTCCTCATGCGCCAGGGCAAATTCGACCAGGCGGAGGTGGCTTTGCGTAAGGCAATCTCCCTCGATCCGCATTTTTGGAATGCGAGTTTTAACCTCGCAGAAATCCCGTTTCTAAGAAAGGACTGGGCCCAGGCGCGCAACCGATTCGAAACCTTGATGGCTGGCCCGGCCGAGAAAATGCAGCCTGAAACCGGCCAGCTCATCCAATACAAGATTTTACTTACCTTCGTTCGCCAGGGGAAGGAGAACACGGTCGATTGGATGTTGAATAAGTTCGAGCAGGCGAAAGACAGCCCAGCGCTTTACTACTCGAACGCCGCGATCGCTTTTCAACACGGGAACGAAAAGGAAGCGAAGGAATGGCTAACCGCCGCGAAAAAGCAATATCCACCTTCGCTCAACAAACTTTACGCAGAGTCGCTCTACGAGATTGGGTGGATGGAAAAGCCTGCTGGCGAATCCCGAGCTGCCCTTGAGATTACCTCCTCGACCGATCGCTCGGAACGGATGAAGTCCGATGCCAAGGCAAATTTCGAGAAAGCGGAGCGAGCGTTTCAGCAGCGTGATCTTGCCGGCGCGGCCAAGCTTCTTGACCTGGCGGAAGAGGGTTCGCCTAACGAGCCAGCATTTGCGAATTTGCGCGGCGAGATCCTAATGGAGGAGAAGAAACTCGACGAGGCCGAGACGGCCTTTAAGAAAGCGGTCACGGCCGATCCGAAATTCCGCGAGGCGCAATACAACCTCGCCCAGATCCCTTTCAAGAAGAGAGATTATGCCAAGGCCCGCGAGCGATTTGAGGCTCTGTTCGCCACCGCTCCAGGCGAGAAAAACCAGGCGGCTCAGCTCATAAAGTACAACATTTTTATGACTCTGCTGCTTCAGGGCAAGGAAACCGAAGCGCAGCAGTTGATGGATCAATTCAAATTCACCGGTGACACCCCGGCCCTCTATTACGCGCAGTCCGCTTGGGAATTCAAACATAACCGGCCGGAACCGGCCAAAGACTGGGTGACGTCGGCCCGAAAGATCTATTCGCCGGCGCTCAACATAATCTTCGCCGATCCATTCTATGACTTGGGCTGGTTGAGCCGGAAAGAGAGTGACGCTGGCCCGACCACGGCTACGTTGGCCCAAGCCGAAGCGCCACCCGGTACAGGCCCAACGCCGGCGATGCGCCTTGGACAGGCCGGATCATTACCAGCTCCAGAAGTTTCAGCGGTTGGCGAGACCCCGGCGCCCGTGGCGGGAACGGCCGCGATAACAACAGCTGCGCCAACGGCAGCTGCGATCACATCCACCGCAGCAACTTCACCCGCCTCGATTCCGGCTCAAACTCCGGCGAGCAGTGTAGCGGTCGCCGCGGCTACTCCAGCGGTATCGGCTGCGCCCATCGTACAACCGACGATCGCTTCCTCGTCATTGACGGTGGCAAAGAGCACTCCACTTCCGGTTACCCATCCAGCCGCAACGGCCGCAGCAGCGCAAGTGCGCGCGTGGTCGGAACCTACTTTTTCCGAGCGCGTCGATGGCTTTTTAAATCCACGAACGCTTTTGGTTGCTGGATTCTTACTGGCAGGAATCCTGCTTCTCGCTTGGTTAGTTGTGAACCAATTTCGCCGCAGCTTATCCACCACTCCGCTTATCAAGTCCGCAACACCGCTGACCGAGCCACCGTTTTCAGACGAAGAGGCCGCGACGAACAAGGACCGCAAAACTCCGCCCGGGAGTATCTCAGCCGGTCCACCGAAGTTTTCGTTGAACCTTCAAGCGAGCGAACCGTCCGTGCGGGGACCGGTCCTTCCTACTGGGGCGATTACCGCGCGCGGTTCTTCTCCCGGCGTTGACGAATCGAGAACGACTTCGCCTAACGAAGCTGCGGCTCCCGTCGGATTCGCCTCAGGCTTGGTTGCAAAGAGTCCAGCCGAAGGAAGTCTCGCCAGGTCCGAGACAGCGCCACTTCGCGACAAGAAAGAAGTTTCACTCGTTGTTGAGGAGCCACCGGCTCCGCCCGTGGCGAAAGAAAAGGAGCTCGCGACTCCTGCAACGCCCGACGTTGTCGCCCTTGGACCAACGACATCATTGATCGCTACGCCGAGTGCTAAGCCATCAGAGGTATGGCCGCCGGCGGCAGCAGAGCCGCCAAAAGCTGAGCCGCCGCCAGTTGTCGAGGCGCCGCTATTTGCGGAGTCGCCACAAGCCGTTGAGCCGCCGCGAGCGGTCGAGCCGCCAGCACCATTCGACATTCCTGCCGAACTCGCCGAGATGGGTTTTCTGGTTGCAGCTCGACGCACGGATGAAACTCCTGCTGCGGAGCCGCCGACCCCGGTTGATGAAGAACCGCTGGTCGAAGAAGAACCGGTCGGTCAGGGCCAGCCAATTCCACAACTAACCACTGCATTTACTCCCGCCCCCGTCATGTCGGAGCTGACTAAACCCGAACCAGAATCGGAGCTGGTTTTGATAGAACCAGAAGACTCTGTGGCAGTTCCGATCGCCGGTCATGAGGTTGTGCAGTCTTCAATTGAAACTCCTTCTTTTGCTTCTAAGATCCTTTTCACCGAATCCGAATCCGTCCGAATACAGCCAACACCAACGTTTAAAATGCCTGAAACCACCATTACTCCCGCCGCTCCCGCCTTTCGCCCAGCATCCTCGTCGCCGACCATGTCGGTGCAACAGCCAGCTGGCAGCATGCACACTGCCGTTCAATTGACTTTCTCCTTGGAGATCGCATCGATGCAACTGACGCCGACCTTCAAGATGAGCGGCTTAGCTCTGAAACCGACCTCCAAGGTGGTCTCGATGCGATTGGCGCCTTCGCAGGATCCGCAGCCGCCGATGAATCTTCAGGTAACCTTCGAAGTGGCGAGAATCGATCTTGTTGGTGGAACTATTGGCACCATTCGCTTGGTTCCTTCAGGCCGGGAAAAGCCCGCCGTTCTGACTTCACCTTCTTTTGCGATCTCCGGCCTTGAGCTGGTTGCGGGATCCGGGGCCGCGCCGGTCCAAGTCACGCCGTCGCATCAGGAACAAGCTTCCGTGCATCTCACCGCGCATTTCCAGATCGCGGCGATCGAATTCACACCGCTGTTCGAAATCTCGGCGATTGTGCTCAACTCCTCGACTCGGAATGTCTTCATGCAATTGCCGGGCTCCGGTCCGAGCTCGATTGACAGCTCGCCTGTTTTCCACATCGAGAACGTGCAACTGAACGGATCTGATCTCGCGATGCTCCAGGTCATCCCTGGCGCCGGCAGCATGTAATTACGGCTCCGCCGTCGTTGGCTGGACGTCTGGAAACCTGAGCCGGGATCGAAGTTCGATCCCGGCTTTGTTTTTTATTTGAACCGAGTCCAGTTAAGGGAGCGCAACGATTTGGGCAGGAACTCGCCGTCTTTTCTCACGAGTTCGCCATCGAAGAAGATCTCGCCGCCACCGTAATCCTTGCGCTGGATGCACACCATATCCCAGTGGACCTGACTGCGGTTTCCGTTGTCTGCCTCCTGATAAGCCTGACCAGGTGTAAAGTGGAAAGAGCCGGCGATTTTTTCGTCGAAGAGAATATCCCGCATTGGCTGCATGATGTAGGGATTACAGCCGAGCGAAAACTCACCGATGTAGCGCGCGCCGGCATCGGAATCGAGGATCGCGTTTAGCTTTTTGGGCTGATTGCTCGTTGCCTCGACAATTTTACCGTCGCGGAAATCGAGCCGGATGTTATCGAACGGCGTGCTTTGATAAATACTGGGCGCGTTAAAGGTGACGTGACCTTCAACGGAGTCTTTGACTGGACAGCTGAAGACTTCGCCATCAGGAATGTTGCGATCGCCCCCGCAAATAATGGACGAGATCCCTTTAATGCTGAAACGCAGATCGGTTCCCGGACCTTTGATTTGCACCCGATCCGTTTTTTCCATGAGAGCCTTCAGCGCTTTCATGCCCGGTTGCAGCTTTCGGTAATCCAGCGTGCAAACCTTGAAAAAGAAATCCTCGAAAGCCTCCGTGCTCATGCCGGCCTGTTGTGCCATCGCCGGGGTTGGCCAGCGCAACACAACCCACTTTGTTTTTTGAACGCGGTGGTCCTGGACCGGGCGCAATTTTTTGGCGATCAGTTTCATTCGTTCGACCGGGACATCGCTTAGCTCGCTGATGTTGTTACTCCCGCGTATCCCGATGTAGGCATCCATCTTCTTCATTCGGGCGAGTTCCTGCGCCGCTGTCACGTCGAGCTGCCGCGCGTCAATTTCGAGGGCGAGTTCTCGGCTGACCCGGGCGCGCTGCATCTGCACAAACGGAACCGCGCCTGCCTTCCGCGTCGCGCGGATGAGCGCGATGATCATTTCCTCGGGCGCATCGAATGATTCAATCAGGACTTTTTCGTTGCGTTTAAGAGTTGTGGAATAATCGACTAAAAGGGAAGCGAGTTTGTCGAAACGGGCGTCTTGCATAAGTCGGTATCATTCCACTGCGATCTGGGGATGCAACCGCTGTAACCGTCGCCTGTGCGCGACGCGGGTGTCGACGTTATTCTGCCATGGCAGGCCAGACCCGCGCTTCGCACAGCGAAGCGGCTACAACTCCAGCCGCGCGGCGTAGGCGCCATCGAAGCCGTCGCGAACGGGGAGCGAGGTTTGCTCGGTCGTCTGGCGAAAGGGAGGATGCTGCTGGAGAAAAGCCGCGACCACGGCTTCGTTCTCTTCCGGTTCCAAACTGCAAGTGCTGTAGACTAACGAACCGCCGGGTTTGAGGAGCGGTGCAACCGCTTCGAGAATGACGAGTTGCTGTCGAGGCATGCGGAAAAAATCGCCTGGCTGGAGCCGCCAGCGAACATCGACCCGGCGCCTAATAACGCCGGTGTTTGTGCAGGGCGCGTCGATGAGGATTTTATCGAAAGAGCCTTTTTCAAGGCCGCTCGCTTGGACTGAAGCGCCATCTGCCCAGTCGCAAAACAGAGTGCTCGCGTTAGTTAACCCGAGCCTAACGAGATTTTCGCGCAGTCGGCTCAGGCGCGACTCATTGTAATCGACGAGAACAATCCTCCCCTCGTTCTGCATCATCTCCGCCAAATACGCTCCCTTGCCGCCTGGCGCAGCGCAGGCATCGAGCACATTCTCGCCCGGCGCCGGCCGCAAAAGCTCGCAAGCAATCGCTGTGCTTGGGTCCTGGACGTAGCAATCCCCATTACGCAGAGCCAGCGTCGGATCGGGCAAACCGACAAAGTTGGTCCTGCCAGAAAGAAGAAAACTGCCTCGGTGTTGTTTGAGAAAGTCCGCCGGCGTCATCCTTAGTTGGTTGATGCGCGCATAAATTGGCGGCGGCCGGTTGTTCCAAGCAGCGAGTTCGAGCGCAGCCTCTTCACCGAATTGGGTCGACCATTTCGAAAAGAGAAACTCGGGGAGAGAGAAACGGACGGCCGGTGGCTGCGCGCCTGCCAGACTCGTTAGGGCATCCTTTTCACGAAGCGCGCGCCGCAAGATTGCGTTGATCAAGGCACGCGCACGCGGGTGGGCGAGGGCTACGGTCTCGTAAACGGCGGCGTGTGCAGCCGTCTCAATGACCAAAATTTGGTATATGCCGAGTCGAAGAAGATCCCGTGCGCCTGGATCCAGCGATGCGAGGCGCAGTTGCCCGATCCAAAAATCAAGCAGACTGAGATTGCGCAGGACGCCATAGAACAGCTCGAGGGCGAAAGCGCGATCCGCCGTGCGAAGCGAGCTGCGCGAAAAAATTTCGGCAACAATCTTGTCAGCGAACTCAGCCCCGTTTCGCCAGCGTTCGAGGCAGGCAAGAGCGAGTGCGCGGCCGGACTTCATTCCTACTCCGCTAATGGAATCGGCTCGTTCCTAGATTGCTTTTGCCAGCGGGCGTCCGATTGACGTGTATTGGAACCCGAGTTTCCGCATCGTCTCTGGATCGAAAATATTTCGCCCGTCAAAAACCATCGGGGTGTGCATTTTCTCGCGCAGGGTATTGAGGTCCACATTGCAAAACTCCGTCCACTCCGTCGCGATAATCAGTGCCTCGGCATTTTCGGCCGCTTCCAGGGCCGAGCTCGTTAGGCGAGCACCCGAGATCGCTTTTATCTCCCGCGCTTTGTCCATTCCTTTCGGATCGTAAGCGCTCACCTGCGCGCCCTCTCGCAAAATGTCAGCGACGAGGTCAATTGCGACCGAAGACCGGATGTCATCGGTGTCCGGTTTAAACGTCAATCCCCAGACGGCGATTTTCTTGTCCCGCAGGACCCAAAGCGCGTCTCGCACGACTTTAAGAAAGCGCTCCTTTTGTTCCGCATTGATGCGCTGGACTTCCTTGAGCAGATTGAACGGCACGCCGAGTTGTTCGCTGATGATGATGAAGGCGGCGATGTCTTTCGGAAAACAGGAGCCGCCATAACCGATCCCGGCATTGAGGAAATTCCGCCCAATTCGCCGATCCATCCCGATGCCATCCGCCACTTTTTCGACATCCGCACCGCTCGCATCGCAGATCGCGGAAACGGCGTTGATATAAGAAATCTTGAGCGCGAGAAAAGAGTTGGCGGCGTGTTTGATTAACTCCGCGCTGTTAATGTCGGTGACTAAAATCGGCGCCATGAAGGGTTCGTAAACCTTCTTCATCAAATCGATCGCGCGCTCGCTTTGTGCGCCAATGACGATTCGGTCGGGCTGCATCAAGTCAGCGACCGCGCAACCTTCCCGGAGGAACTCCGGGTTGCTCACGACATCGAATTCGGCCCCGTGCTTGTTGTAGCGCTTGATCGTCTCAGCGACTTTTTCGCCGGTCTTTACCGGCACGGTGCTCTTATCAACAATGACCCGATATTGAGTGAGCACACCGGCGATTTCGCGCGCGACTTTTTCGATGAAACTCAAGTCAACACTGCCGTCGGCATCCTGCGGGGTCGGCACGGCGATGAACACAACCTGTCCATGGTCAACGCCCTCTTTGATGCTGCTCGTGAAACGCAGGCGCTGCGCGGAGACGTTGCGGTGCACGATCTCTTCGAGACCCGGTTCATAGATTGGCACCTTTCCTTGCTGGAGCGACTCGACCTTGCGTGCGTCGTTGTCCACGCAAACAACGTTGTGTCCGACATCAGCGAAACATGCGCCGGTGACGAGACCGACATACCCGGAGCCAATAATTGAAAGATCCATGATGATTTATGATTCGCGATTTGCCTGTCGCTCCGAGCTGATCACTGGTTGTTCGACTGGTTTGTTCCGGAGGGATCGAAATTCAGGTCGAGTCCGAATTTCGGAAAGGCCTTGAGGGTGAAGGTGAGCAAAACGCCGTATTCCTTGACCCCGGCATTGTTGCGAATGATCCCGCCTACCGATGCCACCCAGCTGGTCAGATCTCGGTAAATTTCGTAACGTTGCTGTTCCACAATGTTGGTGGTGGCCTCGTACTGTTCGAGGAAACCAACTCCCCAATTGTCATTGATTCGGTAGTAGCCTCCGACGGTGAAAAGGCTGCTGTTCAGAAAGAATGGATTATTATTGAGGTAACGATGCCCGAACGTGAGCTGGGTATTCGCGGTCGGCTTGAAATTGATCGTGGTGTTTACCTCGGTGAACCCTTTGTCCAGTAACGGAATCTGCGACTCGACGACGAGCGTCGCCCATGGCACCGGAGCAAATCGAAGCCGATTAAAGACATTCGAGTAATCGGTTTTGTCGAAGGGATTATCGAAGTTGACGTCGACGTAAGTCTCCAGCTCGAGCCAGCTGACGGTCAGATCGTCGCGCCGGGTTTGAAAGCGGTTTCGGACGCCGACGCGGGCGATTGTCCAGTTATCGATCGCATCGATCGAGGTGTATTGCGGAAAATCGATTGGGTTGAGCTTGGTGGAAGGCTGGACGCGGTCGAACTGAAGAATTGTCGCCGGATCGACATTCGGCGAAGAAACGTAGGAGAAGTTTGCGAATGGCTGAATGATGTGACGGAGACCGTCAAGCCCAAGGGTGCGGTTTTGCACATCGTCCCATGCTCTTGAAACTTTGAACGAACCTTCGACTCCTGTGTTGAAAATGCTGCGAAAGACGCCACCTCCGTAATTGAGCGGTGGGCCCAGGAGTGGATCAGTTGACGGATTGGGGAGGGGAAATTCCGGCGCCAACGGATCAGGATTGGGAACAAAGGTCGAACCAGTCAAATCCTGGGAGCGACTGTAATAAGTTTCACGAAATCCGACTCGGGGAACAATCGAGAGCCAACCGAAATAGGTGTTGGGGTAAGTGAACTGGTGGAAGGAATCTATCCGAAACGCATTATAGTCTTCGAAGAGCGAATTCGCCGGAAAATTCCTCTGCAGGTAAGCAGCGCTTGTTTCGCCTTCGTAAAAAATTGGGCCGCCGAAGAGTCCGTGACGTTTGATGTCGAGCGCGATCTCAGGGAGGCGGTCGGTGGTTTCAAAAAAAGTGTTGAGCTGGAACCGTGCGTAACCCGTCAGGGTGTAGAAGGGACTGGTTTTCGTGATGGCGATGTTGTTATCCGGTTCGGGATCGACCCGAAACTGACCGGGGAAGAAATCCTGGAGCAGGAATGCGTCGCTCAATTTGGTCAAATCGGCCGTCGCCTCAATGTCTTCGGTGATGTAAGTGCGATCCTTGAGCGACAATTTATAACGGCCGGTTGGCGTGCCTGGCCGCGGCAGTGTGGTCCGGTTCAAATCCGGATTTTGATCCTGCAAATAGTAAGTGGAGATCTTGGCCAGACTGTGATCATCCTTGCCGTAGCGAATCTCGGAATCGAAGCCGATTGCGGGTCCGCGCCGAGTGCGATAATCGAGTTTCAACGTGCTTGTGATCTTGTCGCCAATCGGGAAAGTGACCTGTCCGAGAAGCGATGGTCCCCACGAGCTGAGGTAGGCCGGGACGACCATATAACTGAAGGTCTGGTCGAGAGATTGATAAAGGTAAGGCCACCAAAAGATCGGGACCTTGCCGACGTAAAAGGTCACGTATTTGAAAATGACCCGGTCGTTCTGATAAATCCGCACACTCTGCGCGTTGAGGTGAAAATCCGGGTGCTCGACATCGTGTGTGGTGAAGCTTCCGTGTTTGACTGTGTATTCTTCGTCGGATTCACTCGTCACGTTTTCTCCGCTTAAGAGGTAAGGATAGGTTCCCGACCGCATTTGCGTGGCGGTGATCGCTTTCGTATCGACGTTGTAGGTCGCGTTTTCAGCGAGGTAGAGCGAGGTGCCTCGATAAATCCGCACGTGGCCTCTCAAAAAAATGTTCCGCTTGAGAGAATCGTACTGCGCGAAGTCCGAATATATGTCGGTGTCGCCGAAATGAATTCCCACGTTATCGCGAGCGGTTGCCAGGCCATTTTCGTAGGTCGTTCCGCCTGTCGAGTTGATCTCAATCGGAAGCGAGCCGGGACCTTCCAAATCCTGAGCGGTCACGCGACCGACGGCGAGCAGGCAAAGAAGGAGAGAAACCAGCTTACGCATCCCGGGACGCCGAAGGTAATGGCGCGTCGGAGTCGTTGCAAAGTAAAACCCAAAACAATGCCGGGCGAGCGTCGCTTCGGTGACAAGTTCCTTACCGATCCGTCGAAATAGATTTCAGCTGCAAGGCGAGCGCCGCTACCTGCTGATTGAGCCCGCAGGTTGTCACGACTGCGCGATGCCAGTCCTTCTCACTGGGAACTCGCGCACTCGTTAGGCCGCAATCCGCCGGAACGTGCAAGAGCGGGGGCAGCTGCTGGGTCCGAAGCGCCTGGGCGGCACAAATCAACTGCCAGAGCGCGCTCGCCCCGACGCTTTCACCTAGTGCCGGTTTCGGAGTGTAAACCGCCGCTTCCGGGAAGTGATTCTTGGCCGCTGCCTCCTCGGCTTGATCAATGAATGTTCCGTCCGCGCTGGCGATCAAAACATCGGTGGAATTACCGGCTTGGACATCGCGAGCGATCGCGTCGAGATGACCGGCGAGTTCTCTGCGGTGAGCAAAATTCCCACCGGGATGGATGCACTGAAGACTGAGTTTTCCCTCGCGGCCGACCACTACTGCGCCCGCGCCTTCGCTCAAGAGCATGCCGCGCGGCGGCCGCGCGAATGGCTCGATCGGCGGCTCCGCACGTAGCAGTCGCCACCGCTGGTACGCATCGCAAAGCAACCAGTCCGCCTCCTCTGCGCCGACCACCAGGCAGCGATCCAGTTCGCTATTTGTCATCAGCTCCTCGGCCATTTTCAGGGCCAGGATCCCAACCGCGCCGTCGCCAACGAGCGTGTAAGTCGCGCCGGTAATTCCGAGGATTGCAGCGAGATGACTGGCGGGCGCATTGAAAACCGTTTCGGGAAACAAAAGTGGGCTCGCCGCCGCCGCTCCCGACTCGACAATTTTCTGATAGAAGCGGCGGGTGTAGATCACCCCGCCATTGGAGATCGCGAAAATTAGTGCAGTCCGAGCCGCACTCGCCTCATCCAATTCAATGTTTGCGTCGCGCAATGCATTTAAACCGGCCAGGACGGCGAAACGCGAGATCGCGCTGGAACGGCGGAGCCGCGGCTGACGCGCAACTTCCGCCACCACTGCGGGTGGAACTTGGTACGCTCGAAAGGTTTTCTCGCCTAACGATTCGCTGATCGCTGTCGGTTCCGGTGCGGCACCGGAGCAGAGTTTTTCCCACACCTCTTCGATGGTCGCTCCGAGCGGTGTGACCCATCCGAGGCCGGCGATGCCCAGACTCATGCGGCGCGTGCCTCGATCACGATCGAAGCATTCGTCCCTCCGAAGCCGAACGAGTTGGAAAGCGCTGCACCCGACGCGGCGGAGCGGATCTCGTTCGCGACGATATCGATATCGAGTTCCGTATCCGAGCTGCGAAAATTAATATTGGCCGGCAGGAATCGATTTCGAAGCGCGAGGATCGTGAATACCGCCTCGATCGCGCCGGCTGCGCCTAACGAGTGACCCATCATTCCCTTGGTCGAGCTGACCGGAACCCTACCGAACAACTCGGAAATGGCTTTCCCCTCAGTGGCATCGTTAAACGGCGTCGCGGTGCCGTGTGCGTTGATGTAGGTGATCGCTGCCGGTGCGAGCGTCGCGCTTTGGAGCGCCCGCTCCATCGCCTGACGCGGCCCGATCCCGGAAGGAGCTGGCTGCGTGAGATGATGGTTATCGGTCGAAATGCCGTAGCCGGCGATTTCTGCCAGGATTGTCGCCCCGCGCGCCTCTGCCGCACTCAGATTTTCCAGTGCAAGAACTGCTGCTCCTTCCCCAAGGACGAGCCCACTTCGCGCGGCGTCAAACGGGCGGCATTTTTCCGGCGTGGCGGCTTGGAGCGAATCGAATCCGACAAAAACCAGCTCGGAAAGCGCGTCATATCCGCCTGTCAAAACACGGGTGTAGCGTCCGGAGCGGATGCATTCGAAAGCATGGCCGATGGCGTTGGTGCCGGAGGCGCAGGCGTTTGCAATTACCTGGCAAGGCGACGACAGGCCGCAGGCTTCGAGCGCGTCGACCACAGGTTTTTGTGGCGGATAATTCGCGATCCACGACGGCAAATGTCGTGGTCGTAATTCCTTTCGCTCGAGCGCGCGGTAATAATCTTCGCCGAAACTCATTCCCCCGCTGGTCGTTCCGACGACCGAAAGCTCGGGCTCAAAATCCGGCGCTTGTTCTCGCAGCTCCGTGAGCGCGCAGATCATCATGCGGGAAGCGCGATGGAGGCGGCGCGTCTGCCGGTCGTTAGGCACACCAGTCAACCAGACGTCATCGACCTGACCGGCCGTGGTGCAACGGCACTGTTCGACCGGGAAACGGCTCACGGGTGAAATGCAATCTCGCGCTGCCCGCAGCGCTTCCAACGTTGCCTCGAGCCCGGCGCCGAGAGGGCTGATCACGCCCGCCGCGACAACTGCGACGCGGGGCTGATTTTTCTTGGGTGAATTATTCCGCTCTCTCGTCATTTTCGGAGACTCGCCGCCGTTTATTCTGCTTGATTTGACTCCCCATTGCCCTTACATACCGCCAGAAATAGCAGTTCTGGGCGTTGGTGAATTGTCAGTTGAGTTTATTCAGTGGCGATTTGAAATCCGATTAGCGGGAACAGTGACCGAGCAGCGTTTCGATTAAGAATAAGAATAAACTCAGATGGGCACCAAATTATACGTAGGAAATCTTTCCTTCAATACCACCGAAACCGATCTTCAGGACCTATTCGCCCAGGCGGGCGCGGTCTCCGAAGTCACCCTCATGCAGGACAAATTTACCGGCAAGTCCCGCGGTTTTGCCTTTGTTACCATGTCCAATGAGGCCGATGCGCAAAAAGCGATTACCGAATTCAACGGCAAAACGGTCGAAGGCCGGCCCTTGACCGTGAACGAAGCGCGTCCCCGTGAACCGCGCCCGAGTGGCGGCGGCGGCGGTCGTGGCGGTTACGGCGGCGGGGGAGGCGGCTATGGTGGCGGCGGTGGAGGCTACGGCGGCGGAGGCGGCGGCTACGGTGGTGGTGGTGGTGGACGTCGCGATGGCGGTGGCGGTCAGCGGCGCGGTCGCTAAACGCGCCAATAACAGCGAATTTCTCGAAAGCGCCTGGGAAAACCCAGGCGCTTTTTTTAGTTTGTCTGCAGGCGATCTAAATAACCGGCTAGAACGGTTTTAGGCTAAATATGGCCCAGCAGCGCCGATCCTTGAAAAAACTTCAAATTTTATGCAAAAAAGTCTTGCCATCCGGTTGGCAGGCTGACATTCTCGGCACTGATTGTAGAGAAATATTCGGGAAAAGTCCGATGACGAAATTTACTAAAATTGCACTAACGATCGCTCTCGCGGCTGAGATGACTGGAGCTGCGCAAGCGCAGATCAGCCTTACTGGCAGTTCGTATAGTCAGGATGCGAATGGCTTCTTGGGTACGAACGTGACTATACCCACAGGGTGGGCCTACGCGTTCACCGGGACGTCGACATTTAATGGAATTGGCACCGGTACTTCTGCGACTGGAGGAGCCTGGAGTTACGGAACAGGTGGAGATAATTCCTTTGGCGCGCTTCGCAGTGCGACTCCGGGAAGCATTACCAT
>Ga0207697_10000508_pt1 | contig 21920 bp, 17 predicted proteins | sample KBSSwiS5withPhiX_FD_184293 | JGI IMG/M metagenome (GOLD analysis project Ga0207697, IMG submission 184293) | Switchgrass rhizosphere microbial communities from Kellogg Biological Station, Michigan, USA, with PhiX - S5 (SPAdes) (version 2) | ecosystem: Host-associated > Plants > Roots >... | reverse complement strand
GTGAAGAAACTCCGATCATCTGAGACCCCTTGGCGAAATAACTGGAACAGCCGGGAGTATATCCGAGTTGCAGAATTGAGCAGGCGAAATACAGCCCAGTGCCGGAGACATTTGGCTCACTCCGGCTGATCGTGATTCTTACGATTTGTTTGCCTGCGGCATGTACAGATTATCGCTCTCCACGTCGAAAATTCGGTTCCAGCGTGCACGATAATTCTCGAACGCGATCTGCGCGCCCAATTGCATCAGTTGTTCTTCCGAAAATTGCTTTCGCTCGAAGGAGAAAAACGAATCTAGGCGCGTGCCGTTTTTTTCCGCGACGCGAGTTTGTTTACCAGCGCGTTTGTTCCTTTTTCCAAAAGCAAGCCCCACGCACTGAGAACAGCGAGGGTGGGGATGCAAATCAATAAAAATCCCCAGACCGGTACTTCACGGATACGAAGTCCGAGCCAGATTACGTAAGGCTGGTGCGTCAGGTAAAGGCCATATGAATACAGACCGACGAGACCGAACAATTTGGCAGGCGAATCAAACAACGAAATCAATCCGGCGATGCCGACAATTTCCAGCATGCAACATGTGCCTGTGGCAAAATCGACAAAGATGTAATCGAAAAGTCCGTGGTAGAGTTGCAGTGCAGCAGGGTAAAGGATCAAGCCGGCTACAAATCCCGCGCCGCGAAGAAGGAACCATTCCAGGCGTGCGGGCGATTGCGTGTACCACATTGCTAGAGACATCCCGAGCGCAAATTCCGGCAATCGACAAATTGCAAAACCGCCGAGGACCCACAATCCGTTCTGCGGCCAAAGGACGAGCAAGACATAACGCGCAAAAAACCCTGCAGCGCATCCGATAAGCAGAAACCACCATGGTCCAACACGTCGCGCCGTCCAGAAGAGCAGGGGAAAAATCAAATAGAACTGGATCAGCATGGAGAAGTACCACCACGCCGCGTTTAGATACATGAAGTTCATCTCGATATCGATAAACCGCAGGCCGAGCAGACTCAGGATGATGCGATCGTCCACCGGTTCGAGGCGGGCAACGAATGGCGAGACAAGATAGACAAGGTGTGCCACCCAATACATCGGGTACAGCCGTATGAAGCGTGCCCAGTACCAGGTGCCCCATGCAATTTCTCCCTCTTCGGCACGACGCATGGTCGATTGCATGAGCGTCCAACCGCTCAGGATGATGAACACGCCGACTGCGTGGAAACCGAGGCCTGATATTTTGAGCCAGGCCAACCTGAGGATCGTCAGTGTGCCCGCCGCGATGGTGCTCCAATCAGGCGGTGGAAGCACGCCATGTTGGAAGTAGGTGCTGAAAAAGTGAAAATAGGCGACGAACAAAATCGCCAGGCCCTTTGAAATATCGATCCAGAGGAGCCGTTTCACCGCATGGGCTTAGCAGCCACCGACTGCCTTGGTCAAGAACTAGAGATCATTTCGCAAATGAGGCTGTCATGTTGAGCGAAGCGAAACATCTCAGGTCCACTTCTTGTGCGCGGATCCAGAATTGAATTGAGATCTTCGCTGCGCTCAGAATGACACCTTGAGACTGCAGGACGCTCGTTGGCGTCCTTCTGGTAGTGTTATTCAATTCAGTTAGAACGTTGGGTCGCCTCGCCCTTTTCAAGGGAGAGGGGGGAGGGTGAGGGTTGCACTTCGAGTAACTGACGTCTGAGACCAACCCCTCACCTCAATCCTCTCCCCTTCAAGAGGGGAGAGGCGAGAGAGAAGAGCTGTCAGATCGTAACTGACAATAAACGGACACTACCGCTCTACAGAGCCGGAACTGGTACGTGATTGACTGTTATCGCGCGACTCGTTAGAGCGGAATTATGGCGCCGACGAATGCGCATGATTCCGGCCTCGAACGAGAGCGCCTGTTCGTAGTGATTGCGACGATCGTCATCAACATCGTGGCAGTCTCACTACTGACGTTCGCGCCGTGGTCGGACTGGCGTACGGGCGCCGCTCTTAATGTCGTCGATAATTGTTTGCTCGTTGGATTTACAGTTGTTAGGCGGGACGCATTGCTGGCGCGATTTCTTCTATTCGGAGTTGTAGTCGGATTTACGGAGCTTGCCGCAGACGCGTGGCTGGTCGATTACACACGCACGCTCGATTATTCCATCGGTGGCGGTCCGATGATCTGGCGTTCGCCTCTATGGATGCCACTGGCATGGGAGGTCGTAGCGGTGCAGTTCGGATACGTCGGGCTGCGATTGCGGGAGCGTTTCGGCAAGAGCGGCCTGCTAATGATCGGATTGCTCGGCGCCATCAACATTCCGTTCTACGAGGAGATGGCCCGCCGGATTCATTGGTGGCAATACAGCGGTTGCCGAATGATTTCGTATACGCCGTGGTACATCATTCTTGGTGAGTTCGGCATCGCGGTGGTCTTCGCCTTACTTGCACGAATCCTGCGACGCGGTTCATGGCGGGTCGCCGTTGTTGCTGGCGTCGTTGGCGGAGCGTCGATTTTTGTTTGCTACGCCGCCGCTTTTCTGATTACAGATCGGTTAATTAGTTAGGTTGAAATGAAACCCCTGAACGCCTTCGCAATTTCCCTCGCAATTTTAACATCGACCCCGCTTGTGCGTGCAAGCGTACCGATCATTGTCGCGACACCGCAGAGAATGCAAGCGGCAATGAAAATGGTTACTGACGCTCAAGATCTGCTCCAAAAGGGCGATGTCGCCGGTGCAAAGCGAAATGTCGATACAGTTATCCAGCGCGATTCGACGTTTTGGCCAGCGTTCTATGTGCGCGCGCAAATTCACTCACGGCAAGGCAAATACGATCTGGCGCTGAAGGATTGTAACGAAGCGCTCCGGCAAGATCGGAATGTTGTGGAGGCTGCGCTGTTGCGTGGCAACATCAATGCTCGCCTCGGGAAATACGCCGAAGCGCTCAAGGAATATGATTATCTCGTCTCGCTTCATCCCCGGAACGTGACACTCGCCAGAGTGCTGAGCGATCGTGCCTGGCTTCGGGCCACTTGCCCGAATTCCTCATTTCGCAATGGGCAACGAGCAGTGAAAGACGCAAAGGCCGCATGCAGCATTATGGTATGGAAGGACGAGCACATGATCGACACTCTTGCTGCCGCCTATGCTGAGACTGGCGATTTCAAATCAGCGGTTCAGTACGCGGCGCAAGCGCTGGCTGTGACAGGTATTTCGGCCGACAGCACAAAACTTTTCCAGCAACATCTTGCGTTGTTTCAACAGAACAAGCCAATTCGCTTGTAACCTCCAGCACACCGCGGTGCGATACGGGCTCGCGATTAGCGCGACCCATACAGCGTGTATGTTTGCGAGTGCATCGCATCGTTTCATTGTTGCCTGCAGCGACCGAGATCGCGGCTGCGCTCGGGGTGCTGGACCAGGTCGTTGGCGTTTCGCACGAGTGCGATTTTCCTGAACAAGCCAGTCAGCGACCGCGCGTAACTCGATGCCCCATCCATGATGCGGATTTGACGAGCGTTGAGGTAGACGATTGGGTGCGACGAGCGTTGCGTGATAACGGGACCATTTACACAATCGACGAACGGCTTCTGCGAAAACTGCAGCCAAATATAATTCTGACCCAGAAATTGTGCGACGTGTGCGCGGTCGGCTACGGCACTGTTGCGAAGCTTGCGCAAACTTTGCCGGGTCCGCCGCGGGTGGTGAACCTCGAGCCAACAAGTCTGGCTGATATTTTTGATGATATTCGGCGCGTAGCTGAAGCGTGTGACGTACCGGAGCGCGCTGAAAAATTAATCGGAAATTTATCAGAACGCGTTGAGAACGTACGCAAACGCGCGGCGAGGATTTTGGATCGGCCACGTTGTTTTCTGATGGAATGGGTAGATCCGCCGTTTTGTTCCGGTCATTGGGGACCGGAATTGGTCGAGATCGCTGGTGGCCATGATCCGTTAGGCCGAAAACATCAGCCGTCAGCGCAAATCGAGTGGCAGCAAGTGTTAAATGCGCGTCCAGAGATTATCGTAATGGCGCTTTGCGGATACGATATCGATCGAGCGCGACGCGATCACGAATTGCTCAGGCGATTTCCCTGTTTCGATTCGCTTCCCGCTGCGGCTAGCGGCAAGGTGTACGTCGTAAATGCCAGTGCATATTTCGCCCGTCCCGGTGCTCGCATTGTGGACAGTCTGGAAATTCTCGCAGGAATTTTGCACCCCACGGAATTTCCTGAGTTCGCTTCGTTCGGGCCTGACGATCCGCGCGTAGTGCGAATTGGCTGAGCTATCCGATGGAAGCATTGCAGCGCGAAGAATCTGCATGAATCTGCGGAATCTGTAGATCAATTTCCAAGTATGCGAATCAGCGAAATGAATTGGATGATGGTGGAGGAATATCTTGGGCGCGACGATCGCGCAGTGCTGCCGATGGGCTGCACGGAGCAACACGCTTATTTAAGTTTGAGCACGGACAGCATTTTGGCGGAACGTTTAGCTCTCGAAGCGGCGGAGCCGTTAGGCGTTCCCGTATTTCCCGTCCTGGCCTATGGCATCACGCCGTATTTCCGTGCATTTCCCGGAACGATTACTCTTCGGGTAAAAACCTACATGGCGGTGGTGGGTGACATTCTCGATGCGATGGCAGAACAGGGGTTCAAACGCATTCTGATTGTCAACGGTCATGGTGGCAACACGCCCGTGCAAGGATTCATCGGCCAATGGATGGCAGATCATCCCGGGGTGCGGATCAAGTTCCACAATTGGTGGAACGCGCCGAAAGTCTGGGCACAAGTAGAGGCGATCGATCCCGTCGCTTCTCACGCGTCGTGGATGGAAAATTTTCTATGGACGCGTCTGGCAAAGGTCGAAGTTCCTTCGCATCAGAAGCCAATAAGCGACCCAGAGAAACTTCGCCGGCTCGATCCAAAATCAGTGCGGCAGCATCTTAAGGATGGAAACTACGGCGGGCTGTACCAACGAGACGACGAAGAAATGATGAAGATTTGGCAGGCAGGCGTGGAAGAAACGCGCGAATTGCTGAACGAAGACTGGGATTAAACCAAGCCATACCGTTAATAAAGTGCGCTCTGAAAAAGCGGCACCAGATCGCCGCACTCCCAAAGCGCTTTGCGCAAAATTTCCCGCACGCATAGATCTAATTTTGCGAAAGCTTTTGGACTGCGTGCGCGTCCTCGCGCCGCTTTGTATTCGCGGCCTAAAGTTCTAAGACGGTGGTAGTGCCCTAATTCCGTCAATTTAGGACACTACCAAGACAGTTGCTGGATCGGTTCTGTGCGATTCATATTTACAAGAAAGGAAATTCTATGGCTGAAGAATCCAGCGAACTTGAGGGACCTGATTTTGAAAAAGGCCATGAGACTGAAGACGTGCGCGATGGAGAAATGCTCTTGGGGCACGCGTTTGGCGAACCGGTTCTTGTGGCCAGACGCGGTGAAGAGCTTTTCGCCATCGGCGCGACGTGCACGCATTACGGCGGACCGCTGGCCAAAGGTCTGATTGTTGATTGCACCGTCCACTGCCCCTGGCATCATGCGCGTTTCGATTTGCGTACTGGGGAGGCGATTGCAGCGCCCGCCTTGAATGATGTCGCGTGTTACCAAATCGAGAAGCGCGGCGAGCGATTTTTCGTAACCGGCAAAATCGATAAGAAACCGGAGCGCAAACCAAAATCATCTCCGACTAGCGTCGTAATTATCGGGACTGGTGCCGCTGGCGGCGCCGCGGCTGAGATGTTGCGTCGCGAAGGTTACGATGGGCCGGTGACGTTGATCGGCGCAGATGAATCTCTGCCGTACGATCGGCCTAATCTTTCGAAAGATTATCTCGCCGGCAACGCGCCGGAAGAATGGATCCCGTTGCGACCGCCGGAATTCTATCGCGAACAGAAGATTGATGCATTCGCGAACACGACTGTTACAAGCATAGATCCGAAAGCCAAACAGGTCACGTTGTCCGATGGCCGATCGTTAGGCTACGGCGCGTTATTACTGGCGACCGGTGCTGACCCTGTCCACCTTACGATTCCGGGTGCTGATTTGCCGCACGTTTATTATCTGCGAACACTGGCTGACAGCCGGCGTATCATTGAAAATGCGAAGAACGCAAAACGCGCGGTCGTTATCGGTGCAAGCTTCATCGGGCTGGAAGTGGCGTGGTCGTTGCGCGAGCGCAAACTGGAAGTCGCGGTCGTCGGAAGAGATTCGGTGCCGCTCGGGAAAGTTCTGGGAACCGAAATGGGAAATCTGGTTCGCGAAACGCACGAAGCGCATGGTGTGAAATTTCACCTTGGTCGAACACCCGCAGCAATTCACGAAGGATATGTGCAGCTTGACGATGGAACGAAATTGGACTGCGATTTAGTCGTTGTTGGAATCGGTGTTCGCCCAAACACGCGTCTTGCGGAGCAAGCCGGCATCGCGACTGACAACGGTGTGTTGGTGAACGAATTTTTGGAAACGAACGTTCCTGGAATCTTTGCGGCGGGCGACATTGCGCGCTGGCCCCATCCGCGTGCGGGCCGGGTCCGTGTGGAACACTGGGTTGTGGCTCAGCGCCAGGGTCAGACGGCGGCTCGCAATATTCTCGGCGCACGCGAGCCTTTCACCACCACGCCATTCTTTTGGAGCAATCATTTCGATCTGCACATCCACTACGTCGGTCATGGCAGCGGCCGGGATGCCGCGAGTGTGCACGGTGATTTGAAAGCCAAAGAGGCCTCGGTGATCTTTCGGTCGAACGATAAATTCAGTGCTGTCGCGAGCGTCGGTCGTGACCGAGAGAACCTCAAAGCTGAAGTAGCGCTTGAGCGCGGCGAGGAATTCTGCCCATCATGATTTCACCGCGCGTGAACGCGATGGCTAACACTCCGCCGGGGCAGGCAGATGTTTTTCAATCGCCTCGATCAACTCGGGAATGCTGATCGGCTTCGCGACAAACGGATGTCCCTGGATATGAAGGCCGCTTTTTGCCTCACCATGCGTGACCAGCGCCGTTAGGAAAATTATCGGCGTGTCGCGCAATTCACAATCGGCTTCAATTTGCGTCGCCAATTCGCCTCCGTCTATTTTCGGCATGACGATGTCGAGCAAGATCACGTCCGGTTTAAAATTATGAGCCGTTTGATCGGCCTTGGTGGGATCGTTTTCCTCCAGTACAAGATACGGGCCGGATCTTTCCAGAAGGATTTTTACAAGGTGCGTGCTGTTCGCATCGTCATCGACAATCAGAATCCGTCGCCTTCTTTTGACTGTTGAGTCTGAGGTGGATTCCACTGGGGGCAAATCAGAGCCGGACGCCCGCGGGAGGAAATCTGCCTCGAATAATTTTTTCATCATTTGTCGCTGCGTGTGAACTTCCCGGAAGTCATCACGCGCTGAGCCAGGTAACAAACCACGCTCCCAGCAAGCCAAAAAGCACACCGAGCAGCGGGCTGGAAACGGCAAACCAGAACGGAATCACTTCCCTTAATGAAATCGCTTCCTCCTCTACATTTGCAGTATGACCAATCGTTTTCATACCGTCCAGCTTACTTTTCGGTTCGCCGGGTGTGATTGCGCGTGTGTCGGATTTTTTTGTCCCACTTCTGAGCCAATCACTGCTCCCTCTCCGGGGTGAGAACCAGTTTGTAACGGCGTTAGCCCGCAAATCGGCACACCGCCAGCGCCGTAGGCGCGAAATGCTTGTAGCGGTGCAGCAATGGCAGAACTCAGCTCCGTAGGGAGCAGCACATGTCGCTCCTACGGAGCTATTGCTTGTCTCGTTGACAATCCTATAAACATCGCACGCCTACGGTGCTGCTGGCCTTACACAACACTTACTTCCCAGTTACGGTTCTCCCAGCGTTGATCGCGTTTCCAAAAAATTGTAAACACAAACACAGAACCTTTTGGCCATTCGCCGGTTGGAAAATCTGCGAACCAAAGATTTAGTTGCTCCTGGGATAGCGTTTGCGACTCGTTAGTCCGCTGCCAATTATTCGTTGTCCATGTGATGTTGGCCTCTTCGGCGAGGATGATCCGTAAAATCTTGCCGTGCGACATGCGCCGCATTGGGTAATGAAGCGTCCAGATCTCAAAACGGTTCGGCACTGGATTTACCACGTATCGCTGGTATGCCGGATCGATTCGATGGAAGCAAACGCCGTCATGCCGGCTCCGGACCAGCGAAACGTACTCGGCGTGCGACCAGCAAAGCGGCATCGCGGCGCCCGTCGGACAACCGCGTTTCATTCTTGCGTGTGGCAAGTCGGGTCCATCCCAAATCTGTTCGGTGAGCATGCCCCCCTCGTTCGAAAAATCTTCGATCGTCGTGATGAACGATTTTGGATCGCGGCCAGCGGCGAGTTCGTAATGACCGCGTTCTCCCGTCAAGATCGGCCAACACCGGCCCACTCCAGTTCCGTCGTAAGCGCTCCCATCATCTTTTTGGCCGTAGCAGTCGTGATTGTAACGACGCCAACCGGGGCCTTGCGGCAGGTCGTGCTTGAGAACCCGATCGATTACTTTGATCGAGTCCAGCACTAGCGGATCGTCCGGCCGTCGGATGCCGTATCGTACCAGATGAAGGAAATCCCCTCCCACAATATTTCGCGCCGGATGCAGACCGCCACCGTTGGCGATCTGTATCATCTGTGTGTTTGGATCGGCATGCGGATCGGGTGTGTTTGGATCGGTGGGGTTAATGCGGATGTAATGGCGAGGAATTCCTGGCACCAATTCGCCCTCTGTCGTGACCATCCATTCTTCGAGGTGCGCTGCTAACCAGTCGGCGTATGCGAGAACGAATTCCGCGCCGTCAGTGTTGCCGGTTTCCATGGCCCAGTCTGCGACGCAGGCGAGCGCGGCTATCACCACCGCCAGGGTCGAAGGCGAATAGCCGGAATTTTCTTCCCATCGTTCCTGTGCTGTCACTGGGGCTCGCAAAATCAAACGGGCAGCTGCGCGCACAATCATTGCGCGCGGATCGAACAGGTCGAGCGCATGGTGTTTATGCAAACGCCAGGCCAGCAATATGGGGAAAGCAACTTGATCGAGCTGGTGCCCAGACCAGTAGGCGGTCCCGTCGATCCAACTGTTTTGCGGAAACGAGCCGTCCGGCCGCTGAATCGCCGCGAGCCAGATTAATGCGCGAAGCGGCGTTCCCGTTTGTCCTGTGGCAAGGAGCGCGCTTGCACTCTGCACCAGGTCGCGCGTCCAAACGAGATGATAACCGCCCAGATCCAGATCGCCTTTTGTCTCGCCCCAGGGAATGCTCATCGAGGCGACCATTGCGCCTTGGAAAACCTTGTCTTCATGCGCCAGCAATACGCACCGGCTCAGCCGATACACGCCGCCGTCATCGGAAGTGTCGCTGCTGAAATCGAACTCGGGATTGATCACTGCGCGTTGCCATTGACGAACATAGCCTTCGCACTTCTCGGCGAAGGGCTCGGCGAGCGATTGGAACAATTTGGTAGCGGCGCTCTGGTAACTTCGACCAAGCGCAACAGCGACTGTAAATTCCCCGCTCGTCGGCAGATCGATTTCGCCGGTCAACGCGATATTCCCGTTCGGAGCTGTTCGAAATTGCCAGTCCATTTGGAAATTGTGCATCAGATCCTGCCAGCCATCGCTGAAACCGACGTAACCGACCGAGCGCCGGGAGAACCCACTGCTGCATGTCACAAGCAGATGAACGCCGTCGCGCTGTGCGTGCATCAGTTTGTAATCACCGATTTCAGAACACGACCCGGAGTTGTCGGCGCCATAACCGTTCAGGTGCGGCGCCAGCAATGCGTACAGGCGCAACTTGCCCCGCAACAATTCGTCGAACACCTCGAGTCTTGTATGGACGAGTAGGACGGACCGGTGCGGATCCGTGAGCACATCTTTCACCAGACGATAGCGGCCGTTCGGTTCCGAATTGGTCAGGCGATAAAACAGACAATCGCGCTCCGGATATTCAATCTCATGATTCAGGTCGCGTTTTTCTTCATGGCAAAAAGTTTTGCCGTCGCTGATCAGAAACTGAAAGTCGCGCGTGTTGGGTTTATCGACGTGCGAATAATAAAGTTCATTCACGATCCCGTGACTCAGCGTGAACCAGACGCGGCAACTCGTGTGATAGGCCGTCCCAACGCCTTCTTTCGCGCTCGACGTCCACCGTGGTTCTATCCCCGGCGCGCCAAACGCCACGGAACTCTCAGGCGAACTCATCCCTAAGCGTTAGACGAATCGCATACGAACGGCAAGATCGGCACCGTATTCAACGGCAGATTGCACGGATGACACGAATGTTCGAAGAACTTGGACATTCGTTGTAGGGCGTCTGTGTCAGACGCCAATTGATTGGTTACAATCACACCTGTCGTCCAAAAATCTGTGCCTAATACGACACTGTTTCCAGCGCTCGACCAAGCCCGCGCGTACCGCATTCTCGCGATTGTAGTTCCATTTTTCGCCAATAGATTCCCAGGTCCGAAAGAGGCGAAAGAAATGTTTCCTTCAGCCCAGTAACACGTGTAAGTCAAGACAGGCAATCCGTTTACGCGGATTGACGTCGTCACTACGGGAGTTTTAGCTGAAAAGAGGGGAGTTTCCCTAGAACAAAAGGTTAAAAGGATTCTCCTTTACAAGCTGTCAACCCCCAAACGATTCTCCGCGCTTTATTTACAAACGCGGATGCTCGAATTAGACCCCCAATTCCTTCGAATTTTTGTCGAAGCCGAATCTTTTTTCGCGAACTTCGCCCCGCATTTCTCGGATAAGGATGTGAGAGATAGAACCTCACTCCAAATCCGAAAATCCCCAGATAAAATTTCCCCGGGCGACCGCTGTTTTCGGCCCGCTCGCATCACCAACACACGTCATGGATGACCAAGGGAATGGTCTCCCCAGACAACAATCAAACGAACAAACAAAAGCAGTTAGTAACAACGAAATGAAAAAATCATTCATCATATCAACATTGGTGCTCTGCGCAGCGAGCCTCACATCGTGGGCAGACAATGGAACTTGGACCGCGTATCCAGGCCAGGCGGCCACTTATGGAGCCGCAATCCAGCAGCCGATCAACGCCGATGGCTCCAGCAACTTCAAGGCGAATAATAGGGTTGTGATCCCCGTCAAGTTTGCCCTGTCCCAGGGACTCGGTTCATTCGTGTTCGAGTCGATCGGCTCTGACAATGACACCGACAACGACTTCTCGTTCGTGAGCTTTACGCCGAACACGCCGGTGACGTTCAACGACATCACGGAACTATCAGCCGTCTATGCATTCACACAGGGTAACTGCCATGGCGGGTCGCTCCGGTGGAGTGTCCGCACCAGCGCGAGTCAAAGTCTCTTCATCTACTACGGTGATTATCCAAACTTCACAGATTGCACGACGACCAGTCAAAGCGGTACGAATCTGATCGGTCTAGCAGATCTACGATACGATACCTCGCAGTACGCAGGAGGGACATTCTACGACACCTACGCGCACGCCAGGGCCCTCATGGGGAGCTCTCCAATCATCCGCGCATCACTGGTCCTCGACAGCGGATGGGGCGGTGACCAGCGCGTCAACCTGACGAGCGCGACGGTCAGCACGGCGGCATTCTCCGACACGTTTACGCCGCAACCGGCATCCTCGCCGACTCCCGTTTGCCCGACAGCCGACGCCACTATCGGCGTTATAAAGACAGGCACGTCGCCTTCCGGAATCGTGAACGAGCCTCAGACGATCCAGCCCCAGGACAATGACGGCATGTTCCGAATCGTTGATTGCAAGTACATGTACAATTTGGCTACGAGTTCTCTAATGGGTACGGGAACTTACGAGGTGTGGGCCACCATCGATGGCACGACATTCTTCGTCGCACGGTTCAACCTGAAGTAGCGAAAAGATCCGAATCAGCATCAAATGCTGGGGAGAAATAACGTTTAACCGGTTTTCCCCGGCCGGTTAATTGATGAGCAAGCGCCGAGGAGGTGAAATCCTCCCGGCGCTTTTTCCTTTAGGGTCGAACCAGGGATTGAGAAAGAGTTCGCGAAGGCGGGTCACCTTCGCCAGTCCCCGGTCCGGGTGCGCTCCCCGGCGTATCCGTGTCGTCCGTGGTTTTTCCGAATCCGATTGTAACGATTCGACTGTGTAACGATTTAACGACGGCGACGCCATTCGTGTCCATTCGTAGTTGCCTGGAAATTCTGGTTATTCTGTCAGCTTGATTCAGTCCCTCACGCAGATTAAGCGTGGCTCTGGCATATGACTCGAACGAGCAAGAGTGAAGTGTTGCGCGCGCACTGCGCGGCCATCGCGGAGGAAGAAGCGGCGCTGCGTGAAGGCGGCGGCAAGGCCGGTCACGAGCGCCAGCGCAAGATGGGTCGCCTGTCTGTCCGCGAGCGGTTGCGTCATTTGCTCGACAAGGATTCGCCGTTTTTCGAGATCGAGCTCTGGGCCGCGTACAAGATGTACGACCAATGGGGAAAGATTCCCGCAGCAGGAGTCGTGACCGGCATCGGCAATGTCGAGGGCGTTCCGTGCATGATCGTTGCCAACGACGCAACCGTGAAAGCCGGCGCGTTTTTTCCGGCCACGACCAAGAAAGTAATTCGCGCGCAACGGATCGCGTTCGAATGCGCGCTCCCGCTCGTTTACCTCGTCGATTCGGCGGGCGTGTTTCTGCCGATGCAAGATGAAATTTTTCCCGATGAAGATGATTTCGGACGGATCTTTCGCAATAACTCGGTGATTTCAGCAGCGGGCGTCGCGCAGTTTGCGGCGATCATGGGCAACTGCGTAGCCGGCGGCGCGTATCTGCCGGTGTTGTGCGACAAAATTTTGATGACCAAGGGGAGCGGGCTTTATCTCGCAGGGCCTTCGTTGGTGAAAGCCGCGATTGGCCAGATCGTCGATGCGGAAGAACTGGGCGGCGCGAAAATGCATTCGGAGATCAGCGGGACGGTGGACTTTTTCGAAAAGGACGATCCGTCGTGTCTCAAAAGGCTGCGGTCGTTGGTGGCATTGCTGCCTGAGGCTAATTCGAGCGGCGCGCACGGAGTGCACGCCCTACCAAAAACATCGAAGCCCGCGAAAAATCCGGACAGCGTTTACGATCTGATCAGTTTCGATGGGAAAACTTATGATGTGCGCGACCTGCTGGCCACGGTCGTCGACGAAAATTCACTCGATGAATACAAGGCTGATTACGGCAAAACGCTCGTGACTGCATATGCGCGAATCAATGGCCGGCCCGCGGGAATTGTTGCCAACCAACGCGTGCAGGTCAGGACGAAAAAAGAAGGCATCCAAATGGGCGGCGTCATTTATTCAGACAGCGCGGACAAAGCAGCGCGCTTCATCATGGACTGTAACCAGACGAATTTGCCGATCATTTTTTTCCAGGACGTCAGCGGGTTTATGGTCGGTCGCGATGCGGAAGAGAGCGGGATCATTCGCAGCGGCGCCAAGCTGGTGAACGCGGTGAGCAATTCCGTTGTGCCGAAGATCACCGTGATTGTTGGGGGATCGTTTGGCGCCGGCAATTACGCCATGTGCGGCAAGGCATATGATCCACGATTTATTGTTGCCTGGCCGAATGCGCGCTATGCGGTGATGGGCGCCGCGCAAGCATCGGACACCGTGTTCTCGATTCTCGCCAAGGCGCAGGAGCGCGGCGACAAAAAAGCGTCGCCTGAGGAACTGGAAGAACTTCGCGCGAAGGTGAAGCAAAGTTACGAAGAACAAACCGATATTCGGTACGGTGCCGCTCGCGGCTGGGTAGACGCTATCATTCAACCGCACGTAACACGCGACGTGCTGATTCGCCTTCTGGATTACGTGTCACGTCCGATGCCGAAAACGCATTTTCATACCGGAGTCATTCAAACTTAGTTCGTCATGCGTTATTCGGATTTCGTCATTCACACATGCCTGTCATTTTAGTTGAAAAGGAATCGCCGCAGATAAGCGTCGTCACTCTCAACCGGCCTGAGCGCCGGAACGCGCTTACTCTGGAGCTGTTAACCGAACTCTGTGCGGCCATTAACGCCGCATCCGGGCAACCGGAGCAGCGCATTTTAATTTTGCGAGGAGCAGGCGCGGCGTTTTGCACCGGCTTGGATTTGAAGGAAGCGGCCGATCAAACGAAAGCGCATGCGACTGCCGAAATGGTGGCGACCACTCTGGTTACGATCAGCCAAACGCGCCTCGTCACGATTGCGGCAGTGCACGGGGCGGCGGTCGCTGGCGGCGCAGGGATAATGTCGGCGTGCGATTTTGTAGTCGCCGCGGAGAGAACGAAAATCGGATATCCCGAGGTGCGCCGCGGGCTCGTTGCCGGATTGGTTATGACATTTCTGCGCCGGCAAGTCGGCGAACGAAACATGCGCGAACTGTTGTATAGCGCGGAGCTAATCGACGCCGCGCGTGCGAAAGAAATCGGCCTGGTGAATCGAGTCGTCGCTCCGGGAGACGTAATGAATGAAGCGCAAAAATTTGCCGCGTCGGTTCTGCAAGGTGCCCCGAGCGCGCTGGCGCAAACCAAACGGCTGGTAGAGGAGCTCTGGTGGCATTCCGTAAAGGGAGACGTCGATCTCGCGCTGAAATATCATATGCAGGCGCGTGAATCAGACGAAGCGCGCGAAGGCATCGCTGCCTTTAACGAAAAGCGCAAGCCAGGCTGGGCGAAATCGTAGCGCGGGCGTAAGGCGCAGAGGGTGGAACCGATTGCCCTCAATCGGTTGGCATTGGCGGCCCAGCCAACGTGTTGAGGACAACACGTTCGACCTTGTTGTTCTGTGAGCGGCGCAACAGAAGCCGCATCACAAAATTCTTATGCCGCCTGCGGTGCCGTTCTCGGCGCCGGACTCCCAGCAGCGGGTCCTTGATATTGCGCGCTGCCGAAGCCGAGAATCGGGAAGAAAATGATTCCCAAAAGGGCGAGGCCGATTCCGAAGCCCACGCCTTTTCCGAAGCTTTTCGCCAAATCGATGCAGAGAATTATGCAGATAATAAAATTCACGAACGGGATAAGCATCAAAATGATCCACCACCATGGCCGGCCGACGATCTTGCACCAAATGTAAATGTTATAGATTGGGATGATAGAGGCCCAACCGGGTTGGCCGGCTTTGGTAAACACTTTCCACATCGCCACGATCAGGAACAGCGCGATGAGCAGTCCGATAATTATCGCGATTGGGCTTGGCGGCTGACCCTCAGTGGTGTACTCGACCTGTCCGAGTAAGCGTGTGGGAATGAGCAGAACGGTTTGCGTAACTTCGATGAGTGAGTTCATAACGGTGAAGAGTTACGCGACGGTTTAAAAAATTGTTGCTGAGGCGGCAAGCAAAATCTTTTGAAGATGTTGCGGCCGTTTAGTTTTGATCGAATTCATCGGGGTCGCTTTCTGGTTGGATTGCCCCTTCAGGGCGGATTTATTTCCGCACTCGCTTCCGAGGGTGTTGGCCTCGGCTAAGATGGTTCGGGCTCTTGGCCTGATAATGTGATCTCAAGCTAACTGACGCCCCTACGTTGACTCTGACGTTGTCGTAATCCGCAGCTGCCGATGGCGCATACCTCCGGACGACACCGCACTACTGATGAATCTTCTTTTTCTTTTTGTGCTTACCCTGCTTCTTTTTCTTCGCGGGCGTGCTGGTTGGTGTTGGTGACGGCGTACCAGAAAACTCTGGTGTCGGCGATGGTCGCACCCGTGGCTGAGCTAACATGCCCTGATGAGTCGCTTTCTGTTTTTGCAAGGCCACTTTGAGTTCCGGAGTCGTGGCTAAAGCAGACATTCGCTGATAATAGATCTCGTAGTAACTGTTGAGCCGTTTTCGCTTTTCCAAATCCGTCCGGGCGGCTTGCGCGTATTTCTTGGCCGCCTGCACGTCTGGATCATTTACAGTGCGATTCTTTAATTGCCGCCATAACGCATGCACCTGCAATTCATCGGCGGCTTTGCCAAGTGACTTCGGCTTAAAACTCTCGTCGAGCTGTTTCAGCTCCGGCAACTCAGGCCCGTTTGGCGGCGGCGTGGGGCTGGCTTCTTCTTCCTCTGGAAACAGATCCACTGACGGCGGTGCGGCTTCCTGTCCGTGCATTACCAGCGCCACGATCAGCAGTGCGCTCAAAAGGATTAGCCCGTATGTTTTCATCCCCGTTTTCGGTGGAATGTAGCCGAATTTCCCGATGCGGGAAGGCGTTACCCGTGGTAAAGAACCCCGCGACATTTCGGGGCGTAGCTTAGCTTGGTAGAGCGCGTGGTTTGGGACCACGAGGTCGGAGGTTCAAATCCTCTCGCCCCGATTGCTAAGATAAAATCGCCTTCGTACGCGGATAGCGACAACAATTACGACAACACGTCCAGAGATGTTCGTGCGGGCGAAGTGCATTTACGAAGTCCGTCCCCGCAAAGACAAGCGCGGCGCCGAATGTTCTAACAGTTCCATAAGGCGCGCTTCGTAAGAATCACAGATGGGAGACTCCCCATCTGGTTGGATCCAGTCGGGATGTTGGAGCCGTAGATCGTCGTGAATCTGTTTCCGAAGCTCGGCGTAGGTGTGGATTCCGTGCGGCGAGACCGTTGGCGCGGTAAGAGATTCTTGGCTGGCGCGGGACGATTTGGCTAGTCTGCCTGCTCGAAATTTCTCTTTGGTTCTGAGACTGACGAATTTCATAACCGCCTTTCTTTTTGAGGTTTGACAATGTTGCCGACAGTTTCGCTTATGAGACTTTAGTCCTAGGCCATTAGAGGGAAATTGAAGCCCGTTTATGGACGTGCACCTTTACGAAGTCCTTCCGCATGCTCCCAGTCGTTCAAGGTAAAGCTTGGCGAGACGCACGAGCAAAAAGGCGATTTCAAAGAGTGGTGATCGCGGAGGTTGTTTGGACCAAACCAGGTGCAATTTGATCATTCTTTCGGCGACCGGAAATCGATACGACCAGCAGACTATCCAGCTTCGAATGGGGGAGTGGCGATGGAGATTGGAGTGGCATGATGCTCGTTACTCTTCCTCAAAGTGGATCTATTATCGATCTGGATAGCGTCTCATTTGTCATCAGGATCCAGAGTAAAAGTGGTGGCCGTGGAATCAGAATCGGTTTAGGCCATTCGGAACTGCAAATCATAACTCCCGACGATGCGCGGCGCTTTCTCGAGGAACTAAGAGAGTCAAAGCAGGTCAACGTGGAGAACCTTCTAAAGTGGATTCGACTGGCGCCGACGAGCATACGCTCCCCCGCAGAACCACGGCGACTGGCGCCAAGTCCGCAGCCAGAACCAGTCGAAAAGTGAACACCGAAACCAAAGCTGGGAAATGCATTCTCTCGGACGATGTCGAAATCGAAGGCTCGATTACGTTTCAAAAAGAGCTTCTTATCGACGGTAAAGTCCAAGGACAGATCATTTCTGATGGGGTGCTAACAATCGGGGAAAACGCGAAAATTCGTGGTGAGATCCAAACCAAATCCGTCACGGTGCATGGCAAAGTTCACGGCAACATCACGGCCGAGCGTTGCGAGTTAAAATCAAACTGCACGCTGGAAGGAGACTTAAAAGCTGCGCGTCTCATCATCGAAGAAGGCGCAACTTTCATCGGCGCATCACAAATATCGCCACACAAAACACACTCTTGAGATTGTCAGCGATTGTTTCCCAAAATGCTTTCGTAGCCATGGCCGCAATCCCCAGGCGTTTTTCGAAACGCCAGTCGAGTGAGAGATGCCTACGCGTTCAACGACGGAACTCTATTTAAATCAAGACACCGCGGCGGTTATTGACGAATCAAGGCGGTTGCGCGAGCTACTGAAGCTTAGAAGAGAGGAATTGCGGGCTGAACTGGAAGTGACCGAACGACTCCACAACCAGTATCCAAGGGCAGTCCGGGATCGGTTTAAGTAGTGGGGCTTATCGACTGCCCCTGCAAAGATGATCGAAAATCAATTAGCGGTTTTCAATACGCGCAAGCTCTAGCGCCCGTGCGTTGTAACTTTCAAGAAGCGGATCCCTCCGAGCTCCCTGGGATGCCCGCGAGCACTTGGGGAGCTCACCAGATTTCATGTTGGGCGTTGGACTCCCCATGTAGCTGTAATGATCAGGCTGTCACTCAGATTCGGCCAATGAAAGGTCGGCGCCGAGATATTTGGGATTCTGACCTCGGCCTTGCTATCCTCGCCGCGACCCAGTATCCGCCGCACACCCAGCGAGTCTTGGCCAACTACATGGGGGTTTCAAAAAAATTGGCGGATGAAAACTCTCGCTGGTGATCGGACTGTTCGGAGGTTCAAATCCTCTCGCCCAGATTTATTATTCTGGGACCGGTTGCCGCAGCGACCTCTGATTGGCGGCCCTCACCAGCCGCTCTTTTTGTTTCGTGTCCAAATTCTATCCCAAATTCGGCGCGAGCCGTTTTTCCACTGCGGATACGGCCTCGCTTCGCCGCGTCGCGTAATCCACGACTTGATCGCGTCCGATCTGCCCGACCCCGAAATATTTCGAATCGGGGTGCGAAAAATACAACCCGCTCACGCTGGCGCCGGGATGCATCGCGAACGATTCCGTCAACTTCATTCCTGTGTTGTTCTCTGCATCGAGTAAATCAAAGAGCGTTCGTTTCTCGGCGTGATCTGGACAGGCTGGATAACCGGCAGCCGGCCGGATACCGCGATATTTTTCGCGGATGAGATCAGCGTTCGACAGCTGTTCGTCGCGCCCAAATCCCCACGCGATGCGAGCTTGTTTATGCAGATACTCGGCAAACGCTTCAGCCAACCGGTCCGCTAAAGCTTTCGTCATGATCGCGCTGTAATCGTCGTTCTGGCGTTTGAAATCCTCCGCAACCTCGTCTGCGCCGTGGATAGAGACTGCAAATCCGCCGAGATAGTCTGCGAGTTGATGGTTGATAGTTGAGGGTTGAGAGCTAGTAGGCGCAATGTAATCCGCAAGGCAATGATTGAATTGGCCCCCTGGTTTTTGCATTTGCTGACGCAGAAAATAAAAGGTGGCGATCTTTTCAGTGCGCGCGTCATCAGCGTAGACACGAACGTCGTCACCTGCGGCGTTTGCGGGCCAAAAGGCGTAAACGCCGCGCGGAACTAGGAGATCTTTCGCTGCGATGCGCCCAAGAAGTTCCTGCGCATCATCGAAAAGTTCGCGCGCTTGTTTGCCGACCTTTGGATCATCGAAAATGGCCGGGTAACGTCCACGTAATTCCCACGCATGAAAAAAGGGCGACCAGTCGATATATTCGATAAGATCGCGCACCGCGATCGATATTTTTTCCCCTCCATGGACGCGCACTCCTAGAAACTCGGGTTTCGGCGGCACATAGCTGCTCCACTCGATCGGCGTTCGATTGGCGCGCGCCTGCTCAAGGGTCGGCAGTTTTTTGCCGTCCTTTTTTGCAGCGTGTTCCCGGCGTAAGCGCTCGTAATCTTCGCGTGTCTTTTTATCGAAGTCCGATTTCAGTTGCTCATTGAGTAACGCGTTCACCACGCCTACCGCGCGCGACGCGTCCAGCACGTGCACAGTGCTGGCATGATAATGCGGCGCGATTTTGACCGCGGTGTGTGCCCGGCTGGTCGTGGCGCCCCCGATCAGAAGCGGCAACCGAAATCCTTCTCGCTCCATTTCCTGCGCAACGTGAACCATTTCGTCCAGCGACGGCGTGATCAGACCGCTTAAGCCGATCGCATCCGCCTTTTTCTCGCGCGCTGTTTCCAGGATCTTCGCCGCGGGGACCATCACGCCGAGATCGATCACATCGTAGTTATTACACTGCAACACGACGCCCACGATGTTCTTGCCAATGTCGTGCACGTCGCCTTTGACAGTGGCCATGACAATCCGTCCCTGCGGTTTCGCACTGGCGGATTTTTCCGCTTCCATGAACGGCATCAGATACGCCACGGCTTTTTTCATCACCCGCGCGCTTTTCACCACCTGCGGTAGAAACATTTTCCCCGAACCGAACAAGTCTCCGACGACGCTCATTCCAGCCATCAGCGGACCTTCGATCACGTCGAGCGGCCGCCTGCATTTCTGGCGAGCCTCCTCAGTGTCGACGTCGATATGATCAACGATGCCTTTAACCAATGCGTGCTTCAGACGCTCTTCGACGGGCTGCTTTCGCCATGTTTCGTCGGCGACCGGCGCTTTGCCTTTCGCCTTTACGCGTTCCGCAAACTCGACCATGCGTTCGGTTGCGTCGTCGCGGCGATTCAACAGCACGTCTTCGACGCGTTCCCGCAGTTCGGGTTCGATTTCTTCGTAAACTGCCAGTTGCCCGGCGTTCACGATCGCCATGTCCAAGCCCGCACGAATTGCGTGGTAAAGAAAAGCGGCGTGCATCGCTTCGCGCACGGTGTTGTTGCCTCGAAACGAAAACGAAATATTGCTGACGCCGCCGCTCACGCGCGCACCTGGCAGGTTTTGTTTGATCCAGCGCGTCGCTTCAATGAAATCGACGGCGTAATTGCGGTGCTCGTCGAGACCTGTCGCGACTGTCAGAACATTTGGATCGAAAATGATATCGTTCGCTGGAAACTCTGCCCTTTGCGTCAACAGTTTGTAAGCGCGCGCGCAGATTTCGCTTTTGCGTTGCAAGGTGTCGGCCTGGCCTTTTTCATCGAACGCCATCACGATCGCGGCCGCGCCGTATCGCCTGATCAACTGCGCCTGTCGCAAAAATTCCTCTTCGCCGTTTTTCAGGCTGATGGAGTTCACGACCACTTTTCCTTGCACGCATTTGAGTCCCGCTTCGATGACGCTCCACTTCGAGCTGTCGATCATGATGGGGATGCGCGCGATTTCCGGTTCGCTGCCGATCAAATTCAGGAAGCGAACCATTGCCGCTTCCGAATCGATCATTCCTTCGTCCATGTTTACGTCGAGCAGGTTCGCGCCGCCCTGCACCTGCTGACGCGCGACAACCAGCGCGCCTTCGAAATCGCCGGCCAGGATTAGCTTCGAAAACTTTGGCGAACCAGTGATATTCGTCCGCTCGCCAATGACAGCGAAGCCAAATTCCGGCGTGATCTTTAGCGGCTCGAGGCCGGACAATTCCAAGGCGTTTGTATCAGACGCCATTTTCTTTTGGAACGGCGTCCGAAATAGACGCCCTACGGTTTCGGTCGCGTGGCTTGCAGTCGCGGACGGCGTTCGCGATTCTGCGGATGTGCTCGGGGGTAGTCCCGCAGCAGCCGCCCACAATATTCAGCCAGCCGTTTTCCACCCATGCCGCAAGTTTGGGTGCAAACGATTCTGGAGTTTCAGGAAACCCCGTCGGCGAAAGCGGATCGGGCAATCCCGCATTTGGATACGCGCCGACGTAAAACGGTGCGACCCGTGAAAGTTCTTCGATGAATGGTTCCATCTCCTCCGGACCGAGCGAACAATTCAAAGCAAAGATGAGCGGTCGCGCGTGTTCCATCGAGATGAGGAATGCTTCCACGGTTTGGCCGCTCAAATTCCGTCCGGATTTGTCGATCACAGTGCCCGAGACCATCAACGGCACGTTGTGTCCGGTTTCTGCCAGCGCGTCAGTGACTGCGAACAACGCAGCCTTGCCGTTGAGAGTGTCGAAGACGGTTTCGACGATGAGAAGATCGACGCCGCCTTCGAGCAGCGCTTTCGCTTGATCGAAGTAAGTTTGGCGAAGTTGATCGAACGAAACCGCGCGAAATGCCGGATCGTTTACGTCGGGTGAAATGGAGCCCGCGACAGGAAGCGGTCCCATTGATCCGCCGACAAATCGCTGCTGGCCGGTTTCATTCGCGGCCCGGTCCACGGCGCGGCGGGCGATCCGCGCGGCTTCAAAATTAATCTCATGTACGAGTCCCCTGAGACTGACATCGTCCACCACGCGCTGAAAGAATTCCTGATCTTTGCGGCCACTTGTGGGTTCGCCTTGAAACAGGAAATCGTGCGAGCCGATGGTTGTTCCGCTGAAGGTGTTGGTCTC
>Ga0207697_10000503_pt1 | contig 21999 bp, 24 predicted proteins | sample KBSSwiS5withPhiX_FD_184293 | JGI IMG/M metagenome (GOLD analysis project Ga0207697, IMG submission 184293) | Switchgrass rhizosphere microbial communities from Kellogg Biological Station, Michigan, USA, with PhiX - S5 (SPAdes) (version 2) | ecosystem: Host-associated > Plants > Roots >... | reverse complement strand
CCAGTACCGCTGCGAGATCGAACTTCACCGGTTCCTCCAGCTGGTCATAGGTGCAGGAACGCGGATCACGGTCCGGACGCCAGCGCAGGAACTGGGCTGTGTGCCGGAACCGTTCGCCCTCCATATGGTCATACTTCACTTCCACCACGCGCTCGGGCCGCAGCGGGGTGAAGGACAGGTCTTTGCCGCCGCTCCACCGGCTTCCCTCGGCCTTCCGGGGAGTGCGCGCCCCCTCCTCCTGCCGGGCCCAGGCCCAGGGGTGGTCGTCAAAACCGGTGACCAGTTCCTGCAGCTCGGCAAACAGCTCCGCGCGCCGGGCCATCGGGAAGGCTCCCACCACGCCGACGTTTGCCAGCACCCCGGCGTCGTCGTAGAGCCCCAGGAGCAGCGAGCCGATCCGGTCCGGACCGGAGGTGTGAACGCGGTATCCGGCGAGCACGCAGTCCGCCGTCCGTTCATGCTTGACCTTGACCATCGCGCGCTTGTCCGGCTGGTAGCTGCCCTCCAGCGTCTTGGCCACAATCCCGTCCAGTCCGGCGCCCTCGAACTGCCGGAACCAGCGCTGCGCCGTGTCCCGGTCGGAGGTCGCGGCGGTGAGGTGGACCGGCGCCGCGCTGGCTGCCAGTGCGCGCTCCAGCTGCCGGCGGCGCTCGGAGAAGGGTTTGCCCGTGAGATCCTCGTCGCCGAGGGCCAGCAGGTCGAACGCCACGAAGCGCGCCGGGGTCTGTTCCGCGAGCAGCTTCACCCGGCTGGCGGCCGGATGGATGCGCTGCTGGAGCGCGTCGAAGTCCAGCCGGTCCCCGGAGGCCGCCACCAGGATGATCTCGCCGTCCACCACGCAGCGTTCCGGCAGCTCCGACTTCAGCGCCTCGACAAGCTCGGGGAAATAGCGCGTCATCGGCTTGCCGTTCCGGCTGCCGATCTCCACCTCGTCGCCGTCACGGAAGATGATGGAGCGGAAACCGTCCCATTTCGGTTCAAAGAGCCAGCCCGTTCCGGCGTCCGGCGACGGCAGGGCGGGGAGTGCTTTGGCCAGCATGGGCGCAATGGGAGGCATCAACGGCAGGTGCATAGCGCCCATTCTTGCGCCGCGGACCCGGGACCGCCACCCCCACGCTGTGGGTCTTCGCGAGGGGCTCCTCAGCTGGGGGCTCCTCGACACGGCCCGGCCCCGGCGGTAAACATGGGTGATGGCTACCATTGGGTTCCACGCCTCGCATGAGCAGATCAGCCCCCGCCGCCTCCTGCAGGACGTTCAACTGGCCGAGCAGGCAGGCTTCGATGCCGCCATGTGCTCGGACCATATTGAGCCGTGGTCCGCCCGCCAGGGCCACTCCGGGTTCGCCTGGTCCTGGCTCGGGGCCGCGCTGGCTACCACCGGTCTGCGCTTCGGGGTGGTGACGGCGCCCGGGCAGCGGTACCACCCGGCGATCATCGCGCACGCCTCAGCCACCCTGGCGGACATGTTTCCCGGCCGCTTCTGGATGGCCCCGGGCAGCGGCGAGTACATGAACGAGCACATCACCGGCCAGGCCTGGCCGCCGAAGGAAACGCGTCAGCGCCGGCTGGAGGAATGCGTAGACATCATCCGCAGGCTTCACGCCGGCGACGTGGTCACGCACCACGGCCTCGTCACGGTGGAGCAAACCCGGATCTGGGACGTTCCGGAGACCAAGCCGCCGCTCATTGCCCCGGCGGTGAGCGTGGAAACAGCGCGCCGGGCAGCTGCCTGGGCCGACGGACTCGTCACGGTCAACCAGCCGCCGGGAAAGCTGAAGGACATGCTGGCGGCCTACCGGGACGCCGGTGGCCGCGGGCCGGCTGCCCTCCAGGTCCACCTGTCCTGGGCGCCGACAGAGGCAGAGGCCGTCGCGATCGCCGAGGACCAGTGGCGCACCAACGTCTTTGCGCCGCCGATTCCCTGGGACCTGCCCACGGCGGCCCATTTCGACGGCGTCAGCGCCGGCGTCCAGGAGGACCAGGTGCGGGCGGCCGTCAACGTCTCCGCCGATGCCGGGCGGCACGCCCAATGGCTGGCCTCCTATCTGGACCTCGGATTCGATGAGCTGTACCTGCACTTTGTCGGTCAGGACCAGGCGCCCTTTATCGATGCCTTCGCCGAACACGTCCTCCCCCAGCTCCGCCCGGCGGCGGGACTGGCTTCGTTCGGAACGGACGGTGCGCTGTGAGAATCGCCGAGACCTCGGACCTCTGGTGGAAGAACGCGGTGATTTACTGCCTGGATCCGGAGACGTTCTTCGACGGCGACGGCGACGGCACCGGAGATTTCGGCGGACTGATCCAACGGGTGGACTATCTTGCGGCGCTCGGCATCACGTGCATCTGGCTCATGCCCTTCTACCCTTCCCCGGACCGCGACGACGGCTATGACGTCACCGACATGTACGGCGTGGATCCCCGGCTCGGAAGCCTGGGGGACCTGGTGGAATTCATCCGCACCGCCAACGACCGCGGCATCCGGGTGATCGCGGACTTTGTCATCAACCACACCTCCGACCGGCACCCGTGGTTCGTCCAGGCGCGCAAGTCCGTGGACAACCCCTACCGCGACTACTACGTCTGGCGGAAGGACACGCCGCCAGACACCTCGGACCAGGTGGTGTTTCCCGGCGAGGAAACGTCCATCTGGACCCAGGACAAGGCCACCGGTGAGTGGTATCTGCACATGTTCGCCAAACACCAGCCGGACCTGAACGTGATGAATGCCAAGGTGCGGGACGAGATTGCGAAGTCGATGGGATTCTGGCTTCAGCTGGGCCTGGACGGGTTCCGGCTGGACGCGGTGCCCTTCTTCCTGGAGCTGATCGGCGAGCCCAAGGATAAAGCCGCGAAAATCGACCCGCACCAGTACCTGAGCGCCCTGCGCAGCTTCCTCAACCGCCGCCATGGCAGTGCGGTGTTGCTGGGCGAGGTCAACCTTCCATACAAAGAGCAGCTGAAGTACTTCGGCGGCCCGGCCGGCAACGAGCTGAACATGCAGTTTGATTTCCTCTCAATGCAGAACATGTACCTTTCACTGGCCCGACAGGACGCCCGGCCGCTGGCCCGGACGCTCGGCAGCCGCCCGAAGATCAATCCCGACAACCAATGGGCCATGTTCGTCCGGAACCACGATGAACTCACCCTGGACAAGCTCAGCGATGCCGAACGCGAGGAGGTCTTCGCGGCCTTCGGCCCGGATCCCGATATGCAGATGTACGGCCGCGGACTGCGGCGGCGGCTGCCCACCATGCTCGGCGGCGACCCGGCCAGGATCCGCATGGTGTACTCCCTGATGTTCTCGCTGCCGGGCACCCCGGTGCTCTTCTACGGCGAAGAGATCGGTATGGGCGAAGACCTGCGCGCGAAGGGCCGCTCGGCCGTCCGCTCCCCCATGCAGTGGGACCACACCGAAAATGGCGGCTTCTCGACCGCGACTCCGGGGGACCTCGTCGCCCAGCCCGTGGACGGACCGTTCGGGCCGGCGCGCATCAACGCCGCGGCCGCGAAACGGGATCCCGATTCGCTGTGGAACTTCATCGCGACGCTGATCCAGCGGTACCGGGAATGTCCCGAGCTCGGCTGGGGCAGGTTTGCCCTCATCAAGCAGGCCTCACCGGCGGTGTTGCTGCACCGCTGCACGTGGGACGGCTCCACGGTGGTGGTCGCCCACAATTTTGGCGCCGAGCCAGCGTCTGTGACGGCCTCGGTGGTCCCGCCGGAGGGCGAGGAAGGCGGCCCGGGGGGTCAGGACGGGAAGGACGCAGCGGGGCGGTCCTACGCCGGGGCCATGCTCCGGGATCTGCTCGGCGGCGAGGACATCCCGCTCTCCGACGACGGCGCCTTCGAAGTCCCGCTGGACCGCTACGGGTACCGGTGGTTCCGGGTCGAGCGCCCGGGCGAACGCCAGCTTCCCTGAGGGCGCCCGCAGCCCTGATGGTGGCCGGTATCCGTTGCGCCCCCGAAATCTAACCGGCCCCTTACCGTGCCGAAACGCGGACGCAACATTGGCGCAGGAGACTGGAAGTGCCGGCAAGAGCAGGCACCGACTCCAGTCCAGGAGGCCCCGCCATGTTGAAGGAAGCGAAAGCCCATGTAACCCGCGTCCGCGCGCTCGACCAGCTGCACCGCGGCGATGAGATCGAGGCCCGCCTGCGGGTGGGCCCGAACTACGATGACGTCGTGATCCGCCGCGGCAGCGTTCAGGAAACGGCCCCCGGAATCGGCGTCGTCTGGATCATGGACCGCCACACCGGCATGCGCAAGGCCATCAACGCCGACGAATGCAGCGTCTGGCGGGTCGCCTGAGGCGTCAGCCTCCGGCCACCGACTGGATGATGAGGACTTCCTGGCCCGGCGCCACGGCAGTCACCAGACCCTGCAGCCGCCGGATTTCATTCCCGTTGACGTATATATTCACGTAACGGCGAATACTTCCGGTCTCGTCCCGCAACCGCCGCGACAGCGCCGGATAGCCCCCGGTCACCGTATCCAGCACCCACTCCACCGTCACCGCTGCCTCGGCGGGCGCAGTCAGGATGGACTGCCCGCCGGCGAGCGGTTGGAGGACGCTGGGCAGGACCACGCTGATCGCCGAGTCTGCCGGCAAGGCGCCGCCGCTGTTCATGCGCTTTTTACCCCTTCACGCCTGCGCCGGGAGCAGGGCAGTGGAGACCACGGCTGCCCGCACGCACAGCACGTCCGGCAGGTGCGAGGCGACCTCGGTAAAGTGTTCTCCCTCGTCAGCGCTGGCGTAGACACTGCCGCCGCGCGTCCCGAAGTAGACGCCCGCAGGCTCCGCGCCGTCGACGCTGGCAGCATCACGGAGCACGGCGTTGTACTCGGCTTCCGGCAGCCCGGCATCGAGCCGTTTCCAGCTGGCGCCGGCGTCATCGGTCCGGTGCACGGCCAGCTTCCCGTCCGGCGGGATACGTTCGCCGTCAGCCTTCAGCGGGACCACCCAGGCGGTACCGGCCCGGCGCGGATGCGTCAGCATCACAAAACCGAAGTCCGCCGGCAGCCCTTCGGCGATCGACTCCCACGATTCGGCGTCGTCGTCGCTGCGGTACACGCCGTGATGGTTTTGCGCGTAGAGGCGGCCGTCGACGGCGGCGTCGGCCGCGATCTTGTGGACGCACTGGCCGAATTCCGGGTTGGGATCCGGCATGAAGTACGCGGAAATTCCCTTGTTGCGCGGCTCCCAGGAGGCGCCGCCGTCGAGCGAGCGGTAGACCCCTCCGGTGCTCATGGCGACGTGGACTTTCTCGCCCGTGGGGTCGACGACGATTGAGTGCGCCGCAGCGCCGCCATAGCCTGCGCCCCATTCGCTGCGGTGCGGATGGTCCCAGAGGCCGCGGTTGAGCTCGAAGTGCTCGCCGCCGTCGGTGGATTTCCAGACCGAGATCGGTTCGCAGCCCGCCCACACGACGCCCGGGCGGGAGTCGGCGTCGGGATAGATCTGCCAGATCCGTTCCAAGGCGGCGTCGGTGCCGTCCGGGAACGTGATGGCGCCGTTTTCGGGTTCGGTCCAGGATCCGCCGAGATCATCTGAGTGGAAAACCGTGGGACCCCAGTGCTCGGAGCGGACCCCCACCAGGATCCGGGTCCTGTCATCGCGGGTATCGATGGCGATGCTGGGCACCTCACTCATCAGAAAATGCGGGCCGGACAGCGACCAGTCCTTCCGGTCCTGGCTGGTCGCCAGCCAAAGGCCTTTCTTGGTCCCGATCGCCAGGACGTAACTCTCTGCAGTAGCCATGGGGTCCATGCAACCATCCCCGCCGGAAGGCCGCAACGGTTTTCTCCCGGCGCCCGCCGGCCTGCGCTGCCGCGCCGGTGGCATCTTTCAGTCGACGAACTCCGACTGCGTCTCGATAAAGTCCCAGTCCGCGGCAGTCAATACGGCCGCGCCGGCGGCGGACGGTTCAGCCGGACCGGGCCCGCCGGCATCCGCGATTCCCCGCTGCACGGCCTCGGGCAGTTCGATGGTCCGCAGGTTTTCCCGAAGCCATTCCTTGCTCGCCAAATCCAGATCCAACCACCACATGTAGATCTCCACGGCGGCCACCTCCTCCTGTGTTCTTCAACCGTAGGCCCCACCCCCGGGCTGTTCAAGGGAGGCTGCGGCAAACGGCGCCCGCACCGCCCCGGGCCGGCAGACGGGAAGTAAGCCCCTGTTCAGGGCCGCACCCCGGCGCCAGAATGAAGTATGCCTGACGAATCCGCCCACGGCCCGGCGCCCCTCGTGGTGGGTGTGGTTCCGGGACAGCATCCGGAAGTGCTGCAGACGGCGGCATTCCTTGCGAAGTCCCTCGCCGCGCCCTTGATCTGCGCCTATGTGGACGAGGCCAGCTACCTCGTGGAGTGGGATCCGGCGCGGTCCGCGCACCGCCTGTCCCTGCACCCGGACGCGGACGACGCCCGGATCCGGGCCACCGCCCAGGAGCTGCGTTCTGTGGTTGAGGCACTCTGCGTTCCCCTGGGAATCGACTGGACGCTGCGCACCCTGGCCGGGGATCCCGCCCGGGCGATCGGCAGGCTGGCCGCGGACACCGACGCATCCATGATCGTGGTGGGGACCCCCGAACGCGGCATCGGCCACCGCATCTCCGCCGCGCTGAACGGCTCCGTGGCGGCATGGCTCAGCCACCATCAGGAACGTCCGATCCTGATCGTTCCGGCCGTCGCTCCGGCCGGAAGAAAGTAAAGCGAAAGTACTTATTCAGAGCGCTGGTGTTACCCCACTACCGGCGAGTAAGCTCGATCTGTAGGCCGGAGGAACGGCCTACCCCAAAGCTGCTCCGGAGTGCGTATCCCCCAATAACGCACTCCGGAGCTCTTTGTTTTGCGCAAACATTCCACATGCTGCGCTGGCCGGGCCGCGGGCTTGAAACATACCCCCAGGGGGTATATGTTGAGGGCATGAGCGAGTCAGAAGTCCCCGGCACGGCGCGTCTGGACACTGTTCCCCTTGACGCCCCGCCCCCTGAACACGGCTACACGTCCAACAAGGACGCCTACCTTCGCCGTCTCAAGCGGATCGAAGGGCAGGTCCGCGGCATCGCCCGGATGGTTGACGAGGACAAATACTGCATCGATATCCTCACCCAGGTCGCCGCCGTCACCAAGGCCCTGCATGCCGTGAGCCTCGGGCTCGTCGAAGAGCACATCGGCCACTGCGTTGTCGGCGCCGCCGCCGAGCCGGATCCGGAGCTTCGGGCGGAGGCCATCGATGTCAAAGTCAAGGAGGCCACCGATGCCATCGGACGCCTGCTCCGCTAGTACCCGTACCACCCACCACACCACCGGGCACGGGAAACACACCCGGCCCAGCGACAAGGAGCATCCCATGGCCCCCGTTTCCACCACCGTCAACGTTTCCGGCATGACCTGCGGCCACTGCGTGTCCTCTGTCAGCGAAGAACTTGAGGCGCTCTCCGGCGTCGAAAAGATCGACGTCGACCTCAACGCCGGCGGCATCTCCACCGTCACGATCACCTCCAACGAAGCACTGTCCTCCTCCGAAATCGGCGAGGCAATCGCCGAAGCCGGCTACCTCGTGGTCGCCAGCGAAGCCTGAGTGACAACCGCGCCGGGCGGGCGCAGACACCGGAACGGCAGAAAACCGATCGAGCGGGAAAAGAAGGGCGCCGTGAGCAGCGAGCAGTTGTTGGACCAGGCCGGGAGCCGTGTCATTGACCTCGATATCGAGGGCATGACGTGCGCCTCCTGCGTCAACCGGGTCGAGCGCAGGCTCGGAAAGCTCGACGGCGTCGAGGCCAGCGTCAACCTGCCCCTCGAGTCCGCCCGGGTCAGCGTCCCGGCGGACATCACCGACGACCAGATCACCGCCATTGTCGCGGCCGCGGGCTACAAGGCCACGGTCCGGTCCGCCAGGTACCCGGGCACGCCGGCGGAGGACGCAGGACTCCCGGCCGGCACCGAATTTCCGGCCGGCACAGCCGCACCCTCGCTTCGCCCGCGGCTGGTTGTGGCGGCCGTACTCACCGTCCCGGTCTTCGCGATCTCGATGATCCCGGCATTCCAGTTCCCGAACTGGGGCTGGGTGGCCGCGATCCTGGCCCTGCCGGTGGTTGCCTGGGCGGCGTGGCCGTTCCACCGCGCCGCGGCCATCAACGCGCGGCATCTGGCCTCGACCATGGACACCCTCGTATCCATCGGCGTGATTGCCGCCTACTCGTTCTCGGTTGGGCAACTCCTTGCCGACCCGGGCATGACCGAACATCCCGCAGCGGAGGGCATGGGCTCCGGCGGCCTGTACTTCGAGGTCGCATCCGTGGTCACCACGTTCCTGCTGCTCGGCCGCTACCTCGAGGCCAACGCCAAACGGAAGGCGGGCGACGCCCTCAAGGCCCTCCTGGACCTGGGGGCAAAAGACGCTACTGTCCTGCGCGGCGGCACCGAGCACAAGATCCCGGCCGACCAACTGGCCCTCGGAGACGTGATCATGGTCCGCCCCGGCGAGAAAATCGCCGCCGACGGCGTCGTCATCGACGGTACCTCTGCGGTGGACGCCTCCCTCGTGACGGGCGAATCCGTGCCCGTGGAAGTCGGCCCGGACAGCCAGGTCACCGGGGCCACCATCAATACCTCAGGCCGGCTCCTGGTCCGCGCCACCCGCGTCGGGTCCGAGACCACCCTGGCCCAGATGGGCAGGCTCGTCTCCGCGGCGCAGACCGGAAAAGCACCCATCGCCCGGCTCGCCGACCGCATCAGCGCCGTCTTCGTACCGGTCGTCCTGGTCATCGCCACCCTCACCTTCGGGGCCTGGCTGATTGCGGCCGCACCGGCCGTCAGCTCCGACGAGGTCCGGGCCGCCTTCACCGCCGCCGTCGCCGTGCTGGTCATTGCCTGCCCCTGCGCCCTCGGGCTGGCCACCCCCGTCGGACTGCTGACCGGGACCGGGCGGGGCGCCCAGCTGGGGATCCTGATCAAGGGTCCGCAAGTCCTCGAGGACACCCGGACGGTGGACACGATCCTGCTGGACAAGACCGGGACCGTCACCACCGGCCGCCTTGCCGTGGACGGCGTCCAAAGTTTCGGGCCGCACAGCGAAGCCGAGGTCCTGCGCCTGGCGGGGGCAGTGGAAAACGCCTCCGAGCACCCGATCGCCCGGGCCATCGCCGCTGCGGCATTGGCCGCGGAACGCTTGAACAACGACGGCGCCGGCCTCCACGCCGTCTCCGGCTTCCGCTCCGCACCCGGCGGCGGCGTCGATGGCACGGTCGACGGCCGGCTGGTAACCGCGGGGCGCACCGGCTGGCTGCTGGAGTCCGGCATCGACCCGGCCCCGGCTCAGCGCGAGGCGCTGGGTACTGCCGAAGACTCGGGCGCCACGGCCATCTGGGTTGCCGTGGACGGTGAAATCGCCGGAATCATCCGGCTCCGGGACACCCTCAAGCCGGGCTCCGCAGCCGCGGTCACCCGGCTCCGGGAACTCGGGCTCCGGCCGATCCTGCTGACCGGCGACAACGCCGCCGTGGCCGCGCAGGTGGCGGCCGCCGTCGGGATCGGCCCGGACGACGTCTTCGCGGGTGTGCTCCCCGAGGGCAAGGTCGAGGCCGTGCGGAAGCTGCAGGCGGCGGGCGCCACTGTGGCGATGGCCGGGGACGGCGTCAACGACGCCGCGGCGCTGGCGCAGGCGGACCTGGGCATCGCGATGGGCTCCGGCACCGACGTCGCCATCGAGGCTGCCGATCTGACGGTGATGGGCAACGACCTCGGACAGGTGGCGCAGGCGATCGAGCTTTCCCGCCGGACGCTCGGCACCATCAAGACGAACCTCTTCTGGGCCTTCTTCTACAACGCCGTGGGCATCCCGGTGGCAGCCCTGGGCCTGCTCAACCCGATGATCGCCGGCGCCGCCATGGCCGCCAGCTCCGTGCTGGTGGTGGCCAACTCGCTGCGGCTGCGCAGCTTCGGGAAATAGTCAGGCCTTAGGCGGGGCCGCCGCCTCAGGCCGCGCCGTAGCGGATGGCGGCCCTGGCTTTGGCTTTGGCCGCTTCCTCCCCGCGGTCCTTTGCCGGGGCGTGGGTCACCAGGGCGTCGAGGAGGTGCTGCGTCGCATGGGCAATCTCATGCACGGCCCGGTTGAAGGCCTCCTCGTTGGCCTTGGACGGCTTGGTGCTGCCGCTGATCTTGCGCACGTATTGCAACGCGGCGGCCTCCACCTCCGCGGTGGTGGCGTGGGGTTCAAAATTGTGGAGGGTCCGGATATTTCGGCACATATCTCCATGCTAAATGCCTTCGGGCCAGGGAACGAGGGGCCCGGGCACGGACGGACAACCGCCTACGGCACGGGCTCGCAGTCGTTCGCGTGGTCCAGCGCTGCCGCGCCGGTGCCGGACGGGGCCCGGAGCTCGTCCAGCCGGACCAGCACCACCCCGCCGACGATCAGCAGCCCGCCGAGGAGCTGGATGGGTCCGGGCAGTTCGCCGAGCAGCAGCCACGCCCAGATGACGGCGAACAGCACCTCGGTGAGCGAGACAAAGGACGCGACTTTCGACCCGAGTGCCCGCGCGGCGACAATTCCGGACACGTACGCCACCACCGTCGCCAGGACCACGAGGCCGCCCAGCGCCACCCACCACGGGGTGACCCAGGGCCCCAGGCGGGTGTCGGCCGTGCTGAAGGCCATCGGCAGCAGCCCGGTTGCCGCGGCAAGCCACATGACGACGGCGCCCACCATGAGCCCGCCGGAGGCCAGCAGGATGGGCGGCAGGGTGTCGTTTTCCTTGGCCGTGATGAAGAAATAGATGGCCAGGCACACCGCGGCCGCGATCCCCCACAGCACCCCGATGAGGTCGACCTTGACGGCTCCGGTGAGGTCAAGGACCAGGATCAGCCCGCCGAGGGACAGGAGAGTGCCGGCAATGGTCAGTGGCCGCGGCCGTTTCCGGCTGGCGGCCCACAGCCAGAGGACGATCAGCACCGGCGCCAGGTACTCCAGCAGCAGGGCGACGCCGACCGAGAGCCGGGATACGGCGTTGAAATAGAACAGCTGGCAGGCGGCGACGCCGATGAATCCGAACAGCAGCACTGTCAGCCAGTTGTCCCGGAGCTGGTGCCAACGCCCGCGCAATGAAGGAATGGCGAAGACGGCCAGAATCAGGGCCGCACCGGTAAGCCGGGCCGTGACGGCCGCCCCGGGAGTCCAGCCCGTTTCCAGGAGCGCCTTGGCGAATGATCCGGAGAGCCCGAACACCGCGGACGAAAACAGGGCGACGCCCAGGCCCGATGCCATGAACCCGGATGGTGCGGCGGCCCGCGTGGTGCTCTGCCTGGCGGCCTGCTTGCCTCCCCGTTTGCCGTCGAGTTTGCTTCCCTGCGGGGTGCCGCCCGGTTCGGAGGCAGACCGCTGGGCGGCAAGGTCTCGGACCGGCGTGGCGACGGGGCGCTGGGGGGCAGACACGGGCATTCTCCTGTCAGGAGTAAAGTAGGGTTATGCTCATGACATTACGCCCCGGCAAGGTAAGGAGTCAAGATGGTTTTTGCCCCTGACACGGAAGTTGCCCTGCGTTCTGTGGTCAACCTCATCAACACCGCGGCCAACGGCGAGGAACATTTGGCCACGGTCAGGGATCTGGATACCTTCCTGGAGGCCGAGGGCTTCACCGGTTCCCGCACCCGGGACGGGGCGGAGCTGGCCAGCGTGCGGCGGCTCCGCGGCGAGCTCGCCGAGCTCTGGCAGGCCGAGGAGTCGGCAGCCGCGGAGACCGTGAACCGGCTGCTCCGGGAGGCCCGGGCGCTGCCCCAGCTGGTCAAGCACGAACCCTGGGACTGGCACCTGCACGCCACCACCCCGGAGGCGCCGCTGGCGGACCGGATGAGCACGGAGGCGGCCATGGCGATCGTGGACGTGATCCGCAGCAAGGAAATGGACCGCCTGCTGGTGTGCGCCGCGGACGACTGCGACGCCGTCGTGCTGGACCTGAGCCGCAACCGCTCGAAGCGCTACTGCGACACGGGAAACTGCGCCAACCGCGCGCACGTGGCCGCGTACCGGGCCCGCAAAGCCGCGTCCTGACGCCGAAGGTGCCGGCGGAGGGCCCCGCGGTGTCGGTCTCCGCTGTCAGGCCGGCCTGTCGGGCCTCACCGTGAGGCCACGCTGCTAGGCCTCGTTGCTAGGCCTGCGGGCCGCCGTCCCGGGAATCGCCGGGGCCGGCCTCGGGCCGGGGCTGCGCTGACGGGCCGCCATGGCCGGAGGGCGTGCGCTTGGAACTGAGGTTGACGCCGGAACCCTTCCCCAGGTCAGCGGGATTCTCCTTGTGGCTCATGGCCAGCATGGCGGCCACCACCAGGATCACAATAAAGGCGATGCCGGCGCCGATGAGCGCCAGATCGAACCGGGGCGAGCGGGCGCTGCCGCCCGAGGCGAAGATCAGGACGCCGAAGAAAACCACCACGGCCCAGAACGCGGAGAACATGAGCGGTCCCTTGACCGAGGTCCGCAGGCTGCGGGGCGCTCCGGGTTTCTGCTGTGCCAAGGTGTTTTCCTCCTGCAGCCCGCGCAAATAGCGTGGCTGTCTTGTTACCGCAATTGTTCTACGCCGGGTAGAACCTGTCGGTACTAGTTTACGGCCTCCGCGGAATCGCCCGGAGCATCATGGCGCAGGGTCAGTCCGGACAGCATCCACAGGACGCCGCTGATGATGGCCCCGCCGCCGGCAACGCCGAGGAGGGCGTGCGGGCCGAGGCCGATGAAGAACGGCAGCGCGATCGCAGTGCCCAGTCCGATCACGCCGGAGGCGATCCAGTCACGGGCCAGCACGGACCGGCCGCGGCCACGAATGCCCGCGAACAGCTCCGCGGCGCCGGCCACGCCCAGGCCCAGGGCCGCGATGGTTCCGAAGACGAGCGGGGCGGGGATCAGGGCGACGGCCGCGCCGGCTCCGGCCAGGGCTGCCCCGCCGGCGGAGAGGACCCTGCCAGCGCCTTCCCGCGGGGGGAATCCGGTCTTGGGCACGGTCCAGATCATCACCACACCGGTGGCCAGCAGGTAGAGGCCGCCGGCCCAGCCCATGCCCGATTCTGGCGGCGCCGCCCAGAACACGGTGACCGCGCCAAACACGAGCGCGACGGCCGCCCTGACAAGCACGGGCTTGAAGAGGTCGGCCGCGGCGCGGATGGCAGGGGTCGCGTCAGGCGCTGCGGGAAGAGTCACCCGTCCAGTTTAGTGCGAAGCCGCCGCTTCGCACGTCAGCCGGGGGTGCCTGCCCGCACTCACCGCGCGCCGAGCACCATCCACCGGTCCGTCCGGGCCCGGAGGCCCAGCGTCAGCGCCCGCGCCGCCATGTACCCGAGTGAGAACGCGGCCCACAGCCAGAGCAATCCCGCGCCGGCACCGGCGCCGGAATACAGCACGGCCAGCAGCAGCGGCAGGTAGGCAGCGAGGTTGACGACGCCGGCGATCGCCAGGTAGCGGGCGTCGCCCGCGCCGATGAGGACGCCGTCGAGGACGAAGACGTACCCGGCCAGCGGCTGCCCGGCGGCGAGCACCCACAGGGCGAGGGTCAGTGCCGCCCGGACTTCGGCGTCGGGCGTGAAGAGGGCGCCCGCCCACGGTGCCGCGGCTGCCAGAAGGATTCCGGTCAGGACACCGAAGCCGACCCCCCACCGGGTCATGGTGCGCGTCAGCGCGCGTGCCGCCACCGGCCGGGCAGCGCCGAGTTCCTTGCCGATCAAGGCCTGGGCCGCGATCGCGAGGGCGTCGAGGGCGAAAGCGAAGAACGTGAAGATGGTCATGGCCAGCTGATGCGCGGCGAGATTGACCGGCCCCTGGGCGGTGACCACCACCACCGTGGCGAGAATCGCGATCCGCAGGCTGAGCGTGCGCAGCATCAGCCAGGAACCCACCCCGGTCAGGGCCCGGATGCCACGCCAGTCCGGCCGCAGGGACACCCCGTTGTTGCGGGCATTGCGCCGGACGATCAGCACATAGACGGCCGCCATGGCCCACTGCGCGATGCTCGTGCCCACGGCCGAGCCGGTCACGGACCAGCCCAACCCGTAGACGAGGACCAGGTTCAGCGCGATGTTCAGCGTGAAACCCGCGGCGGCGACGATCAGCGGGGTCCGGGTGTCCTGGAGTCCGCGCAGCACCCCGGTGCCCGCGAAGATGAGCAGCATCGCCACGAGGCCGGGCATGGACCCGCGCAGGTAGTCCACGGCAAAGGCATGCACCTCGCCGTCGGCGCCCATCAGGTCCAGGAGCGGCCCCGCGGCCAGGAACCCGGCGGCCGCCAGGACGAGTCCGAGCAGCAGCGCCAGCCAGATGCCGTCGCGCCCGGCGGCGAGGGCTTTGGCCAGCTGGCCGTTGCCGATGGCCCGCGCCACTGCCGGGGTGGTGGAGTACGCGAGGAACACCATCAGTCCGACTGCCGTGTGCAGGACCGCCGATGCCAGCCCGACGCCGGCCAGTTCGGCTACGCCGAGATGGCCCACAATGGCCGAATCCGCGAGCAGGAACAGCGGCTCGGCGATCAGGGCGCCGAAGGCCGGCACTGCCAGGCGCAGGATTTCCCGGCGCTGCCCGGTAGTCGGCGGCGGGGCGGTGGACAGCGGCGGGGAAGGTTGCACGCGTTAACCCTAGCCGGGCCACTGAATCGACCCCGCGCGTCATTTAGTTGACATTTCAACTAAATATCCGGGAGACTGGGACTTGAACGCAACCGAAGCCGCGGCGGCTGAGAGCCGCGACGCCCCCTACTTACGAAACGGTATTTCCCATGAACCAGCCCGCCCTGACCACCTCCGCCCGAACCATCCTGCGCGTCATCGCCGGCTTCCTTTTCGCCGCCCACGGCTGGCAGAAGTTCAACGAATTCACGATCGCGGGCACCCAGGCCGCCTTCACCCAGATGGGTGTTCCGGCAGCCCAGGCGGTGGCTCCCGTCGTCGCGACCCTCGAGCTCGTCGGCGGTGTCGCGCTGATCCTGGGCGTGCTCACCCGCGTGTTTGCGGTCCTCCTCGCACTGGACATGCTCGGCGCCCTGTTCATGGTCCACGCCTCCGCCGGCGTCTTCGTCGCAACCGGCGGCTATGAACTCGTCCTGATCCTGGCGGCCGCCGCCGCAGCCGTGGCCCTCGTCGGCGCGGGCAAGTTCTCCGCCGACCGCGCCCTCTTCGGCCGCGCCGACTCGAAGCTCCGCGTCCTGGCCTAAGGCATCCACGGCCTAGCTCACGGCCTGGAGCGCGCGACGGCGGGCGGTCACCTTTTGGTGGCCGCCCGCCGTCGTGTGTCTCCAGGGTCATGGCCTGGTTATGGCGTGCCGGACAGCCATTGTGTCGCCGGCCGGCGGCGCCTGCCGGGCCAATCAGTAAACTCACATTATGAGCGAGAATGCGCCCAATTCCGTGACCCTGCGCTTCCTGGCGGCCCCCACCGATGTCGGCCACAGCGGCTCAGTCGACGCCGGCACCGTGCTCGAGTGGGTGGACAAGGCGGCCTATGCCGCCGCCGTCGGCTGGGCAAAGTCCTACTGCGTGACGGCCTACGTGGGGAACATCCACTTCGCGGACCCGGTCAACAGCGGCGACATGGTGGAGGTCGAGGCCACGATCGTGTACACCGGGCGGTCCTCGATGCATATCCGCACCGTGGTGTCCTCGGGCGATCCGAAGGGCGGCCCCGCCACCATGCGCAGCCAGTGCATCGTGATCTTCGTGGCCGTGGGCGCGGACGGCAAGCCCATACCGGTGCCGCAGTTCGTCCCTGAGACGCCGGATGAAATCGAACAGCGGGACCACGCGCTGGCCCGGATCAAGGTCCGCGAGGACATCGTGGAGGCCATGAGCGGACAGGAATATACCGACGCCGGCACGGCCGAGCGCGTGGTGCTGCGGTTCATGGCCGCGCCCACGGACGTGAACTGGGGCGGCAAGGTGCACGGCGGCATCGTCATGAAGTGGATCGACGAGGCTGCGTACGTCTGCGCCTCCCGCTACTGCGGCAAGGACACCGTGGCCGTATTCTCCGGCGGTGTGCGGTTCTACCGGCCGCTGCTGATCGGCCACGTCGTAGAGGTGGAGGCCCGTCTGGTCTACACCGGCACCAAGGGCATGCACATCGCCGTCCACGTCCGGTCCGGAGACCCCAAGGGGCGCGAGCTGAACCTGACCACATACTGCCTGACGGTCATGGTCGCCCGCGACAAGACCGGCACCTCGGTCCCGATTCCGCAGTGGGTGCCGGTGTCAGCGGAAGATATCCGGCTCCACGCCCACGCCCGCGAACTGCTGGAAATCCGCGGCCGGGCCCCGGGGAACCGGCTGCCCAACCACCTGCTCGCGGCCGGCGACCGCTAGGGCCGGGCGGGGCTAGAAGCCGCCGCCACCGCCGGCGTCGGCGGCCATGTTGGCAAACCGCGAGTAGTGGCCCTGGAAGGCCACCACAATGTCTTTTGTGGGGCCGTTACGGTGCTTGGCGATCAGGATGTCCGCCTCGCCGGCGCGCGGGGACTCCTTGTCGTAGACGTCTTCGCGGTGCAGCAGGATCACCATGTCGGCATCCTGCTCGATGGAGCCGGATTCGCGCAGGTCCGAGACCATGGGGCGCTTGTCCTGGCGCTGCTCGGAGCCACGGTTGAGCTGCGACAGCGCAATCACCGGCACCTGGAGTTCTTTGGCCAGGAGCTTCAGGGCACGGGAGAACTCGGAGACTTCCTGCTGGCGGGATTCCACTTTCTTGCCCGAGCTCATGAGCTGCAGGTAGTCCAGGATCACCAGTTTGAGGTCATGCTGCTGCTTCAGGCGCCGGCACTTGGCCCGGATCTCCATCAGCGACATGTTGGGGCTGTCATCGATGAACAGCGGCGCATCGTTCATCCGGCCCATGGTGGTGGCAATCTTGGACCACTGCTCGTCCTTGATGGTGCCCTTGCGGAGGTCCTGGAGGCCGATCGTGGCCTCGGCGGACAGCAGGCGCATGGCGATCTCGTTGCGGCCCATTTCGAGGGAAAACATGACGGTCGCGAGGTTGTTCTTGATGGCGGCCGAGCGGGCGAAGTCCAGAGCGAACGTGGACTTGCCGACGGCCGGGCGGGCGGCGATGACGATCATCTGGCCGGGATGCAGGCCGTGGGTGAGTTCATCGAGCTCGTAGAAGCCGGTGGGGACACCCACCATGCCCTCGCCGCGGTGGCCGGAGGCCTCGATCTCGTCCACGGTGGATTCCATGACGTCCTTGAGGACCACATAGTCCTCGGCGGTCCGGCGTTCGGCGACGGCGTAGACCTCGGCCTGGGCCTGGTTGACCAGGTCTTCGACCTCGCCGTCCTGTCCGTAGCCGAGCTGGACGATCTTGGTGCCGGCGTTGACCAGGCGGCGCAGCACCGCGCGTTCGCCCACGATTTCAGCGTAGTAACCGGCGTTGGCCGCCGTGGGGACGGTCTGGATGAGTTCGTGCAGGTAGGCGGGTCCGCCGATCCTGTTGATTTCGCCGCGCTTGGTCAGCTCGTCCGAGACGGTGACGGCGTCCGCGGGCTCGCCGCGGCCATAGAGGTCGATGATGGCCTCGTAGATGGTTTCGTGCGCCGGACGGTAGAAGTCCTGGCCACGCAGGATCTCGACGACGTCGGCGATGGCGTCCTTGGACAGCATCATGCCGCCCAGGACTGACTGCTCCGCGGGGATGTCCTGCGGAGGCTTGCGGCTGCCCTCGGCTCCCCGCGTACCCTCGACTGAGTCCAGATGCGTAACTGACAAAACTGCCGTCCTTCATTGTGTGCCGTGGCGGATGTCCGTTCGCCGCGGCGCGTAAGCACTGCGCCTTATGCCCAATGCCCTCGTACCCAGTGCCTTAATGCCAGTGACTTAAGGCCAGCGCCTTAAGGCCAGTGCCTTAAGACCAAACACCGTATCCCGGCGGGTCGACGCCCAGCCGCTGCGGTGCTCACCGGCCGTGATGCCGAACTGCCGTAATTGCGGAGCTGTGATGCGTACCTGCTGTGATGCCGAACTGCTGTGATTCCGAACTGCTGTGATTCCGAACTGCTGTGATGCGGGCGGCAAAACCCGGCACATGCCGGCCGCTCTATTCTTACCAGTCAGCTCCGACAGTTAGCGCCGGCCCAGCGACCGCCGTTATCCACAGTGCTGGTGCGGCCGCAGGGCACCGGATCCCGGAGCCGGCGTCCTGGCGGGCACCATCCGGCGACCGCAGGTTTTTCCGCTTCCCTCGCCCGATATCCTGCTACGTTATCCGCCGCCGGGGCAGGCACCAACCCGGCCGCCCCGCTGCCCTGTGGATAACCTGTGCACTAGTGCCTGATGCTTGTGCACAGTCTGTGGGTAGAGCTGTGGATAGAAAAAAAGTTAAGCCTGTAATCAGTGCTTGACCTGCGGAAATGTTGCATTCATCTTGTGGACACAAAACAATTTCCGCCAAGCTTCATCCACAGCCTGCACCTTGGGGCTGGGGATACGATGCTGCGCAGGAGGCCACATTTGCCGCCCGATACGCGCATTTTGTGACCGGATTCATTCCCGCCGAGCCGAATTGACGCCAGCAGCGGCGCACTGTACGCGAGGTGCGGAACATGCTGTGGATAACCGCAATCTGGCATAAGCTCTAATCATGGGCGATGTACTGATAGTCATGTTGCCTGCCCTCATCCTCGCGACGGTGCTCTGGGCGGCGGTCACGGCGTTGAAGCCGCGGAACCACGGCATCTCAGAGGCCGAGCGCTACCAGCAGGAACTGGCGCTCAAGTCCCAGGCCCACTACGCGGCGCAGGTCCGGGCTGCCGAGGCCTCCCGCGCCCGGATTGAAGCGACCACGCGCCCCAGCCAGAACTCCCAGCAGCAGTCGCAGCAGGCCGACCACGCCCGCTCCGCCCTGTTGGGCCGGGACAGCTCCGGCCACCAGGATGCGTTGTCCGCCATTGGACACCTGAACCCACAGCTCCTCTTGCAGCTCCAGTCACTGGCCCACGACGGCCACAAGACGAAGGCCGTCCGGCTGCTGCGGCAATCGACCCGCTCGGACCTGAAGACCGCAAAGAATTACGTAGATCGGCTCTAGCACATGGACTCCCTGCTCATTCCCGTACTGATCCTGGTGCTCGTGGCCGCCGCCGTACTGCTGGCGGTACGGGCGTGGAGCCGCCGCGGCGAACGCACCAGGCCGGCACCAGCGCCGCAGCCGGACCCCAACTCCGCGGAGCTGGCCCGGACGGCGGCCGCCAGGCTCACCGAGGAGCAGCACCGGCAGCTCTACGCGCTGATCGCGCAGGGGCAGGCCATGGCCGCCATCAAGGTCTACCTCGAGGCCACGGGCGAGGGCCTCCGGGCGTCCCGCGACGCCGTCGCGGCGCTGGCAGCCCACCCCCAGCCCTTCCGCGCCCCTGAGCCGGCGCCGGCGGCCGTTCCGGACGACGACGACGTGCCGCAGCGGTTCTCGTACCGCTACCGCGCGATCGCCAGCAAGGGCGATGTCACCCGCGAGGTGAGCAGCAACATGCTCAATGATGAGATCTACGGGAGGATCCGCACCCTGGCCAAGAGCGGCGACACCGAGGCCGCAGCGACCGCCCTGACCCGCCACTCGGATATTTCCATGAAACAGGCCCGGGAATTCATCGCACTGCTCGGCGACTGAACCCCGCGGGGCCCACGCCCGCTCCGGGGCCACCCGCACGGCCGGCGACCCGGCAGGGCTAGAAGTCGAACAAGTCCCCCAGCCAGCCTTCCTTCTTCTTCGGACGGCGGCGGTCATCGTAACGCGGCTGCTCATACCTCGACTGGTCGGGCCGCGGACGGTCGCGGCGGTCATCGTACCGGCGCTCGTCATAGCGGCGGTCATCCGGACGCCGGTCGTCCCGGCGCGGGTCGAGGTTGTACAGCGGCGGCGGAATATGGCCAGCCGCCGCAGGTGAAAACTCAGCAGGTGGAAACGCAGCAGGTGGGATCGCTGCCGGCGGCACGGGTGCGGCGGGGACGCCGGCTTTCGGGCCCAACGACTCCGCCGCACGGTCGATGATCTTGTCCAGCTCTCCCCGGTCCAGCCACACCCCGCGGCATTGGGGGCAATAGTCGATCTCCACGCCGCTGCGTTCACTCATGATCAGGTCAATAGAATCCACGGGACACTTCATGTCCCGGACAACGAGCGGGCGGCCGAAAAGGTTCGGACGGCGCTGCGGGCCCGGAAGCCCGGCGCCGGGCAGACCTACCGCTGGGCAGCGATCCCGGCCAGCAGCTGCTCAAACGGCAGGGACTCCAGCGCGGCCGGCTTCTGCTGCGGCCCTGAGTCCTGCAGCAGGGCGACAAACTCCCCCGCCGCCCGGTCCACGCGCACCGACAGCGGCGAGCCGCCGTCGTCGTTGTTGTTTCCCCAGTCCTGCGGCCCGGCGAAAACCGCGGTGGCGGCGATCCGGGTGCGCAGGTAGGTGAACAGCGGCCGCATCGCGAAGTCCAGCACCATCTGGTGCCGGTCCGTGCCGGCGGTGGCCCCGATCAGTACGGCCTTGCCTTCGAGCGCCTTGGGATCGAGCACGTCGATGAAGGACTTGAAAAGGCCGCTGTAGGACGCGCTGAACACGGGGCTGACGGCGATCAGGCCATCAGAGGCCTCGACGCCGGCGATCACTTCGGCGAGCCGCGGAGCCGCATACCCGGTGACAAAGTTGTTGGCGATGTCCACGGCGAGGTCCCGCAACTCCAAGACCTCGATGTCCACGGCGTAGCCGGCCGCGGCAAGCTGCCGCTCGGCCGAGGCCGCCAGCTGGTCCGCGAGCAGGCGGCTTGAGGAGGGGACGCCGAGTCCGGCGGAGATAACGGTGATACGGCGGGTTTCCACGGAGTGCTCCTAAATTGAATCCTGGTCAGCAACGCGACTACATGCGTTTGCATCTACCTCTAGAAGCGGCGGGCAAGGGGATTTATTCCCGGCCACCCTCCCCGTCTGACAGGAATCCCGCGCTCTGCAAGACTGCCCTCATGGCTGAAAACAAAACGCAGGCAACCGGCGCGTCGGTTCAGGAGTTCCTGGCCGCCGTCGAGCATCCGGTCCGGCGCGCCGACGGATTCCGCCTGCTGGCGCTGATGTCCGAAATAACGGGCGAACCGGCGCAAATGTGGGGTCCGACGATTGTGGGCTTCGGCCGCTACCACTACAAGTACGCGAGCGGCCGGGAGGGCGATGCCGCGGCGGTCGGCTTCTCGCCCAGGAAATCCAGCCTGTCGCTCTACGGCCTGACATATGGGCCGGAGGCCGCCGAACTCCTCGGCAGGCTGGGCAGGCACAAGCTCGGCGCCGGCTGCCTGTACGTCAACAAGCTCGACGACGTCGACGAGGCCGTGCTCACCGAACTGGTCCGGCTCGGCTACCGGCATGTCACCACGGCGCTGCACCACGACTAAGGGGATCCGCCCCGCCAAAGCAACGCGGGGTCACCTGCGGCCCATGACGCCGTCCAACATGGACCGGGTTAAAGCGGAAGGCCCCCGCCTTCGGTCCTCAGAGAGGTCCGGAGGCGGGGGCCTTCCAGCAGTTCAGGACTGCAGCCGGTGAGGGCTACTTGCCTGCGACTACGTCGAGTTCGATCACAGCGGAAACGTCGTCGTGCAGACGGACGTTTGCCTGGTAGGAACCGGTCGACTTGATGTGTGCCGGCAGTTCAACCTTGCGCTTGTCGATGCGGCCCAGGCCTGCGGCCTCAACAGCGTCGGCCACGTCGCCCTGCTTGACGGTGCCGAACAGGCGTCCGGTTGCGCCAGCCTTGACGACCAGCTTGACCGGCTTGGCGGAGAGTGCAGCAGCCTGCTTCTGAGCATCTTCCAGGGAAGCGTGCTCGCGGGCAACGCGGGCAGCCTTGATGGACTCAACCTGCTTCTCGCCACCCTTGGACCAGGTCAGGGCGAAGTTGCGGGGCAGCAGGTAGTTACGTGCGTAACCGTCCTTGACCTCGACAACGTCGCCAGCAGCACCGAGACCGGTTACTTCGTGGGTCAGAATGAGCTTTGCCATGTTAGTTAATC
>Ga0207697_10000501_pt1 | contig 22026 bp, 19 predicted proteins | sample KBSSwiS5withPhiX_FD_184293 | JGI IMG/M metagenome (GOLD analysis project Ga0207697, IMG submission 184293) | Switchgrass rhizosphere microbial communities from Kellogg Biological Station, Michigan, USA, with PhiX - S5 (SPAdes) (version 2) | ecosystem: Host-associated > Plants > Roots >... | reverse complement strand
TGATCGCAGGCACGTCGAGTACAGCTCGCGAGCGTCGTCGAAGTCCTCGACGAGAAGAATCCTGAAGCGATCGAGATTGCTCATACCCTCAGAACCGTGTCGCTATGAAAGAGTGCAGAAATCCTCGCCTGCGCCATGCACGAGTCTCGCCAAGGGTGGCGGAGGGGGTGATCACTTCCTCTCAACCTCTACCGTTTTCAACGCCGGCCTCGCCTGCAGCGCGCCGGTACGCTCTTCGCTTATGCGCTCCGGAATGAGCAGACAGCGTGTGTTGATCGTGGAAGATAACCAGGACGCCTGCGAGATGTACCGGATGCTGCTCGAACTCAGTGGGCACGAAGTCTTCATCGCCGAGAATGGCGTGCTCGGTCTCGAAATTCTGAAGACGGCCCGGCCGGACATCGCCCTCGTGGACATCGGCCTGCCGGGAATGGACGGCTACGAGGTCGCACGTCGATTCCGAGCTGAATCAGACGGTGATCGCGTCTTCCTCGTCGCTCTGACTGGATACGGATCCTCGGCCGATCGAGACCGAAGCCGTCAGGCCGGATTCGATCTCCATCTCCTGAAGCCTGTCGATCCTGAGGCCCTGAAGTCGCTCCTGGACGAACGGGCATGAGTTCGCGGCCCGGCCTGCGCACGAGCTTCGCGAGTCTTTCGGTACGGTTCGGCTCGCTGCTGGCTATCACCTTCACCGCAATTGCCGTTGCGATACGGTGGTTCATCGACCCCTGGCTGGGCGATGCCTATCCACTTGTGACGATTTATGGCGCGATAGCGGCCTCAGTCTGGCTCGGGGGGCATGGACCTGCAACCTTGGCTGCGATTTCCGGGTATCTCGCCAGTGATTACCTCTTCATCGAGCCGCGTGGGGCGTTCGGCTTCGCGGACGCAATGTCCTTCGTTGGGGCGCTCGCCTACTTTGCGACCTCCGCGCTCATCATCGCGCTCGGCAACGCCATGCGGACGGCGCGACGGCGAGTCCGCGGCCGCGAGGAACTGCTCCAGACAACGCTCAGCAGCATTGGCGATGGGGTTATCACGACCGACATGAGCGGCAGGATTACGTCGATGAATCCCGTCGCGCAGACGTTGCTTGGCTGGACCGAGCGTGACGCGCGGGGACAGTTGCTCAGCGACGTTTTCCAGGTGGTCCACCCGCACACCGGCGAGGTCGTCGAGAATCCAACGACGCAGGTACTACGCGAAGATGCCGCCGTGGAACTGCCTCATCGTTCCATCCTCATCGCCGGGGACGGGACCGAGCGCCCGATCGACAACACGACGGCACCGCTTCGCGACGAGGAAGGACGCATCATCGGTTTCGTCCTTGCGTTTCGCGACATCACAGAGCGGCGAAAAGCTGAAGTCGCGCTCGAGCGGAGTGAGCGGGAGCTCGCAGACTTTTTCGACAGCGCCAGCGTACCGCTCTTCTGGCTCGGACCGGATGGCGTGATTGTGCGCGCCAATCAGGCGCTGCTCGATCTCCTCGGTTACACGCACGAGGAGTACGTCGGCCGCCACGTCTCGCGCTTTCACGTCGACCGGGACGTCGTTGACGATGCGCTCGCGCGGCTGTTCCAGGGCGATTCGCTCAAGCGCTTTCCCGCTCGGATACGCTGCAAGAACGGATCGGTCAAGAAAGTCCTCATCGACTCCAGCAGCCTGTGGGAACGTGGTCGATTCGTTCACAGCCGCTGCTTCATGTTCGACGTCACCGAGCAACGGCGGGAGGAGGAAACGCGGTCGCTCCTGGCGGCCATCGTCGCGGCCTCCGACGACGCCATCGTCAGCAAGACCCTGGACGGCATCATCCTCTCGTGGAACGAGGCGGCGCAGCGTCTTTTCGGCTACTCGCCGGCGGAAGCGATTGGCCGGTCGATTGATTTGATCATTCCCCTGGAACTGCGTCAGGAAGAGCGCAAGATTCTGGAGAGAATCCGGCAGGGGGATCGGGTCGATCACTTCGAAACTGTTCGCGTGGCCAAGGACGGGCGGATGCTGGATGTCTCGTTGACGATGTCACCTGTCCGTGACGATTCGGGTCGCGTGATCGGAGCGTCCAAGGTCGCGCGGGACATCAGCGAGCGGAAGCAGGTGGACGCGGCGCTGCGCAACGCCGACCGGCGCAAGGATGAGTTCCTCGCCACGCTGGCCCACGAGCTACGCAACCCGCTGGCCCCAATCCGTCACTCGCTGGAGATTCTGCTCCGCTCAGAGGGCGATCCGAGGCTCTTCCGCCACGCAACCGAGATTCTGGGACGCCAGTTGTCGCACATGATTCGTCTCATCGACGACCTGCTCGATATCAGCCGCATCACACGCGACAAGCTGCAACTGCGAAGAATGCGAGTGGATCTCGCGTCCATCGTACGTCACGCCGTCGAAGCCAGCCGGCCGCTCGCGGAGCGCGATCAGCAGACGATCGACGTCACACTTCCCGACCAGCCGATCTATCTCGACGGGGATCCTGTTCGCCTGACGCAGGTCTTCAGCAATCTGTTCAACAACGCCTCTCAATACACCGAGCCGGGGGGGCGCATCTGGCTGACCGCGGAGCGCCAAAAAGATGAGGTTGTCCTCCTGGTGAGAGACAGCGGCATCGGTATGCCTGCGGACCAACTCGACGGAATTTTCGAGATGTTCGCGCAGGTCGATGAAGACAGCGAGCGCCCGCGCCGTGGTCTGGGCATTGGTCTGACACTCGTGCGCCGCCTGGTTCAACTGCACGGCGGCACTGTCACCGCACGCAGCGAGGGTCGTGGATTGGGCAGTGAGTTCGAAGTGCGTCTGCCGATCCTCGAGGCCGAGCCCGAGCTCGACGAACCTGCACCGATCAATGCGCCGGACGGCGGCACACGGCATATTCTCGTCGTCGACGATAATCGCGATAGTGCCGAGTCAATAGCGACACTCCTGCAGATGAGCGGCCACCAGACATCGATCGTTCACGATGGGCTGGCCGCCGTCGAGGCCGCCGAGCGGATGCGACCGGATGTCGTACTCCTGGATGTGGGTCTGCCGAAAATCAGCGGGATAGACGCCTGCCGACGCATCCGCAGCCACCCGTGGGGCAAGTCCATTGTGATCGTAGCCTTGACGGGATGGGGACAAGAAAACGACCGCCGGAGCACGAAGGAGGCTGGATTCGACGCACACCTCGTAAAGCCGGTGAATTACGACGAACTCCTTCAGCTCCTTTCCGCGCTCTTGCCGATGTCCTGAAGGCCCAGCTCAGAATCTATCCTTGCCAAGACAACCGTGGCCAGCAACGTAACGCCCGCCGTGCGCTCGCGACCCTCGTGGATGAGCACCCGCGTCTCGCCATGGCTCGTGGTAGCCGCGATGGTCTTCATGGCGATACGGCTGGCCGACTTCGTCAATCGTTATGCGGTCAACATCGTGTATTGGGATCAGTGGGACTTCCTGCAAGGACTTTTCGACGGGTCGGGCCTGTGGACTCTGTTCCGCTGGCAGCACGGGCCACAGCGTCAGGGGCTGGGCAATCTGCTGATCGCGATCCTGTATCCCGCGACCGGATGGAATGGAAGAGTGGACGCGGCAGCCGCAGCAGTTGTGATGCTGCTCGCCACAGCTGCGGGTTTGTGGCTCATCAAACGCCTGTGCGGGCCGCTGCGTCCGTGGGACGTCGTGGTCCCGCTCATCTTTCTGACGACGTTGAGTTCCGAGACGTATGTCGTAGCCCCGAATCTGGCGCATGGCCCGTTGCCGGCCCTTCTCCTGACGGCGTACGCGCTGGCCCTCACGATCCCTGCTCCCGTCAAGCGATGTGTCGCTCTCGTCTTGCTGAACTTCTTCGCCGTCAACACCGGCTTCACGCTCTTCCTCGGGGGCATCACGCTTCTGCTGCTCTCGCTGATGGCATTCGAGCCGCACCGCACGGCCTTTGACCGCGTCATCTACGGAACGGGCGTCGCCGCGGCGATAGGCACATTGGTTCTCTTCTTTCACGGATTCGTCCCGTTATCGGCAACTCCCTGCTTCCAGTTCCCGCATCCGCGTCCGTGGGAGTACGTGCCCTACACAGGGTTTGTCCTTGCGCGGCCGTTCGGCTTCATTGCGGGAGGCACTGGCTCGCAACTCGTCGTGGGTACGGCGGTGGCCATCGGTGTGATGGGCTTCGTCGCGTATGCGGGAGTGCGCGTGATCCAATCACACGCCGAGTCCGCGTTCTGGACGGCGATATTCTCTCTTGCCGGGTTTGCGCTGCTCTTTGCCGCGGGCACCGCCGTCGGCCGGATCTGCCTCGAGTTCGTGTCAGCGAACGCGTCCCGCTACATTCCGTACATGCTTCCGGGGATGCTGGCGCTCTATATGGCGCTGCGGCGAGCGGCAGCGACCTCTTCTATTGCTTATGCTCTGCTCCCAGTGTTTCTGGTCGCGTGCATCGCGAAGGAATCAGATGAGGGCAGCAGACAAGAGGCGGAAACCTACTTCAAGTACAAGCAACGATGGCGCGCATGCTATCTGGCCACGCACGATATCGGCGGATGCGACGTTTCGGCAGGGCATCCCGTGTACCCGTCGCCTGAAGTGACTCATCTTCAGCAGAAGCTCGATTGGCTCGAGCAGCATCGCTATAGCCTGTTTCAACGGCGCCAGCGTTCTGCGGAGACGCAGTAATGGCTCCCGTCGCCGCAGGCGGTGTGCCTGCCTGAGGCGACGGGGCCGGGGGGAACCTGATGGAGTGCGTTGATAGTTTCAAGGCCCTGACTGTTTCTTCGTCGTGTGCAAGACGCGAGCCCCACGGCCAATCGCGGTCGCGCCGGGATGACGACTGATTCGCGGCCACGGCCGTCAAAATCGCTGCCAAAACTTGTACAAGCTGCAGCTCTGCTGTGCGTACGTTGTAATTCTGGGTCGGGCACGCGTTCTCAAGCCACGGTTTGGAGGGCATGAAACGTGCTCCTTGCGTTGATTGAGTTAGTGGGCCGGCTATATCCGGTCGTGTGTGAACCCGGCAAGACCCGCGTGAGTACCCAGTTGTATGAGTCAGGTAGTTCGGCAACGGCGGCGGTCGATAGAAGGGCCTCCAGCCTCTCATGCGCCACTCAGCCAGGGAAATCTGGCATCCCGAGAGTCGCTGACTCCGGTCGAGCACCCTTCTGTCGCACGACGGCGAAGAACGCACAGAACGCAACCGCGCGCGCGGATTCTGGTGATCGAGGACGATCCATACGCGCGTGAAGCGCTGTCGCTTCTGCTTGACTACTATGGCTACGACGTGGTCACCGCGAGCAATGGCGCCGATGGTCTGGCACTGGTAACTGACAGCGCGCCCGATCTCGTCGTGACGGATTGGCGGATGCCGGGATTATCCGGGTTGGCGTTGTGCCTTGCGCTGCGCGAGCGTCGCACCACGATGCCGATCATAGTGGTGACCTCGGCCGACGAGGTCTTCAGCCACGACCAGCCGGTCAACGCGCGCCTGCGCAAGCCGATCGATCCCCCGATGCTCAGTCAGGTGATCGACGACGAGTTGCGCTCTCAACGTCGAGAGTAGCGGCCGCTCCGGAGAGCGGGCCGCTCCACGGAGCGGGCCGCTCTACGGAACAACTTCCCATTCCTTCGTCGACGGAGATGGTGGCTGCTCGTCGGACTGGCCGCCGCTGCCAGACTCAGGGGTCTGGTAGTGGTTCAACCGGTTGTACAGCGTCTTCAAGCTGATCCCGAGAACGCTCGCCGATTTCGGCTTGTCTTCCTGATACTCGCGAAGCGTGGCGAGAATCAGACGCCGCTCGACCTCGGCGATCGTCGAACCGACGCGCACGGTCAATACACCACCGGTTTCGTTCTTCGCCTCGACCGACGGCTCCGTCTGTTTCCCTCCGCGCTGGACTTCGGCGGGAAGGCTGTCGACGTCGATCAGATCTTCCGAGAGGACGTAGGCAAAGTGCACCACGTTACGGAGCTCGCGGACGTTTCCAGGCCAGTGGTACTGTCCGAGCACGGTGAGTGCCTGATCGCTGAAGCGCTTGGTTCGCCCTTCGCTCTGAATCAGGTCTTCCAGGAACGCCTGCGCCAGCAGCGCGATGTCTTCGCGTCGGTCGCGCAGTGGCGCGAGATCGATCTGGAACACCTTTAGTCGATAGTACAAGTCGGGTCGCAGCTTTCCGTCGTCAATGGCCTGCTGCACGTTGCGATTGCTGGCGGCAAGGATCCGCACGTCGACTTGAATCGGCTGCTCGCCGCCGACGCGAGACATGGAATTTGTCTCGAGTACACGCAGCAGTTTGACCTGCAGCTCGATCGGCATCTCGGTGATCTCGTCGAGGAACAGCGTGCCGCGCGTCGCCTGCTCGAAGTAGCCCTTGTGCCGGCGTTCCGCGCCGGTGAAGCTGCCACGCTCGTGTCCGAACAACTCGCTCTCCATCAGCGAGGGAGAGATCGCGCCGCAGTTCACTGGGACCCACGGACCATGCCGACGGCGACTCAGCTCGTGAATCGCGCGAGCGACCACGTCCTTGCCCGACCCGCTCTCCCCCGTGATGAGCACGCTGGCGCTGCTCGGCGCGATGCGGCTGATCAATTCGCACGCGCGAACGATTGGCTCGGAGCGGCCGACGATCCCGACAAAACGGCCGGTCCGCTGCTGCTCGGAGCGGAGTTCGCGCAATTCATCGGGCAATCGCTTGGTTTGCGAAATGTCCTGGAGAATCTTGCGCAAGCGCTCGACGTCGAGCGGCTTGGTGAGGTAGTCGGATACTCCCCGTCGCAGGGCTTCGACGGCCGAGTCGAGGCTCGCCTGCCCGGTGATGAGCACGACGGCAGGAGGCGTTTCGCTGACGCCGTTGATCGAGTCGAACAGGTTGAGGCCGCTGCCATCGGGCAGATTGAGGTCCACGAGCACCACGTCAGGCAGCTGTTTCGCGAGTTCGGCGCGCGCCTGATCCATCGTGGCCGCTGTGGCCGTGGTGAAACCTTCCAGCTTGACCAGTTGCTCGAGGCTTTCGAGCGTGCTGGCGCTGTCATCAACGATGAGTGCGTGAGCCATGTCCGAGTCTTCCTGTCGAAGCCGCTGATGGAAAGGTGATTTCAATGGACGTCCCGTGGGGGACGTTCGATGTGCACTCGATGCGACCGCCGTGTGACTCGACGATCGAATGGGTCACATGCAAGCCTATCCCAGTCTGACGCCCACCATCGACAAATTGTGGTCGCCACTGCCGCGTTCGTGGCAGAGGTTGCATTCCCCCGCCGCTGTCGGCTACGCGAACGGTTACCGTCGACGCGCCGCCTTCTGCGCTGATGACCAAACGACCTTCTTCGGGCATCGCCTCGAGCGCGTTGATGATCACGTTCAGGAGCGCGCCCTGCACGACGTCCTCGAATCCAAAAATCTCTTTCGAGCCGCCGCTCAACTCGAGAACCACCTCGACTCGCTGTCGAATGGCGCGCGCGGCAATCAACTGCTTGAGACGCTCGCACATCGACCCGAGATCGAACGACTTTGGCTGTTCGCTCGGCTTCGCGCCGAATATCAATTCGAACGAGCGATCGAGACGCTCCACTTCACGCGGGATTGCATCGAGGCATCGCGTCACCGCCGCCTGATCGATCGAGGGTGAGGCCCGTTGCACCAGCCGCCCGATCAGCGCGCAGTTGATCCGGATGATGTGCAGCATGCCCTTGAGGTCGTGCACCCAGTCGCGCGAGAGAAATGTCGCCGACCGGTGCTGCGCCGCCTGCTGCAAAAGACTCGTGGTGCTCGTCAGCGCACGTGCGTCACGAAGCAGCAACACTCGTCCGTTGTTGTTCATGCCCGCGACAGAACAGCTTCGAACGCTGATCGGGCCCACGCCGGCGACGTCCACGGACGCCTCATCCGTGGACCCATTGAGGAATTGTGCCTCTCTAAGCGCCTGATGCAGATCTCCTATCCGCTGATCCAGATCGGCCTGTGATTCAGCTTGCAGCAGTCGGCGAGCGCGGTCGTTGGTCGAGGCGGCCTGGCCATCGGCGTCCAGTACGACAATACCCAGGTCGCAAAGGTCGAGCTCGACCGTCCCCGCATTCACGGGGGTCTGCGCCAAGTCCTGATCAATCCACACGAGCTTTGCCTCTGCCGTTGATCAACGCCGGTGGAACGGGAGACCCGTACATTACCTTAACTCTTGGACCCGGCGCTTCGGACTCCTGCCCGGACCTTCGGGCCTCCGCTTCCCGCTTCCGGCGCCTCAGGTAGTCCACGCCGAAGGCCGCGACCACGGCCCCAACTACGTTGAGCAGGATGTCCTGCGTGGTCGGAAAGCGGTAGCGGCTGTAGATCTGGGACCACTCGCCGAAGAGAGAAAGAGCAAACGCCGCGGTCGCCGTCCGACGCAAGGCTGGCCGACCCGCGAACAGCGTGATCGAAGCTCCCAGAGGGACGAACAACACCAGGTTGCCGACTATGTCGAACGCGCCAATCGGGCGGGAAACAAACGGAATCCAGCCGACCCTGTGCCAGTGAGCTTCGGGATCGAACCCGCGCCAGGGAAGAATGGCGAACAGGATAAAGGCGGTCGAACACGCAATCGCCAGGAGATACAGGTGGCGTCGTTCCATGTCGTTCAACTGCGAGCGCGTCCACGTGCGAACTCATAGCGCCATCAACCGTCCCACGCGCGCGAGCCCGGGAACATGATCCGCCGTCGACTTCAAAATGACCAGCGTCGGTACTGCGAGGATCGTACCCCATGCACCCCACAATCACGTCCACAGCATCAATCCGATGAACACCGTCAGCGCGCTCATGTTCTCAACTTTGCCCAGTAGCGGCGCGTGAGCAACCAGCCCTCGAGTGACGTAATCAGGAGCGCGACGCCCGACATTAGCAACGCTTGGGCCAGCTCGCCTCCCTGAACGAGGCCGACGACAAGCAGGCCGCCCGAGACGATGACCGGGCCGAAGTACGGAATGGAATTGAACACACCGGCCAGAATTCCCCACACGGCCGCGTGCTGCACGCCGATCCATAGCAGCGCTGCTCACGTGGCCACCCGACTGCCGAGCACGTCTCGTGCCGACGATGCCGGGCCGTGATGCGCGGCGGCGTTTCGATCAGGAGGACGCGCGACGCCGGCGGGTTGCTGCTGCACGTTTCGCGGCGGCGCGACGCCCGGTGGCGCCCTTGGTTCTCACCGCCTGGCGAGCAGAAGCGCTGCGCGCCTCTCGAGAACGTTTTCGAGCTGCCGTCCGTGCCTGCTTCGATAACTGCGCAGTTGATCCTGCCGCGTGACCTTCATGCTTCAGTGCGCGCAGGGTCGCGCGAGAACGCGTGGCAGACGCTGTCCGCTTTCGTCCGCTGCGGCCCTGGCTCAACTCCCGTTCGGCGGCTCGGCGCGTCCGAGCCGACGTCGTTCCTTTCTTCGGCGGGGGAAGATCGACACCCGCCCGTCGAGCCTTGGAGAGTCCGATGGCGATCGCCTGCTTGGTCGAGCGTGCGCCGTGCTTTCCTTCTCGAACGTGATCAATCTCTTCACGTACAAATTCGCCCGCTTGCGTTGATGGGGCCCGGCCGGCGCGCTTCGCCTTGCGAGCCCGCTTGAGTGTGGCTTTGCTTGGCATACCGGACCTGCGTCGCAAGGTTCGGGCCGCTATACTGCCGACTTGAACGCCGCCGAGGGCGCTCGCAGGGCGAGGACGCTCGAACTGGAGCGCCATCATTTGACCCTGTGTGTCGCTCGGCGGTAGCCTCCCTGCACGTCCCTCGCGCCAGAGGATTCGAGATGAGATCAGAGACAGCGTTGTTAGCGGCGGCGATGCTCGTGGTGGGAATACTTGCCTCCGCCTGCACGACGGCAAACGCGCCGGGCGGAAGCCCGGCCCCGTCTTCACGCCCGGAGCGCACCAAAGAGGAGAACCTTGCGCTCGGACGTGAGCACAAGACCGCGGCGGAGCTCTACCAGGCGTTACGCGAACAGGCCAAGGGCGGACAGGCACTGGTCTGGACCAGCCTGCCGGACTGGCGCGGCGTCTATACGCGCGCACCGGTGGCCGGATTTGCATTCGATCCGGAAACGCCGGAGGGTGGTCCGCCCACCGCTAAGTTGACGCCTGAGTACGAAGAGCGAATGCGCAAGCGGATCGAGGGGGTGAAAAACGGGATCGAGTGGGATCCGATTTCGACCTGCGCTCCCCCCGGACACCCGCGCTGGTTGACCGAGCCCTTCCTGCGCGAGTTCATCGTGACTCCTGAACAGACGTGGCTCGTCAATGAGATGGTCAATGACATTCGGCGGATCTACACCGACGGGCGCGATCACATCCCTGCCGCCGATCGCTATCCGCTTTATAACGGCGACTCCATAGGGTTCTGGGACGGCGATCGCCTCGTGATCCACACGAACCAGCTGCGATCGGGGATCTATCAGAGAGCCCATCCCGACTACACTGATCAAGTCGAGACCGTGGAGATTTGGTACAAGGCCGACCCCAAGACGCTTCGCGCCGATGTCTGGGTCTACGACCCGCCAGCGCTCGTCGAGCCGTGGTACGCGCGCCAGTCATATCTGAAACTGGACGATCCGGACAAGACTCTGCGTATCAGGTACTGGAACTGCGGTGAGAATCAGAACAACTCCGTGTTTCAAACGCAGGACGGATCGACGCAGTTCCAGGATCTGACCTTTACGCAGAGTGACGACAAAAAAGGAGGTAAGCCGTGATTGCACGCAGAGCCTGGGTCTGCCTGCTGACGGGTGGTGTCCTCGTCATCGCGTCGCTGCCGGTGTTTGCGCACCATTCGGCGGCGATGTTCGAGGAGAAGAAAACGATCACCGTCGAAGGTGTCGTCAAGGAATTCCAGTACACGAACCCGCACTCCTGGTTGCTCGTCGACGTCAAAGACAAGAACGGCAAGGTGACGACATGGGGCTTCGAAGCGGAGGGGCCGAGCACGCTCCAGCGCGCTGGCATACGTCCGAGTGAGTTTCCCGTCGGCACGAAGCTCACGATCACAGGGCGACCGATGAAAGACGGCCGCCCGGCGGCGATCTGGGAATCCGCCGTCAGAGCAGACGGGAAGAAATTCAACCCGCGCGAAGGATTTGCGGTTCGCTGAGCATGCGTAGAACCCTGCGTCTCGGACTGGTCTCGATTGTGGCGATGATCGCCGTCTCTGTCGTCACTGGAGCGGCGACCGACTGGCCGCAATTCCTCGGTCCCGACCGCAACGGCACGTACGGGGGACCACCTCTTGCCGAGACGTGGGGATCTGCGGGTCCGAAGGTCGTGTGGCGCAAGCAGATCGGGCAAGGATTTGCCGGCCCTGCTGTCGTCGGCAATCGCGTCATCCTGTTTCATCGCGTCGGCAACGAGGAAGTCCTCGAGTCGCTCGATGCGGCAAACGGCAATTCCACGTGGCGATACGCCTACCCCACCAGGTACCGGGATGACTTCGGATTCGACGAGGGACCGAGAGCGGTACCGGTCATCGCAGACGGAGTGATTTATACGTTCGGAGCGGAGGGCCAACTCCACGCAGTCGATCTGGCCAAGGGCACTCGCCTGTGGAGCGAAGACACCATGAAGCGCTTCGGCGTGCCCAAGGGTTTCTTCGGCGCAGCCGGCTCACCGCTCGTCGAGGGCGGCCGCGTCATCGCCAACGTTGGCGGTGACAAGGCCGGCATCGTGGCATTCGAGGCCAAGACCGGCAAAGTGCTGTGGACCGCTACCGATGACGATGCCAGCTATTCGTCGGGCGTGGCCGCCACGATCGGTGGCCGTCGACTCGGAGTGTTTCTCACGCGCGACAACCTCATAGGACTCGATCCCGCGTCGGGGATGGTGCAGTTTCAGCGGCGCTGGCGCGCTCGCATCGCCGCGTCGGTCAACGCCGCGACGCCGATCGTGGTCGGCGATCAGATTTTTGTCTCAGCGCAGTACGGACCTGGAGCGGGAGTACTGCGCGTGAACGGATCACAGTTGGTCGACGTCTGGACCTCTGACGACGTGCTGTCCAACCATTACGCGACGAGCGTTTTTTACAACGGATATTTGTACGGTTTTCACGGGCGCCAGGAATTCGGGCCAAGCTTCCGGGCAGTCGAATTCAAGACCGGGATGGTCAAGTGGAGCCAGGAGCAATTCCGCGCCGGCAGCGTGCTGCTGGCCGGTGAGCGGCTCGTGATCACCCGCGAGGGAGGCGAACTGATTCTCGCAGCCGCCTCACCGCAGGCATTTCAGCCAATTGCCCGCGCGCAGATCATGCAGGGCGTCGTTCGTCCCTATCCCGCGCTGGCCGACGGCCTGCTCTACATCCGCAACGAGAACACGCTCCTCTGTCTCGATCTTCGCAAATGAGAAGCGTGATCGCCCTCATGTCGATCATGTCTCTCGCCGCGCTTCCGCCGCTGCAGCGATCGGCGGAGAATCCACGAGACGTGCTCGATCGCGCGATCGACGACTTTCTCGCCGGGCGCGTGAAGGAGTCGGTCGTCGGCTTCGATCGAGTCGCCACGCTGGCACCCGAGGCCGCGCCGCAACTGTGGCAGCGCGGGATCGCGCTTTACTACGTCGGCCGCTACGACGATTGCCGCAAGCAATTCGAGTCTCATCGTACGGTCAATCCGAACGACGTCGAAAACCCCGCGTGGCATTTTCTCTGCGTGGCCCATGCCGAATCACCGCAGAAGGCACGCGCGGCGCTCTTGCCCGTCGGGCCCGACCAGCGCTCGCCGATGCGCGAAGTCTACGAGATGTTCAAGGGGACGATGACGCCTGACGCAGTACTGACGGCGGCAGGTCAATCGCTCTCTGCCCGGTTCTACGCAGAGCTCTACGTCGGGCTTTATTACGAGGCCACTGGTAACAAGACGCAGGGACTCGCGCACCTCAAGATCGCGGCGTCCGATCAATTCGCTCGCGACGGCGGGTACATGCATCGCGTCGCGATGCTGCACCCGTTGCTTAAACAATAGACCGTCCCAGGTCCTTCGATCTTGGTTCTCTGGTCCGTCCTTGGTCCTACGGTCCACAGGGACCAAGGACGAGGGACTACTAGGGACGGACTGAGCACCAAGGCCCACGGACAAAGGACACGTCTACTTCGCAGCGGCGATGCGATACAGATGCGTGTCTGAGCGGATGAAGAGCGAGCGATCCGAGATCGCGATGGACGCGAGCGTCGTGCCGTCGAGACGGTTGGTCGCAAGCTTCTGAAACGTCTTGCCAGGTGCGAAGACCGTTGTCATACCTTCTTCGCTCAGTGTGTAGATGCGACCGTCGGCGAACACCGGCGACGCGGAGTAGTTGCCACCGAGGCGCTGCTGCCAGATCATCTTCCCCGTCGTCGCGTCGACGCACGACAGTACGCCGGTATCGCTGATGTAGTACAGCTCGTCACCGACGAGGATCGGAGACGGCGTGTACGGCGCACCGCGAGTCAACACCCACGCGACGTGTGTCCGCGTGACGTCGCCGCGCCCGTCGGCGCGCACGGCCATCAGCGCCGGCTCCTGAAACCCGGTAGCGATGAACACCAGGCCCTGGCCGAACACGGGCCGAGGGACATTGGAGAACCCTTCGCCGTAGCTGACGCGCCAGATCTCCTTGCCCGTGAGCGGTTCGTACGCGACGGTCCTGAACGCACCAACCGACACGACCTGATCCTCGTCACCGACTCGAATGACGAGCGGCGTCGAGTACGCCTGACTCCACGGCCGGCGCCGCGACGTCCGCCACTTCGACTTGCCCGTCTGGGTGTCCAGTGCGACGACATAGGCGTCATTGCCCCAGCCATCGCAGTTGATGATCAAGAGATCGCGATAAAGAACCGGCGAGCCGCCGTTGCCGTGCTGCGCGTCATAGCGAAGGCGTGTGGACCACAGCAACTGGCCGGATGTCGTGAGCGCGGCGGTGCCATCCTCGCCGAAATGCACGTAGACGCGATCGCCGTCGACGATGGGCGTCGGCGACGCGCGACTGTTCTTGATGTTAATTGCGCCGGGATTATCGATCTTGAAGACTTCCGTGTTGACGACCTCGCGTCCAGAGGTGACATCGAGGCCGATCAAGCGAAGAGAGATGACAGAGTCTTCTCCCCTCTTGTTGCGAGTGGCGTCGACGGCGGTGACCCACACGCGCCCGCCGGCGATGACGGGCGACGACCATCCACCGCTGACGGGAACCTTCCACGCGATGTTCTGCGTCTCGCTCCATTCGAGGGGCAGCCCCTGCTCCTTCGAGTGACCCTGCCCTGTGGGTCCACGAAACTGCGGCCAGTCCTCTGCAGCACGTGGAGGCGGGGCTTGCCCGGCCTGAGCGAAGCCGAAGGCAGCCCCGCCTGCGAGAGCGATCAGCAGACACGTGGTGAAGGCACGTCTACGAGCGCACGTCTGCGTGCGCTTAGGAGCGCTGGAGCTCGAATCCCTCAACGGCCACATCCAGTTGATGGTTGACGCGGAAGCCGACGATGCCGTCAGTGGTGACGGCGTTCTTCGCGAGGCTGTGGACGATCGTCCCGTTGACCACATACGACACCGTGTCGCCGGTCACGCGGACTTCCAGTGTATTGGTCGAGCGTCCCGTGCCGTCAGGCCGCTTGACGGCCTGATGCGGCGCGCGCGCCACGTCCTTGACGTCGTTGCCCACGCGCTGCCGAATAAGGAACGAACCATCCTGAGCAACGACGAAGTAGGAGTATGCCTGGTTGGTCCCTTCAAGTTGCGCGCCCCCGAAGACCAGGCCGTAGTAATTGGTATGACTGCTGGGTTGGTTGAGATTGAATGTGGCCTTCAAGGTGTAGGTACCGGCAGCATTATTGCGTGCATCCCAGAACGTTCCAGCTGGGCCGCCTTTCACGTGGAGCACTTTGCCCTTCGAAACGAACGTAAGGTCCGGCCGGTCATCGGGATCCTGAGCGCTCTGGCTTCGGTCGACACGCATCTTCCAGCCCTCTGGAGATTGTGCAGACAATGGCAGAGTTACACAGCTGATCAAGAGAAGAATTACAAAAGACGGACGCATCGGCGAGATCTCCCTGTTTGATCGATTGGTCTACAAGGACCAATCGGGCGTGTACAGCGTTTCATGATTGCTGGTCAAGGGCAGGTAGAGTGAGTACGACTGTTCCCGCGTCGAAGAATGCCACACTCTTAGTGAGGATGTTAACGTCCAACACTGTGCGCAGTCGTGTGTCGCGTGAGACGCGCCAGCTGCTGATCGCGGCGTTGGTCGCGCTGCTCGCGCTGTGGGTACTCGCGCGCATTCGATTCCCCGGGCAACCGGCCAGCCCCAACCCGATTCCCTCGCTGCTGTCCCAAATCTCGGTCGCGCCGCGATTCGCCAACCTCGCCGGCGAAATTGGCGAGCTTCAACGACGGTTGACGGCAACCTGGCTGACGATTCCGGTCGCCGGAACGGACGACAGCACCGGCGTAGATCCACGTCAGATCACGGCGATGAAGCTGTCCAATGACACGGCGGTGCTGCTGCTGCCCAGCGGCGATCGGCTGTTGAACGAGGGAGAGGTGGTCGCCGTTGATCGCGTCACCGGTCTGGCTATCGTTCGTGTCGAGGGCGGGGCGGCCAAAGTCGATGTTCCGCGTTGGACACCCTCCGCCGTTGATGGCCCGCGCTATCTGATGGCGACGGTGGGAACGCCTGCCGGGGTGTCGCTGAGGCCTGTCCTCGTGGGCGCGCTACACGAGATTGAGAGTCCGGCGTGGCCGGGGCCGATCTGGTCAGTACCTGAAGGCACGGACCTGCCAGCCTCGGCGTTCGTGTTTACGACCTCTGGCGAGATCGCTGGTCTTGTCGCGCGCGAGGCGCCAGGGCTCGCCATTATTCCGTGGGACATCGTCGTTGACGAAGCGACGCAGGTCCGCGATCGGGGACGTGTCCCACCGCCGGATCTGCGCGTGGAAGTCCGGCCATTGACTTCGGCTCTGTCGCGGGCGACGGCGACGACGCAGGGCGTGGTGGTTGCGTGGGTCGATCCACGCGGTCCATTGGCCAAACAGGTCGCCGTCGGTGACGTGATTCAGTCGCTCAATGCGCACTCGATTTCGCAGCTCAGGGACTGGGAGGTTGCAAGCAGCCGGCTTGCAGCCGGTCCTTTGACCATCGGCGTACGTCGCCAGGGCAAGCCGTCAACCGTCCATGTGAATCTGCCTGATGCAAGCATTTCGGCAGCGGCAACATCACTGGGCCTCCAGATGCGGAACATCCCCGGCATCGGCGCATCCGTTCTTCGCATCGACCCTCATTCGGCGGCCAACGCGGCGCGTCTGCAGGAAGGGGACATCATCACCCTCGCCGGAGACATCACGGCACCCACGGCCGCGCAGATTGGCGACGCCTTCCGATCCGCTCGGACGGGCGAGGCGATCATGCTCGCGATCACGAGGGGCAGAACGCACCTCGTCGTGGGGCTGGTGAAATGATGGCGGAATCGATTGATCAAGACGCCGTCGCGCCAGATACACAAACCGGCGGTGTCGAGATCGAACGGATCCAGGCGGCGGCCTCGAGTCCGGCGCCCGTCCCACCGTGGCACGTGCGTTTCGGACTGAGCTGGTCGACTGGCGCCGTCCCCGTCGTCCTCATCCTCCTGCTTGGTGCCGTGCTCGGGCCAGGCGGCCTCGCCTTGCTCACGCCGGCGGTCCTCGCCGTCCTTGCTCCCGTGCTACCCGTTGCGGTAGCGGCGCTCGGCATCCTGGCCGGGCTCGAGTTCACGCGCCCAGCTGCTCCCAATCGCTGGTCGCTCCTTCGCAACGCCAGCCTCGAATCGCTGCTGACCGGCATCCTCGTCGCTGCCGGTATCTGGCTCGTGATGCCGGCCTCTCCGGATGACGCGATGCCGGACGTGTGGCTCGTTGCGATCGTCGCCGGCTTGTGCGCATCGATGTCGGCCACGCTGCCCGACGCCGATCCCGATCGCCTGCGCCCCGCGGTCATTCGCATGCGCGATTTCGATGCCTTCCTTCCTGCCCTCGTCGGCGCCGTCGTGCTCGCGTTTCTCCATTCGCAATCTCCGCTGGCCTCACTCTGGCTGACGACGCAGGCGATGATTCTCGCGCTCATGATCTCGGCGACCGCCTGGCTGCTGCTCGCCGACGGTCCGCCAAGCACAGAGCAGCGCGTGTTTTCGATTGCGGCGTTGCTGCTGGTGGGAGGCATCGCCGATTACCTCTCGTTGTCGGCGTTGGCTGGGGGACTTCTCGCCGGCCTGTTCTGGGGGTACGTCGGCGGCGTCGCGCGCGAGAGCATCGAGCGCGATGTCCGCTATCTGCGTCATCCGCTCGTCGTGCTCATGCTGCTCGTCGCGGGAGCCAAGCTGGAATTCTCGGTGTGGATCCTGGTGCTCGCGCTGGCGTATCTCGTGCTGCGGGTCGCCGGCAAACTCCTCGGCGGTTGGCTCACCGGTCGTGTGCCAGGCCTGCCGCTTCCAACCAACGTCGGGGCGACGCTGCTTCCACCGGGTGTCTTCGGTATCGCATTCGCGCTCGACGCGACCTCGATGATGGATTCCGCGGCGGCGATCCTCTCCGCCGCGGTGCTGGGCAGTATCGGCTGTCAGCTGCTGGCTGCCCTGTCGCGACCTTCGGAGGCGCACGAGTGAAGCAGATCGTTGCGTTGATCCTCGCGGTCGTGGTCGTGCTGTGGGTTCGCGCGATCGGCGGCCCGGTCGCGAGCGGAACCGCCGGCGCCGCCTTTGCGATCGGTTTCACGCTGCTTGGCGCCTGGATATTCGGCGACGCGCTTCGGCGGTTCCGGATCCCCCGTCTCACCAGCTACATCCTGTTCGGCATCCTGATCGGCCCCAACATTGCCGACGTTATCACGGAGACGATGGCGGTGCAGTTGCACTTCGTGACCGGCATTGCCACCACCCTCATCGCTCTCATCGCCGGCCTCACGCTCAATCTCGAACGGCTCGGTCCCCAGTTCAAAGCGATCGCGCGCCTGACCGGAATCACGCTCGCCGTTGCGATGACCGGGATCGGCGCGGTGGTGTGGTTGGCATGGCCGTGGATCTCCATCGCCCCCGGCGCGGGCGGGCTCGAGCGGCTCGCGATTACGGCGCTCCTGGTCGTGATCACCGTCAGCTTCTCGCCCACGATGACGGCGGCGGTCACCACCGAGACGGGCGCGCGAGGGCGATTGAGCGAAACCGTCCTCACGGTCGTCGTCCTCGCGGACCTCGTTCTCCTGGTTCTGTTCTCGCTGGCGATGCTCTTTGCGCGAGTCGCGGTGGGCTCGACCGCGAGCGACGGCGTCGGACTGCTCGTTCGCTTCACGTGGGAGATCGGTGGCGCGGTCGCGTTCGGCGTGCTGGTGGGGGCGTTGTTCGCGCTGTATCTGCGCTACGTCGGCCGTGAGATTGCGCTGGTCCTCATCGCCGTCTGCGCGTTGCTCAGCCAGGTCGGCACCACGCAGCAGTTCGAGCCGCTGCTTGCGGCCGTGGCCGCTGGACTCGTGATCGAAAACCTGTCGCTCGCGCAGGGCGATGCCCTCAAGACCGCGGTGCAGGGCACCGCGCTACCTGTGCTCGTGATCTTTTTCGTCGCCGTCGGAACCTCGCTGCGGCTCGATGTGCTGGGCGAGAGCGGTGTGATCGTCATTGCGCTCTCGGGACTGCGGCTGCTGTTCATCAAGCTGGGTGTTGCTGCGGGCGTGCGCTCGTCGGGAATCGACCGGCAGGTTGGCGAGTACATCTGGACCGGCCTCGTCTCCCAGGCAGGAATCACCCTGGGATTTGCGGCGCTGGTGGCGTCAGAGTTCATGGATTGGGGCCCGCGAATCCAGGCGCTGCTCGTGGCATTTATCGCCATCCATGAACTGCTCGGCCCGCTGCTCTTCCGCTACGGACTGTCGCGCAGCGGCGACCTGGAAGCGCCGCCGCGGAAACCGCTGGTCGTCGTCTCCAATCGTGAACCGTATCTCCACCGTCACGATGAGCGTGGCCGCATCGTGGCGACCCCGGCCACAGGCGGCGTCGCCGTCGCCCTCGACGCGCTGATGCGCGAGCGCAACGGAGTGTGGGTTGCGCACGGCGCGGGTTCGGCAGATCGCCAGGTCGTCGACAAGACGGACCGAGTCCTCGTACCGCCAGAGAGCCCGTCATACGAGTTGCGCCGCCTCTGGCTCGAAGAGCCGACGTTCTCCGCTTACTACAACGGCTTCGCCAACGAGGGCCTCTGGCCGCTCTGTCATCTCGTCGATGTGCGCCCGCAGTTCCGCACCGAAGACTGGGCCGCGTATCGCGACATCAATGCGCGATTTGCCGCCGCAGTCAGCGAGGAAGTCGGCGAGTCGAACACGCCAGTGTTCATCCAGGACTACCACCTCGCGCTCGTGGCCCCGGCGCTGCGCGCTCGTGTGCCGGACGCCCGTACGGCGCTGTTCTGGCACATCCCGTGGCCATATCCCGACAGGTTCCGCATTTGCCCGTGGGCATCCGATATCCTGAGAGGGCTGCTCGCCAATGACCTGCTCGCGTTCCAGTTGGAACGCGATCGTCGCAACTTCCTGTTGGCTGCCGAAGAGGAGTTCGACGTCGAGGTCGAGCACGAGTTGTCTCGCATACGCTTCGGCGATCGCAGCACCACGGTCGTCTCCGTGCCGATCGGCGTCGACTACGACCGCATCCAGGCCATCGCCGCAGCGCCTTCGCTTGCGGCCGAACAAACCCGACTCGCACGCCTCTTCCGGTTGTCGGCTGAGATCATCGGCATCGGTGTCGATCGGCTCGATTACACCAAGGGAATCCCCGAGCGCCTCGACGCGCTCGATGCGCTGCTCTGTCGACGTCCGGCGCTACGCGGCAAGCTGACGTTCGTACAGATTGGCGTGCCGTCCCGCTCGGAGATCGAGAGCTACGCCGCCATCGAAGCCGAGATCGGCCTGCGGATCTCCGCCATCAATGCGCGCCACCGGGTTCCTGGCGGCGCGCCTGCCGTCCACTACCACACCAAGGCGCTTACCATCACGAGTCTCGTCGCACTGTATCGCCTCGCAGATTTCTGCATCGTCAGCTCACTCCACGACGGAATGAATCTGGTGGCCAAGGAATTCGTATCTGCTCGCGACGATGATGACGGCGTGCTGGTGCTGAGCATGCTGGCCGGCGCGGCGCAGGAGCTTCGTGAGGCAGTAATCATCAATCCGTACGATGTCGACGGCTTTGCCGATGCCCTGCTCCAGGCGATCGACATGCCGCTGGACGAGCGCCGGGCGCGCATGCGCGCGATGCGGCGCGTCGTCGCCGGACGAAATGTCTTCGGCTGGGCATCGGACATCCTCGAGGGACTCGAAAGCCTGTGGACCAAACCCCTGCACTATTCGGTTCGGCGCTGGGAGGACATGCCAGTGTGAGTCGCACGCGCGACATTCTCGATCGGCATCACGTCCTGACACTGCGGACGTTCGCGCAATCCCGCGTTCTCCTTGCCTTCGACTACGACGGAACCCTGTCGCCGATCGCCCCCACGCCGGAACGGGCACGGCTGCCGGCGCCCACGAAGCGACTGCTGATCCGGGTCGCGAAGGAGTATCCGCTCGTGGTGATCTCGGGACGCGCGCTCGCGGACATCTCAGAGCGCGTGGCGGATATCGACGTGCGGCAGCTGTTCGGGAATCATGGACTCGAATGGTCCGGTGCGACGTCGCGGCCACGCGCGCAGGTCCGGCAATGGGTCGATCGGCTGCACGAACAGCTCGAAGCCGCTCCCGGTGTCATCATCGAGGACAAGGCGCACTCGGTGTCTGTGCATTACCGCGCGGCTCCCGATCATAACCGGGCACTTCGACACATCCTTCCAGTCGTTCGCGCACTCCGCGGCGTACGCGTCATCTGCGGTGCGGCGGCCGTGAACCTGCTGCCGGATCACGGCGCGAACAAAGGAGTCGCACTCCGGCGCGCCCTCGAGAGGAGCGGCTGCGAGAGAGCAGTGTACGTCGGCGATGACGAGACTGACGAGGATGCGTTCGCGGCACTCGAGCCTGACAAGCTGCTGGCTATTCGGATCGGCCCGTCAGACAAGTCACGAGCGCGATATCACCTCGAATCGCAGGAATCGATCGATCTGTTGCTGCGCGTCTTAATCGAGGCGCGAGATGGCGATTGAGTGGTAGTGTCCGGCTCTAGCCGCAGTCGTAGTGTCCGGCTTTAGCCGGACCTTCAGATCTTGAGTCGCGTGTGACTCGTCATCTCGTCCGAATCATCTGACGACGCCTGGCGTCGTTTGATGAAAATGACGATGCCGGCCACGATGAGACAGCCGACGGCGGCGACCGCCAGCAGCACGCCGGCCATCGCGAACATCCCGATGACGAAGTCGATGCTGATATCGCCAGTCGGATCGGGCTGACGGCCGACGTCGACGATGATCGGGTTCTGGACCAGGGAGAGAATCAGCATCGTTCATCCAGTACGTGCCACGACCCCACGTCGCGCGCGAGCTCGACCAGCGTGCGGACGCCGACGCCAGTCGCACCCTTGGGCTGGTACGGCTTGGCCTCTTCGGCCCAGGCCGTCCCGGCAATATCCACATGCACCCATGGCAGATCGCCTGTGAACTCCTTGATGAAGAGCGCAGCGGTGATCGCGCCACCGGGACGTCCGCCGGTGTTGCTCAGATCGGCGATCTCGCTCTTGAGTTGCTCCTTGTAATCGTCGAATACGGGCATTGGCCAGGAGCGATCGCCAGCGCGTTCAGACGCCCGTCGCACGTCTTCGACCCACTGCGGGGGCGTACCAAACAACCCGCTGGTGGTCTTGCCGAGCGCGACGACGCATGCTCCGGTCAACGTTGCCAGATCCACCAGGTGCGTAGCACCGCGTTGACGCGCGAGCCAGAGACCATCGCCGAGGATCAGGCGTCCTTCCGCGTCGGTGTTGATGATTTCGACCGTCTTCCCGTCCGCGCTGGTCAACACATCACCGGGCTTGATGGCGTGGCCGCCCGGCATGTTCTCCGTCATCGGTATCACCGCGACGCAGCGGACGGGCAGCTTCAGGCGCGCGATCGCCGACATGGCGCAGATCACGGCGGCTCCGCCCGACATGTCATCTTTCAT
>Ga0207697_10000497_pt1 | contig 22094 bp, 19 predicted proteins | sample KBSSwiS5withPhiX_FD_184293 | JGI IMG/M metagenome (GOLD analysis project Ga0207697, IMG submission 184293) | Switchgrass rhizosphere microbial communities from Kellogg Biological Station, Michigan, USA, with PhiX - S5 (SPAdes) (version 2) | ecosystem: Host-associated > Plants > Roots >... | reverse complement strand
CCGCTTTGGTTCCCACGCGTCGAACGAAAACGTCGACTCGCCGTTCAACAAGAAGATCGTGTTCGTCTCGTGGTTCAACGCGGGCGTTCGGGCGATCGACATCCGCGAGCCGTACTCTCCGAAGGAGGTTGGGTACTTCATACCGACCACGAACTCCAATACCTTCGCGAACGGCGGCAAGTTCGTCATCCAGACGAACAACGTTGAGGTCGACGACCGGGGTTACATTTACATCGTGGACCGGGCCGGCAGCGGGATGCACATCCTTCGGCTGACAGGCGACGCCGCGCAGATCATTGCGCAATAGTCGACAGCGACCGACCGGTCACGGACAAGAGCGACGCGGGCCAGGCCGCGCCACTCCCGTCCGAATGGGAATCGCGGGATTACCCGCGTACGTAGGCTGAAGTTCGATCGCCTGAAGCGGAACAGTACGATGTAATGCGATCACAGGCGCGCCACGGCGCGCCTGTTTTCTTGGTGAAGTCTCGAGTGGCTAGGGTTGATGAGGCTTTGCACGGATACGGCCAGTCGCCGCCATTGCGGTCGGTCGCTGCGCTACACAAGTCGCGGGCGCTAAACCGGTCCGAAGGCTGGCGGCGCGGAGGGTATTTGGCCGACCGGGCTGCGCCCTCACGCATAATCGATTCTTCGCATTTCGAAGACAAGACAGGCGCATGAACCGACTTCTCCAGAACCGCAACGCCCTCTTTTCCTTGATCGCGTTCTTATCGGCCGCGGTCATCGCTGGTGCCACCTCCGCGGAGGACGTCTATCCGTCGAAGCCGATCACGCTAATCGTCCCCTTTCCGCCAGGAGGCGTTGCCGACATCGTCGGCCGGCCATTCGCCGAGGCGCTGTCACGTGAATTGAAGACCCCGGTGATCATCGAGAACAAGCCGGGTGCGGGCGGCGGCATTGGCATGGGTGCCGTCGCGAAAGCCAAGGCCGATGGCTACACGCTGCTGATGGCGCTGTCGTCCATCTCGATCCTGCCCGAAGCTGACAAGGTGCTCGGTCGGGCCCCGCTGTATCAGCTCGATCAGTTCACGCCGATAGCGCGGCTCACCGCCGACCCGACCATCCTCGCCGTTCGCGCGGACAGTCCGTGGAAGACGCTGCAAGACTTCGTCGCCGATGCGCGACGCCGTCCGGGGGCCATCACGTACGGGTCCTCCGGCAACTACGGCACGATGCACGTGCCCATGGAAATGTTCGCGCACCGCGCCGACGTCAAGCTGCTGCACGTCCCCTTCACCGGCGGCGGGCCCGCAGTCGTCGCACTGCTCGGCGGGCAAGTCGATGCGTTGTCGACGGGCCCTTCCACGGTGTTGCAGCACGTAAAGGCCGGCAAGGTGCGGGTGCTCGCGTCATGGGGTGACCACCGCCTTGCATCGCTACCCGACGTCAAGACGCTGACCGAGTCGGGCTTCGATGCAGTCTTCTTCCAGTGGTGCGCACTGTTCGCGCCCGCCGGCACGCCGGAACCGGTCTTGTCCCGCCTGCGCGAGGCTGCGCGTGTCGCGGCCGCTGACCCGCGCTTCGTCAATACACTGGCGACGGTCGAAACACCCGTCCAGTATCTCGACGCGCCGGAGATGCGGCGCTTCTGGGAGGCAGACGCAAAAACACTCGCCGAGGCCGTGCAGCGGGTCGGAAAGGTCGAATAGGGGCCGAGAGTAAGGGCCGCGGGCGAGGCGGAGCCCGACTTGCGCAATAAAAAACCCCCGCAAGCAAGGCTCGCGGGGGTTCAAAGCTGTATCAATCAGGAGGAGAGAATTGATACAGTGGAGACACCACCATCCCCGACTTGGGGACCGGTCCCGCTCGATTCAAGCGGGACCCGGGTCGACGATGCGGCACCCTAACCGCGGCGCCGCCGGCGCTATTACGCAGCGCGCTTCGTCTTGATGCTGGTCGTAACCTTGCTGGCGTTGGCGGCCGCGGCACGGACGCTCGCGTCGGCGAGGTCGACGACTTGCTTCGTCGCCTTCTGGAACTGGTCGAACGCAGCGGTCGACGCGGCAAACGTGGACTTCAGCGCGTTGACGGCGACGTCAGAGCCGGCCGGCGCGTTCTGGCTGGCCTTCTCGACCCAGGCGGCGACGCCCTTCGTGTACGACGACCACGACTCTTCGGCGAGCGCCGAGAAGCCGGCTTGCGCTTGCGACGACAGTTCGTACAGCGTACGCGAGTAGCCCGTCGCGCTTTGAACGCCCACTTCGGCGAGCTTCGCACGCAGCGACAGCAGTTCCTGCACGTCCTTGGCCGACGCGGCAGCTTGCGCGCCTTCGACGGCTTGCGCGATCGCGAGCTTGGCGGCGTTGATGTTCAGCTGCACCAGCTTTTCCGCGTTTTCGATCGACAGCGACGCGAGCTTGATCGCGCTCGAGACGCTGGCCTTGTTGATTTCCGAGAATTGTTCGGTTGCGTTGTACATGGTTGCCCTTTCAATGGTGGGTAGCGAGACCCACTTGTCGTTGGCAGGACCGGTACATTCGCCCTTCCCGCCCAGAATCGGTGACTGTTACGATCCGCCCGGTTGGTTTCCCCGGTCGAATGCTGCACCGCACAAAACCAATTGTAGGGATGGTACGAAGGTAAGTCAAGGCTTTTTTGTGCACCGCACCATGTTTTCCGGGACCCCCGGACCCGCCTTTTCAAACCCTCTAAAAATCAGGGGTTTATAATCTTGGCTTCCCCGAAGGAGCTCTCGTCGATGGCGTCCGAAGTACGCATGATCAAGAAGTATCCGAACCGTCGGCTGTACGACACGGCCAACAGCGGCTACATCACGCTGGCGGACGTCAAGCAGATGGTTCTCGGCGGCATCGAGTTCAAAGTCGTCGACGCAAAGACCAACGACGACCTGACGCGCGCGATCTTGTTGCAAATCATTCTCGACGAGGAAGCGGGCGGCATGCCGATGTTCAGCTCCGAGATGCTGGCCCAGTTGATCCGCTTTTACGGCACCGCACAACAGACGATCATGGGCCAGTACATCGAGCAGAACGTCCAGGCGTTCCTGGCGATCCAGAAGAAGCTGCAGGACCAGGCGAAGCAGGTCTACGGCGACAAGATGATGCTGACGCCGGAACTGTGGAAGCAATTCATGCAGATGCAGGCGCCGGCGATGCAGGGCATGCTCGGCAACTATCTCGAGCAGAGCGCGAAACTGTTCATGGACATGCAGCAGCGGATGCAGGACCAGACGCGAGGCATTTTCTCCGCGTTCCCGTTCCCCGCGTTCGGTGCGCCCCCCACGACGGCACCGGACGACGACAAGAAACGCTGAGCGCGACGACGCGCCGCAGCATCCGCCGCGCGCAGTGGGCGCTGCTGCGCCGCATCAGCACCGCGTCACCCGCATCGAGCTCGCAGCGATTCCCATGGCAGCCCCGCGCAAACGTCCGTCCACTACGCCACCGCGCGTAGGCTTCGTGTCGCTCGGCTGTCCGAAGGCGCTCGTCGATTCCGAGCAGATCCTGACGCAGCTGCGCGCCGAAGGTTATGCGATCTCTCCGTCGTACGGCGACGCGGACCTGGTCGTCGTCAACACGTGTGGCTTCATCGACGCCGCCGTCGCGGAGTCACTCGACGCGATCGGCGAGGCGCTGCACGAAAACGGCAAGGTGATCGTGACCGGCTGCCTCGGCGCCAAGGAAGGCGGCGACTTCGTTCGCGACGCGCACCCGAAGGTGCTCGCCGTCACGGGCCCTCACGCGACGCACGAGGTGATGACGGCCGTGCACGCGCACCTGCCGAAGCCGCACGATCCGTTCGTCGATCTCGTCCCACCCCAAGGCGTCAAGCTCACGCCGCGTCACTACGCGTACCTGAAGATCAGCGAAGGCTGCAATCACCGCTGCACGTTCTGCATCATTCCGTCGATGCGCGGCGACCTCGTCTCCCGCCCGCTCGGCGACGTGCTCGCCGAAGCGGAGCGCCTGCTGCGTGCCGGCGTGCGCGAACTGCTCGTGGTGTCGCAGGATACGAGTGCCTACGGCGTCGACGTGCGCTACCGCACCGGCTTCTGGCGGGGTCGGCCGATGAAAACGCGCGCGCTCGAGCTCGCGAGCGAGCTTGCGGCGCTCGCGCAGCAACACGGCGCGTGGGCGCGGCTCCATTATGTTTACCCTTACCCGCACGTCGACGACATCGTGCCACTGATGACGACGTCGCCCGCGGACGGCGGCCTCGTGGCCTATCTCGACGTGCCGTTCCAGCACGCGAGCCCGCGCATCCTCCGGCTGATGAAACGGCCCGCCGCTCCGGAGAAGGTGCTGGACCGCGTGCGCGCGTGGCGCGCCGAGCGGCCCGACATCACGTTGCGCAGCACGTTCATCGTCGGGTTTCCCGGTGAAACGGACGCCGAGTTCGACGAGCTGCTGATGTTCCTGCACGAGGCGCAACTCGACCGCGTGGGCTGCTTCGCCTACTCGCCGGTTGAAGGGGCAGCCGCCAACGCGCTGCCCGATCCAGTCCCCGAGCGCGTGAAGGAAGAGCGCCGTCACCGCTTCATGGGAGCGCAGGCGGCGATCAGCGCTGCGCGGCTGCGCGACAAGATCGGCCGGACGCAGCACGTGCTCGTCGATTCGATCGACGACGGCATGGCGATCGCGCGGTCGACGGCGGATGCGCCTGAGATCGACGGCACCGTGCGGATCGCGAATGCTGCCGATCTCGCGACGGGAACATTCGCGCGTGTGCGCATTACTCGAGCCGACGCACACGATCTCCACGCGGAAATCACGTAAACCGAGCGGTGACCGCCCGGCGTCAGCGCTTCGGCAAAGGTGTGCGCGCGAGATCCTGCGCGAGCTCGGCAACGATTTCACCGAAGGCAACGTTCAGCGCATCCGCGTACGCCACCGCAGAGCCGTCGCGCATCGACGCATGGCGCGTGTATTCGTGCGTCCATACGGGTGTCTGCTCGGCGCCGCCCACGGGCGTCAGGTAGTAGGTAATCGACAGCTCGGCGACGGGCTTGCCCGCGTCGCGCGTGTCGGCGTATAGCGCGGAGGCGAACCCGTCGAGCACCCAGTCCGCATCGGCCGCAGCCCCCGGCCCCGCGATGCGCGCAAACGGCCTGGCGCTGACGAGCGCGCGCGTCGTCTGCTCGGTCAGCATCGCTGCCGGCGGCACGAGGAACTCGACGTAGAAGTCCGTCTCGAAGCGCAGGTCGCCGAGCCGGTACACGAAAGCCTTGCCGCGAAACGGCGCCGCGACGTTCACCACCCCCACGCGCAGTGCAGCCGGCTGCGGCTGCGCAGCTGCCGGCGGCATCTTAGGCTCGAGCAGGAACGTCTGCCTCACCGGCGCCGGCCGCGTTACCGCCGAGCACCCGGCCAGGAACGCGACCACGGCGAGCGCCGCAAGGATTCGGATCTTCATTACGGACGCTCCAGCGGGCGCGGCGGTTCGCCGAACAGCACGTTCGCCGGATAGCGCTTCGCGTCTTCGGTGAGGTCGCGCAGGTTGTCGGTGATCTGCCGCAGGTTGTCGAACGTGGTTCCGAGGTCAGCCTCCCCGGCGCCGAAGATCCGGTCGAGCCGGCCGAGCGTGCGCTCCATGTGCGCGATCGACTGCGGCAGCTTCGGGTCGCTGACGAGCGTGCGTACGCTGGCCAGCGCCGCCGACGTGTCGTTCGGCAGCTTCGCCAGCGCGGGATTGGCGAGAAACCCCTTCAGCTCGGTGTTGGTCTGGCGCAGCTCCGCCAGGAGTCCGACGGCCTCGTCGGACAGCTTCTTCGCTGCGACGGCGTCGAGCGTCGACTCGATCTTCGCCAGCGTGCGGTCGGCGCGCTTGGCAATGCCGGAAACGTCCTTCGAGATTCCCGTCGTGTCGAGGCTGGAAACGCGATCCGTTGCGGTCGTCAGCAGCTTGTTCAGATTCGCGAGCGTCGTTTCGATGTCGAGTCGATGCAGGCGATCGACGATTTCCGATGCCGCGTTGACGAACGTCGTCACCGTGGACGGCGTGCTCGGGATGTAGATGTTATCGGGCACCCAGTCGATCGGCAGCACGGCGGCCGGCAGCGAATCGACGTAGTCGAGCTCGAGGTAGTTGGTGCCGGTGATCCCCTGCGGCGCTAGATGCACGCGCAGGCCGCGCTCGACTTCGATCTTCGTCGATTCCGGACTCGCGATGTCGTTCGCCGCGCGTCCGCCGACGAGCCGCGGCTCGAGCTGCGCCTCCACCATCACGTAGCGCTTGCGCTGCGTCATCGGCTTGTCCTGCTCGTACTTGACGTACGTGAAGCTGATGCGCGTCACCTCACCGATGACCACGCCGCGATATTTCATCTTGGAGCCGATGTCGAGTCCCTGCACCGACTCGTTGAAATACGTTTCCATCACGGCACGCGGCTTCAGCCAGCGCCCGGTGCCGATGATCAGCAGCACGGCGACACCCGCGGCAACCGCGCCGATGACAAACAGCCCGAGCTTGAAATAGTTCGCTTTCTGGCTCATGCGGCGACGGGCTCCGCCTCGCGGTTGAAGAACTGGCGCACCCACGGATCGTCGCTCTCGTCGCGCAGCTTGCGCGGATCGCCTTCCGCGACGATCCCTTTCTTGCGGGGGTCGAGCATGATCACGCGGTCGGCGATCGAGAAGATGCTCGGCAGCTCATGGGTGACGACGACGAACGTGACACCGAGATTGCCCGCGAGTCGCTTGATCAGCGCGTCGAGCTCGGCGGATGTGATGGGATCGAGGCCCGCGGACGGCTCGTCGAGGAACAGGATCATCGGATCCAGCGCCATTGCGCGCGCGATCGCCGCGCGCTTTTGCATGCCGCCCGAGATCTCCGCCGGCAGGTGGCCGGTGAACGCACCGAGGCCAACGAGCGACAGCTTCATCCGCGCGATCAGCTCGATCTCGTCGGACGTAAGGTCCGTGTACTCCTCGAGCGGCAGCCGCACGTTCTCGGCGAGCGTCATCGAGCCGAACAGCGCGCCCGACTGATACATGACGCCGATCTTGCGCAGGATCGCGCGCCGTGCGTCGCCTTCGGCGGCGATGATGTCGTCGCCGTCGATCGCAACACTGCCGCTCTGCGGTGGCAGCAGTCCGATCATGTGCTTCAGCAGCGTGCTCTTGCCGCTGCCGGAGCCACCGAGGATCACGAACACCTCGCCGCGCCGGACGTCGAAGCCGACGTTTTCGAGCAGCACGACGTCGCCGTAGCCGGCGGTAAGGCCGCGAACGCTGATGATCGGATCGGCAATGGGTGCGGGTGTTGTCATGCGGTCAGATGTCGAGCACGAAGTAGAGCACGGCGAACACGCCGTCGACGACGACGAGCAGGATGATGCCCGAAACGACGGCGCGAGTCGCCGCATCGCCGACGGCCGACGCGCCCGCAGTGGTTTGCAGGCCGCGCAGGCAGCCGATGCCGGCAATGAGGATCGCGAAGACGAACGACTTGACGAAGCCCGCCATGAAGTCGCTGAAGTTGACGATGCCCTCCACCTCGTGGACGAACGTCACGAACGGTATCGAGAAACTCTGCAGCGTCATCGCCCCGCCGAGCAGGCTGATGAGGTCGGCGAACAAGGTCAGCAGCGGTGTCATCAGAAGCGCCGCGATGATTCTTGGCGTGACGAGGAAACGCACCGGATCGAGCCCCATCGTCGTCAGCGCGTCCACCTCCTGGTTGACGGTCATCGTGCCGATCTCGGCGGCGAACGCAGCGCCGGAGCGGCCGGCGAGCAGGATCGCCGTCATCAGCGGGCCCAGCTCGCGCAGCATCGCGAGCCCGATCAGGTCGGCGACGAAGATCTCCGCGCCAAACTTGCGCATCGGGATCGCCGACTGGAACGCGAGGATCACACCGAGCAGGAACGAGATCAGCGCGACGATCGGCAGCGCGTCGGCGCCGACGCGCTCGCAGATGCGCCATACGTCCTTCCAGCGAATCGTCGACGGGTGCAAGAGCGCGTATACCAGTGCAGCGGTGGTCTCGCCGATGAAGACGATCTGCTGGCGCAGGTCTTCGCCCATGCCGGCGGTGATGACGCCGATTTCCTCGACGGCCGGTCTGCGCGGCGCCGGCGGATCGAGGTCGTGGCCGAGTGCCTGCGCGTCGAACTGCTGCAACAGCGTCTCGAATGCCGGATGCAGGTTCGCGACCTGGACGTCGCCGGCCTTACGTTGCTGGATCAGGTCGACGAGCAGCGCGATACCCGCGCCATCGCAGTAATCGACGTCGGCCGCATCGACGACGACGCGCTGATCGGGTGCCGCCGCGATCGCGCGCCGGCTCTCGTCCCACACGCCCCTGATCGTCGTCGCCTCGAGGCGGCCGGACAGGGCCAGGATGCGTCGGCCGTCGGTGGCGTCGGAAATCGCGACTGCCGCCATCAGCGCCTGCTCGCGCGGAGTGCCCGGACCATACTTCGCCGCCACGAAATGCGCATCTTCGGCATAGAAAGTTAGCTTAGCACGCGACTACGCGCCGCCAGTCGCGCGAGCCCGCGGGCCGGCGCTATGCTATCGTCGTCAAGGACCCGTATGAGCGAGCCTGTCCGCTTCCTGCTGAACGGAGAACGCGTCGACGTCACCGGCCTGTCGCCGCAGACGACGCTGCTGGAGTTCCTGCGCGACGAGCGCCGGCTGACCGGGACGAAGGAAGGCTGTGCGGAAGGCGATTGTGGCGCCTGCACGGTCGTCGTCGCCGAGCGGGTTGGCCGGCGCGTCGCCTGGAAACCCGTCAACGCATGCATCCGGCTGCTGCCATCGGTCGACGGCAAGGCGGTGTTCACCGTCGAAAGCCTGAAGTCCGATGACGGCGCGCTCCATCCGGTGCAGCAGGCGCTCGTCGATTGCCATGCGTCGCAATGCGGGTTCTGCACGCCCGGGTTCGCGATGAGCCTCTTCGGCCTGTATAAGACGGCGCGAGCACCGTCGCGGCGCGACGTCGACGACGCATTGTCCGGCAATCTCTGTCGGTGCACCGGCTACCGTCCGATCGTCGAGGCGGCGCAGCGGATGTACGCGCTGCCACCGGCCACCGGCTGGCGCGGTTGCACGCCTTCCGATGCGGCGGGAGCAGATCGCGAGCTTGCCGCACAACTCGCAACAGTCGAGCGCAACGCGCCACTGGAGTACGCCCACGGCGGACGGCGGTGGTCGGCGCCTCGCACCGCTGCCGAAGTCGCACGGCTGTGCACAACGCGTCCCGACGCACGCATCGTCGCGGGCATGACCGACCTTGCGCTGTGGGTCACGAAGCAGCATCGGGTGCTCGACGACATGATCTACGTGGGCGACGTTGCCGAGCTTGCGTCGATCAGCGAAACGGACGATGGGCTCGACATCGGCTGCGCCGTCGTCCTGACCGACGCGGTGACGGCGCTGAACCGCAGCTACCCGGAGCTCGCCGAAATCTGGCAACGGTTCGCGTCCGTTCCGATCCGCAACAGCGCGACGCTCTGCGGCAACGTCGCGAATGGCTCGCCGATCGGCGATTCGATGCCGGCGCTGATGGCGCTCGGCGCGATCGTCATCGTCCGCAGCGCCGCGGGCGAACGCAGCGTGCCGCTCGACGCGTTCTACCCGGGCTTCCGGCAGACAGCGCGGAAACGCGGCGAGTTCGTCGCATCGGTAAGGATCCCGCGCCGATCGCCGAACCTCGTGCTGAGGGCGTACAAGATCAGCAAGCGCTACGACCAGGACATCTCCGCGGTGTTCGCGTGCTTCGCGCTGACGATCGGCGACGGCCTGATCCGCTCGGCTCGCATCGGCTGTGGCGGCGTCGCCCCCACGCCCATCCGCGCTGTCGCCACCGAGCGGATTCTTGCAGGATCGCCATGGAATGCGGCAACGGCCGAGCGCGCAGCGACCGTACTGGCAAGTGAGTTCGCGCCGATCGACGACATGCGCGCGAGTGCCAACTACCGGCGAATCGTGCTTGGCAACCTGTTGCGGCGATGCTTTCACGAAACGGGGGCCGCGCTCCCGACGCCGACCCGCGTCGAGTCGCCGCTCGTCGCGATCGACCGATGAACGCACCGCACCCGCCATTCGACGCAGCGACGATCGTCGGCGCGCCGGTGCCGCATGATTCGGCGGCGCTGCACGTCGCCGGCGAGGCGACCTACACCGACGACCTGCCCGAGCCGCGCGGACTTCTGCATGCGGCCGTGGGCGTGAGCCCGCACGCGCACGGAACGATCGAGCACATCGATCTCGCAGCCGTGCTGGCCGTGCCCGGCGTCGTGGCCGTGCTCACGCCGGCCGACATCCCGGGTGTCAACGACATCGGCCCGATCCAGCGTGACGATCCGATTCTTGCCGAGCGCCTCGTCGAGTTCGCGGGCCAACCCATCTTCGCCGTGTGCGCGACCAGCGTGGCAATCGCGCGCCGCGCGGCGGCGCAGGCGCGCATCGACATCGCGCCGTTGCCGGCGCTACTGACGATCGACGCGGCACTTGCCGCGCAGTCGTACGTTCTGCCGCCCGTGCACGTGATGCGCGGCGATGCCGCAGGTGCACTTGCCGCAGCGCCGCGGAGGCTGGGCGGCCGGTTCGCGTGCGGCGGCCAGGATCACTTCTATCTCGAAGGCCAGATTGCGCTTGCCATTCCGCAGGAGCGCGGCGGCATGCACGTGTTCACGTCGACGCAGCACCCGGGCGAAGTGCAACACATGGTCGCACGCGCGCTCGGCATGCTCGACCACGACGTCGTCGTCGAGTGCCGCCGGATGGGCGGTGGCTTCGGCGGCAAGGAAACGCAGATGTCGCTGTTCGCGTGCGCTGCGGCACTCCTCGCCCGCAAGACCGGTCGCGCCGTCAAGCTGCGGCTCGACCGCGACGACGACATGCGTTCGACCGGCAAGCGGCACGCATTTCAATACGACTACGACGTCGGCTTCGACGACGACGGACGCATCCTCGGGCTCGACATCACGCTCGCGTCGCGCTGCGGCTTCTCCGCCGACCTGTCGGGACCGGTCAACGATCGCGCCGTCTTCCACGTCGACAACTGCTACTGGCTGCCGAACATCGCGATCCATTCTTACCGTTGCAAGACGCATACCGTCTCCGACACGGCGTTTCGCGGCTTTGGCGGACCGCAAGGGATGTTCGCGATCGAATCGGTCATCGACGACATCGCTCGTCACCTGCGCTGCGATCCACTCGACGTCCGCAAGCGCAACCTGTACGGCAGGCACGACCGCAACCAGGCGCCCTACGGCATGACGATCGAGGACAACATCGCGCCGGAGATCATCGATGCGCTCGAGACGAGCGCCGATTACCGCGCGCGTCGTGCGGCGATCGCTGCGTGGAACCGAACGAGCCCGATCGTCAAGCGCGGGATCGCCCTCACACCGGTCAAGTTCGGCATCTCGTTCACCGCGACGCACTACAACCAGGCCGGCGCGCTGATCCACGTCTACCAGGACGGTACCGTGCTGCTGAACCACGGCGGCACGGAAATGGGACAGGGACTGTTCACGAAGGTGCAGCAGGTCGTCGCGCACGAGCTCGGCGTCGCGCTGTCCGCCGTGCGCGTGTCGGCGTCCGATACGAGCAAGGTGCCGAACGCGTCGCCGACGGCCGCTTCGTCTGGCAGCGATATCAACGGCATGGCCGCGCGTGCCGCGGCGGCGACGCTGCGCGAACGGCTCGCCGCGTTCGCCGCGCAGCGCTTTCACTGCACGCCGGCGGATGTCTCGTTTGCCGGCGGCCGCGTTCGCGCCGGCGAGCACGCGCTCGAATTTGCCGAACTCGTCGACGCCGCGTACCACGCACGCGTCCAGCTGTCGGCAACCGGGTTCTACGCCACGCCGAAGATCCACTACGACCGCACGACGCTATCGGGTCGGCCGTTCTTCTACTTCGCCTACGGCGCCGCTGTGTCCGAGGTCGCGATCGACACGCTGACGGGAGAGCACCGGCTCTGCGCCGTCGACATCCTGCACGACGCCGGCGCGTCGCTCAATCCGGCAATCGACCGGGGCCAGATCGAAGGCGGCTTCATGCAGGGCTGGGGCTGGCTGACGATGGAGGAGTTGCACTGGAATCCCGATGGCGCGCTTGCGACGCATGCTCCGTCGACGTACAAGATCCCGACGTCGCGCGACACGCCGCAGCGGTTCAACGTCGCGTTCTACGACGCGCCGAACCGCGAGGAGACCATTCATCGCTCGAAGGCCGTCGGCGAGCCGCCGCTGATGCTGGCGCTGTCCGGCTTCCACGCGCTGCGCGATGCGATCGCAAGCGTCGCCGACTATGCGGCGACGCCCACGCTGTCGGCACCCGCGACGCCCGAGCGCGTGCTGACCGCCGTCGACAGGATTCGCACCGACGCCGCATCGAAAGCGTCGCGTGACACGGCGACTGCGCGATGAGCGAGCACGGTCGCTGCACCGTCCCGTGGCTCGAGCCGCTAGCCGGCGCGCTGGCCCTCGATGGCGAGGCCGTCCTCGCGGTCGTCGCGTCGACACAAGGGTCCGCTCCGCGCGAAGCCGGTGCGACGATGGTTATCGCGCATGACGGTGTTCGCGGCAGCATCGGCGGTGGTCACCTCGAATTCGAAGCGCTGCGCATCGCGCGCGACGCGCTCGCGACCCCGACGACCGAAGGCGCATGGATCGTCCGCTTTCCGCTTGCGGCGCGCCTCGGGCAATGCTGCGGCGGCGTCGCGACGCTCGCATTTTGCAAGGTCGACCGGCGCGCGCGAACTTGGGTCGACGGCGCGCTGGCGTGCGCACGAACGGGCGCGCCGTTCGCGATCGTCACGCAGATTGGGCGTGCGGCCGGCGACAACGGCGCGTTGCTGGTCACGCCGGACGACACGCGCGGCTCGCTCGGCAACCCCACGCTCGACTCGGCGGCGATCGCGCTCGCACGTGCGCGCCTCGCCGGGGCTGCCCAAGGTGCTGCGCTGGTGCGCTTCGCCGAAGATGACGGCCCGGTGCTGCTGGTGCAGATCGAGCGTTCCGATCCGTTTCCGGTGCTGGTGTTCGGCAACGGTCATGTCGGTCGCGCGCTCGTCGGCGTGCTCGGCGTAATTCCGGCGGACGTGCGCTGGATCGATTCGCGCGCTGGCGATTTCCCGCGCCGGGTACCGGAAAACGTCGACGTCGTGATCACGGAGGAGCCCGAGGACGAGCTAAACCACGCACCGGCCGGCGCGTTCGTCGTCGTGACGACGCACAGCCATGCGCTCGACCTCGCACTGATCGAGGCGGCGCTCGCGCGCGACGACCTTCGCTACGTCGGCCTGATCGGCTCGCAATCGAAGCGCGCACAGTTCGAACGGCGGCTCGCCGCACGCGGATATCCCCCCGACGCACTCGCGCGTATTCATTGCCCGATCGGCGCCCGCGGTTCGCCGATCAAGGGCAAGCACCCGGGTACGATCGCGATCGCCATTGCTGCTGAGCTCATCGTCGTGCGCGAGACGAGCGCACGGTCGTCCGCGTTGCGCGTGGCATCGCGCTGATGCCCGCGCCCGTTGCACGGCTCGAGCTTCGAGGCATCACCAAGCAGTATCCCGGTGTGCTCGCCAACGACCGGGTCGACATCGACGTCCTGCCGGGCGAGATTCACGCGGTGCTCGGCGAAAACGGCGCCGGCAAGTCGACGCTGATGAAGATCATCTACGGCATCGTCAAGCCGGATGCCGGGACGATCCGCTGGGAAGGCAGCGCCGTGCACATCGCCAATCCGGCGCAGGCGCGCAAGCTCGGCATCGGCATGGTGTTCCAGCACTTCTCGCTGTTCGACACGCTGACGGTTGCGGACAACATCCGGCTCGCCGTCGACGAGGCGAGTGCGAAGGACCTGCCGACGCGCATTCGCGAAGTGTCGGCGCGTTACGGACTGCCGCTCGATCCCGCCCGTCGCGTGCACACGATGTCGGTCGGTGAACGGCAGCGCGTCGAGATCGTCCGCTGCCTGCTGCAAGCGCCGCGACTGCTGATCATGGACGAGCCGACGTCGGTGTTGACGCCGCAGGCGGTGCTGCGGCTCTTCGACACGCTGAAGGCGCTCGCGGCGGAAGGCTGCAGCATCCTCTACATCAGCCACAAGCTCGACGAGATTCGCGCGATCTGTCAGCGCGCCACCGTGCTGCGCGGCGGCAAGGTCACGGGCACGTGCGACCCGCGAACCGAGACGAATGCGACGCTGGCGCGAATGATGATCGGCGGCGAGCTGCCGCGTCCGCACCATCGCGAGCAGGCGGCAGGATCGCCCGCGCTCGTCGTGGACGCCCTCGACCTCGAAGCCGACGATCCATTCGGCACGACGCTCCGCGCGATCTCCATCACCGTGCACGCCGGCGAGATCGTCGGCATCGCCGGCGTGTCGGGCAACGGCCAGAAGGAGCTTCTCGCCGCGTTGTCGGGCGAGCGCACGCTCGCGCGCGCCCAGGCAGTGACGCTCTGCGGCAAGCGCGTCGGCAAGCGGGCCGCGTATGCACGGCGCCGGCTCGGCCTTTCGTTCGTACCCGAGGAGCGGCTGGGTCGCGGTGCCGTTCCGGAGATGACGCTGGCCGACAACGCCCTCCTGACCACACGTGACGGCGCGCTCGTGTCGCATGGCTTCATTCGCAGCAAAGGCGTGCGCGCATTCGCCGCGAAGACGATCGCCCGCTACGGCGTCAAGGCAACCGGGCCGGACGCCGTCGCGCGGAGCCTTTCCGGCGGAAACCTGCAGAAGTTCATCGTCGGTCGCGAAATCAACCAGCGGCCCAAGGTCCTGATCGCGGCGCAGCCGACCTGGGGCGTCGACGTGGGCGCCGCGGCCCAGATTCGCCAGGCGCTGATCGATCTGCGCGACGGCGGTGTGGCCGTGCTCGTCATCTCCGAAGAGCTCGACGAACTGATGGAGATCTGCGATCGCCTCGCAGTGATCGCCCAGGGTCGCCTGTCGCCGGCCAAGCCGATCCAGCACACGAGCGCCGAGGAGATCGGCATCCTGATGGCAGGTACCGGTGAAGCCAGCACCGGGGATAGCCTCGCGGCCGTGACCGAATGAGGTTCACGCTCGAGGCGCGCCCGCAGCCATCGCGTGCCGCCGTCTGGCTTGCGCCGCTGCTCGCGACGCTGGCGACGTTGATCGTCGGCTTCATCGTATTCAGGGCGTTCGGCAAGGATCCGGTTGCCGCGTTCGGCGCGTTTTTCATCCAGCCCGTGGCAACGCTCTACGGCGTGGCCGAGTTGCTGCTGAAGGCGACGCCGCTGTTGCTGATCGCAACCGGATTGGCGATCGGCTATCGCGCCAACGTGTGGAACATCGGCGCCGAAGGCCAGCTGACGATGGGGGCGATCGCCGGTGGCGGTGCAGCGCTCGCGCTCGGCGACGCCGAATGGCCGGCCGCGCTCATGCTGCCGGCGATGTTCGTCTGTGGCGCACTCGCAGGCATGCTGTGGGCGGCGATTCCCGCGTGGCTGCGAACGCGCTTCAACGCCAACGAGATCCTGACATCGCTGATGCTCGTCTACGTCGCGACGCTGTTCCTGTCGTGGCTCGTCCACGGCCCGTGGCGCGATCCGGAGGGGTACAACTTTCCGCAATCGAAACTGTTCGTCGATAGCGCCCTGCTGCCGATTCTCGTCGCGGAGACGCGACTCAATGCGGCGATACTGATTGCGCTCGCGATCACGGCCGTCGCGTGGCTCTTTGTGCGAAGGCACATCATCGGCTTCGAGATGCGTGTCGCAGGATTGGCGCCTGCCGCGGCAAATTACGCCGGCATCGACGCGAACCGCAACATCTGGCTCGGCATGCTCGCCGGTGGCGCATGCGCAGGTCTTGCCGGCGTCGGCGAAGCGGCGGGGCCGATCGGCCAACTGCTGCCGTCCATGTCACCGGGCTACGGCTTCGCGGCGATCATCGTCGCGTTCGTCGGCCGCCTCAACCCGATCGGCATCGTGTTCGCCAGTTTGCTGATGTCACTGCTGTACCTGGGTGGCGAGTCCGCGCAGGTGAACCTGGCGCTTCCGTCGGCGGTGACGGGATTGTTCCAGGGCACGTTACTGTTCTTCCTGTTGGCCGCGGACGTGTTCGTCAACTATCGCGTGCGCATCGTGCAGCCGGCGGCGGCGACGTGACGCTCCCCGTCGATACAGCGCGCGACACTCGCATCCGTGGCCGCGTCCCCGCACGCTCGGGCACGACCTGACGGTGGATACGATCACGCAACTCGTGCTGCTGAGTCTCGCCGCGGGCACGCCGCTCGTGTTCGCAGCACTTGGCGAGCTCGTCGTCGAGAAATCCGGCGTGCTGAATCTCGGCGTCGAGGGGATGATGCTCGTGGGCGCGATCGCATCGTTCATCGTTGCGGCGCACACGCAATCGCCGTGGCTCGGCGTGGCGGCGGGCGCACTGGCCGCGGCCGGGCTGTCGGTGATCTTCGCCGTCGTTGCGCTGTCGCTTCGAGCGAACCAGGTGGCGACCGGCCTCGCGCTGTCGCTGTTCGGTGTCGGCCTGTCGGCGTTCATCGGCCGCGACTATTCGAGCGTCGTCATCGAAGGGATCACGCCGGTATCGATGCCCGCGCTGTCGGGCATTCCCGTCGTCGGGCGGCTGCTGTTCGGCCACAATCCGCTCGTCTATCTGTCGCTTGCGCTCTTTGCTGGCGTGCAATGGTTCCTGTATCACACCCGTGCGGGCCTCGTGCTGCGCGCCGTGGGCGAGTCGCCGCAATCCGCGAACGCAATCGGCTACCGCGTGATTGCAATTCGCTACGCGGCCGTTGTCTTCGGCGGCGCGTGCGCCGGCCTCGGCGGCGCGTACCTGGCGATGGCGTACACGCCGTCGTGGGTGGAAGGCATGACAGCGGGACGCGGCTGGATCGCCCTTGCGCTCGTCGTGTTCGCGACGTGGAAGCCGTCACGCGTCGTGATCGGCGCCTACCTGTTCGGCAGCGTCACCCTCGCGCAGTTCCAGGCGCAGGCCGCCGGTGTCGCCATACCGTCCCAGCTGCTGGCGATGCTGCCGTATGTGGCGACGATCGTCGTGCTCGCGATCATCTCGCGCGACGCGACGACGATCCGCCTCAATGCGCCGGCGTCCCTCGGCAAGCCCTACCACCCGGAGTAGTGGCGCAACAACGAGCGCCAAATCGTGGCATCGCGGTAACGCGTACAATTCCGCCCCACCCGCATTCCCGACCCCAGGAGACGACGATGGCCCGCCTCACTCGCAGAATGACGCTCGCGGCGCTCGCCGCGTGCAGCGTCGCGCTCGCGCTGCCCGCCCCCGCCCAGGCGCCCGCCCCGCTGAAGATCGGTTTCATCTATGTGAGCCCGATCGGCGATGCGGGCTGGACGCACCAGCACGACATCGCGCGCCTCGCGATGGAAAAGAACCTCCCGGGGAAGGTGACGACGAAGTTCATCGAGAGCGTGCCGGAAGGTGCCGACGCCGAGCGCGTGATCCGCGAGCTCGCCCAATCGGGGCATCAGCTGATCTTCACGACGTCGTTCGGCTACATGAATCCGACGATCAAGGTCGCGCAGCAATTTCCGAACATCCACTTCGAGCATGCGACCGGGTACAAGACGGCGAAGAACGTCGGCACGTACAACGCGCGCTTCTACGAAGGGCGTTATCTGGCCGGCATCGTCGCGGGCAAGATGACGAAGACCAACGTCGCCGGCTATGTCGCCGCGTTCCCGATCCCCGAAGTGGTGATGGGCATCAACGCCTTTACGCGCGGCATGCGCAGCGTCAATCAGAAGGCCGAAGTCAAGGTCGTCTGGGTGAACTCGTGGTTCGATCCGGGTCGCGAGAGCGAGGCCGCGAACACGCTCGCAGCCCAGGGTGCGGACGTGCTGACGCACCACACCGATTCGACGGCCGTCGTGCAGGCCGCGGAGGCGAAGAAGATCTACGCAGTTGCCTACCATTCCGACATGTCGAAGTACGGTCCGAACGCGCAGATCACCGCCGTGACCCACGTCTGGGACAAGTACTACACGCGTGTCGCGCAGTCGCAAATCGACGGCAAGTGGGCGCCCGACCATATCTGGGGCGGACTGAAGGAAGGGATGATCCAGATGGGACCGTTCGGCAAGGCGGTGCCGAAGGACGTGCAGGACATGGAGAAGCAGGCGGAAGCCGACATCACGTCCGGCAAGCTGCATCCTTTCACGGGGCCGATGAAGGACAACGACGGCAAGGAACGCCTCGCGGCGGGCAAGGCAATCACCGACGAAGCGCTGTCGAAGATGGACTACTACGTCGAGGGCGTGCAGGGCAAGCTGCCGGCGGCGAAATAGCGCACCCGTCGGCGCCGATCCCCGATCAGCGCCGACCGAACTTCCGATGGCAACAAGTCCCGCACCGGGCGTGGGCTATGGCCGAATGGCCAAAGCGCTTCATTGGCTTGTCTTCGTGCTCGTCGCGGCGCAGTTCGTCGTCGCCATTGCGATGCCGGACATCGGCCGCGGCACGAAGCCCGACACGCTGATCAACCTGCACATGACACTCGGCTTCACGATCCTTGCCGTCATCGTCATTCGCTGGCTTTGGCGAATCGGTCACCCGGTGCCGCTGGTCACCGCCGACGTGCCCGAGTGGGAGGGCAAGGTCGCGGGCGCGACGCACGCGCTGCTGTATGCGCTGCTTGTCGCGAATCCGTTTCTCGGCTGGGCCAACGCGTCGGCGCGCGACTGGGACATCGTCGTGTTCGGCCAGTCGTTGCCACATCTCGTCGCGGCGCAATCGCGGATCGGCCGACTCGCCGGCGACGTGCACGTTTATCTCGCATGGTCGCTGCTTGCGCTGGTCGGGCTGCACGTTGCCGCGGCACTGTATCACCATTTCGGCAGGCACGATCGCGTGCTGCAGCGGATGCTTCCCGGCGCCGGCCGCTGACACTCGATCGTTCGGCGCGGCGATAGCGTCGCGCCGAATGTCCCTGCGATCGCACGCTCGATGAACGCCTTCCAACCCACGCGCGCCGCAGCCGCCGCGCTCGCGGTCGCCGCAATTGCATGCTACGGGATCGCCCGTGCGGACCTGTGGGCCTATGTCGACGAGCAGGGGCGCTCGCACGTCGCCAACCGGCAGGTCGATTCGCGCTACACGCTGTTCTTCAAGGGCGAGACGTCGCTCGACGTCCCGCCGGACCTAGCCGTGGAAAGTGCACAGGCGGTGCGCGCGCTCGCCGGCACGCGACTGTACGAACGCGCGACCGACGATCGGCTCACACGTCGTTACGCAACGCTGATCGAGCAACACGCGCGCATCAACGGGCTCGATCCCAACCTCGTAAAGGCGGTCGTCGCCGTCGAGTCTGCGTTCGACCCGCACGCGCTGTCGGCCAAGGGCGCGGTCGGGTTGATGCAGGTGATCCCCGACACCGGGGAGCGCTACGGACTGGCCGGTGACGCGCGGCGATCGATCGCGCAGCTTCTGCTCGATCCGGCGACGAACCTGCGCATCGGCACGCGCTACCTGCGCGATCTCCTCGACCGGTTCGAGAACAGTCTGCCGCTCGCGCTCGCCGCCTACAACGCCGGCGAAGGCAGCGTCGCGGCGCGCGACAATACGGTGCCTCCGTTCGCGGAAACGCGCACGTTCGTGCGTCTCGTCCAGCAGGTGTACGCACTCTATCGGCCGCTCCCGGCGCCGACGCAGGTCAAGGTGCCGGGATTGTCACGCGAACGCGCGAACGCGCGAGGAACCGCTTCACGGTGACCTGCAGTCAACCGTTGCGTCGCTTCAAGAGCGCGAGCACGCGTTCGAACACGCGACCGTAGGGCGGGTAGAGCAAACGCGTCGGCGCAAAGCGCGATTGCGCGTATACGGGTTTCGCCTTCGAGAACGTGACGAATCCGTGCTCGCCGTGATACTGGCCCGACCCCGACGCGCCGACGCCGCCGAACGGCAGGCCCTCGTGCGCGAAATGCCATAGCGTGTCGTTGACCGTCACGCCACCGGCGAGCGTCTGGCGCAGCATCCGTTCGCAATGCCGGCGATCGGCGCCGAACCAGTACAGCGCAAGCGGGTGCGGACGCGCGTTGATCTTGGCGATGGCGTCATCCGGCGTCGAATAGGTTTCGATCGGCAGGAGCGGTCCGAAGATCTCTTCGCGCATGATCGCCATGTCGTCGGTGACACCTGCTACGAGCGTGGGGACGAGCCGACGCGGTGTCGTGTCGGTGCGAGCACCGGCCTCGCCGAGCGGCATGATCCGCGCGCCCTTGCTGCGCGCGTCGTCGAGCAGTCCGGTGAGTCGCGCAAAGTGCCGCGCATTCACGATCGACGTGTAATCCGGATTGGTCGACACCTGCGGATAAAGATCGTGCACAGTCGCCGTGGCTGCTGCGATGAACTCGTCGAGGCGCGCGGCGGGAACAAGCGCGTAGTCCGGCGCGATGCACGTCTGCCCGGCGTTCAGCAGCTTGCCGACCATGAGCCGCGGCACGGACGACGCGAAGTCCGCGGTGGCATCGAATACTGCAGGCGATTTTCCGCCGAGTTCCAGCGTGACCGGTGTCAGGTTGGCGGCGGCCGCCTGCGCAACCTTGCGACCCACGGCCGTCGAGCCTGTGAAAAACAGGTGATCGAAAGCAAGTGCCGAGAACGCTTGCCCGATATCGGCGTCACCTTCGACGACGGCGAACTCGTCTTCACGAAAGGAGGCGGACACGAGTTCGGCAAGCAGCGACGACGTTGCCGGCGTCAACTCCGAAGGCTTCAGCATCACGCGGTTGCCGGCGGCGATCGCCGCGACCGCAGGCGCCAGCGCCAACTGCACCGGGTAGTTCCACGGGCTGATGATGCCGACGACGCCGACCGGCTGATGCATGATCCGTGCGGATGCCGGCAACAGGTGCCACGGCGTCGCGACGCGGCGCGGCTTCATCCAGCGCGACAGGCGCCGGATGGCGTGGCGCGCCTCGGCACCCACGATATAAAGCTCGGCAAGGCGCGTCTCGTGGGCCGACCGGTGACCGAAATCGCGCTCGATCGCCGCCACGAATCGGCTTTCGTCCTGCGTGACGATCCGCCGGAGGCGTTCGAGCCGATCACGGCGCGTGGCGACGCTCGGATAGCGCTCGGCCTCGAAAGCGCTGCGCTGGATGAGCAGCAGTCTTTCGAGCGACGCGGGGGGATTGTCAGTGACTGCGTTCATCGGCGTTGCTGTTGGCGGACCACCGCGGCGGTGCCCGCCACGATCAGCGTCGCACCGGCGAGCATCGGCAGCGTGATTGTCTCATCCAGGAACAGCCAGCCCCACAGCATGCCGAACGCCGGCATCAGGAACGTCACCGTCATCGCGCGCGTCGGGCCGACATCGGCAATCAGCCGGAAATAGAGCACGTAGGCGATTGCGCTGCAGACCAAGGCGAGCAGCAGCACGTTGACGACGATCGTCGGCGTGATCGCGCCGTGGACAGGTGCCATTACGGCGATCGGCAACAGCGCGAGGCCGCCGAGCAACTGGCTCCAGCCGGCCATCGCGATCGGCGGCAGCGCGCGGGCCCGGCGCTTGATCCAGACGCCCGCAAGTGCGTAGCACAACACGGCGCCGAGGCTCGCAACGACGGCGATCGCAAACGCCGCATCCGGCACCACCGGCCCCGCATGGCTCACCAGCAATACGCCGGCGGCCCCCGAGACAAGTCCGGCGACCTTGCCGCGATCGAGGGGCTCGGCAAGCCAGATCGCCGACGCGATCGCACCGAACAGCGGCAGCCCGGAATTCAGGATGACGAGGTACGACGCGGGCAACGTGAGGGCGGCGTATGCGAACAACAGGAAAGGCAGCGCCGAGTTCAGCACGCCGACGAACAGGTACTCGCGCCAGTGCGCAGCGACGTCGACATGCCGGCGCAGTATGACGAATGCGCCCGTCAGCGCGATGCCGGCGACAAGCACGCGAGACGTCGCAACCCAGACCGGTCCGAGCACCGGCGCAAGCACGCGGACGAAGACGAACGACGCGCTCCAGATGACGGCGAGCGCAAGGAGGCGCGCGGTATCGGCAGGCCGCATGGTCCGCTCGCGTTCGGTCGCGGACCGGTGGCCCGGTGCCTCTACGCGAGCTCGAGCAACGGCTCGCTCGCGTGCCGCGTTTCAAGCGTCAGCAGCGCGCGCTTGCGGTCGAGGCCGCCGGCG
>Ga0207697_10000493_pt1 | contig 22216 bp, 22 predicted proteins | sample KBSSwiS5withPhiX_FD_184293 | JGI IMG/M metagenome (GOLD analysis project Ga0207697, IMG submission 184293) | Switchgrass rhizosphere microbial communities from Kellogg Biological Station, Michigan, USA, with PhiX - S5 (SPAdes) (version 2) | ecosystem: Host-associated > Plants > Roots >... | reverse complement strand
GAGGTCAAAGGTTTTGGCCGGCAAAAAGGGCACACCGAAATTTACCGGGGAAGCGAATACACGGTGGATTTTCTGCCGAAGGTGAAAGTGGAAGTGGTGATGGCGGACGACTTGATTGAGAAGGCGGTCAATGTCGTCGTGGGCGCGGCGAAGACCGGCAAGATTGGGGACGGGAAGGTGTTCGTGCTCCCGGTGGAACACGCGGTACGCATCCGCACAGAAGAGATCGGCGAAAAAGCAGTTTAGTTTTGATGGCGAAGCTCGAATGGCGAATCACGAAGCAATGATGAATTTTGAATGACGGACCCGACCTCGCGCGGAACCTGTCATTCAGTCATTCCTTCGCAAATCGTCGCTCGGATTTCGTCATTTTGCTTTTCACTCAACTCTCAACTATCAACTAAAAACTTCTGAAATGGCCAAAGACAAAACTCCATCCGACGTCAGCAAGATGATCAAAGACCACGGCGTAAAGCTTGTGGATTTCAAATTTACCGATCTGCCAGGCACATGGCAGCACTTTACCACCACGCTTACCGAATATAACGAGGAGATTTTTACGGACGGACTTGGGTTCGACGGCTCGAGCATTCGCGGCTGGAAAGTGATCAACGCCTCCGACATGCTCGTCATTCCGGATCCGGCCACAGCGTGGATCGATGCGTTTAACGCCGAACCCACCCTGAGCCTCATTTGCACCATCGTCGATCCGATCACTCGCGAACCGTACGATCGCGACCCTCGCGGTGTTGCCGAAAAAGCAGAGGCTTACCTCAAGTCGACCGGAATCGCAGACACGGCGTTCATTGGGCCGGAAGCAGAATTTTTCATTTTCGACGATGTGCGATTTGCCAATAGCGGCAACACAGCGTCATACGTGGTCGATAGCGTGGAAGGACATTGGAACAGCGCGCGAGAGGAATTTCCAAATCTCGGTTACAAGATTCGACCCAAGGAAGGGTACTTTCCTGTCTCACCGATGGACACGTTGCAGGACATTCGAAACGAAATGTGTTTGGAACTCGAGAAGGCAGGCGTGGCAATTGAGCGCCAACATCACGAAGTCGCGACTGCCGGCCAGGCAGAGATCGACATTCGTTACGCGCCGCTCAAACGCATGGGCGACAACATGCAGTACTACAAATACATCCTGCGCAACGTCGCCAAGCGGCACAACAGAACGGTGACCTTCATGCCAAAGCCAATCTTCGGCGACAACGGCAGCGGCATGCACACTCACATTTCGCTTTGGAACGGCGAGAAACCGCTTTTCGCCGGGAACGGCTACGCCGGGCTCAGTGATATCGCCCTGTTTTTCATTGGTGGAATCTTGAAACACGCGCCTGCGCTCACGTGCCTGACAAATCCGACCACCAACAGCTACAAACGGCTGGTTCCCGGATTCGAGGCCCCCGTCAACCTCGCTTACTCTGCTCGCAATCGTTCCGCCGCGATTCGAATTCCTACTTACTCACCCAGCCCGAAGGCAAAGCGCATCGAGTTCCGCACTCCGGACGCCGCTGCAAATCCATATCTCGCCTTCTCGGCCATGCTTCTTGCTGGGCTCGACGGAATCCAAAACCGCATGGACCCCGGCGATCCGCTGGACAAAAATCTTTACGAACTTCCGCCCGAAGAGCTCGCGCAGGTCGCCAGCGTTCCCGATTCTCTCCGCGGCGCAATTGAAGCACTCCAAGCCGATCACTCCTTCCTGCTGCGCGGCGACGTCTTTAACGAAAACTTCATCGCCAACTGGATCGACATGAAGCAAAAGGAATACGACGCGCTACGTCTCCGCCCTCACCCATACGAATTTGCCATGTATTATGACGTTTGATGGTCGGTCTACTGCCCGCACTTGTCACGCCGTAGCCTCTCGACTCGCCGTAGCCTCGTGCGAAGGCTGGTTGGTGAAGGCGGATCCTTACGAGTTCGCGATGTACTACGACGTGTAATGGTAGGGCGCGACCGCCGGACGCGCCAGCAGTGGCTCCCCTGAAGCCGAATTAGACGAAGAAATGTTCGCCTTTAATTACGAACCTTCGTCTACTTCTCGTTAGGCGGGCATTCGATGACATTGCGAGGCAAGACTTCCAATGAACATTAGCCCGTTCTCGGTCCGGATCCGGGCAGAGGTCTTGTCTGATCTTGGAGAGCGGATCCGTAATACGCGCTGGCCTCCTCGGGCACCAGGGCATCCGTGGGAACGGGGGACTGACCCAGACTACCTTAAACAATTACTTGCCTATTGGGCTGACGATTTTGATTGGAGCGCACAACAGCGTGCTCTCAACGAGTTCCATCACTTCCGCGCGAAGCTTGATGGTGCCCAGATCCACTTCGTTCACGAGCGGGCCAGATACGGGGAGGGCATTCCGCTCATTCTGAGCCATGGCTGGCCTAGCACGTTCGTCGAGCTGCTACCGATCACGCCGCTGCTAACCGATCCCCGTGCCCACGGAATCGATGGGCCGGCCTTTGACGTAGTGATTCCTTCCATGCCCGGATACGGGTTCTCCGAGCGGCCCGCTCACGGCTGTGTCAACTACGAGTATGTGGCAGGGCTATGGCATCGCCTCATGCGTGGGTTGGGCTATGAGCGCTACGGAGCGCAGGGCGGAGACTTCGGGGCCGGAATCGCCACGTTTATGGCATTGAAAGATCCCAACCCAATGATTGGCGTTCATCTGAGTAATCTCGAGATTCCTCCTCACACTGGACCAGGGTCGCGCCCATTGTCTGCAGCGGAGAAAACCTACCGCGAAGCGAATGCGGCATTCTGGCAGCAAGAATATGGCTACAAAGCAATCCAGTCGACAAAGCCCCAGACGCTCGCATACGCGTTGAACGAGTCGCCGGCCGGGCTTGCCGCTTGGATCGTCGAAAAGTGGCGCTCTTGGGCTGACTCCCGCGGCAATCTCGATGAGCGCTTCTCGCGCGATTTCTTATTGACTACGGTGACGCTCTATTGGGTAACGCAGACGATCGCATCATCGATCCAGGATTACTTCGACAATGACAATCCGCGGTTTCGGATCGCACTCGGGCCAGAAGAGTTTGTCAATGTGCCGACCGGCATCGCTCTTTTCTTCAACAATTTCGTCGATGAGGGAACACCTCCGCGCGAGTGGGCCGAGCGCCTGTACAACGTGCGGCGGTGGACACCGATGGCGAGAGGTGGGCACTTCGCTCCAGCAGAGGAACCCGAGCTACTCGCCCGCGATATTACGGCGTTCTTCGCTGGTTTATGACGTTGCAGAACGACAGCCGTCCCGCGAAGACGGTATGGGTGATACGGCGCCAAGGGCCTAACCAAACGATGAACCAACGGCCCCATCTCGAAATAAGTTCCGTGTGTTTGCCACGACGCCCTGCCGTGGCTTATCTCTGTTTCGTTAGATAGCTTCAGGAGCGCGTAATGCGACCGCTTCGGTATTCCATCAACGTCACATTGGACGGGTGCTGCGATCATCGGGAAATGATCCCGGACGAAGACCTGCATCGTCACGCGGCCGAGAACATCGCGCAGGCCGATGCCCTCCTCTTTGGCCGAGTGACTTACGAACTGATGGAGGCAGGGTGGCGGCCGATGGCTTCGGGAGCGAGGCCGGATTGGATGCAACCCTGGATGGAACCCTTCGCGCGCACGATTGACGCGGCAAAGAAGTACGTCGTGTCGAACACCCTGGATCGGGTCGATTGGAACGCAGAGCTCGTGCGCGGGGATCTGGCGAAGGCCGTTCAGCAGCTCAAGCGGGAGTCCGGCAAGGGACTGTTTACGGGAGGCGTGAAGCTCCCGCAGGCGCTGGCGGAGTTGGGATTGATCGATGAGTACGAGTTCATCGTGCACCCCAGGCTGGCGGGCCATGGGCCGACGTTGTTCGCGGGGCTATCGAAGCGTGTCGACTTGAAGCTCGTGGGCTGGCAGGAGTTCGCCTCGGGAGCGATGGCGATGCGGTATGAACCGAGAAAGTAGTACAAACCATCTAACCAATCGATGAAGGGTCTTAATCAAGGAAAAAGTGTGTAGTTCCAGTTGCCCCTTCAGCGTCGGAGATTTTTCCGGCTGTGGGTTGAACGTTTGAATTTCTTATTCGATGCAATTGAGAGGCGGCGCGGATGAAATTACGAACGCGGCCTAACCAAAGAAACACCTTGGGATTGGGGGATTCCAGGGAGCATCTCGGTTTTTTTGTACGCGTTCGTATCTTAAAGTCACAATTCAAAGGAAAGGACGAAAAGACTATGGCCAAGCCCGAGCAGAATGATGCGCACGTTAACCTTACTCCTGCCCAACAACATCTGCTCCGGCTTTGGGAAGAACATGTGCAGCACGAGTTCTCTACGCGTCATACTGGGAACACGCTCGCCACTATGGTGGAAGACGCGTACGTCAATCACATACCAGTATTGACCGGCGGTTCGGGTCGGGATGAGCTGCGCGAATTCTACTCGAAACGTTTCATTCCACAGATGCCGCCGGATACGGAGATGACGCCCGTCTCCCGAACAATCGGCGAGGACCAACTTGTGGACGAAATGATCTTCAAGTTTACTCACACAATTTCGATGGACTGGATGTTGCCTGGAATTCCCCCGACCGGAAAACGCGTGGAAGTTCCGCTAGTCGCGATTGTTCGATTCAGGGACGGAAAGTTGGCCCACGAACACATTTATTGGGACCAGGCAAGCGTACTCGTGCAGATCGGATTGCTCGACCCAGCCAAGCTGCCTGTAGTGGGCATTGACAGCGCGAAGAAAGTTCTTGATCCGAGCCTGCCCGCGAACGAACTGATGCGACGCGGTGGCCCAACGCAGTCCACCGCAAAGAACATATGAGCATCGTCGGAAAAGTGGAAAGCCTCTGGCGCTATCCCGTAAAGAGCATGCGCGGCGAGGAATTGGACGAAGCGTTTGCAGGTTACCCCGGGTTTTACGGCGACCGCGTGTTCGCCTTCAAAAGTTCGGCGAGCCCACCAGGATTTCCGTATTTCACGGCGCGCGAACAGCGAAAACTTCTACAATATCGCCCCCGGTTTCGTTATCCTGACAAAGCTGCGCGCCCCCTAAATCTGACCGAAGCAGACAAAATGGGCGCCGGTCCTCTGTCCGCCGACCTTTCAGAGCTGATGGTTGATATTGAAACTCCGGATGGAAAAAAGCTTGCGATCGACGATCCGGTTCTGATCGAGATGCTGCTCAACGAGATCGACAAAAAGCATCAACTTTCATTGACGCGGTCGCACCGGGCGATGACCGATTGCCGTCCCATGTCGCTCTTTAGCCTGCAATCAGCGCGGCAACTTTCTGAAGAAACAGAAACTCCCATCGATAAACGGCGTTTCAGGGCAAACGTCTATTTGGACTTGGCATCTGATCAGGGCTTCGGTGAAAACGAACTTGTAGGCCGCTCGCTAAAGATCGGGCCGAAAGTGATCGTCAGAGTTCTGGAACGTGATCCTCGCTGTGCCATGATCACTCTCGATCCCGACACGTCCGAGAGAACACCGGCCATATTGAAAAAAGTAGCTCAAGCGCACGAGGGCACGGCTGGAGTGTACGGCGCAGTCATTGTCGAGGGCATGCTGCACAAGGGCGATCCAGTCGAGTTGCTGGAACCTACCTAACGAACGCCTGTGGCCGCCCCTGTGGGGCGTTAGGTGTTGAATCCGCAAAGGTTGTCGCCGCCTCGCTATGCGAGGCGCACGCGCCGCTCGCAGAGCGACGGCTACAGAGTTAAAATCGCGTTTTGCGTCGTCCATCTCTTTGCGCGAAAACATTGCGATGCGAAACCGCCAAACGATTGAATCTTATGTCCCGGCGCGATTAGATGCGTTGCCGTGGAGCTCGTGGCATTGGCTCATTGTCGTTTCGCTCGGAGCAACGTGGGTTCTCGATGGACTGGAGGTCACGCTTGCCGGAGCTTTGGGTGGCGTTTTGACGCGTCACGAGACGCTCGGATTGAGCGACGCTCAAGTCGGTGCGAGCGCGACGTGCTATTTGGCTGGCGCAGTGGTGGGGGCGCTGCTTTTCGGCTACGGAACCGATCGGTTTGGCCGCAAGAAATTGTTCTTCATCACGGTTGCGGTTTATCTCATCGGCACCGCCCTGTCGGGTTTCTCGTGGAATTTCTGGAGCTACGCATTGTTTCGCGCAATCACCGGAGCTGGCATTGGCGGCGAATATGCGGCGATCAATTCGGCGATTGACGAATTGATCCCAGCGCGTGTGCGTGGCCGCGTTGATCTGATCATCAACGGCTCGTACTGGGTCGGCGCGGCAATGGGCGCCGCTGCTACCCTCGTGCTGCTCGATCCCCGCTTCATTCCAATCTGGCTTGGATGGAGATGCGCATTCGGAATCGGCGCGTCGCTAGGATTAATCGTTATTTTCTTTCGCCGCTGGATCCCGGAGAGTCCACGCTGGTTGATGATTCATGGGCGCAATCATCAGGCAGAAGAGATCGTTGCGGACGTGGAACGAAAGATCGCAGCGAAGAGGAGTAATGGAGTGTTGGAGTATTGGAGTATTGGATCTGTTTCGCCACCCATCACTCCATCACTCCATCACTCCATCACTCCAGTTCGGATTCGCACTCGCACGCATACGCCCTGGCGCGAGATCTGGAGTGCGATTGTGCATGAACATCGGCGACGTTCGTTTCTTGGTTTTGTCCTCATGTCAACGCAGGCATTTTTCTATAACGCAATCTTTTTCACCTATGCGCTTGTGTTGATGCGATTCTACGGCGTGCCGGAAAATGACGTCGGCGGTTATCTTCTGCCGTTCGCACTTGGAAACGTGCTCGGGCCGCTGCTGCTCGGGCACCTGTTCGACACAATCGGGCGCAAACAAATGATTACCCTAACGTATGCGCTCGCAGGAGTATTGCTTGCGGTGACTGGCTGGCTTTTTCACGCCGGATTCCTGACCGCGCAAACGCAAACGCTTGCATGGACTATTATTTTTTTTGTCGCTTCGGCGGCCGCCAGCTCCGCGTACCTGACCGTGAGCGAGATTTTTCCCTTGGAAATTCGAGGCATGGCTATTGCAATTTTCTTTGCGGCCGGAACCTTAGTCGGCGGGGTCGGCGCGCCGTTGCTGTTCGGTTGGATCATCGGCACGGGATCAAGCACGGCATTATTCATGGGATATCTGGTAGCTGCGGTGTTGATGATCTTTGCAGCGGCGATGGAAGCACGCATCGGCGTGGCCGCCGAGCGACGCTCGCTCGAGCACATCGCCGCGCCTTTATCGAGCAAAGGCTTGTAACGCGTGCGTACCAGACTCCCCATTAAGCTGCCGCTGTGCAAGGACGCTCGCTCCATCTTCATTTCAATGTTTGATCACATATGTGAGCGAATATTGAAAAGGCTCACAATTTTGGCGGTCACAGACCGCCGCTACAGTGAACGGTAAGTTCGCGCGTATGAATTGGCCCGGCCGGCGTCAGTTTGCTTGAATAGAGGTAAAACTCGTCGACGCGGATCATTCCTGCGTCGAACTCGACATTTAATTGTAAGAATTTTCGAAGCGATTGAGCGGAGACACCGCGGCAACGCGCGATCGTAATGTGCGGGTGCCACGGGCGAAGCTCCGGTTCGATGCCGACGGCGAGCGCGGCTTCCTGCACGCGTTTGTGAATTTGGAACAGATGCGGGTGCGCTTTGCCCACGCCGATCCAGATAATTTTCGGAGCGCCTTTTGAGGAGAACGCACCGACGCCAGTCACGGGTAGAAAAAACGCACCGAACTCAACCGCACTGAGTTTTTCGCGCAGCTTGAGTTCAACGTCTTCCGGTACGTCCCCGAAAAAACCAAGCGTCAGATGCATTTGGGCCGGTTCCGTCCAACGTACGCCGCGAGTGTGCGGATCAAGATCTGCAAGCAATTGGCGCGTTGAATCCGGCAAATCGATTGCAACGAAGAGACGCTTGGGCATTAGAGAAGAAAACGTCCAACGCTCAACGTCCAACGTCCAACGCTCAACTACATCCAACGAAATAAGCGATTCGAGTCTACAATGATTTCGTTGTCTCGTTATTACGCGCCACCGCCTGGTCAGCCATACGCGTGAGCCATTCCGGTGCACGCCGTGGAAGGTGGCCCCCAGCACGGGACCGATTGCCTTCTTCACCGCCAGCTTCGGGAAGGAATCGATTTAAAAATTTCATCATGTAGCCGGTAAGATTTGGAAACAGCGCGTTCCCGACGATCGCGCCGCGCGCACCAAACGTGAGCGTTAGCGACGGCTGACCGCGCCTGAACGCCGCAACGATTTTCCGCGCTGCCCGATCGGCGTCCATTGAGATTACCGGCGTACCCGCGGACGCAGAGAACCAGGCAAATTCAGCGTCGTGGTTGCCTTTGAACTTTGCGTTCACATGCGAGCCGGTTCGCATGAGTCCAGGCGCTACAGTTGTGACTTGAATATTGTCGCGCGCCAACTCAGCCCGAATCGCGTCAGAGAAACCGGTAAGCGCAAACTTGCTGGCGCTATACGGCGCGAAATGCGGCGTGGCAACTTTGCCGCCGATGGAGGAGATGTTCACGATACGTCCCCCACCCCAAAGACGCATCTCAGGCACGATCTGCGAAACTAATTCGTACGGCGCCCAAAAATGCAGTTTCATCGCGCGGTCATAATCATCGCGGGTCATATGATCGAGCGGACCGACTTCGATCATGCCAGCGTTGTTGATCAGGATGTCAATCCTGTCGAAATGATCGATGACTTTCCGGACAGCAGCCTGAATCTGATCGCGATCGAGCAGATCGCATTCGACGGTGAGAACCTTTCCGCCGCGCGCCGTGATATCGGCTTTGGCGCGCGCGAGTTCTTCTGGATCACGCGCGAGGAGAGCAACCTTTCCGCCCTGGTCACAAATGTGTCGCGCCAGCACGAGACCAAGTCCACGCGACCCGCCACTGATCAGGGCAACTTTGTCGCGCAACGTGTATTGCGCCGTGCGAAAAACGCGCGCGGTTATCCAACCGCCGACTAAAAGAGCAGCTGCTCCGAGCCAAACCCGCGTATTCATTTCTACGAACCTATAATCAGATACGAAGCGTTAGCAGCAACCGGCCGTGAAGCAAGGAACGACGGCTTGCGCGGCCGTTGCTCGATGTGGCGGCCAAGAAACCGTCACTCCTTGGGAGCATCACGCGTGTTTGCGATTAAACCGCGCGACTTCACGCGCTATTTCGCGATCAACAGCGCGCTTTTTCAAATCGGCACGCTTGTCACGCGCAACCTTACCCACGCCTACGCCAACTTCGGCTTTCACCTTCCCGTTCTTCCAATAGAACTTTAGCACCACGAGCGCGCGGCCTTTCACTTGCGCCTCGCCGTAGAGCCTGTCGATCTCCTCGCGATGAAGCAACAATTTGCGTAGGCGTTTTGCGGTTGGAATTTCGTGGCTGGCACGCTCGTAGGGCTGAATGTCGGCATTGAAAAGGAACGCTTCGCCGTTCTCGATTCGCGCGAACGCGTCACTGATATTGGCTTTGCCCGCGCGGATCGATTTAACCTCGCTGCCTTTCAACTCGATGCCCGCTTCGTAACGGTCAACGATGTGATAATCCCGCAGCGCTTTGCGATTGATGATGGATTTAGGTGCCATACTGCGAACGATTCTGCCTCACGCGCTGCTCATTGTAGCGTCCGCTGTCACCAGCGGAAATCCAGCGCCATGACTTTAGATCCTGCGCTGAGGACAGCGTCCACTACAGCAGCGCAAAGATTCCGCCGCTACGCGCCGTCTGTGGAACCTTCGAGCGACTCGTAAGTCAATTTGCCGGCGATGATTTCCTTTAACGCAATGTCCGTTAACGACATTCGCGGTGTCGTCTCCACCAACGGTCGATGTCCCAGGCCAAGCTGACGCACACGCTTGGAGACAACATTAATCAGAAGTTGCTGATTCGGGATCACCTGTGCTGCTTCCTGAAGAAGTTGAGTGGTCATATGGCGCAAGGAACGAACGGGGCTGATCGCCTCGCTCGGGAATTGAAGGATAGTCGACACGCTGCTTGTAAGCGCGGACGGAACAAGTTGCGGTGCGAGCATGGTAAAAATGAGTGTTGACTTTCCAAATGAAGCGGCTGGTTGTCAACGCTTTTCGTCCGGGCAAGCACAAAGTAATTACGCGCGAGCTGGCAAACTCGGACCTGCCGCCAGGCGTCACCGAACTCATTTCCGCCGCCACTGGCTGATCCACGTGCTCTATTCGTAATGGCATGCTCCAAGACCGGCAAGCAAGCTCTGTCGTTGCGATTTAGACCAAAATACGCGAAATGAGGACTGCGTCCCCCGAACAAATTCGGTCATTTCGGGCTGTGGCTCAGCTTGGTAGAGCGCCTGGTTCGGGACAATAGCTTTTTCTGGGAACTTCCCCTGTTATTTCCTGTAGGAACTAATGAATCACTATGGTTATCAAATCGGTCAGGGTCGATTTCGTCGGGTTAAAATGACTTGCCGCTTCAGTCAACAAATGAAGGACATCTTATGAAAACAAAAATTCTCCGAAACGCATTCCTTAACCTTGGCATGATCTTTGGGTTAGCAATAGCCGCTCGCGCCCAGAACCTGTATGTTTCCCTGCAGGGTCCCTTGACCAATGAGGGCGGTTCAATCTCCGAATATACGCCGACGGGGGTGCAGCAAACCTTTGCGACTGCTCCCTTCCCCCGGGGAATCGCCTTCGACAGAAGCGGCAATTTTTTTGTCGCCAGCACCGATTCTAAAGTGTGGGACCACGGCCGGGTCTTGAAATTCCCTCCAAACGAACATCAAAGTGTTCTTGGTAACGCAGCGCGGAGTTTTCTTGAGGGGTTGGCCATAGACACCGCAGGCAACGTTTACGTCGTCGCCTTAGACGACACGAGCCCCGATTTCGCGGGTACCATCTATAAATTCGCGTCTGATGAAACGCGCACAGTCTTCGGCACTACTCCGGGCCAAACTTTCGGCCTGGCTTTTGATGGCGCAGGCAATCTCTACGCCGCCGATACTTTTGATGTAACCATCTATAAATTCGCACCTGATGGGACGCGCACGGTCTTCGTTGGACCAAACGCCTTCACATCCACCCAACTTCCTTGCGGCTTGGCCTTTGACTCCAGCGGCAATCTGTTTGTGACTACGCTGGGCAACCGGCCAAACGATGCAATTCTTGTGTTCACTCCCACAGGCATGGGGAGCACGTTCGCTACCGGTCTTAACAATCCGCATGGCTTGGCCTTTGACGCGGCGGGTAATCTCTTCGTAGCGGAAACCATTCGGGATGGGGGCGGTGATATCTTGGAGTTTACCACGGGAGGCCAGCGGATCGTTTTCGCGTCCGGGCTCAACCGCCCGGAATATCTCACCTTTGGGCCTCCGCGATAACGCGATTACACGCGCACACGCGCACGTAAGCGGGCGAGTCAACGCAGCGCAGGATCACCCTAGAATCGCTTTTGATTGCCGGATGACAGATGACCCGGTCATAAGGTCATCGAGGTGAAGACGGCTGCCAAGGCCGTCGCTTGTCATAGATATTCCATGATTTTCGAATTCCTTGCTATCTGTGGCAAAATACGCGAAGTAAACGGCGCATCGGCCGCGCGCGTTTCCTTTAATTCGGGCTGTGGCTCAGCTTGGTAGAGCGCCTGGTTCGGGACCAGGAGGCCGTGGGTTCAAATCCCACCAGCCCGATTGAGTAATCATAGGTTCGCTACGGCAGAGCGGTCGCCGCGGCGACAGGCCGTGGGTTCAAATCCCCACCAGCCCGACTAAAATAATTTCTCAAACGGACTCGGAGAATATAGATGTAACGGTGGTCGCCGCGGCGACCATCGAAATCAAATACAAAGGCGTTTGGCACAAACGCCTCTCCAGCAGCGTGAATTTTTTTGAAGTCATAGCCGCTCAAAGCCCTTACTCGACGCATTTCACTGTTCCGGTTGTGGGCGCGCTGATCGGCATCGTGATTCTTTTCTTCGGGCGAAAACTCTTTTGGCTGTGTGTTGCCGCAGTCGGATTCGCTGCCGGCGTGCAGATTGCGCCGCTGCTCGTGAACGAGCCGTCGTCACTGCTGGCGTTATTAATTGCGCTAGCCTTCGGGGTACTCGGCGCGTTACTCGCAGTGTTTGTCCAGAAAGTTGCGATTGCTGTCCTCGGTTTCCTGGCGGGCGGAAAGCTAGCCACGGCGATCGCCGCTGCGTTCTTTGTGCACTATGCGCAATACTCGACCATCATTTTCATCATAGGCGGTATCATCGGGGCGATTCTGCTGGTGGTTGTGTTTGGTTGGGCACTGATCGTTGTCTCTTCGTTTATCGGCGCGTACTTGATTGAAAGTGCCATTGTGCTGCCGCCAACGGGTTCGACACTCGTGTTCATCGGCCTCGCGATCGTAGGCATGTTTGTGCAGGCAGCGTCGTTCCGCCGAAGTGCGATATAGAGCGCGCGCATTGTTGCTGACAAATCGCCACGCAATTTTTACAAATGGCTTATGAACTCACCACGGACCGGACTGCGCGTTGCCAGCGTTCTCTTTGGGATTTTTGCAATTGGGCATCTGCTGCGGTTGATAAACCAGGCCCAAGTCACCGTCGGAACGCTGACGATTCCAATCGGCGTAAGTTGGATCGCCCTGATCGTCGCCGCCATCCTCTGCGTTTGGCTGTGGCGACTGGCTTCGCCACGTTAAATCGGAAGTCCTATGTAACGGTAACGATTTAACGAATTACGTCAGCCATTCATCGCTTCGTCATTTCTTAAGCCAGTCCCGCGGAACATCGACGTAGGTTTCATCGAGTTCCGCGACTGACGCACAGCCTAGTAGCTTGAGCGTGCGGACGAGATCAGCGCGCAGAATCTCGATCGCGCGTGAAACACCCGCGCCACCCGCTGCCCCGAGTCCGTAGGCGTACGCGCGGCCAGCCATTACGGCGCGGGCTCCCAAACAGACGGCTTTAATGATATCGCTGCCACGGCGGATGCCACCATCCAGCAGAACCTCGATGCGGTCGCCTACCGCGGCCACAACATCAGGCAAGACGCGCAAGGTCGGCGCGACGCCGTCGAGTTGCCGGCCGCCGTGATTCGACACTACCAACGCGTCCGCTCCCATGTCTACTGCGCGTCTTGCGTCCTCTGGCGTGTGGATACCCTTAATCACGATCGGCTCGTTCCACGCCTGGCGAATCCATTTGAGATCGTCCCAAGTCACAACGGACTGTTCAAGAGCAGCCGTGACGTCGGCATACAGCATCGGCCCTTTTCCCGGAATGATGACATTCTCAAATTTCATCAAGCCGCCGTCAGCGAGAAAAGCTGCCAGCCAGCGTGGCCTAACGAGGAGCTGATTCACGAACGGCAGCATCGGTCCGAGTTTTCCACTAAGAAGTTCTTTCGCGCCATTGCGAAGATCGCGCTCTCTCAAGCCTGCGACCGGGGTGTCGATCGTGACCACCAAGGCCGAAAACCCGACCTTGCGTGCGCGGTCGATACCGCCCAAAGCACAGTCCCGACCGCCGACCAGATAAAGTTGGTACCAGACCGGCCCTCCCGACGCGGCTGCGACGTCTTCGAGCCGGCAGCCCGAAAGTGTCGAAAGCGTACAAATAATCCCTGCTTCTCCTGCGGACCGCGCGGCCGCTTCTTCACCGCGCGGAAACATCAACCGACAGCTCCCGACCGGCGCGAGGATCAGCGGCATGCTAACCGAAGTGCCGAGCACGTTCGTGCGCAGATCGCACACCGGCGTCGCGACCGCGCAGCGCGGCCGCAATGTCACCGCTTCGAACGCCTGGCAGTTTGCGCGCAACGTCGATTCGTCCTCAGCGCCACCGTCGATGTAGTCGAACACAACGCGCGGAAGGCGCCGCTTCGCCCTGCGCCGCAGGTCTTCGATGTTCAAAACGCGCGGCGATTGGACTGATCTAGACAGGCGATTCATATATTGTCGCGGTGCATAACGAGAATTTTATTAACACCGGGCTTCAGCCCGGTGCAATCAAACGCGAACAGAGAAAACCGTTTCAATGGTTTTTCCAGAAAGGAAGCCGTTAAAACGGCTGGCGTTTCAAGTGCGCGGTGGCACCCGGCTAAAGCCGGGTGTTAATGATACGAATGAAAACACCGACTAGTGTCGAAAATGCCGTACGCCGGTGAATATCATTGCCATCTTTCGCTCATTAGCGGCGGCAATCACTTCTTCGTCACGAACCGAGCCGCCTGGCTGAATCGCGCAGGTTGCGCCAGCTTCGGCCGCCGCCATCAGCCCGTCCGGGAACGGAAAGAAGGCGTCGCTCGCGACTGCGCTGCCCTTGAGTGAAAGCCCGGCCTCGTTCGCTTTCCAAACCGCAATCCGCGAAGCGTCGACACGCGACATCTGTCCGGCGCCAATTCCAAGTGTCCGGTCCGCCCTGGCGTACACGATGGCGTTTGATTTCACGTGTTTGACGACACGCCAGGCGAACAACATCGCGTTGAGCTCCGCTTTCGTTGGCTTCCTCTTGGTCACAACGTTGAGCGTCGATTCACCGTCGACATCTGCGTCTTGAACCAGCACACCGCCACAGACCGAGCGCAGGTCGGTCGCTGGTCTTGCTTCTTTCGCCGGCGTCAACAACCGAATCAGTCGCAGATTTTTTTTCTTCTGCAGAACGGCGCGCGCTTCGATTTCAAAATCAGGCGCGATGATCACTTCGCTGAAAATCTCGCTGATCACCTTTGCCAGTGACTCGGTCAATGGCCGGTTGCACACGATGATCCCGCCAAAGGGCGCCTGCTTATCCGTCGCAAACGCTTTCTCCCACGCCTTGCGCAGATCTGGATCGGACCCGACACCACAGGGGTTCGTATGCTTCAAGATCGCGACGGTCGGCTCCTCAAATTCGGCAACCAAATTCGTCGCCGCGCTAATATCGAGAATGTTGTTAAACGAAAGCTCCTTGCCCTGAAGTTTCTCGAAGTATTTGTCGAAATCGCCGTAAAGCGCTGCGTCCTGGTGAGGATTTTCGCCGTAACGCAAACGCATCACCAATGGCAGCGAAAGTGAAAAGGAGGCGTCGGTCTTTTGCTGTTTGTTCAGGAAAGTGCCAATCACCCGATCGTATTCCGCGGTTCTATTGAACGCCTTGATCGCAAGGCGCTCTCGAAGCTTCAGCGTCGTTTCGCCGTCGTGTTTGCTCATATTTTCGAGCACCACCTGATAGTCTGCGGGATCGACGACGACCGTGACCGATTCATAATTCTTAGCGGCGCTTCGAATCATCGACGGGCCGCCGATATCGATATTTTCGATTGCTTCCCCGAGAGTTACGCCACGCTTCGCGACCGTGGCTTCGAAAGGATAAAGATTGACCGCCACCAGATCGATCGGATCAAAGCCGCATTCACGGGCTTCTGCCTCGTGCTTAGCGTTTCCACGCTTGTAAAGAAGTCCGCCATGCACGCGAGGATGCAAAGTTTTTACACGGCCTTCGAGCACCTCAGGAAATGCGGTGAAACTCGATATCTCGCGGACAGGAATTTTTTCTTTCTTCAACAGGACCGCTGTTCCGCCTGTGGAAATGATGTCTACGCCCTGGCCTTCCAGCGCGCGAGCAAACTCAGCGATGCCGGTTTTGTCGGAAACCGAGATGAGAGCGCGGCGAATTTTCATAAAGACGTTAAAGCCTTGAAGGGTTGGAGCGTTGAAGCGGCAAACATGGAATAAGCGGGCCTCCGCTTCAACGCTTCAACCGTTTAACGCTTCAACGATCGAGCAAGACGTTCTTGGCCACAGGATACAGCACCGGGCAGCAGCCGATGGTTTCGCAAAATGCCTTGCTGAAATGACTCAGGCTCGAATAGCCCACTTCTGTCGCGGCTTCGGTGACGTTGTAACGCCCGGTGCGCAACAACTCGGCCGCGCGTTCCATGCGAACATTTCGCAAGTATTGCGGGATTGTGTGACCCACTTCACGCGAAAAAATTCTGCTCAAATAAAACGGGCTGCAGCCGACCTCTTGCCCCAGCATTTCAAGCGTCGGCGGGTTCGCCAGATCCCGCGTGAGAATTTCCTTCACCCGCTCCACTCGTTCGCGCGCAAGGCGCTTCTGACGCATGCAAAAGAATTCAGGATCCTTCGGCGCAAAGAAAAACTGCGCCATGAGCTCCAAAGCTTTGCCTTGATACCAGAGAACCTGCGCTGCTTTGGCGACCGGCGGCTCTGTCAGGCTCGCCACTACGCTGCGTTGCTGCATCGTCATTGGACGCGCGGGTGCGACCACGTTCTCCTCCTTCTTTCCGAAAAGGATGCGGCGAATCTCAGGTTCAAGATCGCTTTCGTTCTGTGCCAGTTCGGTGCGCAAATGCTCGCGCGAAAATTCGAGCGTCACGAATTGGTGATGATCGTGTGCGCGCCGTGACGCGGGCAACGGTGCATCGGCAAGCGCATAATAGCCGCAATTGCCCGGCAGATAATCGCTGCGCGTGCCGCCAACTCCCCCAACCGCTCCATGTCCGTTAAGGTTCAGGCAAAATTCCAGGCTGTTCGGATGAAACGTGCGTCCCCAGTTAAACGAACGCTCAATGCGAAAATCGTGCCATTCGATCGCGACGCCAATCTTGTCGACATCTCCGTACAACGGACGCCATCCGTCTTTCACTTCGCGCCATGCAGCTTGTTCCGCTGCGCAACCAGGGTTCATCTTGGGTAAATTACGGGTGCTGTTGTGGAAAATGCAAGGGAGGTTTGACTTCCTTTAACGCATCGCGGTCCCACTTTCCCAAAATTGACGCCGCGTCGTACGTGCTCTGGGCGAACTCGAGCAGGGCTTCATCCGGTTTCTCGGCCGTGCGCACCGCGTCATATGGCAACATGAACTCCCGCAAGTTGGGTTCGTAGAAGGCTGCTGCCGGCTGGACCTTCGCTTCCTTAAATCCCGGTGGTTCGGGATAGGCGTACGAGTAAAAAATCGGCGTCGCCGCTGCGGTGTTCCCAGGCCAAAAACCGAGGCTGCTCACCTCCTGACAATACGCCTCTCGCGTAACTGCATCGGGAAGGTGCGGGATCCCGCCGGGATGCGGCGGTGCCGGTCGACCGGAAAACCGTGTGACCGCCAGATCGAAACTGCCCCAGAAGAAATGCACCGGACTGCATTTGCCACAAAAACGCGCTCGGAACTCCTTGAACACGCGATCGCTCTGCATCAGAACCCGCCAGAATCGATTGGCGTATTCTCGATCGTAAGATCGGTGTTCTTCATCTTCATCGAACGGAATCGGGTTTTGAATCTCGTTAGGCATTTTGTTAATCGTTACCGCCAGATGAAGCTCGTCGAGAGACCTCATCACTGCCCGGTAGAAATCGGCAACCGAGCGCGGCTTTAATTCAACGGTTCGCCGGTCCCCATCGCTCGTGTCGATGTGGAGTTGGGGATCAATGAAGTCAAAGGTGATTTCGAACGTCCGTACCCCGTACGGGATCGGGGAAGTCGTTAGGCCTCGCGAAGTTACGTAGAGCGTCACGTGCCACGAGTGGTTCGTCCACGGGGTCAGCGTCAGGCGAATTTTCCCCACGATCTGCGTCCACATGTGCAGCGTCGTCGCGGTATCCTGCCATTCTGCAAAGGGCAGAGCCGGCCACCCGTTAGATACGTCCTTCATTGTCTTCCTACTCCCGGTTAATGAAATCGGAAAATGATCGCCTTACTTTATCGAACATCCCGCGGGCTTCTTCCTGTGCTCTGTTGAAACTGTGCTTGATCGATCGTTTCGCGTTTCTGATGACGCCAGTTACATTTCCCTGCTCATAGTCGCCTTCGACGTCTTCCATTGTGGCCCCAGCAAACATCCCCTCAGTTCGCCTCACCGTGCCTCGGGTCCCGCCTATGTAAATCGTGCCGACGGGACGTGACGACCTGTTTCGGAGCGTCACAACCCACATCGGTTCGCCGCGCTCGTCTGCGCGCAACGTGTAATCGGCTGTTGCAAAACTCGCGTGTGATGCCTCGGCCGTATGACTCGCCACCGCGTACGCGCCGCTGGAATCCAGGTTTAACCGGGAAATGTCGATCGTCTCTCCTTCAGTGGAACCTGCCACGTCGCGGTCTGCCTCGTCGTCGGAATCAATTCTGCCATCAGCAACTTGCAATTCACGCAAGCCGCCGCCCTGCGGATCTTCCACGACAATTTTCCATTTCTCGGGTTGCGGATCGCCCTTGGTGCCACGAATCGACACAATTTGCTGTAACGCGTCGCGACCGAATTCGTTGCCGAGTACACGCAACGCCTCGTACGCAGTAGCCTTTTCCTCAGCCCTAACCGGCGTTGTCAAAAGCAAAAGCCCAACCCACACTCGCCACATCCAGCAAAATTGAACAGTGCTTTGACTGACTGTCCATCGGCTTTTTGCGCTGCGGCGACATCTCAGGCATTTCAAAATACGCTCGCCCTTGAATCAGTCGCTGAAATCTGCTCACGTCTTTGCGGGCTGCGATGAAAAGAAGCAAAGTCGAATTTAGCAGTCACACTGCGAACCTCGCGTTGCTGAGGAAATGCGTTCGCGATTTCCTCAACGGCTATCCATTCTCAGAAAAGGAGCGCATGTTCATGGTGCTCGGCGTGGATGAAGCCTGCACGAACGTCATCCGCTACGCGTATCGTTTGCGCGAGGATGGACTCATCTCGTTGCGGATGGAAGGATTACGCAAATGCGTGCGCATGCGCTTGCGGGATTATGGCGAGCAAGTTTTCCCGCACGAAATGAAAGGACGGTCGCACGACCTGATCAAACCGGGCGGGCTAGGGCTTCATTTGATTCGCTACGCATTTGACCAGGTGGATTATGTCCACAAGCGCCGTGGCACCGAGTTGGTGCTGACGAAAAAGCTGGAGTAAAGGAGCGTTGGAGTGATGGAGTGTTGAAAAATTTCCATCCGTTACTCCATTACTCCAGCACTCCATTACTCCATCGCCGATGAAACCGCCGGAGCCAGACACCGCTTTTGAAATTTCGCTGCGACCACCCGCGTTCAGCGAGTTCACCGGCCAGGTAAAGGTGCGCGAACGGCTGGAGCTGATGGTGGAAGCGGCTAAAAAGCGCGGCGACGTGCTTGAGCACATTCTCTTGAGCGGACCGTCCGGGCTCGGCAAGACGACGCTCGCCTACATCATCGCTAACGCGATGGCCGTGAACATCAAAAACACCAGCGGCCCGGTGATTGAGAAGGCCGGCGAACTCGCAGGACTTCTCACCAGCCTTGAAAAAGGCGATGTGCTCTTCATTGACGAGATTCACCGGCTGCAACCGGCCATCGAGGAATACCTCTACCCGGCGATGGAAGACTACAGGCTCGACATCATTATTGACCAGGGACCACAGGCGCGCAGTCTGCGTCTCAATTTACCGAAGTTCACATTAGTTGGCGCGACGACGCGCGCAGGCATGGTGAGCGCGCCACTGCGTTCGCGTTTCGGAATGACGGCACGGCTCGATTACTATAACGCGGAGGAAATGCAAAAGATCATCGTGCGCAGCGCACACTTGTTGGGGGTGGAGATCGACTCGGCGGGCGCAGCCGAGATCGCGGCGCGCTCACGCGGGACCCCGCGCACAGCGAACAATCTGTTGCGATGGGTGCGCGATTACGTGCAGGTCAAAGCCGAAGGGAAAATCACTGCCGAACTTGCAGATCGCGCACTGGCCATGCTCGAGATCGATCGCGACGGGTTTGATCAATGGGACAAACGCATCATTGAGACGTTGATCCATAAATTCAACGGTGGGCCTGTTGGACTGACTTCGCTCGCGGTCGCAGTGGGCGAAGAAGCCGGCACAATCGAGGAAGTCAACGAGCCCTATTTGATCATGGAAGGCTACATCAAACGCACGCCGCAAGGCCGCGTCGCCACGGCAAACGCCTATCGCAAGCTCGGATTAAAACCGCCCACCGGAGCACAAGCGGAGTTGTTTGGGCAATGACTGCGGATAGCATTGTAGGGCGTTTCTGTGAAACGCCGTGTGCAAACGTTGGCGTCTGACACAGACGCCCTACAAATCCACCGCCACGCGCGCATCACCGTTAGGAACGAACATCGCTACAAGGCCTTAAGTTCAAAAGCGCGATTGCATCGCTCCTTAGAAGATCGTCAGCACGCCATTGATGTAGGTTCCAACGCGGAGCCATCCATAACTACCGTTCTGCAAGCGGACAGCCCAAAAATCGAAATTGCCGTTGAGCCGGTCTCCGGCTGCATCGAGCGCGGTGGATCCCGTGATGCCCGTATAGGCATTGGCTTCGCTGACAAATGCCGTTTTGAAATTGGCGAAATCCTCCACGCCTCCTGCATCCTGTAACGCACTATGCACAACGAAGAGCGCGTCGTAAGCGGACAGCGCAAACGCGTCGGACGTGATTCCCGTGCGCGCTTCGATCTCATCGGCGATCGGCTGCCACTCATTTTGAAGCGCGTCATCGAGTCCAAAGATTGGGTTGGGATAGCCGGCGTTGGCGGCAAAGGCGGCGGCATCGGAATCAGCCGGCAAAACGGCGGAAAGCGCGACACCGTCACTACCGTACCATGCAGTGTTTGAGAGCGTCGTGTTTCCCTGTGCGCTATGAAACACGTCCACAACCTCATCGAATGCGGCCAAATACACGCCAATCGTGGCAGGATCGCTCCCGTTACTGATTAAATTTTCAATCTGTGATGCGACCGAGGCGGTGGCCGTGGAGAAGTCGTTCGTCGTTGCCGCATATTGATAACCAGCTTCGACCGTGCCGCCCATCGTCTGGAAAGCTGCTTGAACGGAATCGTGCAAACCATTGTTGCCTGTGTCATTGCGCCAAAGCGGAACGATTGCGCGGATTCCGTCGTACCACATCAACGCGACAATCGCTTCCGCTTCGCGCGTGTCATTCGGACAAACACGGAAGATGTTATCGTTCGGGATGGCGAGCGAGGAAGCGGTACTGCCTTGGCTGATGACGAGGATATTGTGCTCGTCTGCGTAGGGCTTGATCATGGCCAGTTCGGCGCTCGATTGCGGTCCGATAATAATTTTTACGCCGCGCCGGTCGAGATCTTGAATGGCGTCGAGCGCTTGTGACGGATCGAGTTGAGTGTCGCGAACGAAAAATTTGAACCGGTATCCGCCATGTTGCCTAATGGCCTCTGCTTCCAGTTGCTCTTCGGCAATCTGCAGCGCTGCGACAGTGTTTTGCCCGAGAGACGACCACGACCCTGTTAACGACACGAGCACGCCAACCTTAAATACCCGCTGGGAATGCTGTTGGCCAGGCGGATTCCCTCCTGCCTGACTAACAAAAGCGAGGACCAATCCACAAATGATAACACGGAAGACGGTCGGAACATTCATAGGCGCCCGATCATCCTCAGACCTATGAGAGTGTCAAGATCGATCGGTGTCTCGCGTGGAATGCCTTGTTAACAGGCCCTCTCAGATTCACTAGCGGAAACACGAAGGTCGCAGAGCATTCCAGACTTTCATCCGAGTAACTTTTGTGTTCTCTGTGAACTGTGTGGTTGATTTGAATTGATGGAAAAGCATTTCACCGCGGATTTCTTCCAGCAGACTTCGAAGGTTTTCACCGTCTCCGAATTGACCCGCTCGATCCGCGGTCTGCTTGAAACGAAATTCAGCGCCGTCTGGGTCCAAGGAGAAATTTCAAACTACAAATTGCACCCGAGCGGTCATCAGTATTTCACGCTCAAAGATCAACGGGCACAGATTTCATGCGTGATCTGGCGAGACACGATGCTGCCGCCGCGACAAGCACTGGCCGACGGCGCACAGGTCCAAGTCTATGGCACTGTCACAGTTTTCGAAGCGCGCGGCCAGTACCAGCTCAACGTTCAAGTCATTCAGCCGCGCGGAGTCGGCATACTCCAGGCGAAGTTTGAAGCGCTAAAACGCAAACTCGAGGCAGAAGGATTATTTGCTCCGGAGCGCAAACGGCTGCTGGCGAAATTTCCGCGGCGAATTGGAATCGTAACCTCGCCAAGCGGAGCAGCAATCCGCGATATGCTGAACGTGCTCCGTCGTCGCGCGCCGTGGTTGGAGATTCTGATTAATCCAGTCCGCGTGCAGGGAACAGGCGCGGCACAGGAAATTGCCGTTGCTATTAGGGAGCTCGCCTCGCCTAACGAGGCGTTTGCCCAGGTCGATCTCATCGTGATCACGCGCGGCGGTGGCAGCATCGAAGATTTGTGGGA
>Ga0207697_10000488_pt1 | contig 22401 bp, 16 predicted proteins | sample KBSSwiS5withPhiX_FD_184293 | JGI IMG/M metagenome (GOLD analysis project Ga0207697, IMG submission 184293) | Switchgrass rhizosphere microbial communities from Kellogg Biological Station, Michigan, USA, with PhiX - S5 (SPAdes) (version 2) | ecosystem: Host-associated > Plants > Roots >... | reverse complement strand
CGAGATTTCCAGGTACGAGAGGCGCACGTCGCCGTCGCGCTTGGGCCCGTAGTGCGGCGTGATGCCCGTGCGCAGCTGGGCTTCGAGGCCCGCGAAGAGCTCGTTGACCGAGGTCGCGACGCCCGCCCCGATGTTGTAGGCCCGGCCCGGCACGCCGCGCTCGCCGGCGGCAATCGTCGCCGCCACCGCATCCGTCACGAACGTGAAATCGCGCGTTTGATCGCCGTCACCGTAGAGCGTAATCGGCTGCCGCGCGATCGCCGCCCGGATGAAGCGATTGAACGCCATGTCCGGACGCTGCCGCGGCCCATACACCGTGAAGTACCGCACCGAGGTGGTCGGCACCCGGTGATTGGCCCAGTACAGATGACAGAGCTGCTCGGCGGCGAGCTTCGTTACGCCGTACGGAGACAACGGGCGCGGCAGTGCGTCTTCGACCACCGGGATGCTGACCGCGTCGCCATACAACGACGAGCTCGAGGCATAGACGAACTTCTCGACCGGGCGGCCGACGCAGGCCTCCAGCAGCTGCTGCGAGGCGTCGAGGTTGTTCTCCGTGTAGGTCTGGAAATCCCTGCCCCAGCTCTTGCGGACGCCGGCCTGCGCGGCAAGATGGAAGACGTGCGTCACGCCGTCGAGCAGCCGTCCGAGGTTCGCGTCCTGAATCCGGGCCGCCACGAACTCGAATCCCGGCGTGCGGGCGTTGACGGCGAGATTGGCTTCCTTGATCTCCCGGGGGTAGTAGTCGGTGAAGCAATCGATGCCGACGACCTGCGCCCCGCGCGCGAGCAGCGCTTCCGTCAGGTGCGATCCGATGAAGCCCGCCGTTCCGGTGACCAGCGCCCTCACGCGAACACCTCGCGGACCCGCTGCGGCAGGCGGCACGGTCTGCCCCTGACGTCCAGAGCCGCGTGCACCGTCCGGCCCGTCGCGGCCACGAGGCCGTCCTCCACGCGTACAACTTCGTAGCTGAACTCCATCCGCACCGGCGACAGGATCCGCCCGACCGTCCTCACTTCCAGTTCGTCGTCGTAGCGGGCCGCGCGGCGATAGTCACAGTGCGCTTCGATCACCGGCAGCGACACCCCCGAATGCTCCATCTCCCGATAACTCCATCCCTGTATCCGCAGCAAATCCGCACGCGCCACCTCGAACCACACGAAGTAGTTCGCGTAGTACACGACGCCCATCTTGTCGGTCTCGGCGTAGCGGACGCGGACCGTAGACGATGAGGCGAGCGCGGCCGTCACGCCGCGGCGCCTGCCGTCGCGGCGGCGCGCAGCGCCTGAATCGCCCGCGGCAGATCGGGCTCGCGAAAGAGGGCCGTGCCCGCGACGAGGTAGGTCGCCCCGGCCGCGACGAGCCGGCCGGCGTTGGCCGCATCGACGCCGCCGTCGACGCCAATGCCCGCGGCGCTGCCGGCGCGCGTCAACAATTCCCGTACCCGACGAATTTTAGACTCGCTGCGCGGGATGAAAGTCTGCCCGGAGAAGCCCGGGTTGACCGACATCACCAGCACGTGATCGAGGTCCGGCGCGATGTCCGTGAGCGCCTCGACCGGAGTCGCCGGGTTGATCGCCACACCCGCCTCGGCGCCCAGCTTCTTGATCGCCTGAATCGTCCGGTGCAGGTGGGGCACGGTCTCGAGGTGCACCGCCAGACGGGACCCGCCGGCGTCGAAGAACGCCTGCAGGTAGCGATCGGGCTCGCTGATCATCAGGTGCACGTCGAGCGGCAGCCTGGTGTTCCGCCGGATCGCCTCGACGATCACCGGCCCCATCGTCAGATTCGGGACGAAGTGCCCGTCCATTACGTCGACATGAATCAGGTCGGCCCCGCCCGCCTCGATCATCGCGAGCTGCTCACGCAGGATCCCGAAGTCGGCGGCAAAGATGGAGGGGGCAAGCAGGACGGGCATCTGGGCAGTGATCAATCAGCGGCTGACTTCGAGCGAAATTGCCTCGCCCGGGGCGATCTGAAATCCGGCCTGCGGGTTCTGCCGCAGCACGACTCCGGCAGGGACACCGGGATACGGATGATCCCCGACGACCGCCGCACGGAAGCCGCGCGTGCGTAGCACGTCCGCGGCACGATCGCCGTTCACCCCGATGAGGTCGGGCATCACGTAGGTCGACGCGCGCTGGGCGCGATTGACCAGCAGCGAGATCCGGCCGCCCTTTGCGGATGGCGGCGGCGACTGGGAGACGACCACGTCGGCTGGATAATCATCGGAGCTGATTTCGGAGACGCCGGCCAGCTCGAGCCCGTTCTGCTGGATCGTGAGCTGCGCCGTGCGCTCTGTCTCTCCGACGAACGCCGGAACGATGCTGGAACGCGGCCCGGCCGAGACCCACACCTTGATGCTGCGCTGCCGCCGGGTGCGGACGCCGGCGGGCGGGTCCTGCGTCAGGATCAGGCCGGCCGCGACCTTCGGATCCGGCCGCCTCGTCTCCTCGACCTTGAGCGTCAGTCCGGCTTCCGAAAGGGCCGTCGTCGCCTGGTTGACCGTTTGGCCCGTCAGCCCGGGCACGATCACTTCACGGGCACGGATGGCCACTCGCATCGATGCCGCGGCAAACACGACGTAGGTGAGCAGCAGCATCGCGACGAGCAGGAGCAGCTTGCCCGCGCTCCACACGCGCGTCGTAAGTGCCATGAATCTTGAAGTTTACTGCGGACGCGCGGATTTCACCAAGGTCGCCGCGAAAAACGATTCGAGCCCGTCGCGGTGCGGCAAGGGGCGGAACCTGCCCCGGTCGTCGAGCAGGTCCGAGGCCGGAGCGGACCACCCGGGCCTGGGTCCCTCGCGGAAATCTTCGCGCCGATCGAGGAACTCATCAACGACCTCATCGTTTTCCTCGGGCTCACTCGAACATGTCGCGTAGATGAGTCTGCCGCCGGGCCGAAGCACCGCGGCTGCTTGCTCCAGCAGCCGCAGCTGCGTTTGCGCCAATCCGGCGAAACTCTCTTCGTGCCGCCGCCATTTGAGGTCAGGATCGCGCCGGATCACCCCAAGACCCGAGCACGGGGCGTCGAGGAGCACCGCGTCGAACACCGGCCGGAAGGGCAGGGAGCGGGCGGCGTCAGCCTGGAGCACGCGGACGTTGTGCGCTCCCGAGGCGGCCACGGTTCGAGCCAGCAGGTCGACCCGGCGGCCGCGAACGTCGGTGGCGGCGAGAAGCCCCGTGTCCGCCATGTCGGCGGCCAGCGCCGTGGTCTTGCCACCTGGCGATGCGCAGGCGTCTAGGATCCGCTCCTCGGGCCGGGCTTTCACCATCGCGGCGACCAGCTGGGATGCTTCGTCCTGGACGAAGAATGAGCCATCGCCGGCAAAGGTGGTCAGCAGCGGGTTGCCGCGGGTCACGATCAAGGCGTCCGCCGCGAAGCGTCCCGGCTCGACGATGACGCCTTCGGCCTCGAGGGCAGCGATCAGCCCGTCACGCGTGGCGCGCAGGCGGTTCACCCGCAGTGTCAGAGGGGCCGGGCTGTTGTTGAATCGAGCCCACGCTTCGGCCGCCTCGAACCCGTAGCGCGCCAGCCACCGTTCCACCAGCCATCGCGGCTGCGACAGCGTTCCGGAGAGATAGTCGATTGCCCCGGTGATGTCGTGTGGATCCTCCGGCCGTGGCGGAAGGGGAAGCGCTCCGCGCTCGCGCAGCACCCGCCGCAGCACGGCGTTGACCATCGGCGCCGCGCTGCGCTTGCCGGCCCGCTTGGCCAGGCTGACGGCATCGTTGACGGCGGCGGACGCTGGGACGCGATCGAGGTGCAGGAGCTGAAAGAGCGTCAGCCGGAAGATCGTGCGGACTTCCCGATCGAGCTTCGCGACTGGCCGGCCGGTAAAGGCGGTGATCAATCGGTCGAACGCCCCCTGCCAGCGCAGCGCGCCGGTAGCGACTTCGCCGGCCAGGGCCCGGTCGCGCTCGTCGGGCAGCACGTCGCGGACCGCATGGAGCGCCTGCGGCAAATCGTGCCGCCCGGTCTCGACGGCCAGCAGCGCGTCGTAGGCGGCCAGGCGCGCGACCGCAATCATGCGGGAGCGATGGCCGTGCCCGGCGCGATCCGGCGGCTCGCGAGGAAGTCCCGCGCGCGCATCACCCGGCGCCCTTCCGGCTGCAGCTCGAGGATCCGCACGACGCCACCGTCTCCGGCGGCGATCTCGAGATCATCCCCACCGGCGCGCACGACGGTACCTGGTGTGGCTGTGGTCATCGTGCCGGTCAGGGCCGTGCGATGAATCAGCACCCGGCTTTCACCGAGACGCGCGGTGACAAGCGGCCAGGGTTGCAGACCGCGCACCAGATTGTGAATGCGGCTCGCGGGCTCAGTCCACGTCACGTTACCCTCGGCCTTCGACAGCTTCGATGCGTAGGTGATGCCGTGCTCCGGCTGCGGGGTTTCGACCGCGCGGCCTTCAGCGAGCGCGTCCACGGTCTGAACCGCGAGCACCGCGCCGAGATCGGCGATGGCGCGCTCGACCTCTACGCTGGTCTCGTCGGGACCGATCGGGCGCCCGCCGATCACGAAGATGGCGCCGGCGTCGAGCTCCTTCACGACCCGCATGATCGTGACGCCGGTCTCGGTGTCGCCTTCGATCACCGCGCGATGCACCGGCGCGGCGCCGCGCCAACGCGGCAGAACCGAGCCGTGCACGTTGATCATGCCGAGCCGTGGAATCTGGAGCAGCGCCTCGGGCAGAAGCTTGCCGTATGCGGCGACGACGCCGAGGTCGGGCTGGAGCTCGGTCACCTGACGCAGGAAGTCGTCGTGGCGCAGGCGATCCGGCTGCCAGACCGGAATCCCGTTGGCAAGGGCGACTTCCTTCGTGGCGGTGGGGGCGGTCTGATGGCCGCGCCCCTTCGGTTTGTCCGGCTGCGACACGACCGCCGCAACCTGATGCCGGGACGCGATCAGGGCCCGCAGCGTCGGCACCGCGAATGCCGGCGTCCCGAAATAGACGATGCGCAGGGACGGGGCGGTCACCATTTGCCGGCGCGCTTCATCTTCTGAATGCGCCGGACGATCAGATCCCGCTTGATCCCGCGCAACCGGTCCACGAACACCTTGCCGTCGAGATGATCCATCTCGTGCTGGAACGCGCGGGCGAGGAGGGTCGTCCCTTCGATGGTCTGAGGTTGGCCGTGCCGGTCGAAGCCGGACACAGTCGCCTTGGCGGGACGCACGACCGTCGCGTTGAAGCCGGGAATGCTCAAGCATCCCTCTTCCTCGAGCTGGACGCCGTCGAGCGACACGAACCGCGGGTTGACCATCGTGATCAAGCCTTTCGGATCCCGTCCGGCGGACAGATCGATCACGAACAGCCGTTTGGGCACGCCGACCTGCGTCGCGGCCAGCCCCACGCCCGGCGCCGCATACATGGTCTCGATCATGTCGTCGACCAGCCGCTGCAGAGTGTCGTCGAACGTTTCGACGTCGGCGGCCGGCGCATGGAGTGCGGGGGCGCCGTAGCGGAGGATCGGGCGGATCATTGCGGCTGGAAACGATCGCGCACGGCGTCCGCTGACGCGACAAGCGCGCGGTCCAGGTCCGCGATCGAGTCGCCGCCGAAACGGTCGACCAGCGCGTCAGCGAGCACCAGCGCGATCATCGCCTCGCCGACGACGGCGGCGGCCGGCACGGCGCACACGTCGCTCCGCTCGATCGCCGCCGGCGATTCGGCCATCGTCGTCAGATCCACCGAGCGCAGCGGCTTCATCAGGGTCGAGATCGGTTTCATGTACGCCGAGACCCGGAGGTCCTCGCCGTTGGTGACGCCGCCTTCGAGGCCGCCGGCATTGTTCGAGGGCCGGCTGACGCCGGTGACATGCGTGCCCGAGGGATCCGGCACGATCTCGTCGTGGACGCGCGATCCGGGGCGGTTCGCCACTTCCGGCCCGAGCCCGACGCCAACCGCCTTGATCGCCGGGATCGACATCAGTGCCTGGGCCAGGCGTCCGTCGAGTTTCCGGTCCCACTGCACGTAACTGCCGAGGCCTATCGGCACGCCGGTCGCGATCACCTCGAACGCCCCGCCCAGCGTGTCCCCCGCTTCCTTTGCCGCATCGATGCCGGCGATCATCTCCCGCCCGACCTCGTCGTCTACGCAGCGGACCGGGGAGTCTGCGGGCAGCGCCGCGGCGCGCTCGAACGTCACGACGGTGTGCGGCGGCAGGGTCGCCGCACCGATCGTGAACACGTGGCTGGTGAGGCGTACGCCGACGTGGGCCAGCAACTGCCGGGCGATCGCGCCGGCGGCAACGCGCGCCGCCGTCTCGCGGGCGCTCGCGCGCTCGAGGATGTCGCGCACATCGGAGCGGCCGTACTTCGCGACGCCGGCGAGATCCGCGTGACCGGGACGCGGCCGTGTCACCGGCGCGCGCTTCGCCCCGCCGGCATCGGGCGGCGGCTCCTCGGTCACCCGCATCGTGTACTGCCAGTTCGCCCAGTCGCGGTTCTCGATCATCATCGCGATCGGGCTGCCGATCGTCTGCCCGGCGCGGACCCCCGAGAGGATCTGGGCGGTGTCGGATTCGATGGCCATACGCCGGCCGCGCCCGTAGCCGCCCTGGCGCCGCCGGAGGTCGACGGTGATGGCATCGAGATCAAGCGGCAGGCCGGCGGGGATCCCCTCGAGAATGACGATGAGTGCGCGGCCGTGCGACTCGCCGGCGGTCAGAAATCGCACCATGCGCGAGAAATTGTATACGAAGTTTCTGCGCTGCCGAGACTTACGGCAGCGCGGAGTGCGAGCAAAACCGCGTGTTCCACGGTCGGCGATCGCCTTGCACAGCGGAGACGTGCATGCCCGACCTGATCGCGGATCGCTTCGTCGCCTGCGGGACGTGGCACCTCGACCTCGCGTCCGGAGCGCCGGTCCGTGTCCTCCTGTCACCCGCGGGTAGCCTCGCGCATCAGGCGATCTGGTCGGAGCGCTGTGCGAGCCTGGCGCGCCTCCGGCATCCGATGCTCAATCCACTCCTCGACTACGGGCTTGCCGGACCGCATCGGCTGTTCGAGGCCTACGCGACCGGTCCGCCCGTCCGCGCCTCCAACGCCGCGGCCGGCCGTCTGATCGCGCACGCGACCCGATTCCTCGCGTCCTGCGCGATGCCGCTCGATGCGCCGCGGGCCGCGCATGCGATGCGCCTGCTCGTCCACGGTCCTGCGTCACGGGCACGGCCGTTGGGAATCGTGTTGCAGCCGCGACACGCGCTCGATGCGATCGCCGACGCGTTGCGCGACGCGGCCCCGGCCGGCGTCATCTCGATCGATGTCGAGGGGCGGCGCGGCAGCGGCGTGCGGACCACGTGGAGCCTGGCCGCACGGGCAGCGCGTCTGGCCGGGTTCGTGCCGGTCACGCCGGGCGTGCTCGAGACGCGTCCGTGGCTGGTCACGACTCTGGCCTCGCGCCACGTCGCGCTGTTCGTCGATCGCCCGCATGCGGCCGCCGCAATCGCCGCGGTGGTCCGGCTCGGGGCCGCCAGCACGCGACGGCACGTCCTGCTGACATTCGGGCGACGCGAGAGCGCCGACGCGGGCGCGGTGCGAATCGAGCGCATGGGTGGCCACGCCCTGCGGGCCATGGTCTACATCGATCGACACGAGGGACCGACGATGACAGAGCTTGGTGAGGGGATCCGTGATGCGGACGGGCGCCCGGGTGCGCTGGTGGAGCGGCTTCGGGCGCTGCACTTCGCGGACCGGCCAGTCGCGCCGCCCGCCGTCCACGAAACGACGCCGCAATACATCGTCGGCGCGCCGGCAGCAGTGGCGCCGCTTCCGGCGGGCCGTGTGGGGCGGCGGCTCCAGGGCGCTCCGAATCGCGCCGCGCAACTCTTCGCACACGGGCGCCACGCCGCGGCCGACCGGCTCCTGGACCGCGCGACACGAGTCCTGGCCGCACGCGGCGACGTGCGGACGGCCGCGCGCTGCGCACTGGCTCGCGGATGGGCATGCCGGGATCGCGGGCACAGCCAGGACGCCCTTCGCCACTTCGAGCAGGCGCAGACGCTGGCGAATGACGACGGATTGAGAGTGCGGGCGGCGATCGGGATCGGCGTGACGTGGACCGACGAGGACCGCCTCGAGCAAGCCGAGTCGGTGTTGCGCTCGGCGCGAGCCGCGGCGCTGCTGGCGGACGACACCGCCGTGGACTGGGACGCTCGACGCGCGCTCGCGCGGTGCCTGTTGTGGCACGGCCGTTCGGCGGAGGCCGCGGCTCTGGTACACCGCGAGGCAACGAACGAGCGTGGCGTGGACGACTGGGCCCTGGTTACCCGGATTGCGTTGGCGGAGGGAGCGATCGCCGACGCCGGTCACGCGGCGGCAGAAGCGCTCGCGCTGGCGCGGATCTCGGGATGTCCGCGGAGTCACGCCGTCGCGTCACGAGCCTTGACGCTTGCGCGCGGCGCGCTGGGCGACCGGGAAGGCGCGCGGGCGGCTGCGCACGAGGGACTCGACTCGTCGGCACGAGCGCACCTGCCGCTGGTTGCCGTCCGGATCCGCCTGGCGCTGCTGGCGCCCGGGAAAGAAGGCGAGGACGCCGTCAGAGTCTCGGCGCAGTTGCGCGCGACGGCCCGGCGACCGCTGCCGGCCCTCCTGCGGCGGGCCATCGATCGCGCCTGCAACGCCCGCCAAGAGCGGCAGAGCTCATTCATCTCTGCGCCGGACCGCGCGCTCGCCGAGTTGCGCGATCTGCTCGAATCCACTCACGCTGCCGCTGACGACTGCGCCGCCTTGCAGGCGATCGCGGACGCGCTCCTGCCGCGGCTGCGCGCGGCCACCGTGGCCATCGTCAGCGCCCCGGACGGCAAGCCGGTGGTTCGCTCCGGCCGCCCGTGGCCGGGGGATGCTGTCGCGGTGATGCGCTGCCTCACCTCAGGTACGCCGGCAAGTTCCGAGGCCGCGCCAGCGGAGTGTGCCGCCCCTATCCGCTTCGGCGGCGAGACCATCGGCGCACTGGGGTGCCGGTGGTCTGCCGGCGCGACGCTCGATCTCGAGCGCGCCAGTGCCGCGTGTCAGGCTGCCGCGCTCGCTGCCGCCGCGAGCCTGCGCGGGCTGGCCGACCGGGCTCCTGCGGCAGCTCCCGATGCGACCTGGGAAAACCTGCTCGGCACGAGCCCACCGGCTGGTGATCTGCGCCGCGCGATCCTGAGCGCCGCGCGCGCGCCGTTCCCGGTGCTGGTGCTCGGTGAAAGCGGCAGCGGCAAGGAGCTCGTCGCCCGCGCGATCCACCGGCTGGGCCCACGGCGGCACCGGCGGCTGTGCACGATCAACTGTGCCGCGATCTCTGACGACCTGCTCGAGGCCGAGCTCTTCGGTCACACGCGCGGGGCGTTCACCGGCGCCACCAGCGAGCGGGCCGGGCTGTTCGAAGAAGCTGACGGTGGCACGCTCTTCCTCGACGAAGTGGGGGAGCTCACGGCCCGGGCGCAAGCCAAGCTGCTCCGCGTCCTGCAGGACGGCGAGGTCCGCCGGGTCGGCGAGAACCTGCCGCGGCGCGTCGACACGCGTGTGGTTGCGGCCACCAACCGGTGCCTCGAATCGGAAGTGGCCGCCGGGCGTTTCAGAGCCGACCTGCGCTTTCGCCTCGACGTGATCCGCATCGCGGTGCCACCCCTGCGCGAGCGCGCGACCGACATCCCCGCGCTGGTCGCTCACTTCTGGGAGGATGCCGCGGCGCGGGTCGGCTCCCGCGCGACCCTCGCGCCGGAGACCGTCGCGGCGCTCACGCGCTACGACTGGCCCGGCAACGTCCGCGAGCTGCAGAACGCTGTCGCCTCGCTCGCCGTCCATGGCCCGCGCCGCGGCCGGATCACACCCGGCATTCTCCCGCGGCAGGTGGCCCGCTGCGCCGGGACGGAGCCCGTCACGTTCGAGGCGGCGCGGGCCGACTTCGAGCGCCGCTACGTCCGGGCCGCGCTGGCGCGCGCCGGCGGCGCGAGGTCCCGCGCCGCGCGCGCGCTTGGCGTGTCGCGACAAGGTCTCGCCAAGATGCTGCGCCGGCTCGATCTCGATGCACCCGAGGGCCCCGCGGCGTGAGCACGAGGCGTCCGCGACGAGCGGTCGGGGTAAGATGCGAGGCGCGCGCCGGCGGGCCGGCGCGGCCGCCGCACATCCCGCTGCATGCTCCGGTACCTCATTCGCCGTCTGCTGTTGACGATTCCGGTGCTCCTCGGGGTCGCCACCCTCGTGTTCGCGCTGATCCACCTCGTCCCCGGGGATCCGGCCCAATCGATGCTGGGCGAAGGTGCGTCGCCCGGCGAAGTCACCGCCCTGCGCCACACCCTCGGGCTCGACCGGCCGCTCCTGACCCAATACGCCTCGTTCCTGAGCGGCGTCGTCCGCGGCGATCTCGGCACGTCGTTCCGCTATGGCACGCCGGTCACTCGGGAGATTTCCGCACGGCTCTATCGCACTCTGCAGCTGGCCCTCGCCGCGATGAGCGTCGCGCTCGTTGTCGCGCTGCCCCTCGGCATCCTGGCGGCGGTCTTCCGCGCCACCCTCATCGATCACCTGGCCATGACGACGGCGCTGGCGGGGATTTCGATGCCGAATTTCTGGCTTGGACCGCTGCTGGCGATTCTGTTTTCCGTGCGGCTCGGATGGCTGCCGGTCGCGGGCACCGGCACGCTGGCCAATCTCGTGCTGCCGTCCGTGACGCTCGGGGCCGCGCTGGCGGCGATTCTCGCGCGCATGACGCGGGCGAGCGTGCTCGAAGAGTTGCGCGAGCTCTACGTCCTCGCGGCACGCGCCCGTGGCCTCTCCCGCACCCGCGCCGTCGTCCGACACGCCTTCCGCAACAGTCTTATTCCGATTGTCACGATTGTGGGCCTCCAGTTCGGCGCGGTGCTGACCGGGACGATCATCACGGAGACCATTTTCGCCTGGCCGGGCGTCGGGCGGCTGCTGATCCAGGCGATCAGTTTCCGCGACTATCCGCTGGTCCAGGGCTGCATCCTGTTCATTTCGATCACGTACGTCTTCGTCAACCTCGTGACCGACCTGGCCTACGGGTGGCTGGACCCGCGGATTCGCTTCGAGTGATTGCCCGATGATGATCAAGGTCGGCCTCGTCATCGTGTCCCTGGCGATCGTGGCGGCGCTCGTGGGTCCGGCGATCTCGCCGTACGACCCGGCCGGGCAGGAGCTGTCGCGGCGGCTCGAGCCACCGAGCCTGTCGCATCCGTTCGGGCTCGACGAGCTCGGGCGCGACATCCTGGCGCGACTGCTGTCCGGCGCGCGCATCTCGCTGCTGGTCGGTCTGGCGGTCGTGTCGGTGTCCTCGACGATTGGCATGCTGCTCGGATCGATCGCCGGCTACTTCGGCGGTCGCGTGGACGATGTGATTAGCCGGGTGGTGGATGTGTTGATGGCGTTTCCGGGAATTCTGCTGGCGATTGCGCTGGTCGCGGTTCTCGGTCCGAGCTTGAGCCACGTCGTGATGGCGCTGTCGGTGATCGGGTGGGTCGGCTACGCGCGGCTCGTACGGGGCCAAGCCCTGCGCACGCGTGAGCTCGACTTCGTCCAGGCCGCCCGCGCTCTCGGCGCCGGCCCCGCGCGCATCGTGATTCGCCATGTCCTGCCATCGGCGCTCCCGGCGGTGGTGGTGCAGGCCACCCTGGGCATGGCCGGGGCGATCATCGCCGAAGCCTCGCTCAGCTTCCTCGGACTCGGCGTCCAGCCACCGACTCCCAGCTGGGGCACGATGCTGGATGCCGGCCGGTCGCACTTGTTCGACGCGCCACACCTCACCGTCGTGCCGGGCATCGCAATCGCAGTCCTGGTGCTGGGGTTCAACTTTCTGGGAGATGGGCTGCGAGATCGGGTCGACCCGAAGCTGGCGCGCTGAGGCTCAGCGGAGCTGACGCGCGAGGGCGCGCGCGGCGGCGTTCTGCGGCTCGTGCTCGAGCGCCCTGGCGACGGTCTGCCGGGCCGCGTCCGGATCACCGGCAGCGATCTGCGCCTGCGCCAGGTGGACGAGGATGACGGTGTCAGGACCGCCCGCATCGAGCGCGCGCGTGAACCAGGTCACCGCCGCCGGCGCGTCCTGGGCGCGCATGGACAGCGCGCCGATGCGTTCGGCCATCGCGACCCGTCGCCGCGCGTCGCGCTCCTCGCCGGTCAGGGTGCGGTAATCGACCAGCGCCTGGCGCGCGACCTTGGGGTGCTCGCACCGTTCCGCGGCATCGGCAAGGTAGAAGAACGCCGTCGGGTCCACCGGTTCCCTGGTAGTCGCGTCCTGGAGCATCCGCTCGGCGAGCTCCTGATCCGAGGCGAGCAGAAGGGCGCGCCCGAACAGGGTCAGCGCCTCGCTGCTGTCGTCCGATCCGACCGCACCCTCGAGTGCCTCGAGGGCCTTGGCGAGCGCGATGCGATCGCCGTGCAGCTGCGCGGCCTCCAGCCACACCCGACCGAGCGCGACGTCGACGCCGGCGGCGTCGTGATAGCGCTCGCTGGCCTGGCGCAGCGTCGAGACCGCCCGATCGGTCATGCCGGCGCGCGAGTAGGCGAGCCCGAGCTCGATGCTGCGGGCGGGTCCGGGATCGAGCGCGACCAGTGCTTCGAGCTGGGTCAGGCGCTCGGCGCTGCGGCCGAGACGTCCGTACTGCTCGGCGAGTTCCTCGCGAGCGGGAAGGAGCGTGGGAGAGAGATCGATGGCGCGCTTGAGGGCCGCTTCGGCGTCGGTGTACTGGCGCACGTCAGCGAGGCAGAGCCCGAGCACGTATTGCGCCTCGGCGAAGCGCGGATCGAGAGCGAGCGCCTTGCGCAGCACCGGCACGCCGTCCGCCGGCTGACCCGCCCGGTAGCGGACCACCCCGAGCTTGTACAGCACGCGAGGGGACTGATCGTCGATGGCGAGATAGGCCTGATAGCGCGCCGCGGCCCGGTCGTAGCGGAGCAGCGCGCCGTTGACGTCGCCGAGGAGCTCGAGCGGCCGGAGGGCGGTCGGATCCAGCTCGGACGCCTGGAGCAGATCCTTGAGTGCGGCATCGAGCTCGTGCCGCAGGCGGTAGGCCTCGCCGCGCCGGAGGTACCCCAGCATGGAGTCGGGCTTGAGCGCCACCGCGCCGCTGAAGCTCTCGATGGCGGCCGCGGCGTTGTCGGCGGCGAGCGCCAGCTCGCCCTGATCGATGAGGCGGCGGTAGGTCCGCTCCCGGCGCGTCTCGAAGACGCCGTAGGCCGCGGCCAGGCTGCCGGCCAGGAGCAGCACGACCAGGAGGATCCGCTTCACGCCGGCATGGTACCAGAGGCGTTCAGGGACGGGGAACTTTCGGCCGCCGGCGGGTTCTAATTCGGCAGGACGGCGGTGATCGGTCCCGCTGGCGGGTGGTAAGATGCCGGAAGGTCTCTCCGTGAAGCCTGTTCGAGCGATTACCTGGTCTGAAGTCGGCGATCGTGAAGCGCTCCTGATCCAGCGGTGCGCAGCCCACGACGAAGACGCGTGCGCGGATCTGGTCAACGAGCACCAACGGATGGTCTACCAGCTGTCGTTCAACTTGCTGGGCGATCACAACGAGGCGCTCGATCTCTCACAGGAAGTCTTCCTGCGGGTCTTCCGCACCATTCACACCTTCCGCGGCCAGTCGGCCCTCCGCACCTGGATCTTCCGCATCGTCGTCAATCAGGCCCGGAACCGGCAGCGCTGGTGGCGACGACGGCATCGGGCGCAGCAGGTATCGCTCGACGAACACATCCGCGATCATGGCGATCCGCCCGAGCAGAACAACGGGTCTTCGCCGGAGCGCATGTTCGGGCAGAAGCTGCTGGCCGGACAGATCAGCGCGGCGCTGGATCATCTGCCGTTCGACCAGAAGACGGCGCTGGTGCTGCGCGAGATCGACGGACTGAGCTATGAGGAAATCGGCTTCTCGCTGGGCGTGGCCGTCGGGACCGTCAAGTCGCGGCTGGCCCGCGCCCGCGAGAGCCTGCGGGCACAACTGAGGCAGATATGAACCTCCTGACCTGCGCGGCGGTGGCCCGGCGGCTGGAGGCGTTCCACGATCGCGAGCTGGCAGTCGCGGAGATGATCGCCATCGAAACGCACGTGCAGACCTGCCCGCCGTGCGCGCGCGAACTGCGCGTGCTGCGGCTGATTGGCGACGGCGTCCGCGGCGCCGCGGCACCGGCCCCGGCCGGCGACTGGACGGGCCTCCAGTCCAACGTGATGAGCCGGATGCGGGCCGAGCAGCACGAGTCGCTCGGCGCGAAGTCGCGCCGCCTGTTCGAGGACATGCACCTGGTGTGGATCGGGCTCGCGTCGACCGCGGCCACCCTGATCTGCGGTGGTGTCGTGCTCAGCATGCTGCAGTTCGCGTCACCCGAGCGCGGCGACTCGCTGGCGGCGGTGATCGCGGTTATGAGCGCACCGCTCGGCTCCGATCTGAATCCGGCCCGGCTCGACGGCTTCATCAGCGTGCCGAGCACGGTCCCGGGCGACGACATCATCCAGGCCACGCTGGCCGGGAGCGCCTCGCGTGACGAAGCGGTCCTGCCGTTGTCGGTCACCGTCAGCCGCGAAGGACGCATCCAGGGCGTGTCGCTGCTCGGCAACGAAGACAACCAGGACTACGCCACCATCCTGGAGGCGATGTCGCGCGCCAAGCTGCAGCCGGCGCAGGGCGGCGGCGGTCCCGTCGCCGTCAATCTGGTGTGGCTGCTCGCGCACACCACGGTCAAGGGGAAGATCAGCAGCTAGGCGAGCGGGACTGACGCCCGGCGCGCGCGCCGGGGACCGGGACCCAGATTGGTTGCGATCGTGCTGAACGGGCCGGCGTTTGCCGGCCGTTTCTTTGTACGTCGCGGTCGCGGGCATCGCTCGAGGCTGTCGCACGGTGCCGTGACTGATGCCGCGAGTCCCCTCCGGAACCTCGACGAACCTGTCGAACCGTGGAACCAGCACCGTTCGAACTGTCGAACCTTTCGAACCTGTCGAACCGACTCGGGAAGATCTCACCGCACCATCGCCACCGCCGTCGCCACGTTGTTCATCGCGTCTGTGGCCCGGATGATCACGTTGCGGCCGGCCTCGACGTCGGTCAGCGTCACCTCGAACTCCTCGCGCCGCGAGTCGGGAATCCCGTCCTTGGGATAGATGATTCGCCAGCGGCTGGCATCCAGCGAGTACTCGACGCGCTGCACGGCCGACTGCGTATCGCGGACGACGAACGGCAGCGACACGCGCGTGCCGGTTCGTGACGAGGTGCCCAGCTCGATCGCCGGCGGCGCGTTGTCGACGTCGAAGGTCAGGCTCTCCATCTCGCCGACCAACGCGGTGTCGGGGGAGTTCGAGGCGGCGTCCGAGGCGGCGACCTTCACGAGATAGGTGCCGTCCGGCACGGACGTCGTGTCCCAGACGACGATCGGATCCCAGAGCCCGCGCTTGAGCACCTTCCAGGTCGTGTCCCCCTCGGCTCGATACAGCACGTCGAACTGCAGCCGGTCGTCGTTCCCGTCATCAGCCTTCCAGACGAAGGTCTGCAGGCCTTTCTGATAGATGCGCCGCCCCAGCGAGGGGGCCGCCGGACTGGTCGCGCTGCCAGCCGGCGGCGGAGGCGTCTGCGTCAGCGGGCGATTGTCGGATGTGTTGTCCTCGTAGCCGGCAATCTCGAGCTCGCCGGTCGAGAACGGCCGCTGGAAGACAGTGCCCGGCGGGTGCACGGTGATGGAGAGAACTTCGGGACGGAGGTTGCGCGGCAGATACGCCGTGGTGACGGAGGTCAGGGCCGGCGAGCCGCCGCCGTCGCCACTGAGTACCGCGCGCCACTGCAGGTAGCGCGCATTCGGGCTGACCACCTGCTGGCCGTCGGCGTTGGCGTACGGCTTCGACCATGGGCTCCAGGTCTCGTCGGGCGTGGCGGTATTGCCGGTGCGAGTGGTGATCTGGACCTGACCGGGACGGCCGGCGGCGCGCCAGCGAATCACGCCCCACGCTGCGGTGGTCCCGGCGTCGCGCACGTCGGAGTCGTAGGTGCCGCGCTTCGCCGGCTCCGCGCCGAGCGCCACGAGCTTGCCCGGGTTGCTGGTTGCGCCGATGATCCGCCCCGACGGCTCGCGCAGCAGCGCGGTCACCTGCCGGGCGCCCGCCCGCGTCACGAGCGTCGCCCGGGCCGGATCGCCGCTGATGCGGAAGATCTTGCCGGAGGTGCCGGTGCCGACCAGCACCGTCCCCGAAGGCTCGACGATCAGGTCGTACGGCGTGTCCTCGCCGGTTTCCCAGAGCGGATCCCAGAAACCGTCGGGCCGCACGCGATAGATCGCGCCGCGGCCGCCGGTCCGCGGCCGTGATGTGGAAGTGGCCGGGGTCTGCGCGGGAGGTGTGTCGACCACGCCCACCGCCGTGATCTCGGTCGAGACGCTGGCAACCGGGGGACGATCGGGTTCGGAACTCGGCGCGCGCTCGACCGGTCGGTCGGCGCCGGCGCCGTTCATCGCGGCGGCGTAGATGGTGCCGTCCGCCGCCACCCGGATGCTGTGGATCTCACGGTACGGCGAGTCGAGCAGCACGAACGGCTTGCCCGTCGCGTCCAGCTTGAACAGCCGGCCGGGCGACTCGGTGCCCGCAATCAGGTCGCCGGACGGCGCGAACGCGAGCGACACGACGTTGGTGGTGTTGGTCTTGTAGAACACCGTGCCGTTGCCACCCGGCGTGATCTTGTAAATCACGCCCTTGTCGCCGGTAGCGGCGAAGACGTTGCCGCTCTTGTCGACCGCGAGTGCCCAGATGTATTTGTCGTCGGGATCGAAGAAGACCTTCGAGGTGCCGTCGGCTGCGACGTGGTAGATCTTCCCGTCGGGCGAGGTTGCCACATAGAGCGCGCCGCCCGGCGCCGGAGCAATGGCGTGGACCTCGAGCTCGGCGGCGTCGAACAGCGTCGACATCTTGCCGTCGCGCCCGACCTTCAGCACCTTGCCCTCATTGCCCGAGCCCGTGACGATCGACCCGTCGGGCAGCGCTACTACGGTCCACAGGAACGGCGCCGCGGTCTCGGCCAGGACCGCGGCCGCGGGACCGAGGAACACGCGCCCGTCACTGTCGATCGACAGGTCCTCGACGTCGCCTTTGAGAAACGCCGACTGCGTGGCGACGGTCCAGAAGGTGGGGGTTGCCGCCCAGGCGACGGTGGACACGGCCACCGCCAGTGTGATCACGAGCGCGGCGCCCCGCCACGGAACGCCTTCAAATTTGTGCATCTCAGAACACTAGCAGAATGGGAAACGGGGATGGTTCTGTCTAGGGGTTTCGCTGGTACAAAGGTTCTTGGGTTCTCAGGGTGCGTGTTCAAACGGTTCTACCGGTTCGGTGGTTCGCAGCGTTGGAACTCGCGAGGCTCACTTCGCCAGCCTTGAACCGTTCGTGCGCGATCAAGTTGTCCGACGCGCATGCCGAGCACCGGTGGAACCCTAGCGAACGAGCACCCTGAGAACCCGAAGAACCTTGAGAACCGTAGAACGGTTCTTCACTTCCCCCCATCCACATCAATCGTCAACAGCCGCGATCCGGAGATCGCCGAGTCCATCGGGACCTCCCATTCGCCGACAGTGGCGCTGCGGATAGGGGAGAAGCTGCCGCCGTTGCGATCGCTTTCCAGCACGGACAGCACGGAGGGCGGGAGCGCGGTCATGGCCTCGCCCTTGACGACGGCGCCGGGCGTGCCGGTGAGGAGGCGGACGTAGATACGGTTGTTGCGGCGGGTCTCGTTGAGCACTTTCATCAGCTGGGCGACGCTCTGCGGCTGGAGCGAGCGGCGCAGCTCACGCTGCTCGATGGTGTTCAGCTGACGTCCGTCAGTGACCATGATCGAGAGCTCGCCGGACGCGCTGGCTGGAATCTGGATCGGCACGGTCGAGATCTTCTCCTCGCCACGATAACTGCGGGTCAGCACCTTGAGCGGGATCGTCCGGCCGGGACGGGGACGGACCTCGTCGAGCCACACGCGCTCGATCGTGGCGCTGCGCGGCACCTCGGACGTGGTGACCTTGATGTCCAGCCCATCGAGCGTCACTGGTTCCACATCGTTCGCCAGCAGCATCGTCAGCGGCCCGGCCACCGCGGTTGATGCGCCCAGCATCGGGCTCTCGCCGGTGAACACATCGTCTACGGAGAGGTCGCCGTGGCCAGTGACGCGGGCGCGGCTCTGAATGCTGAACGTCGCGGCGCCGAACTGCCGTTCGTACGCGCCGAGCGTGTTGTACATCGTCACGTAGGCGAGAAGCGGCGTGAACATCTGATCGTTCACGAGCTGGAACGTCATCGTGCGCGGCGCGGTGCCGGCGCCGGCGCGTTCGAGCGTGACCTTCATCGGAATGAGCCGCGGCGTCCGGCCGAGCGTGCCGGCAATCGCCGTCGCGCGATCCTGCTGCATCGTCCCGACGATCGCGCCGAGCGTCGAGATCTTGAACGATGTCATCAGGCTGGGCAGGACGGTGTAGACGTAGGCCCGGGTGAGGGGGAACTCGGCCGGCCCGAGGTTGTAGAACGGATGGCCGAAGGCGTACAGCCGATCGCCATCGATGTGGGTGATGGTGCCGGTCGCGCCCATCTCGAGATCACCGCCCACGAGCGACACGCCGATTGCGTCTCCTTCACGCAGCGGAGCAGTCGAGGCCTGCGATTGATCGCCCGACCCGCCCGTCACCATCGGCACGAAGCCCGCGTTCTTGAAGGTCCCGGCGATCAGGTCCACCGTGGCCGGCTCGAACCCGCTCAGCGCCAGCGGCGTGGCAATCGGCCGCAGCATGGCGCCAATCTGCGATCCGGCCGACGCGGGGAGGCCAATCGACTGCACGTCGGCCGGACGCTCGCTGAACGGCGCGATGCGGGCATAGGCGGCGGTCAACGCCGAGGTCATCTGCTCGAGCGAGACCGGCAGCTCGACCCGCGCCTGGGTGGACGCAGGGCGGCGCGGCGGGACGGTGGCGTCCTTCATCTCGGCGATCGGCGTGATCCCCGCAATCGGCTCCTTCGAGAACGATCCGATCGAGTAAGAAACCGCACCGATCAGACGGCCGTCGATGTAAACGGGGCTGCCGCTCATGCCCTGGGCCACACCCGACTCGGCGAGGCCGGCTCCTTCGAGGCGGGCCAGAATCAGATCGCGTTTCGGGCCCTGGATGTTGCGCAGGACACCCAGAATGTGGACCTTGAATTCCTGGAGGTCGTTGCCCGTGAACACCGTGCGGCCGACCCCTTCCATGCCGGGCTTGATCTCCGACACGGGCATGAGCGGGCTGGTCGCGGGAAGAGAAACGCCGAGCAGGGCGGCCAGCCCGAAGGCTGCCGCAACGGTTCGTATCTTCATGTGGAAATTCAGGGAAACCGCGGGCGCAACTTCAGTTATACGAACCCGGGTGCTTGCGGGTCAAGGGGAAAGGTGGTAGCCTTCCCGGGTCTTGACGCCTCTCTTCAGCCGTTCGCTTGCCGGCCTCCGCGGGACCTCGTCGTCCTATTGGTGGTGGTACGCGTCTGCTGGGGAGCGCCTAAGCTAGCCTGCACCGACGCAGGTCGCTTTCAAGGAAGCCTCCCAGCCAGCCGGCTGAGGAGGCTTTTTTCGTTTACGGCAGTTTTCGTCTCACGTGCCCTGATGAACCCTCTGTTGTGTGTCACCGCCGCCGCCCCCACGATGGCCGAGCTGTGCAGGGCGCGCGACGACGCGTTTGCTACTGGTGGCGCGGACCTCGTGGAGATGCGGCTGGACCACGCGGACCGTCCGGACGTCGCCGCGGCGCTGGCCGGACGAAAGGGGCCGGTAATCCTGACCTGCCGCGCCGCCTGGGAAGGCGGCCGGTTCAGCGGCAGTGAAGAAGAGCGGCGCCGAATCCTCGAGCAGGCGATGCAGGCCGGAGCGGAGTACGTGGACGTCGAGGCGGCCGCGGGCTTTGCGGCCGACCTCATCGCGGCCCGGCGCGCCCGCGGCATCGTCGTGTCCCGCCATCAATTCGACGCGCCACCGCGCGAGGTTGAGTCGGCCTACCGGCATTTACGCGGGCTCGGCGCAGAAGTGGCCAAGTTGGCCGTCGCGGTCGATCGGCTCACCGACATGCTGCCGCTCCTCGAGCTCGGCCAACAAGACGACGAGCCGCATGTCCTGCTGGCGATGGGGGCCGCGGGCGTCGCGTCGCGGGTGCTGGCCACGCGGCTTCGGAACCGCTGGACGTTCGCCGGCGATGGCGTCGCCCCGGGACAGCTCTCCGCCGACCGCATGCTCCGCCACCTGCACTTCCGGCGCATCCGCCCGGACGCAACCCTCTACGGGGTGACCGGGAATCCGGTCATGCACTCGCGCTCGCCCATCATGCACAACGCCGGGTTTGCGGCGCTCGGCCTGAACGCTGTCTACCTGCCGCTCGAAGCGGCGGACGCCGCGGATATCGCGGCCTTCATGCGCGCGCTCGACTTCAAGGGCATCAGCATCACGGCGCCGTTCAAGGTCACGCTCATGCCATTCGTCGACGAGCTGACCGACGTGGCCCGCCGCGTGGGCGCGATCAACACCATCGTGGTCAGGAACGGCCGCTGGATTGGCGACAACACGGATGTCGAGGGATTTCTGGCGCCACTGGCCGGCGTGCCGCTGCGCGGCAACCGAACGTGCGTCCTCGGTGGCGGCGGCGCCGCCCGGGCGGTGGCGATCGCTCTCGCGGACAGCGGCGCCGACCTCCTGATCTCCGCGCGGCGCGACGACGCGGCGCGGGAAATCGCGGAACTGGCGGGCGGACGGGTCGTGGCGTTTCCGCCGCCGGCGAAGTCGTGGGACGTGTTGATCAACGCCATCCCGGCTGGCCCGGCCGCGGCGACGGAGAGCCCGATGGGCCACGCACCGCTCGACGGCCGCATCGTCTACGACCTCGTGTACGAGCCCGAGCACACCCGTCTGCTGGTTGACGCGCGCGCCGCGGGCTGCCGGACCATCGGCGGTCTGGACATGCTGATCGCGCAGGCCGAACGGCAATTCGAGTTGTGGACTGGCCAGCGCCCGGCCAAGGGCCTCTTTTCCTCCGCGGCCCGCTCGGTGGCCGACCGTCAGCCGCGTCCCGACGCGGCGCAGGTGTTATGAAGCAGACGACATTCGACGAGTTCGTGGAGCTGACCCGGCGCGGCACGTTCGTGCCCGTGGTCAAGGAGATCATGGCCGACCTGCTGACGCCGGTCTCGGCCTTCCTGAAGATCGCGGAACACTCCGACTACGCCTTCCTGTTCGAGAGCGTCGAAGGCGGCGAGCAGGTCGCGCGCTACTCGTTCCTGGGGAAGGATCCGTTCCTCGTCCTGCGGTCCCGCCGCGGCAAGACCACGATCGAACGATCCGGAACGACGAGTGAGACGGGCGAGGCGTTCGTGCCGGCGCTGCGGCGGCTGATGGCCGAGTTCCGGTCACCCTTCGTGCCGGGCCTGCCGCGCTTTACCGGCGGGGCGGTCGGCTTCATTGGCTACGATGCCGCACCCGAGTTCGAACCGGCGCTGAGGAAGACGTGGGACGAGCGCGGGCTGTCCGGGCGCGACGAGGATGAAGACGAAGCCGGGTTCATGCTCTGCGACACGGTGCTGGCCTTCGATCACGTCAAGCACCGGATCCTGATCGTCGCCAATGCGCGGATTACCCCCGACGAGGATCTCGAGGCGCTCTACCAGTTCGCCTGCGCCAAGATTCAGTTCCTCGAGCGTGAGCTCGAGCGCAGCCTCTCGCAGCCGGCGCGCGAGACCCGGCCGGCCCCCGAGTTCGACGCCAACCAGACCCGTGAGGAGTACGAGGGTGGCGTCCGCACGATCAAAGAGCACATCGCCGCCGGGGACATCTACCAGGCGGTGCTGTCGCAACGGTTCGAGACGAAGGTCACAGCGGATCCGTTCACGATTTATCGCGCGCTGCGGCACGTGAATCCGTCGCCGTACATGTATTTCATTCGCATGGGCGGACTCGCGATCGTCGGATCGTCGCCGGAGATGCTGGTGCGTGTAGAGGGGCGCCGGGTGGAAACGCACCCGATTGCCGGAACCCGGCCGCGGGGCCAAAACGACGACGAGGATCTGCGCCTGGCGGAAGAACTCAAGCGCAACGAGAAGGAGCGCGCCGAGCATGTCATGCTGGTCGATCTCGGCCGCAACGATTTGGGGCGGGTGTCGGCATACGGGACGGTCCGCGTGCCGACGTACATGACCATCGAACGGTACTCGCACGTCATGCACCTCGTGTCGATCGTGGAAGGGAAGCTGGATGACCGTCACGACCGGCTCGATGCGCTGGTTGCGTGCTTTCCGGCAGGCACCGTGTCCGGCGCGCCGAAGGTCCGGGCGATGGAGATCATCGACGAACTGGAAACCGAGAAACGCGGCATCGGCTACGCCGGCGCCGTCGGCTACTTCGGCTGCGACGGCTCGGTGGACACCTGCATCGTGCTCAGAAC
>Ga0207697_10000487_pt1 | contig 22429 bp, 21 predicted proteins | sample KBSSwiS5withPhiX_FD_184293 | JGI IMG/M metagenome (GOLD analysis project Ga0207697, IMG submission 184293) | Switchgrass rhizosphere microbial communities from Kellogg Biological Station, Michigan, USA, with PhiX - S5 (SPAdes) (version 2) | ecosystem: Host-associated > Plants > Roots >... | reverse complement strand
CGGCCGCGAGGGCAAGCGAGGGCCGGATCGATTCGAGTGGTTTCGGCGTTAGGGCCGCGGCGGCGATGGCAACGGCGACGAATCTCACTCCCCCCGACGCGTACCACGGGTGGCCGCGGGCCGCGTTGACCCCCCGAAGGAGCGCTGTTAATCCCGCGGGTTCCGTCATGGCCACCCCTCCCCGCGTCCGGTTCGCTCCCTCGCCCACCGGGTACCTCCACATCGGCGGCGCGCGCACCGCGCTCTTCAACTGGCTCGAGGCCCGCCGGGACGGCGGCCGGTACGTGCTGCGGATCGAGGACACCGACCGGGAGCGGTCCACCGCCGAGTCGGTGCAGGCCATCCTCGACGGGCTCCGCTGGCTGGGACTGACGTGGGACGAGGGCCCCGAGGTGGGCGGCCCCTACGCGCCGTATTTCCAGACCGAGCGGCTGCCGAGCTACCGCGCCGCCGCGGACCGACTCGTCGCCGAGAAGAAGGCCTTTCTCTGCTACTGCACCAAGGAGGAGCTCGAGGAGCGCCGCAGGGTCTTCGAGCGGCAGAAGCGGCCCTACAAGTACGAGGGCACCTGCCGGAACCGCACCGAGCCCGTTCCGGGGCGGACGGCGGTCGTGCGCTTCCGGACGCCGGATGCCGACGAGACGCTGACCTTCGAGGACCGGGTCATCGGGAAGATCTCGAAGCAGACCAGCGACCTGGACGACTTCGTGATGCTCCGGGCGGACGGCATCCCGCTCTACAACTTCGGCGCGGTGGTGGACGACCACGCGATGGAGATGACGCTGGTCATCCGCGGGCAGGAGCACATCAACTCCACCTTCCCGCAGATCCTGGTCTACCGGGCGCTGGGCTGGACGCCGCCGGCGTTCGCGCATCTGCCGCTCATCCTCGGCCCGGACCGGGAGAAGCTGAGCAAGCGCCGCCACCCCGAGGCGGACGTGATGCTGCACAAGCGGAACGGCATCCTCCCCGAGGCGCTGCTGAACTTCATCGCCCGGCTCGGCTGGAGCCACGGCAACGACGAGATCATCTCCCGGGAGCAGATGATCCAGTGGTTCAGCTTCGACCACGTGGGGAGCACCTCGGGCGTGTGGAACCCCGAGAAGCTGCTCTGGCTCAACCAGCACTACTTGAAGACGCTGCCCGAGACGGACGTGGCGCAGCGGCTCGTGCCGTTCCTCGCCGAGCGCGGCGCGAGCGTCGCCGGCGACCCACGGTTGCCCCGGGTGGTGGTCGCGCTCCGCGAGCGGAGCAAGACGCTGGTGGAGATGGCCGAGCTGGCGCGCCCGTTCTTCGTGCGCCCGGAGATGGACGCCAAGGCCGTGGCGAAGCACCTCGACGAGCCGGGCAAGGCGCTTCTCCGGAGGTCGCGGGAGGCGCTGGCGGCAGTGACACCGTGGGTGTCGGGGTCGATCGACCCGGTGCTCAAGGGCCTCTCCGAGTCGGCGGGGGTGGGCATGGGGAAGGTCGCCCAGCCCATCCGGGTCGCGGTGACCGGCTCGACCGTCAGCCCGCCGATCGGCGAGACGCTGGAGCTGCTGGGCAAGGACGAAGCGCTGGCGCGGATCGACGCGGCGCTGCGCTAGAATCGGAGGGTCCGTGGCTCGTCTTGACACCCCAGGGGTCGGTTTCTATAAGCCGCGCTCGGCGTGGGCGGTGGCCACGGCACTGGCGCTCCTGACCGGTGGCGTGGCGCGGGCGGAGGTCCTGGACGGCGTGCAGCTGCCGGACAAGTCCTCCAAGGTGGGCGAGCGGCGGTACCGGTGTCCGCAGGACTGGGAAAACACGCTGAAGTACTTCAAGACGGTCTACTCGACGGCGACGTATCCCCGCCGGTCGATCGTCAACCAGCCGGGCGTGAAGGCGATCCACATCGCCAACCCCTCCGGCAAGGGATGGGCGGGCCTCAACGTCTACGAGGCCAACGACGAGGTTCGGGTGTACGTGGTACCGCCGGAAGGTGTCCCGGCGAAGGCGCCGAAGAAGAAGTCGACGCCGAAGAAGTCGTAGGTCTTGGGGAATCGTCTAACGGCAGGACGCCAGATTCTGGATCTGGCTATCTAGGTTCGAATCCTAGTTCCCCAGCTGCTTTTACCCTGTAACCTCGGCTGGGTGGACGCGGGCCCGCCCATGTTGCGCTGGCCGTCCAGGAGAACGGTCACCTTCCCGTTCTCGAAGCTGAACTTGACGGCATTGGCCAGTAGATTGGTCACCACCTGCTGGAGGCGCGTCGGATCGCCCGAGACGGGCACGACGGTCTCATCAAGGACGAGGTGGAACGTCACCTCCTTCGCCTCGGCGACTCCTGCGACGCCGTCCACCGCCGGCCGGACGACCGCGCGGAGGTCGACGGGCCCCGGTCGAGCTGGAGCTTGCCAGCGGCGATGCGCGAGACGTCGAGGAGGTCGTCCACGAGCCTGACCTGCATCCTCGTGCCTCGCTCGATGGCGTCGGCCGCACGCTTGATCTTCACCGGGTCAAGGTCCCCCCGCCCGAGCAGCTGGGCATGCATCAACATCGATGAGAGCGGCGTCCGGATCTCGTGCGACAGCGTCGCGAGGAACTCGTCCTTCGCCAGATTGGCTCGCTCGGCCTCGCCCCGTGCCCGCTCGGCCTCGTTGACGTGGTGCTTCAGCGCGTCGATGTCGATCAGCGACAGCGTGGCGCCTCGGCACGAGACGGATCGACGTCTACCCGGCTCCAATCCTGCCGAGACCGGCATCGATCGCGAAGATGATGGCTCCGCCGACGATGACCTCAAGGATCGTACTCGCGAGCTTGCCACCGATGAAGCCTGTGCGAGCGCGGCGAGCTGCTCCACGTGCGCAAAGCAACGCTGTCCGCGTCCCATCCAGAGGACCTTGAGGCGTTCGTTCGGACCAACGTAGTCCGTCAGGACGCAAGCAGCGTCATCGCACTGCGATGACGACCTTGCCTCTTGCTCGCCCGCTTTCGACGTAGGCCAGCGCCTCGTTGGTCGAGTCGAAGGGGAAGACTCGATCGATCACCGGCCGTATGGTGCCGGCCTCGATGAGAGCGCTGATCTGCGCCAGCTGGTCCCCGTTCGCTCTCATGAACAGGAACGAGTAGCGCACTTCGAGACGCTTCGCTCTTGCTCTGACACCGGCGCTCAGCGCTCGCATCGCCAATTTCATGAACCACCGCGCGCCGATTTCGTTCGCAAACTCAGGGTCCGGTGGGCCAGAGATGGAGACCAGCTGCCCGCCAGGCTTGAGCACGCGCAGAGACTTCTCCAGCGTCTTTGCGTCCTGGCTGTTCAAGACCACGTCGTACCCAGTCAACTTGGTCTCGAAATCCTCTCTCCGATAGTCGATCACGACATCGGCACCGAGGCTCTTGACCAGCTCGACATTGGCAGCACCTGTCGTCGTCGCGACCGTGGCGCCGAGATGCTTCGCGAGCTGAACCGCGAAGGTGCCCACGCCCCCCGAGCCTGCCTGAATGAAGACCTTTCCCCCCTTCTGAAGATTCGCTCTCTCACGCAGCGCCTGCCAGGCCGTCAGACCGACCAATGGAATCGACGCCGCCTCTTCCATGCTGAGGTTCTTGGGCTTGAGTGCCAGCGAATCCTCTTTGATGGAAATGAACTGCGCGAAGGTGCCGATGCGATCGCTGTCCGGTCGCGCGAAGACCTCGTCGCCTGCCTTGAATCGTCGCACGCGCGAGCCGACACGCACCACGACGCCCGCCACGTCATTGCCCAGAACGAGCGGCAATCGGTAAGGCAGAATGAGCTTGAACTCTCCGTTTCGGATCTTGGCGTCGAGCAGGTTCACACCCGCGGCGTGGATCTCGACCAGCACGTCGTCTTCACGCACTTCGGGGTCCGCCATCTCGCCCGCCCGCAGAGTGACCTTGCTCCCATATCGATCGAGCGAGAATGCCTTCATGACGTTGGATTCCCCGGGGGCAGCAGAGTGAGGGCTACGTTCCGGCGAGGAAGTGGAGGGCGCGGGGGACGAACTCGTCGTGAACCTGGAAGATGCCGCCATGCCCAGCGTCGGGATAGATCTTGAGCTCGCTGTTAGGGAGCCGCTTGGCGAGGTCGACCGAGTTGGACGTCGGCACCATGCGGTCGTGATCGCCGTTCGCAACGAAGACCGGGTGCCGGATGTGGGACAGGTCGGACGGCGTCTTATTCCCCCAGTCGTGGATGGCCCTCAGTTGGGCGAGGAAGGCTCTGACCGATATCGGCTTGTCGCGATCTCCAGTCCGCTCGCGTAGCCGGTGGATGAACTCTCCAGCCGCTCGCTGGCCGTTGGTCGTCGTCGTGAAGAAGAGGTAGTGCTTCGGGTCCTTGAGGGTCAGAACACCTCTGAGCATGTCCAGCAGCGTGATTCGGGTGACGTTCTCGAAGCCGACACCGCCCGCGGGCCCTGTGCCGGCGAGGATCATCTTCCGTATCAACTCCGGTTCCAGCTCCGCGATGACCTGCGACACCATGCCGCCGAGCGAGAATCCGAGCAGATCGACCTGTTCGAATCCCAGCGCCCGGATGAAGGCGACGGCGTCTCGCGCCATGGCCTCGACCGTGTCTGGCGTCGAGCCCGCCGAAGCTCCAATTCCTCGGTTGTCGAAGACGATCACTCGGCGCTTCGCAGCGATACCTTCCACGACGCGTGGATCCCAATTGTCCAGCACCGCCGCCAGGTGATTCAGGAAGATCACTGGCACGCCGGAAGCGGGTCCGAGCTCGCGGTAGGCGAACGTCGTGCCGCCGACGTCGACCGTCTTGTTCGGGGCGTTCGCCCAGGTCGTCTCGGTCATTGTCCCTCTCCTCGCTGGCTCCGGCGGGCGTTGAACTCCATGGCAGTACGGTTATACTGCCATCTGTCGGCGCGCAACCATTTCTGCCGAAGGACACGAGGTGCCGTGCGTTACGCTCGCGAACACAACGAAACGACCCGTGAACGGATCTTGGACGCGGCCTCGCGTCTCTTTCGCGAGCACGGCATTGCCGGGGTTGGCCTCGCGAAGATCATGGGCGAGGTCGGCCTGACGGTCGGCACGTTCTACACACACTTCAAGTCCAAGGAGGCGCTCCTGAAGGAGGCGCTGGTTCGGACACTTCAGGCCCGGCACGGCGAGTACGAGAAGGCACTCCAGGGAGACGCTTTCGAGCTTGCCGTTCGGGCGTACTTGAGCCCCGAGCACCGCGATGCGATGGGGAGCGGGTGCCCGATCGCGGCGCTCGCGGCAGAGGTAGCGCGGCACCCGCGCGCAACACGAGCCACGTTCTCGACTCACAACGCACCGAGCCTCGATGTGATTGCGGCGGGTCTGTCCTTACGCCGGGGTGAGGCGGTGAGTCGCGCAGAGGCAGCGGCGTTTCTCGGGCTTCTGGTCGGCACGCTGCAGCTCGCTCGCGCGACCGCGGACGGGGCTGAGTCAACGGCCGTTCTGGAAGCTGGCGTACGCAGCGCGCTCCGGCTCGCCAAGCAGCGAGCGAAGTAGAGCCACCCGTGAAAGTCCCCCGCGGCGCTCGGGGCGATTGCGGCAAACTCGGCTTGATCCGCCCCATGGCCAGTTCCGAGGGGCGGTGCTACGCCCGGGCGAAATGGAGTCCGGCCATGCAACCCAGGAGGACCACGCCCGCTTCCAGCCCCGAACCATCGCCCCTCGCTCGTCAGTGACGGCCCGCGGGGACATTCGGACGAGGGACGGGCGTTTGCCGCAATCGCGCAGCGGGGCCCACGATACGGTCGTCCGATCTGACCGGTCGCTCTCCCGTCCGACGAGAGCAGAGCCGGAGCGAACGGGGGCTCGACCCCTCGTCGTCTCGCAAGTCGGAACGTTCTCGGACGCACATCACCCGTCTATCGCCGCGCGAGAATTCGTCCTGGCTGGATATCCGTTGGTTTCCGGTCGTTCGGATTGACTTCACGGCCAAGAAGAGGCCCTCATCCGCCGCAGGTCCCGCAGTCAGGGGCCGTCGCGGTCGCTGGACTCTGGTCGTCTGACACAGCCCATCGCAGTGGACGTCCCCTCGACGGCTCGACTGGCCGCTGCGGAGGCGTGTCTCGGAGGGCGTGTGAGGTCGAGGAGGCGAGCGCGGGTGGACAGGCAGCCGACCTCGGTCGGCCCGAACGTGCCCTTTCCCATCGTCGGCGTGGGCGCCTCTGCCGGGGGGCTCGAAGCGTTGACACAACTCCTCGCGGAGCTGCCGCCCGACACGGGAATGGCGTTCGTGCTCATCCAGCACCTCGCCCCGAGACATCCCAGCCTGCTTGCCGATGCCCTGGCCAGGGCGACGACGATGGTGGTGGGGCAGGCCAAGGATGGCGAGCGCGTGGTTCCCGACCGCGTCTACGTCATCCCTCCGGATGCCGACGTCGCAATCCGGGCTGGCGTCCTGACGCTCGTGACCCGGAAGACCGAAGCGCGCAAGCTGCACCTTCCCGTGGACTACTTCCTCGCCTCTCTTGCGGAGGAGTTGGGGAAGCAGGCGATCGGTGTCGTGCTCTCCGGAACGGCCTCGGACGGCACCGAAGGGTTGCGGGCCATCAAGCGGGAAGGCGGGATCACCTTCGCGCAGGATCCTAAGTCGGCGAAGTTCGACGGCATGCCGCGCAGCGCGATCGAGGCAGGGGTCGTCGATTACGTCTTGCCAGCCCCCGGGATCGCGCGTGAGCTCCATCGCCTGAGCCGCCATCCGTACGTTTCAGCGGCGTCGTCACCGCCCTCGGCCAGCGACGACCGTGTCCTCGACGAGATCTTCGCCCTGGTGCGAAACGCGCTCGGGGTCGACTTCGGCGAGTACAAGGCTCCCTCGCTCAAGCGGCGGCTCGCGCGCCGGATGGCCCTCTTGCGGATCGAGCGCCTGCGCGACTACCTCGCGCTGCTTCGCGACCAGCCCGAGGAAGCCGTTAGCCTCTACGAGGAGGTTCTGATCCATGTCACCTCGTTCTTTCGGGATCCAGACGTCTTCGAGAGCCTGAAGTCCGCGGTCTTTCCGAAGATCCTGAAGACCAAAGCGCCCGCTGAGCCCATCCGCTTCTGGGTCGCCGGGTGCTCCACCGGGGAAGAGCTCTACTCACTCGCCATTGCTCTGCTCGAGTTTCTGGACGACTCGGCCCGACGCCATCCCATCCAGATCTTCGGCTCGGACATCAGCGAGCGCGCCGTCCAGACCGCCCGCAAGGGTGCCTACTCCGATACGGTCATGCGCGAGGTCAGCGAGGAGCGGCGCCGGCGCTTCTTCACCAAGGTCGAGTCGGGCTATCGCATCAACAAGAACGTCCGAGACCTGTGCGTCTTCGTCCGGCACGATCTCGCCCGGGACCCACCGTTCTCGAAGCTCGATCTCGTGTCCTGCCGGAACGTACTCATCTACTTCGGACAAGCGCTCCAGCGTCGCGTCCTGCCGACGTTGCACTACGCCCTGCGCCAGGGCGGGTTCCTTCTCCTCGGCCGCGCGGAGAGTCTCCCCGGCTTCAGACAGCACTTCTCCCCGATCGACAAGAACAACAAGGTCTTCGTCCGGACCGCGGCGGTGAGCACGCTCCAGTTCGCACCCCGGACCGAGGTGCATCCGGTCACCTCGCGGGCGAACCCCTCTCCCGGCACAACGTCTCCCCTGCGTCCCGTCGACGTGGCCAGGCACCTCAATCGGCTGCTCTTGACGCGATACGCGCCGCCTGGGGTTCTCGTCGACGAGAGGATGCAGATCCTCCAGTTCGTCGGCGACACTGGGCGGTATCTGTGGGCCCCGCCCGGGGAACCCCAGCACAATCTCCTGAAGATGGCACGGGGGGGGTTGCTGAGCGCGCTGCGCACGACCATCGCGAAAGCGAAGCGGGAGCGGGTGCCCGTCAGGACCAAGGGAGTCGAGGTCGAAGTCGAGCGCGGCGCGGCCCCCGACACCTGTGACGTCGTCGTCTTGCCCCTCGCGGTACCGCCAGAGGCCAAGGAGCAGCTGTTTGCCGTTCTGTTCGAGCAGATCGCCGGACGGCCGAGCGTGTCGAAGCTGCAGAGGACCGCCCGCCGCTCGACCGCCGGCGCGGGGCGACGCCGGGTCCCCAGGCTCGAACGCGAGCTGGAGGCAACCCAGCAGTACCTGCACTCACTCATCGACGAGCGAGAACGCACCAACGACGACCTCAACGCGGCCAACGAGGAGCTGGTCTCGGGCAACGAAGAGCTCCAGAGCATGAACGAGGAGCTGGAGACGGCCAAGGAAGAGCTCCAGTCGACCAACGAGGAGCTGACCACCGTCAACGACGAGCTCAACACCCGGAATCAGGAGGTTCGGGAGGTCAACAGCGATCTGATGAACATCCTCTCCACCGTCGACGTGCCGATTCTCATCCTCGACCGGGAACGCCGGATCCGACGCTTCACACCGAAGGCGCGGACCATTTTGAACGTCCTCCCCACGGATCTCGGGCGGCCGCTGGAGGACATCAAGTCGAATCTCCAGCTGAACAACCTGGATGAGCAGATCTCCGAGGTCATCGAGACCAACCAGATGCACGAGTCCGAGGTGCAGGACAGGAGCGGACGCTGGTACCGCATGCAGATCCGGCCCTACCAGACGGTCGAGAACAAGATCGACGGCGCCACGCTGTCGCTGATCGACATCGACGCGCTGAAGCACCACGTCAACGAGGCCGAGCGGGCACGGGGCGAGGCCGAGCGAGCAAACCTGGCGAAGGATGAGTTCCTCGCGACGCTCTCGCACGAGATCCGGACGCCGCTCTCCTCGATGTTGATGCATGCGCAGCTGCTCGGGCGGGGGACCCTTGACCCGGTGAAGATCAAGCGTGCGGCCGAGGCCATCGAGCGAGGCACGAGGATGCAGGTCAGGTTGGTCGACGACCTCCTCGACGTCTCGCGCATCGTCGCTGGCAAGCTCAAGCTCGACCCGGGGCCCGTCGACCTCTGCGCGGTCGTCCGGGGAGCGGTGGAGGGCGTCGCAGGAGCCGCCGAGGTGAAGGGGGTGACGTTCCACGTCGAGCTCGATGAGACCCTCGGACCCGTGTCGGGCGATCCGACGCGCCTCCAGCAGGTGGTGACCAATCTGCTGGCCAATGCCGTCAAGTTCAGCTTCGAGAACGGGAAGGTGACGGTTCTCCTCGACAGGCAGGACGGACACGCTCGCCTTCGGGTCGGGGATACCGGGGTCGGGATCGAGCCCGAGTTCCTCCCGCACGTCTTCCGGCGATTCGCCCAGGAAGATGGAACGACCGTCCGGAAGCACGGCGGGCTCGGTCTGGGACTGGCCATCGTCCGCGATCTCGTCGAGGCGCACGGTGGGATCGTGCGCGGTGAGAGCGAGGGTAAGGGAAAAGGTTCGACCTTCTCGGTCTTCCTTCCGATTAGGGATGCCCCTTCCGATGCGCCCGAGGATACATCGACCTCCTCTGGAAACCCGTCGAAGCCCAGGCCCAGGAGGACCAGTTCGCGAGACGCATTGCGCGGCGTGCGAGTCCTGGTGGTCGAGGACGATCCGGGAAGCCGTGAGGCGGTGGTCGAAATGCTGAGCGTGATGGGAGCGGAGGTTCGCGCGTCCGGCTCCGCCAGCGAGGCCATGCGGGCCCTCGAGGGTTTCCGTCCGGCAGTCCTCGTGTGCGACATCGCAATGCCCGGAGAGGACGGGTACTCGCTGATTCGCCGGGTGAGAGCGCTGGGCGAGGCGCGAGGAGGCGATGTTCCTGCCATCGCCGTGACTGCGCTGGCCCAGGTGGGAGACCGGCGACGGGCACTCGCTGCCGGATTTCAGAACTACCTAACCAAGCCCGTGGACATCGATGACCTCGCCCAGGCCGTGGCGGAGTTCTCGTCCCGGGTGCCCGCCGCGCCTGCCGCTTCCTCGGACTGAAGCCGCCGAGAAGCAGGATTCGCCGGTACCGGCCGACGGCTGCCGACCGCGCCCAGGAACAGCTGACCCACGAACTCGATGGTGACGCTACACCGAGCGGGGTGCGAGCGAACGACTCGTAGAGCGCCCCGTTCATCGTGCCGAGCGCGAACCCGGCGCCAGCACCGGCCACCAGTCGGTGACCGGCCGGCCGCGCAGCCGCGGCCGGACAGGGGCGAGCAGGATCAGGGAACTGGTGATCAGCCGGAGGAACACCATCCCCACCGGGGAAATCTCGCCGAACAGGCTTTTGGAGACCACCGCCCAAGCTGCACCAAAAGAGGCCCGCCCTAACTATCCGGCGGCGTAGCCCCAACTCGCGCGTCGCTCCAGACGCCTCGAGTTTTCGCGCTACGCGATGGATACGCCGGGACGTGACTTCAGGAACTCTTCCACAGCGTCCGCTCGAATCCGGACCGCGTTACTTACACGAACATGGGCGAGTTCACCTCGGCTGCAGAGGCTGTACAGCGGAGGCGCTTGCCGCCCTGCGGCCCTTTCAAGGCCGCGGATATCGGGCCGATTGCCGCCATCCGAATCCGGGCGATCGACCGCTCGGTTCGAAAGACGGCGAGCATTCGACTGCCGGATGGTTACAGTAACAAGGAACGTACCTCATCCGTCCATAGCCAGACCTTCATTGGCGCGAACAAGGTTGGTTTCGCGCTGACTCCCCTTTGGCGCTGCAGGACGCGGGCGTCAAGGACGGGAAGATGAAAACCACACGGGTTGCGTTCTCACCTCCAGCGCTTGCAATTTCGCTTGCACTGTCGATGGGAATCGTCGGGACGGGCTGCGCGACCACGTCGGCCGCGGAGGAGCAGCGCCAGGCGCAGAGTTACCAGCGCAACTCCGATGCTGCCGCGAAGAATGGCCAGTACGAAGTCGCCGGGCAGCAACAGCGCAAGGCACAGGAATCTCAGAATAAGGCCGTCATGAAGTCGATGGATGAGGGCAACTCCGTCCCTCGCGTTTCAGATTCGGCGGATCCGGGACATCAGCCCCAGTAGGATGGCCATGGGTCGACAACCGGTTTTGAAGTTCGGCGCGGACGGGTCAGTGACCCAGTCCGAGCCCTTGGTGGCAGGCGGCCAAGTATTGGTTCACTACGAGCGCGCCCGCCTCGCCGGGCAGGAGCAACTTGAGCAAGGCGGAGAGCACAGCTGGGTGCTCTCGGGTTTCTGTTCCTTGAATGGCGGCACTCCCCAAGTATTTCACCTCGGTGGTCGTTCCTCCGATGCTGTTGCTGAGCAGGCGCTGGTGCTCTCTCAGGCCGGAACCATCGAGCTCTGGTTCGACCGCAGCGACCTTTATGGTGTGCACCGGTACGATTCAAACGACGGCCACAACTTCCGCTTCCTAGTGCTACGTGAGGAGCGCGCGGAGGTGCGCGGCAACGTCCCGGTCCAGGTGTCCGGCCCCGCTTCGGAAGACGCCGGTCACCGGCATTAGACACGGCGCAAGCCTCGGAGAGAGCAAACAATGCACTCGGATGGGTGCTACGCTACGCGGCTGCCGTTCCGCGCTTCAGAAGCTCGGAGAATCGCCGGGAAGCTCCCCTTCAGAACTTGTAGCCGATGGCAAAGCTCAGGTTGAAGGTGGTGAACGAGATCTGCACTGGTAGCGGTGTCTCCGTCAGCCCTCCCACGGCGAGGGCGGTATCGGCCGTCCCCCGCTCGTAGCCCAAGCTGATCGACCCCGAGAGCCCTTGCGAAGCGGTGAAGGAGACTCCGCCCCGAAACCCCACGAAATCGGCGTCCTGGAAGACACCGTTGACTGCGCCGCTCACCGGAGACGGGTCGACGTAGAACCCCCCGTGGAACGTGAACAGCTCGCTGAGCCGGAGCCGGAGCCCGACGCTGCCGCTCCACACCCGGCGGGTGGCAAAGGAAATCGAGGCGAACTGCTCCTCGGTCACCACCGGCGCTTGCCCGGGCAGCTGGGTGGTGATCTGGATCGGCACCGAGGTGGCGAGCAGGGTGTACGTCGCGCTGGCCGGGTACCAGCGGATGTCTCCCTCCAGCTCGATCTTCCAGAACCGCACCCCGATGCCCAGGGTGGTCTTGAAGGTCTTGCGGAGGTCGAACTCGGCATTGCTGTCGTCGATCAGAGCCAGCTGGTGGGTCTGGAGCGTGGACGTCTGGGCCTCGTAGCGAACCGAGCCCCCGCGGGCGAGCGCGATTCCCGGGGTTTGCACCACCAGCCCCAGCGACAGCCACGGCAGAGGCTCGGCCTGGGCGCCGAGCGTGGCCGTGAGGTGGAGCGTGTTCCCGCTGAAGTCCAGCGACTGGATCACCGTCTGCAGCGCGGTTCTGTCATGGACGTCCCCCGAGGTCTGCCCGATGTCACCGGTCTCGGTGTAGTCGAAGAGCAGCGCGGCGCCGAAGCGGTAGCGGGGATCGAGCGCCCACCCGCCTCCGGCCGTGAAGACGGTCGAGCGAAACAAGGACTTCATCACGTAGCTCACCCGGGTGTCCGGGCTGGGGTTGCTCTCGAGGCGCACCGAGGAGTCCCAGTTGGCCTGGTTGTAGATCCCCAGTCCCAGGCGCATCCCGTGCCACTCGAGGACCTCCTTCCCGAAGGCGACGCCCAGAGCGCTGGGGATGGGCTGAAAGCTGGCCGTCCGCGAAAACACGGCGGGCGCGTTGTCGCTCCCCAGCTTGGTGAGCTGGTATGCGGCAGAGCTGACGTTGAAGGTGGTCCGGTCGGACAGCGCGAGGCCGGCAGGGTTGTACCAGGTGGCGGCAGCATCCCGGACCCGGGCCACCACCGCGCCCGCTTCGCTGAACTCGTAGAGACCGGGGAAGATCCGGTCGCGGTTGCTCACAGCCAGGGTCTGCGGAAGCACGAACTGCTGCGCCCGCACGGACTGGAGTCCGGCCATGCAGCCCAGGAGGACCACGCCCCGCCGCCAGATCCGAACCATCACCCCTCACTGTCAGTGACGGCCCGGGGGACATTCACACCCAGGACGGGCCCTCGCGGCGATGAAACTACCCCGGGCAGCGTCGTCCAGTTTTCGGGAGGTCAGGAGACAGAACCCTGGTGAGGCCGGCTGAATCCCTCTAGCCCGTCGGGCATACCTGGCAGCGTGGGTGGCCAGAAGTTCATAGTTCTGACTCTCCCCCCGCCAAGCGAGTAGGGTTTTGCAGTCATGCACACGGCATTGGCCATCGCCGCTGTGGTGTTTGCGGCCGAGAGCAGGCCGACGGGCTACTTCCAAAGCGCGCGTTGGGGGATGAGCAAGGACCAGGTGCAAAAGCTCTTTCCCGACGCGCACCGGACCAAAGTGGAAGCAGTCCTTCGCAACGAGCGCAAGACCTCGATCGGATCGGTCGTGATCGAGTTTCGGTACTTCTTCTTCGGACCAAAGGGATTGATCGGGGTTTCGCTGTACGGCCCGCGGGAGAAGATCTCCGATGAGTCTCTCCTGGCCACCTTCCGCAACCGGTACGGCCGGGAGGACACGAGCGTGGACCTGCCGGACCCGGCGCGGGGCAGGAAGTACAGCTGGCAGCTCTCCGAGGCTGATCTGGACCTTTTGCTCTACGTGAGCAGCGACGGAAAGAATGGCTGGAGAGCGGACTACGCTCAGCACGGTCAGCACAACGCCATGTTGCGTCTCACCAAGGAGGTCATCGACTCGGATCTCTTCTAGGGAGGCCACAACTGCAGATCCAAGCCGACGGTCTGGGTGTCCGCGGTCACGACGGGATAGCAGCAGCCACGGGAGGTTGGGGGTGCGGTTGTTCGCTTGCGCTCCACGCCACGGCGCCTCGCCGGTCGGCTCGTTTCATGTTGCGCCAGTGTTGCGCTCCGGCGTGCAACGGCGCGCAACTCAGCTCGAAGCGCGCAACGACGACCAAGTCGACCCCAAGTTTTTCGCTGGGTTGTCCCAGAACCCATTGAAGTCACTTGCGCTTCTCGGGCCGCCATCCAGCCCCCGGGTTGCTCCGGCGCAGCACCGAGGCGAGCTTCAGGACTGGAATGCTGAGCCTTGCCGTCCAGCACGCGATCACCATCGCCCTTCTTGGCGCTGGCCCCCTCCCGAGCACGTCCGGGCCGGAGGGCATCCCTGGAACGTATGAACTGGCTGGGACGGCGCATGTGTCGGTGTCGCCGGTCGCCGCGCACGACTACCCCGACGAGATGACCGTGACACTCTCCCGGTCGTCTGCTCCGGGGTCGCTCTCGCTTCGCCTGGTGGCGCGCGGGTACGGGTGCACGCTGCAAGTCCGCGCCGACCAGGACGGCGCGCTGGAGTTTCCCGACGGGGCCACCTGTCCGCTCGACATCACCGAGCCGGACGCGCGTGGACATGTGGACGCCCAGCTCCGGATGGGACGGGGGCGTGCGGTCCACGACAGGCTCGAGCTCGTCCTTCAGTTCGACGTGAAGGGAAGCGTCCAGATGAGGATTCCGTCGAAGACGATTCGAATCTTTGGGAAAGAGATTCAGAGCCCGGCGACGTGGGCTCCCAGCGCGCCCGTGCAGGGAACGGTCGCGGCAAGCGGACAGGGACAGCGGAGTCCCGAGCCGGTTGCACGCTGAAGCAGGGATTGCTCTGGACCTCCGGGTGCCAATCCGGGCGCCACAGGCAACGCTAGCGGCCTGAGCCGGTCGACTCGGTTGAGTTGGAGCGGCTGGTGCCGGGAGTTCCAGATCCGCTCCCGTCAGCCGACGGAGCGGCCTTGTGCTGCTTCTTCTTCGGCTTGGTCCCGGAAACGCCGCTGGTGGCGCCATCGCCCTGATGAGCCGAACCGACGGCGTCCTTCTCGCTCGAGACAACCCCCGCCGCCCCAGAGCTCCCTGTCGTCAAAGGGGCACCAGGGCTGGATGCGTCGCCTCCCCTTGCTTCGCCGGCGCTCGCTTCCTTGCCCGTCGCGGGGCTCGTCTTGCCGCCAGCGGTCCCGCCCGTTTGGGCGAATGAAACCCCAGCCGCGAGCACGGACACGACGGCCGCGCGCTTCCACCAAGTCTGCATTGGGACACTCCGTTGAGAGGCGCTCGTGCCCCTTCGAACCAAGCTGGCCATTGCAACGCGAACGCGAAACCGGCCTCTGAAGTGCTTGGCCGCCGCGGGGACGGCCCCGCGAGCGTCTGCGCCTCGCCCGCCGGACGTCGCCTACGGCTGAAGCTTGGCCACGCTACTCGCTGCCGGCTCTCGGATGTCCTGGGGTCACTGGACGCGTACGACTCCAGTGGCCGGGAGCTCGAGCACGAAACTGCAACCCGTGCCCGGCACATTGTGGACTCGGAGCGCGCCGCCGTGCGCGTCCGACACTTGGCGGGCCAGCGCCAGACCGAGCCCGAAGCCAGACCGGTCCTTCCCGAGCTGGACGAAGGGGCTGAACATCTTCTCCACCGCGCCCTCGGGTAGTCCTCCACACGAGTCCTGGACCTCGAAGACGACTTTGCCGGTCTCCGGTGCGCTGGCCTTGAGGCGAACGCTCGAGCCATCAGGCGAGAACTTCACCGCGTTGTATGCCAGGTTCGACAGGGCAGACCGAAGGAGGCGCCGATCCGCCTCGAGGGCGATCGGTCCCTCGGTGCTCTCGAGGTGAACGTCAATACCTTTGGCCTCCGCCACGTACCGGACGTCCTCCGATACGTCGCGGACGAGCATCGCGACGTCCACCTCCTCCAGCTGTAGTTCCTGCAGGCCCTTGAAGCGACTCTCGAAGAGTGCGTCCTCGATCGTCTCGCTCAGCGCTTGGACCGACCGGTGGATGGCGACCACGTCCTCCGGGGACGCGGTCCGGCCTGGCCGGGCAAGGATGTCGAGGCGCAACCGCAGCGTCTGCAGCGGCTGCCTGAGCTCGTGAACCAGAAAGCCGACATGCTTGGCGGCCGCGGCACGCACCTTTGCGTCCCGCTCGAGCGTGTAGGCGTGCACAGCCGTCGCCACGCCATCCATGAGGACCGCGGCGAGCACCGACTGCTCCTTGGCGGTCGGCTCGAAGTCCACGGCAGCCAGGCTCTCATCCAGCGCCTCGCGGAGGAACGCGTAATCGCGAACCAGGGCCGCGATGTCGTAGCCGAGCTCGAGACGCTGCCCACCATGCTCCGCCGCGATGCTCCGGACAGGGGCGAGAAGCCCCTCCTTGCCCGTCTCACCGCGTTCAGCCGCTTTCAGGGCCTCGACCAGCTTCTGAAGATACGAGCGGAACCGATCCTCAAGATCCTCTCGAGGAAGCTTTTCCCCCGTGGCGCTCTGTCGAAGCTTGGCGATCCAGCGCTCGAGGAGTTCCGGTCTCTGACCGTCGATGAAGGTGCTGAGACGCTCGGTCGTCACTCGCCCTCTGGGGCAGACTCACTCGCCATTGCAGGGGTCGCCAGTAGCTTGCCTCGTGCCCGCTCGAGTGCAGGAAGAAGTTTCTCGATCCCAAAAGGCTTCGTGAGCACAGCGGAGACTCCGTCCAGGCTCAAGAATCGAGGCGACTCTGGTCGCGCAGACATCACCACAACCGCGACCAGGTGACGCGAAGGGCTCCGTGCGAGCTCACGCAGGAAGGTGATTCCGTCCATCCGTGGCATCTCGATGTCCAACAAGACAATACACGGACCCGCTTCACGTGCCACCCCAGCGAGCGCTTCTTCTCCGTCGCACGCCTCGTGCGTCGTGTAACCCTCGAACTCCAGGACCTCGCGGAGCGTGCGCCGAATGTCGGGATGATCGTCCACGACCAGAACTGGAACACGCGCATCCTTCATCTGCGAAGGATGTCAGGCGCCCACGACCGCCGATAGGGCGAGAGGGTCCAGAGGTCGCTTCTGGTCCGATGGCGAACTTTCGTCTCTTCGGTGGCCGTGTTCGAGCCGCGGACACGCCGAGCTGACCGCGTCCGATGCAGATTTGATCCGAATGACCGTGTCGACTCTCAGGCCCCCATCCCACGACCGGGCGAGATGTGACCGCTCAACCGGGCTTCGACGCATCCTCGACGCTCCTCGGTGCGCCCGCGACCGGGAGCTCGTCTGCAGTTCCGGGCCCGACGAACACGCATCAGGCTGCCGTATTCGTGCGCTTCCGACTGGCAGTGGAGGCCTCTCCGCCACAGGTTGGCGGTAGGAGACCCATGCCCCTCGCGCCAGGACGGAGGACCCTGATCACCGGAGCGACGGGTTTCATCGGCCGCGCCCTCATGCTGGCCCTCTCCGGCCGCGGCCAGCAGGTCATCGCCGCGAGCCGAGGGACCGGGCAAGCACGCGCCGGGGTCGAATGGCGTTCCTTCGATCTCCTCCGTCCGGACACTCATCCGGCCGCACTCGCGGGCGCGGGCGTCGCCTACTACCTCGCGCACAGCATGGGCGGGGGGCACGCGGATTTCCGCGCTCTCGAGCGCCGCGCCGCGGAGGCCTTCGTCAGCAGCGCCGCCGCGGCCGGGGTCGAGCGCATCGTCTACCTCGGCGGGCCTCAGCCTCTGGGACCTCCCTCGGAACACCTCCGGAGCCGTCTCGAGGTCGGGGAGATCCTGCGCGCCGGCCCGATCCCTACCGTGGAGCTTCGCGCCTCGATGGTGATCGGCAACGGGAGTGCTTCGTGGCAGATCGTGCGCGACCTCGCGATGAGGCTACCGGTCATGGTCCTCCCGAGGTGGCTCCGGTCGCGCACACGCCCGGTGGCTCTGCCCGACGTGATCGTCGCCCTGACCGCCGCGGCCGAGCTTCCGCTCGAGCGCAGTGCCTGGTTCGACCTCCCCGGGCCCGAGATCTTGAGCGGTCGGCAGATCCTCGAGCGCATCGGCGCGCTGCGTGGGCGGCGCATCTTGGCCCTCGACGTCCCCCTGCTCACTCCGCGCTTGTCGGCGCTCTGGCTGAAGCTGGTCACCCGGACCGACTACACGCTGGCGCGGGAGCTGGTGGCGGGCCTGGGCGAGGACCTTCTTCCGAAGGACGAGCGCTTCTGGCAGCTCATCGGTCACACGCGGCTCGTGTCGTTCGACGAGGCTGCCCGCCGCGCGATGGCCGACGAGCGGCCCCGACCCGGGATCTCGGAACACCTCGCCCGCGTCGAGGAAAAGCTCGTGGACCTCACGGGAGTGCGGAGGCCTCGTGGATGAGGTCGCCGGTGTCGGCGCCTCCTTGCGGAGCATGACCTGGCGCCTGGCGATGCTCGCGCTGGCTGCGGCAGCGTGGCTCGCCGGCTTTGCCGTCCTTCCTCCTCTCGCCTCCTGGACCTCCTTCGCCATCGCCGGCTCCGCGCTCACGGCGCTGGCGCTCGTCTTCGACGCCGACACGCGGGCGCTGTTGCGCCCGTCGCTCCCGCTGGCGTCGCTCGGCCTCGGCGTGGGTCTGCTGATGGCTGCGCTCACGCATGTCGCGTTCTCCGCCGTGGCGCCCCTCCTGCCGCAGGCCCGGACCGCCACCGAGCGGCTTTTCGACCTCCTCCACGTCGGCAACTTCACACCGGCGACACGCGCCGGTCTGATCGTCATCGTCGCCACCTGCGAGGAGGTGCTCTTTCGCGGCGCTCTCGCGGGCCACCCGGGCGGGGGTGACGACCCTCCGCTCCACCGGCCCGGTCGAGACGAACTCCTGCGAGTCGTCGCCCTGGCGGCCGTCTACGCCCTGGCCACGGCGACGCTGGGGAGCGGTCTCCTGGTGGTGTCCGCGTTCGGCTGCGCGGTCGTCTGGGGCCTGCTGCGAGTGGGGACGCGATCCCTCGTCGCGCCGATCGTGGCGCACGTCGTCTGGGACCTGTTCGTGCTCGTCGTCTGGCCGCTCGTCGCTCCCGGCGCGCCGCGGGTGCCGGCGTAGGAGACGCCGAGGTCTGGGTCGGCCTGACCGTCCAGCTTCCGACCCACCGCCCGGAGCAGGACTTGGACGGGGCGCGCTCCAGCCAGAACTTCGCCGCATGCGGCGAGCCGCCCAGCCGACGAGCGAGGAGCAGCACTCGATCCCGGGAGACGATGCAGCGCTGCTCGCGGCGGGGCGCATTCTTCAGGCACACGGGTACGCGTTCACGACCATCACCCCCGCGTCGCACGCTCGGGTACTCGCACGTCACGGGCGAGCCGAGGCTCGCAGCCTGCGCGACGTCTTTGGATGGACCCTGCCCTTCCGTCGTGAGCTGATCGGGAACGACCTGTTCGAGCTTCTCCGAGCATCCGGGTGGCTGCAGCAGGACGACGCTTTCTGGCGAAGCACGGTCCGATTCTCCAGCATCGGGAAGCTCCTCGTCGTCCATTCCGCGTACCCGACAACGGGCGAACACGCCGTCTTCTTCGGTCCTGATACCTATCGCTTCTGCGCGCTGCTCGAGGAGACGGTTCGGTCTGCGGAGACCGTGGTGGACGTGGGGTGTGGCTCCGGGGCGGGGGGCCTCGTCCTGGCCGGACGGGCGCAGCGGGTGATCCTCTCCGACCCGAATCCCCTGGCAGTGCGATTTTCCCGGGTCAATGCGGCACTCGCGGGCATCGAGAACACGGAGGTGAGCACGGGGTCGTTCCTCGAGGCGCTCACCGGCCCCGCGGACGTCATCATCGCCAACCCTCCCTATCTCCTCGACCCGGCCGGAAGACAGTACCGGCATGGAGGGCACCCGCTGGGGACGGGCATCGCCGAGCGGATCGCGAGGGATGCGCTCGACGTGCTCCGGCCGGGAGGGCTCCTCGTCCTCTACACCGGAAGCCCGGTGGTGGACGGAGTCGACCCGTTCCGGCGCTTGCTGGAGGGTCTGTTCGAAGAGTTCTGTAGTACCGCATCGATCCGCGAGCTCGACCCCGACGTCTTCGGAGAGGAGCTGGACTCCCCCGCGTATGCGGACGTCGAGCGAATCGCACTACTCTCCATCGTGGCCCGCCGACGGTGAGAGCCAGCCGAGCCGCTCCAGCAACGCCCGGTCCTCGCGGAGGAAGCGCTCGCCGATGTCGAGGCGGTACCGAAGATTGGGGACCACGACTCCCGCGGCGGTTGAATACGCGGCCCGTCTCGCGGCAGGCACATCGTGCCCGACACCCGTCGCAACCATGACGTAGCCCACGCTACCCGCGGTGAGCAGCTGGCTGCCGCTCCTCGCGACCTCGCCGAGGTGGAGATGCCTCCAGCGCTCCTCGTCGCCGAGGTCGGTCCGGAAGGTGATCGGTACGCCCTTCGACAGGCGTGCGTAGCCGTCGCGGTGAGGGAACGGCGGGACGGTGAGCACCACCGCCACCGAGAACCCGGGCAGGCTCCGGAACGAGCCCCCGTCGCCGGACAGGAGCTGCCGGAAGAGCTCGGCCCAACCATCGGGCTGGAGCACCGAAAGAACTGCATACCCGGGGTATCCGAACCGACAGGTGAACTCCAGCGGCCATACCCCGTCGGCGTTCACCACGGTATTCAGGTTGATGTACCCGCAGTAACCGGCCGCCGCGAGCCACGGCTCGACTCGCGCCAGCGTGGCCTCGAAGAAACGCTCGGTCCCGTCGTAGGTCGCCAGGGTGCCCATCTCGCCGGTGAGCTCCCCGAGATCGCCGGGGAAGAGGCGCTTGTGCTCCCAGTCGAGGCAGGCGGGTCGGAGGAACTGGCGGCCGTCGAAGTAGGCACCGACGCCCATCTCCACGCCGCTCAGGTGCTGCATGAGCACGAAGCGCACCGGGGTGTCCATCGGCCAGGTCGCGCTCTGCCGGGCGAGGACGCCGAGCATGTCCGTTCCGTCGTCGAGCTGCCCCACGTACGTTCGAGTGGACGCGAACCCCGGACCGTCCGGCTTGTACACGTAGCGCCCGGGCCGCTCACGGACGAATCGCGCGGCGCCGTCGAAGTCGCCGAAGACGTGAGTCTCGGCGGTCGGGAGTCCCAGTGTCGCCAGGAGCCTCTGACCGGATTCCCGTTCCGACTCGAGCCTGTCACCTGCCGCGCTTCCGCCGATGACCTGATATCCGCCGGCGCGGAGCGAATCCTGAAGCGGGCCGTCCGTGGCGGTCTCGAACAGCAGGACGCCGTCCTGCCCGGCGTCGCGGATCCATGGCAGCGCCGCGCGCCAGTCGTCCACCCGGGTCACGAGACCTTCACCCACGTCGGCCGCGTCCGGGTCGCGGACGTGCACCCGGACCTCGTGCCCTTGCCGCTCGAGCTGCAGGTAGAGCGCGAGCAAGTCGTTCGAATCGCCGATCCCGAGGAATCGCATCCGCTGGAGACGTGTGTAGCGGGCGAATCACCCTCGCAGGAGCAACGATGGAGGTCGAAGGGTCGGGCATTCGACACAGCGCCCTCCTCCACCGGCGAGTCAGCAGGGCTGCCGTTGGAAGCCTTGCGTGCCCATCCTTGTTGGAGATGGAAGCACCGGACGTCTTGCACGTTGCGCCGCACACGCCTGGAGACGGGAGTGAGTCGCCGCTCCTCCTCGAGCGGCTTCATCGCGCACTCGCCCGGTGGAACGCCCGCCGCCTCCGTCCGGAAGAGCCCAGCTCCCTCTGGCGCGCGGAACTCGAGGAAGACCTTCGGATGCGCAGGCTGGAGGGGACCTGGATCGAAGCCGAGCGCGATTCCGTTGCGCCGCTGCTCCGGGACGTACCCCGCCGTGCCCCAGACTTCCTGCGATGGTTCGAGGCGCTGCGACACGAAGGCCCGGGCCAGTTCGACCCGCTGTTCGACTGGATCGCGGAGCGCGCCACGCTCGACAACGTCCGCTGGTTCTTGCGTCAAGAGCTCGCGGGAGAGGCCGGCTTCGATGACCTGGTCGCCCTCACCCAGATCAAGATGCCCGCCCGCGCGAAGCTCGAGCTGGCACGCAACTACTGGGACGAGATGGGGCGCGGTCGCCCCGAAGCCACCCACGGGGGACTGCTCGTCCGCCTCGGGGAGGCGCTCGAGATCGAGAGCGACGGGCTGCGCGCGGTGTGGGAGGCCCTCGCCCTCTCCAATCTCCTCATCGGGTTCGCCGCCAACCGGCGCTATGCATGGCAGGCCGTGGGGGCCCTGGGAGTCGTGGAGCTAACGGCACCGGATCGCGCGGAGTGCGTCGACCGCGGTCTGAAGCGGCTCGGGGTCGGTGGCCGGGAGCGGATCTACTTCGCGCTCCACGCCACGCTCGACCGCGAGCACTCCGCCGCCTGGAATGCCGAGGTGTTCGCCCCGCTGCTGGACGAGGACCCGACGCGCGCGCAGTTCCTGGCCGAGGGAGCGCTTCTCCGGCTCCGGGCGGGCGCGAGCTGCTTCCGGAGGTACCGGAGCGAGCTGCGCGTGCCCTAGCCGCCGAGAAGGAGCTCCGACCTCAGACCCGCGGCGGGTCGCTCTCGCGCTGGAAGTGGCGGTGCGCGGCGAGCGCCTTGACGAAGGCCTCATCGGAAGCGCCCACGAGGAGACCGGGATCTCTCTCACCGTTCGCGAGGGTGAGTGGAATTCCTGCGGCCTCGAGCAGCGCCGTGCTCGTTCCGAGCACCCCGATGGGCTTGCAGTGCCGGTACTGGTCGCGGACGTACTCGAGCGCCTGCCCGAGCGCAGCGAGCTCCTTCGCAGCCGGGCCCCCTGGGATGACCAGCGCGTCGAAGAGCACCGAGGGCATCGCCTCCAGCGACGCTTCCGCGTGGAGCGCGGTGCCATCTGCCGTCTTCACCTCACCCA
>Ga0207697_10000481_pt1 | contig 22553 bp, 20 predicted proteins | sample KBSSwiS5withPhiX_FD_184293 | JGI IMG/M metagenome (GOLD analysis project Ga0207697, IMG submission 184293) | Switchgrass rhizosphere microbial communities from Kellogg Biological Station, Michigan, USA, with PhiX - S5 (SPAdes) (version 2) | ecosystem: Host-associated > Plants > Roots >... | reverse complement strand
ATCGTCTGTCGCTGGGACCAACTCCGTTTTCCAGGAATAGGCGCCGCCAGACCAGCGCACGATCCCGAAACGCGTCTGCGGAGTGAGGCTTTGCACGAGCTTGATCGCTTCATCACGGATGACCTGGAAATTCTGTTCCTTCCCGTGCCGAATCAGTTTGCTCGGATACGCTGCGTCACCGGTGCGGATAAACATTGAATCGGAAACATCGATCATGATGACGACGCTGGTGCTGAGATCCCGGATACCAAAGAAATTGATCGCGGTGCCGTTGCCGCCGCCCCCACCTCCGCCAGAAGCACCGCCAGCCGCGCCAAAAGCGACTCCAGTTCCGCCCGCGTTCATCATTTGGTGCGGAGCGGATTCCGGCATTTTGACTTCTGGTAACGGCGGCAAAGTAACTTTCGACATGCCGGTAGTAAGGACGCGCTTCGGAACCACCGGTGGAGCCGACTCCATCTTTTTCTGCAACTGGACGCGATGCTCGAGTGCGCGTTCGCTCGGGTTAGGCGATTTCGGACCAGCGTTAAACGTGAGCTTCCGCGCCCCCGCATACCTCGAAACAACCCATATTGCAGCGACGCCGCCGAAGAGGAGATGCAACGCGATAACCGCAATCAGGACCGGTGGTGAATAACGGCGGAGCGCAGTTGGCTGCGTCGCGGCCGGAACTTCTTCGGTCAGGGTTTCGGTTTCCATGAGAAGGGCGAAATCCTAGATGAAATCGCACACCCGTGGCGAGATTGTTTGTAGCCGCGATTGCCAATCCCGGCCGCGTCGCCCTTGCAGACGCTTCGCTCTGCGAAGCGCGGGTATGTATCGCGATTGACCGCCCCGCATTCCACACGCAGGCCCGCGTCTCCCAGAGGGAGACGTCTACAACCTCATCGTCAGGCTTTTCGTTTGCGCGGCGTGAACAGCACATCGCGTCCGACGAGATAAAGCAGAACGCACAGAGCTGTGAACGGAACGAGCGCAAGCAAATCGGACCATGCGCCTTCGAAGAATGGATTATGCGCCGTGGACCATTTCTCGATCGCGTCGAGCCTGTCTTTCAACGGAATATTCATGAAGGCGAAAACGACGCCGGCCAGCGTTCCGCCCGCGATGTAGCCGGATGACAGGAGCACACCGTTACTCTTGTCGCCTTCGGCAACGAGCTGGTCTTCGGTGAGGTCCGCGCCGACGTGTTTGCGACGGGTGTACTGGTCAACGAGCAGTCGAATCAAACCACCAGCCCAAACCGGCGCAGACGTAGAAATCGGCAAATAAACTCCAACCGCAAAGGCGAGCGATGAAACGCCGCAAAGCTCAAGCACGATAGAGATGAAAACGCCGAGCAATACAAGTCCCCAGGGCAATTCGCCGCTCAGGATTCCTTTGATGATGTAGGACATGAGGGTGGCTTTCGGCGCGGTGAATTTCTGCACGCTCGAGCCATCGGGACGTTTATCGTAGATGCCGTTAATACCTGGATCGACGAGGTAGACCGGCGCGCCTTGCTCGTTCACCAGGTAACGTCCGGCCGGCCCGTTCTCGGCTGAGGTTTTGTGGTAAACAAAATACTCTTGCGTGTCCGCCGTGGCTTGAGCACCGGCGATTCGCTCGCGCTTGGGATGGCCGTTCGCGTCCTTTTCGAAATCGGCTGCGTTCGCGTGAAATGCTGACGCGAAGGCAAAATCCTTGTTGCCGGCAACGGGAACGTAAACCGTCCCCGAGTCGTTAAACTTCATCAGGATCGGCCCAATCACGATACACGACGCGAGTGTTCCTATGAGAATCGCGATTTGCTGATACTTCGGTGTCGAACCGACGAGGAATCCGGTCTTGAGATCTTGGGAAGTCGTGCCGCCATTCGAGGAGGCGATGCAGACAATCCCGCCAATCGAAAGTGCCGTGACAAAGTAGGGCGGCGCAGTCCACCCGACGAGCAGAAAACAAAGACAAGTCAGCAGCAGAGTGGCGACGGTAATGCCAGATGTTGGACAGGAAGACGAACCCACTTCGCCGGTGAGGCGTGAGGAGACGGTGGTGAAGACAAATCCTATCGCGACGATAAGGAACGCGCCCAACAAGTTGAAGCGCAGGTTGAGCTGCGGCGCGAGCATGATGATCACGAGCAAGAGGATGATTCCGCCCATCACCCAGTTCATCGAAAGATCCTGATCGGTGCGCGCAGCCGTCGCCTTTGCCGTGCGCGCGTCTCGCAGATCGGCGAACCCGCCTTTAATGCCGTGCCAGATCAACGGCATTGAACGAATAAGACTGATGATTCCGCCGGCCGCGACTGCACCCGCGCCGATATAGAGAATGTAGGCATGCTGAATTTGATCGACACTCATCTCCGCGATCGTGTGGCCAGTTTCCGGTGAAACAGGTCCGGCTACTAACGAACCGAAATATTTGATCGCCGGAATGAGAACTAGGTAGGACAACACACCTCCACCCATCATCAGCCCGGCGATGCGCGGCCCGATGATGTAGCCGACACCGAGCAATGCCGGGTTGTTCTCGAGCGAGATCGAAGCGCCCTCGAACGGTTTCCCGAAGACCTTCTCCGGAATTTCTTTCATCGCTTTGAAGATCTCGAGCGCGCCGTAATAAATGAAGCCGATGAGGAACCCGCCGATGATCACTTTGCCGCCACTTACGGTTTCGTCGGCGAGGTAAGCATCGCGATCTCCCGCGCACGCGGCTTCGCGCGATTCAGCGGACGCCCCCGCTTTCAAAACTTCCGCGCAAGCAGTGCCTTCGGGATATTTTAGATAACCGTGTTGCTGCACGATGAGCGCGCGGCGCGTCGGGATCATCATCAGGATGCCGAGCAATCCGCCCAGGATCGCGACCAACATCACGCGCATGATCTCGAGATCGAAGCCGAGAATCATGATCGCGGGCATGGTCACGCCAAGGCCGAACGCGATCGATTCTCCGGCCGAGCCGGCCGTTTGGACGATGTTGTTTTCGAGAATGGTCGAATCGCGCAATCCGAACTTCGAGAGCACGCGGAAGGTAGTAATAGCGAGAACCGCCACCGGAATCGACGCACTGACGGTGATGCCGACCTTGAGGACGAGATAAAGCGAAGAGGCGCCGAAAACGATCCCGAGGAGCGTCCCAAGGATGATCGGAATCGGCGTGAATTCGCGCAACCGCGCAGAGGCCGGGATGAAAGGCTTGAAATTGGCCGCGAGCGGATTCCCCGGTCTGAACCCGACGATGTCGGGCATTTCGTTAGGCGGATTACGCGGGTCGATCGTGATCGGCGTGTTGTCCTTCATTGCCTAAACACGCAATCGCATTCCGCCGACACAATGGCGGCTACTGCGCACCGTGTCGAGCCGCGTCGATTGCAGCCAATGCCTGTTCCGGCCGTGCCCGGACCGCGATGTTCCCCGTCAGGTTCACCCAGCGCACGATCCCGTTCTGGTCGACGTAGAATTCCGCCGGGCGAGAGATGTCTTCGTGTTTCGGCCCGGCATGTGGATGCAGCAGATCGTAGCGCCGAATCGTCGCCGCGTCTGCATCCGACAAGAGCGGGAAAGTGTAATGCATTCGCTCTGCCAGACGATGGCTATCCGCGGCAGGATCGACACTGATCGCCACCACCTTCACTCCACGCGAAGTGAAATCGCCGAGCCTTTGCTGAAAACCCCGCAACTCGGAGTTACAGAGCGTTCACCAATGTCCCCGATAAAACATCAGGATCGCGCCGTGCGGTGAAAGCAGATCGGCGAGCGCGATTTGTTTCCCGTTTTGATCAGGCAACGTAAACGCCGGCGCGTTTTCGCCCATGCGCGGCGCTCCTGCAGAAGCCGGCACATCGCGGAGGACGAAAAAGATTTCATAGCAGAAGAACGCGACTAAACAGACGCTAATTACCGCCAGAATCGATCCAGAAATTTTTCCGCGATAAAGCCTCGGATTTCCAAACGCGCGAAATAGTCCGGTTGCGAGCAGCACGAGCCCAACGCCGATAAGGAGAAGATTGAGCCACGGAAAATCACGCGTCATCGGAAACTGCGCGAAGTACACGTAGCTAAAGAGTCCGCCCAGGACGACGACGAACCCCAGCCAGACCGAAACGTTCCAGCGCCGCCTCATGTCGAGCGCGCAGTCCCCAATCGCAGGGTCCATCGATAGAGCACGAATCCGATGATCGCGAACGCCAGCCCGCCGATAGCGATTCCTGCCTTTTCATAAGCAGGGCCGACCAGCGCGAGCGGCGCCGCTTTGCCTGAGAAAACCACGATCGCGGAAATGACAACGCCGAGAATGCTCTCTCCGACGATCAGGCCTGAGGCGAGCAACACGCCGAGTTGCTTGGTTGGTTCTGGACGCGCGGTGCGATCAGCGGCGCGATCGAAGATATAACCTACAATTGTCCCGACAACGATCATCAACGTGCTTTGCGTCGGCAGATAAATGCCGAGGCCGACTGCGAGCGGTGGAACACTATAGCGTTTGGTCGTTCGGCTGAGGATTTCATTCAGCACGATGATGCCGACACCGATATACGCGCCGGTCAAAATCAGGTTCCAGTCGATGTTGCGCGCCAGGACGCCCTGACCTAACGACGAAATCAATCCAGCTTGTGGTGCCGGCAGAGGATTAGGACGCAGCTCCGCTCCCGGTGCGCCGACAAAACCGTAAGCCCGATTCACGAGGTCGAGCACTGGAGGTATGACGAACGCGCCTGCAATTACACCGATAATGAGGGCGACTTGTTGTTTCCATGGCGTCGCATCCACCAGCTGACCTGTTTTGAGGTCTTGCAGATTGTTATTCGCAATCGCTGCGACGTTGAAAATTACCGCGGTGGTGAACAACGCAAATGCCGTCAATGCCTTGCCAAGTTCCGGTGAGGCATACGGTTTGAGAAGCAGCGCGGCCCCGATTACTACGAGAATGCCAATACCGGAAAGCGGGCTATTGGAAGAGCCAATCAAGCCAGCCATGTAGCCGCAAACTGCCGACACGAAAAAGCTCATCAGGACCACATAAACGACCCCGCCAATAACAAACGTCCAGAGATGCGCGCCGAGTCCGCTCTGGTTCGCGAAGACTCCCAGCACCCAGGCAATCGGAATCATGCAAATAAGCGTGACCATGCCGACAATCCCTATTGGAATATCACGCTCGGTGATGGGCAGCGTGTCGGCTTTCCCGGCTTTGCGCGCACGGTTCGCCGCCATCGCGCCGGCTAACCCGGTGATGACCGGCTGGATCAACTTCAATAAGGTCCAGATCGCAGAAACGCCGATCGCACCTGCGCCGACGAACCGAACGTAGTTACTCCACGTCGCCGTCCCGAGCCGTCCCACTTCGCCAGAGCTGAGTGCAGCGGCGACGGCTTTGGGAACCTGAGCCCCTGAGCTCACCATATCTGCGGCCATTTGCGAGTAATGCGGCACGCCCCAGCCCCAACCGATCAACGCGCCAATGAGCATCGCAATTCCAACCGCAATGCCGCACAGGTGCCCGATCGCGAGCAAGGCAAACGAGAGCGAGAAATCATAACCACTCACTCCGGCGCGTTTCCCAAAGCGAAACGTCTGCGCTAAATCCGCCGCGAAAATTTGCGTCGCAACGATCACGGCGAAAACCGCCGAGACAATCGATCCCCAAAGCACAGCGCGCAGACCCGCGCGTCCGTGTTCAACATCGTCGGCGTGTTCCTTGTCGCCGCTGCTGCCGACCTTGAGCACCTCAGCGCAGGCGACACCTTCGGGGTAGGGCAGGTCGGAATTAGTAACCAAGGCGCGACGCAGCGGGATCGAGTACATCACGCCGAGAATGCCGCCGAGGGCGCAAATCAAAAACGAGATCCAGAACGGAAAGCCCGTCCACCACCCAATCATGATCAGGCCTGGCAGAACGAAGATGATCGACGACAACGTGCCCGCGGCCGAGGCCACTGTCTGGACGATATTGTTCTCCTGCACCGTCGCATCGCGAAAAGCGCGCAGGATCGCCATCGAAATCACCGCCGCCGGAATCGAAGTCGAAAAAGTCAGACCAGCCTTGAGCCCGAAGTAAACATTCGCCGCCGTGAAGATCAGCGTGATGAAGACTCCGATGATGAGCCCGCGGACGGTAAGTTCTTTTTGCATATTGTAAATCCTGCCCCAGCGACGCGAGCGGAGAATAGTGTGGAGTCGCTGAAAAGGTCAACGTACCAGTTGTGGCTGAATGGAGCTTTAGCGACATAGCCTTGGATGGCTCGTGGCCTTCCGCGAGGCAGGCCAGGCAAATCGGTGATCCCGGTGGTCTAGTGCCCGGCCAAGTTCTTCGCCGCCGGGATCACCGATCCCAGCCACAACGGGATTAGTCTTGACATTCGCGCTGCAAATTGGGTAGACGATGGCTCATGTTCCCGCCGCCGCGCATCAAATCGCCGGCGCGCTATTCAACTGCGTACGGCCCCGGCTACAACCCGGGAACTGCGTGAAACATTCAACCCAAAACCCCCACAATAATGAAAACCCTGCAATTACTCACTATCACTTGCGCCTCTCTTATGCTGGCATCCCTGGCTAGCGCACAAAAATATCATGCCTTTATCTGGGATAGCAGCAGTGGGCTGACTGATTTGGGCACCTTAGGCGGCTCAAGTTATGCCATGGGTATTAATGACAGCGGCCAAGTCGTGGGTTACTCCGAAGTCGGGACGACTCACCACGCCTTCATCTGGACGGCTTCCGGCGGCATGGTTGATCTCGGGACACCTCCCGGCTGCACATGGTCGCAGGGTGAGATGATCAACGCCTCGGGGGAAATCTCGGGTGAAGCTATCAATTCCATCAACAGGCAAATCCCAGCCTTTTGGTCGGCGAGCACGGGGTGGGTGACTCTTGCGGAGGCGCACAATCCTTACGGAAGTTACGGCCTCGGTATCAATGACGCCGGCATGATGACCGGACAGATGTACGTTGGGTCATATGTGAACGCATTCTATTGGAGACCGGGCGGTGCCGTGCGTTTTGCCCCTCCTTTGTCGAGCGGCGTTCATATGGCGGCTTACGATATCAATAATCACAACTACATTTCTGGCGAAGGCATTCTGCCGCCGGATGGCCGCTGGGAAGCGTTTATCTGGTCCCGCGAGACGGGCACGGTGGGTATTGGGTTTGTTCCCGGCTCCTATATAAGCCTTGCACATGCAATTAATGATAACAACGAAGTAGCCGGGATTAGCTATGGTTTCGGCTTCGGCGCCCCCACGGGCGCGTTCTATTGGAAAAAGGGAACAGGTATCGTGCCGATGCAAACTCTCGGCGGTATCATTGGCGCAGGGCTGGATATCAATCTGGCGGGAGCGATTGTCGGCTGGGCCAGCAACGTCTCCGAACAAACTCATGCCTGTATTTGGAGTAACTATACCAGCGTTCCGGAGGATCTCGGCACTCTTCCCGGCGGAACTATCAGCTACGCCCGCTCCGTTAATAACTCAGGACAGATAGTTGGCTTTTCAGACGTGCCCTAAGCAGACAATCGAGCATTACTGTTAAACCCGAGCGGGGTAGTGGGTCAGTTTCAACGGAAGCGCCGTCGGCGCGCCACGTTTATAGAAAGTGGTTTGCCGAAAAAGAAGAGCTCAGGAGCGACACGTTCTCTCTCAGCCATGTCGCTCCTAAATGGAGCTTCGCCCGGAAGAATCATCCAGGGGCTATACACAGGTCGCACCTACGGCGCTCCGGATCAGTCAAACTGGACCACTACCCCAAGCGACTTGGAATTGGCCGTGCGTTCGGATTAACTCTTCGAAGGCCGGTTGATCGCGCAGCGGAATTTCAAAGGGAAACTTGGCGTGCGAACGATTCCAGCGGCCGATCCATTCGGAGGCGAGTAACTGATAGGAGCCGGAGTAAGCGGAGCTTAGGGCAGCCGGCGTAAGTGCGATGGTTGTCTCTTCTTTGGCGCCGGCCGGGCGGCCTTTGGCGACATAAAAACCGGCGGCGAGCAGCGCGGCGCGCGCCGCGGTGGAATGCGTATAGGTAAACAGCTCCACCGCGCGGCCGGCACAAGCCGCAAACAAGCGGCGAAAGATCGCGATCGTCCATTGTTCGCGGTGAGTTTGGCTCGAAAACATATCGTAGAAGATCAGGTCCGGCGGAACCGGGGCATCCACCACCGTCTCAAAGAAGTCGCCTTCCACCAGGCGCCAGCTGAGACCGGGGTGTTGCTTCGATTGCCACTCACCGTTCCGCAGAATACCTGCTGGTCCGCCATGACGAAGGTAGTGGAATTTGTCGTCATGCCGGAGAGCGAGGCGGAGAGAATCGAGATCGTTTTCGAAACTGATGATTTGCATCGATCGAACCGGTCCGCGTGCCGCGGCTTCTTCATAACACTGGATCGCGGCCATCGCGTTCGCCGCCGCGCCAAGCCCGACGTCCCAAATGACGAGCGGTTCAGCCGAGGCGAGGCGGACGCGCTCAGCAAGGGCGGATTGTTCGACATAAAGGCTACGAGCCTCTTCCATCGGTGGCGTCCGCATGTGCATGATCTCACCCGAGACATGCCGGATGCTGGCAAAGCCCTCGTGCGCGATATGGACTTCGTAATTGCCTAACGAAGGCGATTTCTGACGCGTGCGTTTGGGAGGGCGTGCCGGATATTCTCGGTCCGATTCCGCCAGAATGGCGCGTTTTTCCCGGTAAAAATCGAGGAACCGTCCGGCGAGGATTTTCTCCCGGATGTCGCGCATGAGCTGGTGATAGAAATGGATGTTGTGTTTGCCGAGGAGCTGCCAGCCCAGCGTTTCGCTCGCCTTCGTCAAATGATGGAGATAAGCTCGCGAGTAACGGGCGCAGGTCGGGCAAGCGCACTCCGGATCGAGGCTTTCCTCGGAGAACTTGTAAACGCCGCGACGCATCTGGAGAAGTCCGCGCGAAGTGAAGACAGCTCCGCGTTGCGCCAGTTGTGTTGGCATGATGCAATCAAACATGTCGACGCCGCGATGAACGGCCTCGAGAATATCGAGCGGCGTCCCGACACCCATAAGGTAGCGCGGCTTATCAGCTGGGAGAAGTTGCGCGGTCGACTCCGTCACATCTTCTCGCTCCGTTTTGCTTTCGCCGACCGCGAGCCCGCCGATCGCGAAACCGTCGAAGGGCATTTCGCCTAACGATTCCGCGCTTTCTCGTCGCAGCTCCGGGAAGAGCGCGCCCTGCACGATTGCAAACATCGACTGAGGGGAGTCGCCCCGCGCCGCCAGGCTGCGTGCGGCCCAGCGATGTGTGATCTCAACCGCTTCCCGCGCGCTCGCTTTGTCTGCGGTCGAAGCGATGCATTGATCGAGCGCCATCATGATGTCGCTGCCGATTGCAACCTGCGTTTCGATGCTCAGCTCGGGGCTAAGCAGAATGGTCTTGCCATCCAGGTAGCTTTGAAAGACCGCGCCCGCCTCGCTCATCGAGCGCGAATGCGGGAGCGAAAAAATCTGGAAACCACCGGAGTCGGTCAGGACGGCGCGATCCCAGCTCATGAAACGGTGAATGCCGCCCATGCGCCGAAAAACCTCCGCTCCGGGGCGAAGCAACAGGTGATAAGTATTCGCGAGCAGGATCTGCGACCCCGCTTCCTCGAGCGTGCGAGTAAGCTGCGCCTTGACTGTCGCCTTCGTGCCGACCGGCATGAAGAGCGGTGTCGTTACTTCATTATGCAGGGTGCGAAAGGAGGCGGCGCGAGCGCGCGAACCGGAAGCCTCTGCTTCAAGTTGGAAATGCAAACGCGAAGCCGTCATCCCGCTGAAACTCCCCATTCTCACTTTTCATGCATGAGCGTTTGTCGGATCGATTTTAGCTCTTTGCGATGCGCCCGGTCGGGTTGGGGATAGGACATTTTCAGTTCTTCGAGCATCTCAACAATTGCCTGGGCCACCAGCAGCCGCGCATTTTTCTTGTCATCGGCCGGGATGACGTACCAGGGCGCCTCTTTCGTGCTCGTAGCTCGGAGGCATTCCTGGTAAGCGTTCATGTACTCTTTCCAGAGGGCGCGTTCAGCGAGATCACCGACGCTGAATTTCCAATTTTTCTCCTCATCTTCGAGTCGGGCGAGAAACCGTTTGCGCTGTTCCTCTTTCGAAACGTGCAGAAAGAATTTCGCGATGCGCGTGCCGTTGCGGCTGAGATGACTCTCCAGGTCGTTAATCGACCGGTAACGATCGCTCCAGATCGTCTTTTCGTTGGCCAGCTCGGCGGGCAATGCTTCACCGCGGAGAATATCAGGGTGAACGCGGACAACGAGCACCTCCTCGTAATAGGACCGATTGAAAATCCCGATTCGTCCCCGCTGCGGAAGACAGCGGGTCGTTCGCCAGAGAAAATCATGATCGAGTTCCTCGGGGCTCGGGTGCTTGAAGCTGTAAACTTCGCAACCCTGCGGGTTAACCCCCGACATCACATGTTTGATGGCGCTATCCTTGCCCGCGGCGTCCATCGCCTGAAAAATGAGGAGAATGGCGTAGCGATCGTGCGCATAGAGCAGGTTCTGCAGTTCGCTCAAACGATTGACCTGATCCGCAAGCAACTGTCGATAGTGCGATTTCGATTTGTAGAGGGGTTTTGTTTGGGTCGGGCATTTGCTCAGCCGGAGCGCCTGATGGTGTCGGACGCGGAATTTCGAGGGATTCGGTTTCACTCGATTGAGAGTAGCTGCATTTCGGCGCGAGCGAAATACTGGACCGAGAGCGGGATGATTTGCCAATTTCGATTTGCGCCCTAAAGATTCGTAAGGCCGCGCCGTTAGTTCTGGTGCGGCCCGCCGGCAGCAATACCCCGTGGTGTAACGGTAACACAGCGCCCTTTGGAGGCGTTATTCATAGTTCGAATCTATGCGGGGTAGCGCGCTACGAAAGACGCAGACATGAGCTATCGTTTAAAGACCGGCGAAGGCATCGCCGCCGGGATGCGCCGGATCGCACGTGAAGAATTGGAGAGTGCACTCTGTGAGATTGCCGCCGCGACTCCTACAAATGAAGCAGCCGCGGTGCATGCGGCACGCAAATCCATCAAAAAAACCCGCGCTCTTTTGCGTCTGATCCGCGACAAAATCGACCGCGAGATCTTCAAGGAAGAGAACCGTTGTTTGCGCGACATAGCCCAGAGCTTGTCCGGCCCGCGTGATTCCAGGGTCGAGCTGCAACTTGTCGAGAAACTACGCGAGCAAGTGCCGCCAGGGCTGACTTTCGGAAAAACCACCGCAGCGCTACAGGAGGAAGTTGCAGCGAACGCAGAGACCTTCGCCCCACAACGGCACGCGGCGGAGGCAACTCTGCAGCTGATTTGCGATCGAATCGAGGGCTGGCCGCTGGATGACCTTGGAATGAACGATCTTTGTTGCGGGCTGCGGGATTTCTATCGGCGCGGACGAAAATACTATCGACGTGCCTGCGCAAGAAAGACGCCGGAGAATTTTCACGCCTGGCGCAGGCGGGTGAAGGATTTTTGGTATCAAAGCCGGCTCCTCTGCAATCTCAACCCGACCGTCATGTGCGAGATCAGCGAAGCCGCCGGGACTTTGGGCAAGAAGTTGGGTGAGCTGCATGACCTGGCGTTTTTCCGACTCCATTTGCGAGAGAAACAAGGGATCGACGAAGAAGAACGAAGCGTCTTGTTCGGGCTCATTTATAGTGGTGAAAGCGAGCTGGAGGAGGCAGTGCTCGATCTTGGCGCGCGTTTTTTTGCTGAAAAGTCGGGAGCGTTTGAGCGTCGCCTTCTCCGTTACGCACGCGATTGGCCCGCGCCAGCGGATGCAGCCTAACGAGCTTCCTTGTTGCTGATCAGTTCCCGCAGGTCGCTGACGGTTGCGTCAATCTTTTTCAGATCCCGCCGCCTTCCCTTCTCCGGTTTCGTCTCGATCTTGCGCACCAACGTGATCATGTCTCCGAGATTGCGGATGCAAGCCTTGGACGGATCGCGCTCCTTCGCCTTTTCGTTCGCCCAAGCAGCGACTTCGTCTATTTCCGACTCCAGCCTGGTGAGGTAGGCGCGGCCGGTCTGGCGTAGCGTCCGCCGCAGGCTAACGAGGTCGCCCAGCAATGATTTCGCGGGAGAAACCTCGTGGTTCGTTTTCTCCCAACGCGCGTTCCGTTTCTTTTTCATCAAGTTCCTTCGCCGACTCGATCGCCTTCAGCCAGCTCACATGCTGGTTGGTCAACAACTCAATCTGGCCGTCGTCATGTTCCGCCAGTGCCGAACAATTCTCTACCCAATCGCCGCAGTTATAATAGATCGTCTCCCCAATCCGACGAATGATGGGGCTGTGGATGTGGCCGCAGAGAACGCCGTGCACGTTGAATCGTCCGGCATAACGAACGATCGCGTCCTCGTAGGCGCCGATAAAGCTGACCGCGTCCTTAACGCGCTGCTTGACCGCCTTGCTCAGCGACCAGTACTCCAGACCAAAAACGCGCCGGGCCGCATTCACAAACGGGTTCAAGGCAAGCAGGAATTGGTATCCAAGGTCGCCCAGAAGCGCGAGCCACTTGATGTTCTGCACCACCGTGTCGAGCTCGTGACCATGGAGGACGAGGATGCGGCGCCCATCGGCTGTGACATGGATCGCATGCTTTTGAATCGTGATCTCGCCGTACGCGCCGAGATAGCCGGACAAGAATTCATCATGATTGCCCGGGATGTAGATGATGCGTGTCCCTTTGCGCGCCTTCCGCAAAATTTTTTGAATGACGTCGTTATGCTCTTGCGGCCAGTAAATCCCGCGCCGCAGGGACCAGATATCAATCAGGTCGCCAACAATGTAGAGGGTGTCGAATTCGTTCTCCTTGAGGAAATGGAGAAACGCGGCTGCGCTGCTACCCCGGGTGCCAAGATGGACGTCTGAAATCCAAACGGCACGATAGCGGTTCGTGCGATTAATCACCACGCCTTCCGTGTAACCAATCCCAGGCACGTGGGCAAAAGGCCAATTGTGACATTTCTGTTACAGAATCACCCCTCGAACGCTTCTTTTCAGCTTGACCATTTCCAGGAAGGATTTAAAACACACGCTGCCATGTCCAAATCGCTCTTTGTTTATCTGCCAATTCTTTCACTGCTCGCTGGTTGCGCCGCGACGCCTCAGCCCGCTCAGCGCCAACCTGCTTCGACCACTGCTCCGTCGGCAGCCGTCGCGGATGTAAATACCGCTCCCGCTGCCAGCGACGACGGTTATGAGACCGTTTTTGTTCCGCCTCCGACGGGCAGTTTGCTGGGCGGCGGCTCGGTGCGTGTGCCGAAGAGAGCCGTCACGGGCACCGACGAAACAGCTCTGATCAGTCACATCCGGCATTTGAACGCTGCTGCTGGATCGAAGGACGAACGGCCCTATGTAGTGGCCGCTGTGTCGAAAGCGACGGGAGTAAGCGAGCGGGAGCTGCAGGCGCAGCAAGACATGTTGCGGCTGCGATTTGGCGAGCTTTGCGCGATTAACGCGATCGCCCGTGGAAATAGCAACAAGGTTGGAGAAATCGCAGCGTTGAAGTCCAAAGGGAAAACGTGGACGGACCTCGCAAAATCGAATGGTGTTAACATAGCGAGCGTTGTGCAGACGGCGCGCAACGCCAGCGAACTGACCACGAGTCAATATTCGAGCGCCGCCGAGCGTGCCCGGGGCGGGCATGAAAAGTGGAAAGAAATGGGCGTAAAGATGCAGCCCAACGTTTCGCCCGGGAATTAGCCCTTAGGCCGCTAAGATGCCGTGCGTCATGAAGGGCGACGCGCTAATCTTTGTCATCCTGAGTGCAGCGAAGGATCTCTGACTGCTTCCGATCACCGCGTGTGGCCATGGGAGAAGATCCTCTTTTCCCTTGGAATCGAGCGATTGATCAGCGGCACAGCATCGAGTTCGCAGAAATGTTCAGAGATCCTTCGCTACGCTCAGGATGACAAATTTCTGAAGGATTTAAGGACTTGGGCTCGGCGAAGGTGTCGGAGAGGCGGTCGGGCTCGGCGTCGGTGAAACCGAGGGGGATGCCGATGGCACCGGGAAGGCGAACGTCGGAGAGACTGCCGGAGTGAAAGATTCGTTAGGCGAAGATGTCGGGCTTGGGGAGGGAGTCGGTGTTGGTGATGGCGTTGGGGTTGGCGTCGGAATTAAGTTTTCCCAACGATGCAGCGGCACCGTCGCTCCGCCGATCTCGTTGACGAGCTTTTCGCAACGCGCCCGGATTTTTTCCAGATCGGGAGGCCCAAACGGCGTGTCAGCCGTGCCAGGAAAGATCAGATACGTGACCTTGAGATCGCTCACCGGCCGGTTGTAGGGCGTCGCGAGGCCGTTGATTTCTTTTGCAATTCGCAAGGACGCTTCGCCGACCTTGTCTTGTGGCCCGACGTCGCCCACGATGGCGGGCAGAATCCGGTCGCCCGCGATCACGACCGCATAATCTCCCACTCGTCCGGCATTTTTTCCCTGCCCGAAAATTCCGGGGAGCACAATGTAGGGATCAGTCGACGCAATCAGGAAGCTGAAGTGCTTGAGGGAATCGACCTCCGCTGTCATCCGTTGGATCCCAACACGGAGATCGCGGTTCCGCTCCATGGTCAGGCCTTTCTGCGCAAATTCGGTCTGGTAACGTCGCAATTTTTCCTCCGCCGCGGGTAGAAATGGACTGGGTCGGGGGGTCCTTTTTTTCCAGCGGTAGCTCGTGAAAGCCTTGAAGTTTGCGGAGGTTCCATCCAAGTCCGGCAAACGGTCGGCGTCGGATCCATCCGCATCGACGTCCATTTCGGCCTGGAGCAAAGTCGCCGCTCTTTTTGTCGCAGGGTGGCTCAGCTGCAGGATGGTTTGGCAGTCGTAAAAATTGTGCCGGGAGAGGAGTTGATCCAATCGGACAAGATCCTCCCGCAGGGTGCGCACTTTGAGGTCGTACAGTTCCTGGAAAAGCGGCGAAACGGAATCCGCGCTGATCATTTCACCGAGCCCCGGAAGAATTTTTCCCAGCTCTGGTGTGACCTGCGCCAGCTCTTCCAGGGTGCGGTTCGGCGTTGGAACGCGCACATTCAATTTTAGATCGAGCACGTAGCTTTGCGGATCGATTCGCTCGACCGAGGCCGCGCCGCCGGGAGTTGGATCCACCTCGGCGTGAACCGTTATCCCGCTCCAGAGTTTTGCGGTATCGAGCTTTCCGCCGATCACGGGCGGACGGATTGGTGTCGGCGAAATTTCAGGCGTGACCGTAGGCGTCGAAAGGATCTGCGGGCCGAGCCGCTGCATACTGATGCGAAGGCGTTCCAGTGAAATCCAGCGGACAACAATTGCAGCAAAAAGGGCGAGGAAGAGGAGTAGGGCCAACCCTCGCAGTGTGCTGAGGCTGAATTTGCGCACGCCAGGCCGCTACTCGCGCATCCAGTCGAGGATCGCGAAAACGACCCCCATGACGCTTAGAACCGACATCATCCCGGCCGGTGCTATTTGCCGCGACCGGAAGAACGCCGGCAAAAAATAACCGGTGAGCAAAAGCGAAATAAGTCCTCCCAAAGTCAGGCCGACCACGGCGTGACTCGGCAGTAGAAAAGCTGCGACCAGCAATAGGCCGCCGCTAATCGCGCCAGCACTAAGCGACACCGTACTTCTTGCTTTCACATAGCCCATGATGCCGCCTGCGATAGTTACGAGTCCGAAACCAATGAAGTAAGTCTTAGTTGGACCAAACATGTGAACAACCTCGGGTTCGTTAAGCTAGATCGCTGGCACTGTCCAGCCAGTAGACGGCGTTAGCTTGTAGATGCTTCGCGGTGCAAAGCGCGAGGGAGGCCCAAGCTTCGACATGACACCTTCGTCGCCTCGTCTACGGTGCGGGCAGTCCGAGCGCGCCATAAAACGCAGCCGTCCACGCGCTTGGCAAAAAGGTGTCGAGAAGCAACTTCACGTTCAACGTGATAATGAGCAGAGTGCTCGTCCAGCCGAAGAGCTTGATCCAAAAACCGTTCGCGAACTCACCCATTTTTCGTTTCTCACCTGTGAACCTCATCAGTGGCCAGACCGCAAACCCGAGCTGCATACTGAGCACGACTTGACTGGCGATGAGCAGCTTGGTCGTTTCGCCCTCTCCGAAAATACCGATCACGAGCACGGCAGGAATAATGGCCAGGCCACGCGTGATCACCCGCCGCAGCCAGGGCGCAATGCGGAAGTTCAGGAAACCTTCCATCACAATCTGTCCCGCCAGCGTTCCGGTGAGCGTGGAATTTTGCCCGGAAGCGAGCAGCGCGATGGCAAACAAGGCGCTCGCCCCACTCACACCCAAAAGCGGGCTGAGCAGCCTGAATGCATCCTGGATCTCCGCGACATCCTGATGTCCGGACCAATGAAATGCCGAGGCGGCGAGGATCAGGATCGCGCTGTTAATAAAAAGGGCGAACATGAGCGCCGCGCTCGAATCGATCGTGCCGAACTTGATCGCCTCGCGCTTCCCAGCCGGCGTGCGCTCGAATTTTCGCGTCTGCACGATCGAGGAATGGAGATACAGATTATGCGGCATGACGGTCGCGCCGATGATCCCGATCGCGACATACAGCATCCCGGGGTGAGTTAGAATATCAGCTCTCGGGATATACCCACCGAAGACGGCGCCGATATTCGGTTTGGAGAAAAACAACTCGGCGGCAAAACAGAGACCGATCGTTCCAATCAGCGTGGTGACAATCGCTTCGATAAGACGAAAACCTTTGTGCTGTAGATAAAGCACAGCGAGCACATCCAAGGCGGTAATGACGCAACCCCAGACGAGCGGAATCCCGAAGAGCAATTGCAAAGCGATGGCCGAGCCCACTACTTCGGCCAGATCGCACGCCGCAATCGCGATTTCGCAAAGAATCCAGAGAAAGATGACCGTCGGCTTGGAATAGTGATCGCGGCAGGCCTGCGCCAGGTCGCGTCCGGTTGTCACACCAAGCTTGATGCAAAGATGTTGCAGCAGGATCGCCATGAAATTGGAAATCATGACGACGGTCAGAAGGGTATAACCAAATTGAGCGCCGCCGGCCAGGTCGGTGGCCCAATTCCCGGGGTCCATGTAGCCGACCGCGACCAGAAAACCCGGACCGGAAAACGCAGCCAGTTTCCTCCAGAACGAGGCGTTCGCTGGAACGACTATGCTGCGGTGCACCTCAGGGAGGGAAACGAGGCCGCCACTCCGACGCCAACTGCCGGGCACTTCTGTAACTTCGTCGGACATTTCGACCATTATTAGATTAGAGCAGATCCTACACCTCGCAGCACCCGCTTAAAGATGTAGCAGATGCTACAAATTCATCTTTTTGTTGTCAACGACGGCGTTTTTGATTTGCTCCTTCTGTGCCGTCCACCACTGCCAACGTCGCCAAGCCCGGCCATCGCCGCCCGGCTCTTCCTTTCCGCCATCCGCGTCGGACGCGGGAGGAGCATTCACACGAGATCGCGCAGGATTACGTCGAGATCATTGCCGAGTTGATCGCCGACACCGGCGAAGCGCGTGTTATCGACCTGGCGCGGCGTCTCGGCGTCACCCACGTCACGGTTGCGCGCACCATCCAGCGCCTGCAACGCGACGGACTCGTCACCAGCCGGCCGTACCGCTCTATTTTCCTGACCGCGAGTGGAAGCAAGTTATCGGAGGAATCACGCACGCGGCACGAGATTGTGGTCGAATTTCTCAGCTCGTTAGGCGTGCCCGCGCGTATTGCGCAATCCGATGCCGAGGGAATCGAGCATCATGTCAGCGCCGAGACATTACATGCGTTCGTAAAGCACCTTCGAAAAGGAAAAGGAAAACCTCGCCGAAAGAAATAGCTGGCGACCTCGAGCGACGATACGCCTCAGGCGGAAGTCGTCCGTGTTTCTTCAGCCCAGCCGGAAACGCAAATCGCGAATGGTTCTCGTGCCAAAGCGCTGCTTCAGTTTGCGCACGATTTCCGGTTTGGTGACCCGCTCCAGCTCGTAATGCAGGGCCGGCTGCAGGACGTGCACGTAAAGAACACCGTCACGGAGAGCAACTGGACATGAGTGAGCGGCGATAAACTCGCCCACCAACGATTTCCACGCCGCGAGAATTTCGGTTTCCTGCAGACGTTCCTTAAGCCCGAGCTTCTGCATCACATTCGGCAACAGGTCCGCAGTGGATTGTGTCCTATCCGGTCGAGGCGGATCGGAAGGCAACCCGCGCCACTCGGCAATAACGGCGCGTCGGAGAGAGGGAGTCATGTGAGCAACATGCTGAAAAACCGAAACGCTGAAAACCTAAAACCGCCGTGTCGCTCTTTCAGCGTTTCAGGATTTCAGTGTTTCAACTCAATACTTCCGCCGCATGTTGCTCGGCAAAATATTCAACTCGGTCCGATATTTCGCGACGGTCCGTCGCGCGATCGGGATCCCGCGTTCCCCGAGAATTTCGACGATTTCCTTGTCGCTCAAAGGTGCGCTGCCCGACTCCTTGTTGACCAAATCCATGATCGCCTCCTTCACGCTCGTGTTGCTCATGGAGACGCCGCTGGCCGTTTGGTAGCCCGGAGTGAAAAAGTATTTCATCTCGAAAACACCTTGCGGTGTGGAAATGTATTTGCCGGAAATGGCGCGACTGACGGTCGTCTCGTGCACCCCGACCGCGTCCGCAATCTGGACCATCGTCATCGGCTTCAAATGCGCGGAGCCGTGCTCGAGAAATTCTTTCTGCCGGGCGACGATCTGGTGCGCGATATTTGAGATCGTCTGCTGGCGTTGGTGAATGGATTTGATGAGAAATTTTCCGCTTCGAATTTTGTCGCGGATGTAATCCTTAACCTCCCCGCCGCTCCCGTCCTGCGACATGATGTCCTTGTAGGTATTGCTGATTCGCAGGTGCGGGATCTGTTCACCGTTGAGGATGACCTGATATTGGCCCTGAATTTTTTCCACGGTCACGTCGGGCAGGACGTAGTTCTGCGGGGCCTCGGCGAAAATCTGTCCGGGACGCGGGTCGAGCTGCGCGATGCTGTTCGCAGCCTTCTGCACCTGCTCTACCGTGATCCCCATTCGGCGCGCGATTTCGGGAAAGCGGCGCTTGCCGAGGTCAGTCATGTGATCTGACACAATCCGGTATTCGAGACTTTTCTCCCGACCATCGCGTTTCAGCTGAATCAGGAGGCATTCGCGTAAATCGCGCGCGCCGACGCCGGGTGGATAAAAGCTCTGGATGAGCGTGAGCATGAGCTCGAAATCCTCCTGCGCGATTCCGGTGTTCATCGCCATCTCTTCGGGTGAAGCCTGGAGAAATCCGTTGTCGTCGATGTTGCCGATGATGAGTTCGGCGGTCTTGCGATCATCGCTGCTCAAGGCGTTTTGATTTAGCTGACCGACAAGATGCTGTTGCAGAGTTTCCTGAGTGGCGATGGAATCGAAAAAGAACTGGCGTTTTTCCTCATCCTCCTGCGAGCGGCCGCTGTAGCTGCTTGATTGCGCCATGTAATCTCGCCACTCGTCATCGAGCTTGGCCAGTTGATCGAATTCCTCCTTGAAATCATCCTTGGCCGGCTCGCTTTCCGAAACCTCGCGTTCTTCGTCGGTCGGTTCAGCCAACTCCTCGAGGACGGGGTTGGTCTCCATTTCCTGCTGGACCAGATTACGCAGTTCAAGCAGAGGCGCTTGGAGGATAAGCAAGCTCTGTTGGAGCTGCGGCGCCAACACCTGCTGCAGGGAAAGATTTTGCGACTGGAACATTCCCGGGCCGGCCATGGGCAGAGGGTATCGACTAGAATTCTTATCGCAAGCAGTTTTCGCGCCGCGGCGCCGATCGAGGGGTGATCCAAGCTCGACTTAGGGTTCAAGGAACGTGACTTGCTCTCTTATTCCGGCACAGCCTTTCCCATGAAAAAACTTACGCTTTTTTGTATGCTTGTTCTTCTGGCCAGTTCGATCGGCGCACAATCGCCCCCGCCACCCGAGCAGAAGCAGATCGAGGTTCTCATCAAGGCGATCCAACAACAACAAACCCGGATCGCGGAAAATCAGGCGAAGATCGAAGAAAAACTAGCCATCGTGGTGGAGGCAGCCCGAGTGGCGAGGATCTACTCGAGCCGGGGAGGGCGATGAAAAAGATTTTATTTTTTGCGGCGCTCATTATTAGCGTCCTCGCACTCGGAGCGGCCGATGCGCAATCGCCCGTGATCGTTCAGCCCGCGAACTCGGTTCCGGCCAATGCTGCTGCCGCCGCTCCTGCGGCCGCACCGGTCGCCGCCGCACCAGCCGGCGCGAGCGACCTGAAAAGCATGCTTGCGGACCTGCAAGCGATGCAGACAAAAAACGACGAGACAATCAAAAAACAGGAAGCCGCGCTTGCGACTCTCGACGAACTTCAGAAAGCAGTCGAAGAGTTGAAAGTCTTCAGCAAACGCGGCTAGTTCCTGCGCCGGAAAAATTCGGCTCGGTCTCGGACTTAAGAGCGGAATTGCGCGAAGCGCGCGCGCGGGCGTATCTTGCCCGCCCGAAATTTCCGCCATGTCCGACGAAACCGATCAACTGAATGCGCCCGACCGTCCGCCCATGACGGAGCTGGAACGCATCCGGCATTCCTGCGCGCACGTTCTTGCCACCGCTATTCTCCGTCTCTGGCCGGAAGCGCAGTTCGCGGCCGGGCCACCGGTCGAGAACGGGTTCTATTACGACCTGGAATTGCCGCACCGAATTTCGCCGGAGGACTTCGCAAAAATCGAAGCCGAGATGAAGAAAGAGATCAAGGCGAACCACAAATTTGAACGCCGCGTGGTAAGCCGCGGAGAAGCGCTCGCCCTCGCTGAAGCGGGCGAATTAGCAGCGCTGGGTCCGCGCCCCGCAGCAAGCAAGTTCAAACTCGATATCGTCGACAATATCCCGACTGGTGAAGAAATCTCTCTCTACCGCAACGGTGACTTCCTCGATCTTTGTGCCGGTCCGCACGTTATGCGCACGGGAAACATCGGCGCCTTTCGCCTAACGAATGTAGCGAGCGCCTATTACAAAGGCGATGAGCGAAACCCTCAACTACAACGCATCTACGGCACTGCTTTCAAAAACAAGACCCAGCTCGACGAATACTTCGCCATGCTGGAGGAAGCGAAGAAGCGCGACCATCGCAAACTCGGCAAGGAACTGGAGCTATTCACCTTCGACGATGATGTCGGTCCTGGCCTGCCTCTTTGGCTACCACGAGGGGCCGCTATTATCGAAGAATTAGAAAAGCTGGCGAAGGAGACAGAGTTCGCGGCCGGATATAAACGCGTAAGAACGACCAACCTGGCTCGGGAAAGTCTGTATTTGAAGAGCGGACACTTACCTTACTACGCAGAGTCGATGTTCCCCCCGATGGAGCTTGTAGCGGAAGGCGCGGAATCAAAACGGCCGATGAACCGTCCTGAAGTATTCCGAGAGATGCTTGAGAAACCTTTAACCAGGCAAGCATTAGATGAGATTTTGGCCAAGGCGGAGGAGATGCGAGCGGACTTACCCATTGATCGTTATTATCTCAAAGCGATGAACTGCCCGCATCATCACAAGCTTTATGCTGCCTTGCCGCGAAGCTATCGCGAGTTACCGCTAAGGCTGGCCGAGTACGGGTTCTGCCATCGCTACGAGCAGAGCGGTGAGCTGTTCGGACTCATGCGAGTGCGCTCGCTGCAAATGAACGACGCTCACATTTACTGCACACCCGAGCAATTCGAAAGCGAGTTCAATGCCGTCAATCAGATGTATCTTCGCTACTTCAAGCTTTTCGGCATTGAGAAATACGTCATGCGGTTTTCCACCCATGACCCAGCCAAACTCGGCCAGAAATTCGTCGATGAGCCCGAACTCTGGAAACAAACCGAAGAAATGGTGCGTGGCGTCCTGCAGCGCTCCGGAATCAACTACGTAGAAGTGCCTAACGAGGCGGCTTTCTACGGACCGAAGATCGACGTTCAGGTCTGGAGCGCGATTGGCCGCGAATTCACCATTGCGACTAACCAGGTCGATTTCGCCCAGCCAAGACGCTTTGACCTGACTTACAAAGATCGCGACAACACCGCCAAGACACCCCTCTGCATCCACCGTGCACCGCTCGGCACCCACGAGCGTTTCATCGGTTTCCTGATCGAACATTACGCGGGGAATTTTCCGCTCTGGCTCGCACCGGAACAGGTCCGCGTCGTTCCTATTGGCGATGAAGCCGTTCTTCTCGAATATGCTCGGTCCATTCAGGATGAGTTACGATCCCACCAGGTCCGGACCGAACTAGACGCGAGCAGCGATCACATCAAAGCCAAGATCTCCGCTGCGGAGGAAATGAAAGTCCACACGATGCTGGTAATCGGAAATCGTGACATGGAAGCGAATGCGGTGAGTGTCCGTGTTCACGGCCAGGGTAATCTTGGGGCGAAACCACGCACCGAAGCGATTGCAGACATTGTGGCTGCTATCCGAGAACGCCGTTCCTAGTTACATGACAGACAGCCTTATCAAGTTTAGCGCGATAAGCTTCGCATTGCTTCTTGGTTGCTCTCCAGCTTTGCGGGCCGAAATCCATCCGGTCGTGGAAGTGAAAACCGGGATTCTTCTCGGAGCCAGTAGCGGTCCGAAATGGCTCG